>ERZ1034804.188-NODE-188-length-13256-cov-3.852890_pt1 | contig 13256 bp, 15 predicted proteins | sample MGYA00520635_ERZ1034804 | MGnify/ENA primary metagenome ERZ1034804 (study PRJEB33766, sample SAMN09781685) | gut metagenome | biome: gut microbiome | host: Homo sapiens | place: Madagascar | study: EMG produced TPA metagenomics assembly of the PRJNA485056 data set...
CATGGACGCTGTGTACTGCATCAAGGCTTACTAAGGCGAAAGGAGGAAAGCAGCATGGGAGACCAGTATTCCGAAGCGGCAGTCAAGCTGGGACAGTACATTGCCCCGGCACTTGACCGTGAAGTCACGGACGAGGACTACCCACTCTTCGACCTGCTGCTTGATTTCGCCAAGGACAAGATATTTGCGCAGGGCTATCCCTTCGGTAACAGACCGGGCGAGCTGCCCTTGCAATATCAGTCGTTGCAAATACGCATTGCAGCGGAACTGTATAACCACATCGGCGCAAACGGACAGACGAGCTATACCAACAACGGCATTACTCGTGTGTGGGAAAGTTCCGATGTGGCGCAGTCCCTGCTTAACGAAGTGGTTCCGAGAGTAGGTGTTATTGGCTGATGTTCAATGGAAGCCTGCTGGATAAACGCCCGCTGTGGTATTCAAACCCAGTTGGCGAGAAAACGCCTGTTGTGGATGAATGGGGCAACGAGACTGGCGAATCCGCATACGAATCGTGGAGTGCCCCCGCAAAGCTGATGCTGAACGTCAGCCCTCCTACTGGTTCTGCGGAGGCAAACCCTTTTGGAGCGTTCACGGATTACAGCTACGTTGTCAGTTCATCCAGCAAGAAGCGCAATACCCCGCTTTATGAAGGTACGCGCGTCTGGTTTCAGACGGACGTTTCAAAGCCCTTCAATTACATTGTGGTCAAGGTCGCAGAGCATATTACAGATACGAAGTATGCGCTGAAAGAGGTGGCTGCAAGTGAAAATTAAAGTGAGGTTGAGCAATGCCGGACTTCGTGATGCGGAACGTCAGATACAGGAGTACAAGACCACCCTGAACCAAAAGGCACAGGAGTTTGCAAAAGCGTTGGCTGACAAAGGACTTGATGTAGCGAAAGTTCGCTTTGCAAATGCAGAATATGCCGGTAGCAACGATGTTTCTTGTCGTGTTGAACAAAACGGAAACGCCTGTACTATCGTTGCTGAAGGCAAGTCGGTTGCATTTATCGAGTTTGGTACAGGCGTTCACCATAACGGATACGGTGGACAGCTGCCACCCGGTGTTGGTGCACATGGCTCCTACGGCAAAGGGCAAGGTGCAAACCGCAGATGGTACTACTACGGCGAATCCGGCAATGCTGGTACGCCTGTCAAACAGGTGGATGGCAAAGGCCAGTTGAATTACACCAATGGTAACGAGCCAGCTATGGCTATGTGGGGGGCTGTTGAGGAAATGGCTTCTCAAGTTGAAGCAACGTGGAGGGAGGTTTGGAGTAGTTGATTGATTATTTCAATTCTATTTTCACGGCTGTTGCTAAAAAACTGCGAAAGCAAGTCCCCGGCATTTTCGTTACTGGTGAAATCAATGACAGCAACGTCAAAAAGTTTCCCTGTGTGCAGATAGAGGAAAACAGCAATCTTCCTGTACACATCGATTCTGCCGGACACAGCAAGTACGCTGCCGTTTCCTTGCGTGTTCGTGTTTACTCCAACAAGGACACCGGGCGCATTGCAGAAGCACGTTCCATTGTTGGCATCGTGGATTCTGTTCTTGAACCGCTTAAATTTTATCGCAAATCGTTTGCCCCGTTGAATGGGCTGTATAACAATTCCGTCTATCGGATTGATTGCAGCTACGGGGCAACAATCGGAGAGGACGGAATGATTTACCGAAACTAAGGAGGTAAACATTCTATGAGTACTGCTATCTCCGGCCTGAATACCACCCTGTATTGTGGCGACAGCGCAACCGCTCTGACGAAGCTGTGCGACATCAAGGATGTGCCCGACCTGATCTCTGAACCGAACCTTCTGGATGCCACCACTCTGTCTGACCCCATGCAGGTCAACATCTTTGGCATTATCCAGTCTGATACCAAGTCTTTCACCGCCAACTACAACAAGACTGACTACAAGAAGGTCAAGGAAGCTGGCTACGATGAGACTTCTGAGAGCAACGCCGTGAAGTACTACGCCCTGAAGATGCAGGACGGCTCCGGCTTTACTTGGCAGGGTATGCATCAGGTTGGTCTGTCCGGCTTTGGCGTGGACGAGGTTGTGGAAATGACCATCAACTGCATCTTCACCAAGAAGCCTGAGTTCAGCGAGACCCTGACTGTTGCTGGCGGCTAAACCGCAAAAATCGAATCAATCAAACCTGGCAGAACTGAACAACGGATTTGGTTCTGCCCCTATTTATAAAGGAGAGCATTTATTATGGCTGCTAAGGTTATCAACTTTCATTCCCCCGATGGCAAGAACACTTATGAGCTGACTTTCACTCGTGACAGCGTGGAGGCCACCGAACGTGCGGGCTTTCAGATTGGTCAGTATACCCAGATGACTAATCTGCTATCCAACTCCCGTGCCCTGTTCTACGGTGCTTTCATCGCCCGAAACAAGGGCATCAAGCGTAAGGTCGTTGACGAGATGTTCCAGCACGTTGAGGACAAGGAAGACCTGATGGGCGTTCTGCTTGAGATGTTTATGGACGCTTCCAAGTCCCTGCTGGCAACTGACACTGAGGACAAGACCGTAAAAAACGCAACGTGGGAGATTGTGTAACCGCACAATCTCAGGAAGCAGACGGAGAGGGAGAGCCATTTTCCTTCTCCAAGCTGTTCCACGATGTAGAAGCCTATTACATCTCCATCGGTATGACCTACGAGCAGTTCTGGCACGGTGATGTCTGGCTGGCTAAGGTATACCGTGACGCAGAGGAGCTGCGGGAACGCAGAGCCAATGCAGAAGCATGGAGAAACGGTTTTTACATGGCATCTGCGCTTTCCTCTACGGTTGGCAATATGTTCCGCAAGAAAGGGTCTGCTCCTATCAAATACATGGACAGACCGATTCCCCTTACGCAAAAGGAGAAAGACGAATACGAGTACCAACGTGCAGTTGAAGCACAGGAGCGCATTAAGAGAATGATGTTCTCCATGATGGAAAAGGACGGTGGTAGTGATGGCTGATGTTGATATTACAAGTTTATCCGTAGAGATTTCTGCGGAATCGCAGGGCGCAGAGCTTAATATCGACAAGCTCACTGCCGCCATTTCTAATTTGCGGACAAAAGGCAACGTCACAAAGGTTGTGAACAGCCTTGACAAGCTGGCTGGTTCTATTGCAACGCTGAAACAGGCATCCGCCGGAATGTCCGGGCTAAACAAAATCACCAGTTTTCTAAATGGGCTTTCCAACGTCAATACGACTGCAAGCACAAAGAGCATCAACACGGTCGTGAACGCCATCAAGAAGATTCCTGCGGCTGTTTCTGGTTTGAACGGCGTGGACTTTTACTCCATGTCTGGAAGCATTACTCAGCTCACTAACGCTTTGGCTCCGCTGTCTATTCTGGATGCATCGAACCTTAAATCCTTTGGCAGCGCTTTCAACGCGATTGGGAAGGTTCCTGACCTGACCGACAAGCTGAAAGCGACTGACCTTGATTCTTTTGCAAGCTCTTGTCAGAAGATTTCTACTGCCCTTACTCCCCTTGCATCTCAGCTCGACAAGGTGGGCAACGCTTTTGCAAAGCTTCCGCTGCAGTTGAGCAAGGTGGTCACACAGGCGAACCGCGTGACCGCTGCCAACGAAAAGCAGCGTAAGAGTTATCTCAGCCTGTCCAACCAGATGAACGGCTTTATGCGGAACATGGCAAAGCTGGTTTCGTTGAAAGCCATTGCTGAATATCTTGGCAATGCTGTTGCGAAGTTCAATGACTTTTACGAAGCGACAGACCTGTTTCATAATGCTATGGGCAATTTGAGCGGTGAAGCAGACACGCTCATTAGCAAGATGCAGGGATTGCTTGGCGTTGACCCGACCAAAGCAATGACCTACATGGCTACCATTCAGAGCTTGGGTACTTCGTTTGGCCTGACTAGCGACAAGGCATACGTTTTGTCCAAGAATTTGACTCAGCTTGCCTATGACGAAGCATCTTACTGGAACAAAGATGTTGCCGAAACCTTCACTGCAATGTCCTCTGCTATTTCCGGTGAGATTGAACCTATTCGCCGTTTGGGCGTGGATCTGTCTCAGGCACGGTTGCAGCAAGAGCTTTTGGCTTTGGGCTTTAATAAACAGGTTTCTAGTCTGTCTCAGGCAGATAAGGCAGTTCTGCGTTACATTGCCATTATGAAGCAGACTGCCAACGTGCAGGGAAACCTTGCGCAGACCATCCAGAGCCCTGCGAATCAGATTAAGATTCTGAAAGCACAGCTGGATATGCTGGCGAAATCTGTTGGCTCTCTGCTCTACCCTGCCCTGAAATCTATTCTCCCCCCGCTGATTGCCGCTGTTCAGCTCATTCGAGAGTTTGTCGAGTGGGTGGCAAAGTTGATGGGTGTGAAGGTCGTGTTCACCGATTTCACCAAGAGCGCTGACAGCGTTGGCGGTATTGGCGATGCAATGGACGACACAGCGGATTCCACCAAGAAAGCCGCAAAAGCCCTCAAGGACTACACGATGGGCTTTGATGAACTGAACATCATTGACCCCACACAAGGCAGCTCTGGCTCTGGCAGTGGCGCATCTGCTGGAAACATCTTAGGCGATGTAGACCTGTCCGGCTACGATATGTTCAAGCAGTACAACGAAGAGTTCGCAAAGCAGATTGATGCTATCAAGCAGAAAATCAAAGATATGCTACCGATTATTGGTGCTATCGCCGCCGCACTTGCGCTGTGGAAAATTGTTGATTTTCTGACGGACATTGCGACAGCAATTTCCAAGATGACAGAATTGCAAAAGCTGGCTCTTTCAATTGCAACAGTTGTTATCGAAGCATCGTTAGTATTCAGCTTTGCAAAAGGTTATGCATCTAGTGGGAACCCTCTTGAGCTTTTAGGCGAAGTGGTATCCGCCGCATTTGGCTCTTTTGTTCTTTGGCGCACAATGGGCGCAGATGGCATTACGCTTGGCATGGGCATCGCTTTTGTGGCAAGCCTTGCAGGTCTTACTTATGCGCTTGGTACCGGCGAAGCCAATCTTGGCGATGCAAGCACATGGATTCAGGCTGCTTTAACAACGGCATTCGGTTCTATTACTGGTATTACACTACTTACTAATCTTGGGGTAGCTGCTGGTACAGCCGCAACGCTTTCTATCGGCCTTGCAGGTCTTATTACCTTTGCGGGAATCACATTTTCTCTTGGCGAAAAGCTGAAAGAATTTCCGGTTCTTGATACCATCATTGCTGCTTTGATGGGAATTTTTGGCGGCGTTGCTGGTGCTGGCGTTGCATTGCTTGTTGGCGCAAGCCTTCCTGTTGCTGGAGCCGTTGCCGCCGCTGGTGTCGGCATTGGCCTTGTTCTTCACTGGGCTGGTATCAAATGGGGCGCTAAAGAAAGCGGTGAAAAAACAGATGCTGCCGCAGAAGCCGACATTAAAATGCATTATGTCGAAAATGTTTTTGAGCAGCGCATTGAAGCCATCAAGCAAATTATCGTTACCAAGTGGAATGCGGCCATTGATTTTATGATTTCTCTTCCCGGAAAGGTTGGAGATATCATAAATAGCATTGGCGAGTGGTTCAGCTCTCTTCCTGAAAAAATCGGCTATGCCCTTGGCTTTGCCGTCGGCAAAATCGGGGAGTGGGTCGGAAGCATGGTCGTTACTGTAACAACCGAAGTTCCAAAAATTGTTTCGTCTGTTGTTAAGTTTTTTGAAGAACTTCCGGGAAATATTTGGACTGCAATTCTCAAAGCTCTTGACGTTATTTCTAAATGGCGGGAGCGCATGGTGGCTTTCGTTGTTATTGAAATTCCAAAAATCATTTCGTCTATTGTCGGTGAGTTCAAAAAGCTTCCTGACGAATTGAGAAAGCTTGGCAAATTCATCTGGGATGGCCTAATTAACGGTCTAAAAGACGCATGGAGTACCGTTACAAATGGTATCAAGAGCTTCACTGATGGTTTTGTCAATGGTTTCAAAGATGCGCTTGAAATTCATTCTCCTTCGCAAGTGTTTTACCAAATCGGCGTTTATGTCGATCAAGGCCTTGCAAACGGCATTGCCGCAGGGACCAGGTACGTTGAAAACGCGATGAACGGTCTTATTGATGCCGTCCAGGGAAAAGGAGACGAACTGATTGACTACGGTGCAGATGTTGCCAATGGCTTTGTTGATAACATGGTCAATACGTTTGACGCAAAGTGGAATGAAATCGACAACGGCCTCAAAAGCGACTTCATTGGCACGATTAAGGGCATGATCGATGCGGTCAAGAAAGGCGATATCCAAACAGTCGCCGAAAACACAGCAGCCATCATCTGGAAGGCAATGGGGGAAGAAAACCGAAAACAGGTCAAGTCTTACGCTTCTGACTTGATTTCCAATCTCACCAGTGCTCTTAAAACCGTTAGTTCCAAAGTATTTTCTTCTGCAAAACTCGTCGGAAACAACATCTTAGCTGGAATCACTTCAAAATTCGGAGAAATTTCCACGCAGGTTGTAGGCCTCGGCAGCAAGATTGCAACGTCTTTTTCCGCTTTGATCGGGCCGATCTCGGCATCCGGCAGGGCAATCAGTATTGGCCTTTCTTCTGGCGTTTTGAGCCAGTTCCCGTCTATCATTGCTGGAATTGCCGGGCTTATCGGTCAGATTGGTGCTGCGTTTATGGGTATCTTGCAGACAATCGGTAGTGTATTGACTTCTCTCGGCATTCCGACTGGCGTCATCATGATTGCTGGAGGCGTTGCGATTGCAGCTGCTATCGCCGGAATCGTTGGAACGCTTGTTGGGAAATACGGCACGAGTTCTAGACCATCCGTGGACAATAACTACTCAAGCTATCCTGGCACGAGTGATTACGATTCTGCCAATGGCTCCAATACATCTGTCGGCAGCTATTATCCAAGTTCTTCCGTTAGTGGAACAAGTTCCTCTGAACTTCGCAGTGCTGTCCATGATGGTTGCTATAACGCATTCCTTGACATTTTCCAGCGGTACGGAGACGAACTTACCGGAGGGAAAGAGCTTAAGATTTACCTTGACGGCAAGCAAATCACTGCATCTGTGGAAAAGCGGCAGTCAGAACGTGGAATGCAGATTATGGGAAACGAAGTTTACAGCTACTAAGGAGGTCTACGTTTTATGCAATCTCTCGTCACGATAAATGGCAGAGAAATACCGGAGCCTTCTTCCTACGATGCCACAACAAGCACTATAGTCGATTCTGGACGAAACGTACAAGGCAAAGTCGTTGGGTCTGTGGTGCGGCCTGATGTTGCAAAGATTTCCCTAAAATGGAATTATCTCACCGCAAAGCAGTGGGCAAACATCATCGGGCCGTTTACCACAAACTTTTACTGCACCGTTCGGTTTTATAACCAGGTGACTGCAAGCTACACGACAAGGCAAATGTACGTTTCCGATAGAACTGCAGGGATGTGGAGGCGATCTCCGTCCAACGGAAACGTCATGGGATGGGTTGGAGCGGCCCTTAGCCTGGTTGAAGTTTAAGAGAGGTGATTATTTATGAACTTTCAGCCTTCCGACAAGTGGCTTGAACAATACAACAACACACTTGTTCCGGAAATGTTTGTTCTTATCACTTACCACGTTTCTGACGATAAGGCACAAACAGATGCAATCGCTAGTTCTGTTAATCAGGTCTCATTCAGTAGCACTTCATCAGTCACCGACCTGGATGCTTCTTCTCCGGCCAGTTATGCCACAGGAGAACCCAATTTGTGGGTTCTCGATGGGAGCAAGGTTTTGGTCCCGGATTCTGAACCGTATGAGAATGCTGGTTATGTAAGCATGGATTGCGTTTCCGACGCAAATCATCCCATCATCACTTTCTCTTTTAGCAAAACACACGCCGAAAAAATTCCAGGGGTCACAATCGTATGGTCATCCATTTTAAATGAGTTTGCGAAGTCTTTTAAATTGACGGCCTATAACGGTAGCGAGATCGTTGCTTCAAAACAAATCAACGATAACCGCTCGGTTGAATCTTCTGTTGATTTTGAGGTTTCTGGATATGATTCTATCAATCTGGAAGTTTTGGAATGGTGCATTCCAGAGCGTAGAGCCAGGGTAGAGCAAGTAGAATTTGGCCAACGTATTCGATTTAGCAAGGCAGACTTGCTTTCCTACACCCACGAATCAAAACGTGACCCGATTTCTGGCCAGCTTTCTAAGGATTCCGTTTCGTTTTCCGTTGATAATTCCGAACAACGCTGGAATCCCGTGAATCCAGGCGGACTTTACAAGTATCTTTATGAACGTCAGGAGATTTCAGTTCAGTATGGCATGGACATTGGAGATGCGGTCGAATGGATTGACGGAGGAAAATTCTTCCTTTCTGGATGGACAGTTCCAGCAAATGGCATAACGGCATCTTTTGACGCCAGGGACGCCCTATCTTTCCTCCAAGATTCCATTTATACCGGGCACACGAGTGGAACCCTTTATCAGATGTGCTTCGATGCGTTAGAGCTTCTGGATGTTCCCGGAATATCTTACGAAATTTCGGAAGAATTAAAGAACTATTCTTGCGACATTTCCTCCGATGCTTCTTCTTATAAAAACGCAGACGTTCTTCAGCTTGCTGCAAACGCAGCCGGGATGGCCCTTTACCAATCCAGAGATGGGGTCATTCACATTGAACGTGTCCCTCTTGTTCCAGTCACGAGGTCTGGCATTGAGGAAATATCGCTCTTGAATAGCTTTAAATACCCAGAAATAACGTTTTCGACAAAAATAAAAAACGTATCGTGCAAGGTTGGCAGCGAATCCGTTTTTTATCCAGCCGGAGCTAGTGGAAACGGAGCGACCCAAAGCATCAATAATCCACTTGTATCGAAATCTGTATCTTCTAGCGCAAAAAATGCGTTGACCGAAACATACGCACTTCTTTCTAACAGAAGAAAGGTAAATTTGGAATTTCGTGCAAGCCCCCATATTGATGCGTTGTCTTTTGTTAGAGCAAACCATCAGTTTGGATATGCATCGAACGTTCTCGTTACGGATGCCAAGTATACCTTTAATGGCTGTTTTAAAGGGACGATAGAAGGATATATGGTAGAAAGTGCGAGCGCCCTTAGACTTGACAAGGATTCCGTTTTTGTGGCTCCTGGAGAGACTGTTCGTTTAACCGCAACGCTTGTTCCTTCCTCAGAGGATTCCCCAGCAATCGGATGGGAAGCATCTCCTCCCGGCGTTGTTTCCATTTCCGTGGTTTCCAACAAAGGCGGCGTTTCTGCTTGCGACATTTCTTTTATTTCCAGTGGAGATGCCGTAGTTACAGCCTTCGTATCTTCCGTATCTGCAAAGTGTGCTGTTATCAGTCAGGCTCCGTCTTTGTCGGATATGCCGGAAGGCTCGTCTGTTTACATTCAAGAAAGTGGTGCGGATGTAGAGTTTGTTGTTGCAAAACATGGGTATGAGCCTAATTTAAATGGTCCAGGGAGAACACTTTTTATCAGAAAAGAACCTCTTGCTGAAACAGTGTGGAACCAGACGCACGTCAATACATACGACGGAAGCTCCATCGACAGGCTGTTGAATGGCGATTACAAAAACAAATTTAACGATGCCGTCAAATCTGCAATGGGCCTTACCTCTTTTTACTACACGGTAGGCGGCAGTACTACAGAGATTAGAACAATCTCGCGTAGTGTTTTTCTCCCTTCTATTTATGAGATGTTTGACCCGGACGACAAAAATGCGGATGTTTATGTAAATGGCAGTAACCCATTTTTCAAAAAAGAGGGTTCTGTACTACCAAAGCAAACCCGAAATGTTTTTGTTCAATCGTATGAGGACTCCCTCTATCACATTATCCGCAGATGGTCACGTTCTCCTGCGCTACGAGATCATGATGGAAACCATATCGTGGGCCAACTCGTTGGGACTTACAGTCTTGGAACGAGCAATAAAGGCAACGCTTTTTTCTTCACAGAGCAGTACAATGCGTGGAGTTCCAATAAATTCAGCCCCGCTTTTACGCTTCCGTCCACGACTAAAGTCGGTAACGGCAAAAAGATTTTGCTTTAAGGAGGGATTATGGCGATTTGGATCACAGACAGAAGCCAGGACGATATTTACCGCTTGAAGTTCATTTATGGTAAAGCCGTAAATGGGACCTGGACTGATGCGGAAAAAGCGGAGTGGCTTTCCGGTATGAAAGGAGCTCTTGACTACAGGGATTTTTCGAGAATAGAAACCGGCATATCCGAGCTTGCTTCACTTCTCGGTGCGGACATAGATGTCAAGACGGACTGGAACATAAACGGGTATCTTACCACGTCAGATGCTACTAGGTGGCTGTCAAATATCGAATCCATTCGTTCAAAAAACTCGGGGGACGCCAAAACTGCGCCGACGCCCACGTCTATGGATAGGCTTGGATTCGAGACAATGAACCAACTTGAAAGCATTTTGTCAGACATAGAATCAATCGCCAAAACTTACGTTACTTTTTCTGGCGAATACATGACAGGAGATGGACAATATGGTTTTTGAAGACCGCATATCAAAATATCCTGGAAGGTGGACGTTAGTCCGTGAGGATGGGTCGTCTGAAATTGTAACGCTCGTCCGAAACGACGAACCCATAAAGGACGGCACGCCAATCAACGCATCCACTTTAAATGAGCTGAGTACAGTTGCAGGTGCCATCAACGCAAAAGAGGAAGCCGTTTCTGCTGCACAATCTGCTGCGGCTGAAAGTGTAAAGTCAAAAGAATCCGCTTCTAATGCTGCCGTAAGCGAGAAAAACTCGAAAGCGTCTGAAGAAAACTCAAAAAAACTGCTTCAAGCCACAAAAGAGTACTTTGAGCAAGTCCGTACTATCACCATTGGTGCACAGGGGTGGTACGCCACGCCGGAAGCTCTGAAAGCCGCCGTTCCCATAGGCGAAAATGGCTGGTGGGCAGTCGTTGGTACTACGGACACCATTTGGACGTGGGACGGTGACACGAATTCGTGGAAAGATAGCATCCAAAAAGCAGACTTCTCTGACTTTTACACAAAAGAACAGTCCGATAAAAAATTCACTTTGACCAAAGAGGCCATTGCAAAGGTGCTGGGCTTTACGCCAACAAAAATCACAGCCGGGACGGAGGACCTGATCCCCGGCGCCAGCAAGCTGGAGAGCGGCGCGGTGTACCTGGTGTACAGCACCGCCAGCTCTGACGAGGTGATTGGCGATACAGACATCCACCTGCCGGAACCGGAGGAGTTTGTGCCTGACGAGAAGGTAGTGGCTTTATGAGCGGCTATGTAGGCGTCCGCAGCGTGGCCAAAAAAATCGACAAGCTGTATGTGGGAAACGAAGCCGGTGTCGCCATGGCGGTGCAAAAGGCCTATGTGGGGGACCAGCGTGGTGTGGCAAAGCTATGGTATCAGCGTGGCACGCCCCTGGGAGCCCTGGCTGTGGGCAGCGTGGTGTACTTTGCGGTAGGAGTGGTGCGGACGCCATGGATCGTGGTGCACCAGGGCCTGCCTGGGAATATGTATGATTCCAGCTGTAACGGCACTTGGCTCCTGTGCAAGGACGTGTATTCGTCCAAGCAGTGGAGCAAGACCGTGAAAAACGACTACTCCCTGAGTAACATTAGAGCCTACATGGACTCGACGTTCTTGAACTCAATCGACCAGAGCGTCAGGAGCGTTATCAAAGATGTGCGAATCCCATATCGCCCAGGCGGCGGAAGTAGTACCTCGGTGAACAGCGGTGCAAGTGGGCTGCGTTGTAAGGTCTTCCTATTGAGCGCAGCAGAAGTAAATCTCGGGTTTAATAATCGGCCCAAAGAAGGTGTGTGGTTAAAGTATTTTATGAATTGTAATACCACTGGTGCCGATGACCTCCGGGTAGCAAACTACAACGGAGTACCTGGCGACTGGTGGCTGAGAACTCCGGACACCGCTGCATCTAACGCTGCTGTTCTTGTCACAAAAACAGGAGCAATGAACAGCGCAAATGTTGCCTATCTACACGGCATCCGCCCGGCACTGGTGCTGCCGCAGGAGGTGCTGGTGGACGGAGAAGGAAATGTGATTGGAGGGTGATTGCAATAAACGCATTTTTGACCGCACTTTTCGCTTTTTTGAGCCGCTTCTTTGCCGCTTTGGCGGAAGAACAGGCAGAACAGGAGGACACAATGGCATCTGTTACCGAGTGGACGGGAGCACCGCCCTACCGCTACATTGACGTAAGCCGGTATCAGGGCAACATTACACTGGAGAACTGGAAGAAGGTCAAGGACGCTGGCTATCAGGGCGTCATGCTCAAGACCGTCAGCACAAACCGCAGGTTCTCCAAGAGAGCAGACGGCCTGTACATTGACCCAACCTTTGAAGCAAACTACCACAACGCGAAGGCGGAAGGTCTGGCGGTGGGTGTGTATTACTACACCTACGCCACCAGCGAAGCAATGGCCGATGCAGAGCTTGCCCTTGTGCGGCAGGCGGTCTACGGCAAGGAGCTTACCATGCCCCTCGCGGTGGACGTGGAGGAAAACAAGCTCAAACCCATGAGCACCCTCGACCTCACCAACCTCACCGCCTACGCGCTGGAACAAGTGGAAAAAATGGGCTTTTACGCCCAGCTGTACACCTACACCCACTACTCTAACATGGAGCTGGACATGGGCCGTCTGGCAAACCGCTGGGACGCCCACCAGCACACTAGCGAGGGCCGCGTGCCGGGGATCTCCGGCAACGTAGACCTCAACGTCACCACCCTCAACTACCCCCGTATCATCGAAAAGAAGGGCCTGACCCGTCTCCGGGAGGGCAAATGACCGAAAAACAAGCTCTTGTTTGGATGCTTGGCATCCTGGGCAGCGTGTGCGCCGGAGCTATCACGGTGGATAAGGTGCTGGACATCATCCACAAGTACCTCAAAAAGGCAAAGGAACCGGACACGGCTCAGAATTTGCGGCTGGATGAGCTGGACCGCCGCATTGGAGCCTTGGAAAAAGGATATCTCTCTCACGGTGCCGCATTGACCCGAGACCTTAGCCGATTTACCGAAATTGATGAGGTGAACCGTCTTACCCTGGAAGCCGTCCGTGCTTTGCTTGAATCGAAGCTGACCGGAAATAACGTAGCGGCAATTCAAGCGAGCAAATCGAAAATTGATAACTACCTGATGGAAGGAGTAACAAAACATGGAAGCAATGCTTAACTTTATCCCCGCCCCCGTCGCAATCGTTCTTATTATCGTCGGTTTTGTGGCTTTGGCTGTCGGCGCTATCCGCATGGGCTATAAGCAGCTTGTCAAAGATTTGGCCT
>ERZ1034804.191-NODE-191-length-13161-cov-3.149321_pt1 | contig 13161 bp, 9 predicted proteins | sample MGYA00520635_ERZ1034804 | MGnify/ENA primary metagenome ERZ1034804 (study PRJEB33766, sample SAMN09781685) | gut metagenome | biome: gut microbiome | host: Homo sapiens | place: Madagascar | study: EMG produced TPA metagenomics assembly of the PRJNA485056 data set...
CTCGTCCTTTATGGTTTTTAGATTCGCAAGCTGCTCATCACTGATTTTCTTACAGGCTATTTTGGCTGCAAGCTCATCAAGAGCCTCTCTCACCTCAAGCACATCCTCCATATCCTTGAGAGTCATCTTGGCAACCTCTGCGCCCTTTCTCGGCATTGTGACTGCAAGCCCCTCCTGCTCAAGCATTCTGATTGCTTCACGTATAGGTGTACGGCTGACTCCAAGCTTTGACGCAAGCTGCAGCTCCATAAGTCTCTCTCCCGGCTTGAGCTCGCCCTTTAAAATTGCCTCACGAAGTGTATTAAACACCACATCACGCAGTGGCAGATATGCATCCATATTTAAAGTTAAATTATCAGTCATCAAACTTCTCCTATCTCTTGTATTATCATTCTCACATATAAGAAAAAAGTAACTATAAAGCACCCGCTGTGCTATCCGGATATCACGTTATTTGCGATTATTGTATACAGATGTCAGATACACCTGTCTGGCAAGATGTGAGCTTCTCATGGCTTTGTACGCTTTCTTTGCAGTATCTTCATCGTCAAACAGACCAAAAACCGTCGGACCACTACCGCTCATCATGGCTCCTACCGCGCCATTTGAAAGCATATGCTTCTTTATCTCATCTATCACCGGATAATTCGGTATGGTCACAGTCTCTAAGACATTTCCCATATGCGCTGCGATATCATGCAGATTCTTAGCCTTTATATCATCTATCAGGCGGTCTATATCCGGATGAATTGTCGTATCATCAAGCTTCAGATTCTGGTACACAAATTTTGTGGATACCGAGATGGACGGCTTTGCAATAAGCACCGGACACTTTACCATTGGAGGAAGAGGACTAAGTGCCTCTCCTATGCCCTCGGCCAGCGCCGTGCCTCTCATAATACAGTATGGTACATCCGCACCTATCTGCACACCTCTTTCCATAAGCTGTCTCTTTGTCAGTCCCAGTGAAAAAAGCCTGTTTACACCTATAAGCATGGCTGCCGCATCAGTACTGCCCCCCGCCATCCCTGCTGCAACAGGAATACGCTTGTCCAGCTTCACTGATACACCGTCAGTTATAGAAAACTCATCCATCAAAAGCTTTGCAGCCTTGTATATGAGATTGTTCTCGTTTACAGGGAGAAAAGACAGATTGGTCTGTATCTGTATGCCCGGCTCCTTTGTCCTTTTGATATCAAGCCTGTCATACAGATGAATGGTCTGCATAATCATGCGGACCTCATGATATCCGTCCTCTCTGCGCCTCACCACATCCAGCCCCAGATTAATCTTGGCTAATGCTTTTAATGAAATATCGTTATTACTACCCATATTGTATTACCTCTGTTTTTTGTATACAAGGATTATAACACACCCTGCCAAAAAGAGCAAATTTAAATATTCTCATTTAATTGTTCATTTTCATTACTTTTCAGATTTTCCACGTATTGCACAAAAAACTATGTTCACATAGTATATGTTTACTAGATTTAAAAAGTAACCCTCTAACGCACCACAACAAAAAGCCTCACAGCATATCAATAATGCTTGTGGGGCTTTTTTTAAAAATTTTTTCTAAACTCGTATGTACAATTTTTCTATTTCTTTTCCAATATAAATTTGCTAATCAGCTCGTTCATTGTCTCCGCCTGTGCTGAAAGCTCCTCACTTGTTGCTGATGTTTCCTCTGCATTTGCTGAGTTTGACTGTACAACATCTGATATCTGATTAATGCCAGCCTCTGCCTGCTCCATAGCCTTTGCCTGCTCATCTGCAATCTCGCTGAGTTTTTGAGAAGAATCTGCAACTTCCTTCATACCATTGATAACCTTTTCAATAGAAGTACTTACGCGCTCTGCAGCTTCATTACCCTCGTTAGATACCGCAATGGCACTCTCTATAAGCTGACGTGTGTCAACTGCAGCCTTGGCACTCTGCTCTGAAAGACTTCTGATTTGTCCCGCAACAACTGCGAATCCTTTACCTGCCTCACCTGCACGCGCTGCCTCGATAGCTGCATTGAGTGAAAGAAGGTTTGTCTGACTGGCAATATCCTCAATCTCAGAAATGATATTCTCAATCTGCTTAGATGTATCATTGATGCGTCCGATAACATCAACCATGCCCTGCATCTCTGTATGGCTGTGATCTGCTTCCTCAGCATACTCCTGTGCAATCCTGTATGTATCATTGAGCTTCTCAGATGTTTTCTCAACACCGCCTGTGATATCTGCAAATGTAGCCTGAAGCTCCTCAATGGCTGCTGACTGATCCATAGCACCTTCTGCTATTTCCTGTGCTGCCTGAGCAAGGTTGTTAGAACCTGCTGTAACAAGTGATGATATCTCATTGATATGTGACATAACATCATTCATCTGTGTCTTCATCTGACGCATTGCCATGAGAAGTCCAATAAAATCTCCGGTATATTTATCTTCCATGTCTGATGAAACTGTATAATCTCCTTCTGCCATCTTTCCAAGAAGCTTGTCAGAGTCAGATATGATAGTCTTAAGGTCTGCTGCCATGTTTTTCGCAACCCCTACCATATCAGCAATTTCATCTTGTGAATCAACTGCCGGGAATGGAGCCTCAAGATCCCCCTGTGCAAATGTACGTAATCTCTGTTTTAACTCATCGAGTGGTTTAGAAATACCAACTGCAACTTCGTCCCCGATTTTCATCGAGATAAAATATGAACCGACAATGATAACAATAACAATACCAAATGCGGCATATGATACTAATGATAATGTCTTGCTTAAATTATCTCCCTCTGTTACCTTTATATTCATAAGGGCAACAAGCTGCTGATATATATCATCATATGCAGGTGCAAGATCTGCTACTGCTCTCTCCTCGGCCTCCTTCTGTGTCTCAGGATCTGTAGCATTCTCACCTAACTGTCCAATCTCATCATCGAGACTCCAGTATGAGTCGAGCTTACTGTTTATATCATCATATATAGCCTGCTCCTCACCTGTCTTTATCGAGCTTTGCAGCTCTTTCCAGTATTTTTGAAATGATTCCTTTTTAGAATCATGTGTATCAGACATCTTACTTAATGTGTCAGAAGCTGTATAACCGATAAGAGCTCGTGTAGCGCTTCGTGTCTCTGAGAAGGTTACCATAACCTTTCCTATATCTCCCTGTGAAAATCCGTAAAAGGTTAGTGCGCTGGAATATCTCATTGATACAATAATCATAAGAATGCCCGCGATAACCCCCGATGCCGATGCTACAAATGTAGTCAGTCTGAATCCTTTTTTTAAACGATTTTTAATGCTAAGTGTTTTCCACTTTGACATGTCTAATTTCATGATGTTTCCTCCCCATGAATAATGATACCTATATACTATATTTCTATTATACACCTCTTAAAAAATTATACAAGCACTAAAAAGGTGACTGCACGCTGCGTGCAGCCCCCTTTTCATAATTCATAAATCAGATTTCTTATATTATAATATTCGTTCCATCACGACACTTTTACATACACATCCGGCTTCTATCCCTGTACCTGTGTGTCATCTGTGCCATTCTTCCAGTCATCAAACTTCTTGAGCACTGCATCATAGGTATCCTGGCAAATTGATGGCAGCTTGTCTCCCCAGGCTCCTGTTGCCTGTGAAAAGCCCTTCTTGAATGCATTCAAAAGCTCATCAGCCTTGTCCTTATCGCCTCCCGACAGTGCCTTTGCAAAGTCAAGTATACGGTCTGAGGTCTTCTCAACACCCCAGTATCCATCATCTGCGATGTCCTTTTTGGCCTGCGCTATTGTGTCTGCATCTACAGTCAGATTCTCAAACAGACTCTTTAAGCCCTGTGACTTGTCCCATGTTGAAGCCTGTCCTGTCATGGACTTTCTGACGATCTCGATAAGCTGCTGCTGTCTGGCGTTGGCATCATCCTTAAGTGCCTGTACCAGTGCATCTCTGTCTGCCTTGCTCATCTTCTGGTTTACTGTGCTCTTTGCAGTATCCTTTGAATCATCCTTGCTGTCTGATTTCTCATATACAGCAGCCTCCTCACTGAAGCCTAAAGCCTTTGAATCCGACTTATCAGTCTGTGCGTCCTGCTTCTTTGAAGCGGTGTTGGTATTCTTTGCCTGCGCCTCGTCCTTTGCTGTGACACTCTGCGCAGCTACTGCTGAAACTACACTTGAAATAGCATCTAACATTTCTCATCCCTCCCTGGTAATGTGTGTGCGGGAATCCTTTCCCGCTATACTATTATCAACCTGTATAGCGTCTGATATAGCTAAACAGTTTATCTCTTATAATCTGTATCGGCTGTTTTGTGTCTGTTTTTTATAGCCCTTGCCGTTATTTTTTCAATTTTCTGCCAAATATAAATGTCGAAAAATATATTACCGATGCAATGATCACTATCATCGGACCTGTTGCCACATTGGTGTAGTATGACACTGCGAGGCCGACTATACCGGAAAATACTGAAAATATCACTGAAAAGAAATGATACTCACGCATATTTTCTGAAATATTCCTTGATGAAGCCGCAGGCAGTATGAGCAGCGCATTTATTATAAGTATACCTATCCACTTGATAGAGAGCATGACTATGAGTGCTACAAGCACTGCAAACAGATTGTCCAGTAAACGCACATGGATACCCTTGCTTTTTGCCACGCTTCTGTGTATACATATGGCGTTGAGCTTATTGAAGCAAAACACCCAGAACACTATCGTGACCACAAAAATCACAATTAGATAAACTATCTCAGTCTTTGTGATGCTTAGCACATCGCCCACCAGTATACTTGAGTATTTGCTGAAATTGCCACCCTTTGACAGTATCGCAAGACCTATCGCCACAGAGCACGATGAAAATACCGATATAATGGTATCTGTCGATGCAGTGTTCAGACTGCCGATCTTATTTAAAAGAAGTGCAAACACTATCGCAAATATCACCATGGCAAGCGAGGTGTCTGCCATGCCGCATACCACTCCGACAGCGATTCCGGTAAGTGCCGAATGTCCGAGCGCGTCTGAAAAGTATGCCATCTTTTTGTTTACAATCATTGTTCCCATTATGCCAAAAAGTGGTGTGATGATGAGCACAGCGATAAGGGCATTTCTCATGAAATCATATTGAAGCCAGGAGGTTATATTCATTTGTGCGCCTCCTCTCTCACCCAGGATTCCTCTCCTGTGTAGAAAATTCTCTCAAATTCCCTGCTCTCGAAGACTTCCTTCACAGTCCCCTGCTTTGCAACGGTCTTATCAAGCAGCACTACATGATCTGCGTACTTTGCAACATAGTCCAAATCGTGCGATATGAGTATGATTGCAAGGTCATAGTGTGTCTTTAAATAATCCATAGTCTTGTAGAAAAGCTCCATGCCGTTTTGATCTATTCCGGACACCGGCTCATCCAACAGCAGCAGGTTCGGCTCATCCATGATTGCCATGGAAAGAAGTACTCTCTGCAGCTGACCTCCTGAGAGGTTACACACCTGCTTGTCGATAAGCTCCTCAGCCTCAAATACCTCGAGTGTCTCCCTTATCTTTGCCTCTATCTTTTTACTCTTTGGCAGAAAAACAGGATAATTGTACTGATAGCTTGCTATGAGGTCATACACGCTGACCGGTGTATTTTTCTCGATATTAACAGACTGCGGCACATAGCCGATTTTAAGCTTAGCCATATGTCCGTCCTTAGTATCCTTGAACTCAATCGTACCGGTGTGAGGTATCTCGCCCAGTATCGCCTTTATGAGTGTAGATTTTCCGGCACCGTTCTGGCCTATTATGACATTGAAGGAGCCGCAATGTATGTGCATATTTACATCCTTAAGCACTGTCTGCTCTCCAAAGCTCACTCCAAGGTTATTTATTTTTATGCAATGAAAGCCACATGGCTGTATTATTTTCCGCATATTTTCTCCAATTTTATTTAGTAAATGCCTCTTTGATAAGCTCTATATTGTGCTCCATACCATAAAGATAGCTGTCCTTGTCGTACTCTCCCCTGTTGAGAGGGTCGATATAAACCACATGCACATCTGTCTCACGCGATACGGTATCTCCCATGCTCTTTCCGTAGAGCTCCTCAGCGAGTATTACCGACACTGAGTCATCCTTTATGGCACCTATTACCTGCTTTATCTCGCCTGCGCTGACTGAGCGCTCCTCGTCAAGGTCTAACAGATAGCATGCATTCATGGAAAAATCATCAGCTACATACGCATAGGCCTCATGGAATATGATGATATTCTGTCCATTGGTAAGACTCTTTATGCTATTTATCTTTTCTTCAAGCACTGCAAGCTTTGCATCATATGCTTTTGCATTTGCATAATATTCATCAGCATGCTTTGCATCCTTTTCGGCAAGTCTGGATGCGATTGTCTGAACCATGGTGCGGTAACGCGGCACGCTCATCCATGCATGGGCATTCTCATCTCCATGATCATGATCGTGGTCACTGTCCGATTCTGTGTCTGCTTCGTGGTCATGGTCGTGGTCACTGTCCGATTCTGTGTCTGCTTCGTGATTATGGTCGTGGTCACTGTCTGCATCTGCATCGCGATCATGGTCGTGGTCACTGTCTGCATCATCCTCAGAAAGAAGTGCCACATCCTCACATGCCTCAACCACATCAAGCTTCGGATACGCCTTTGCCACATCAGACATAAACGACTCTATACCGCCTCCGTTTATGACAAAAACATCGGCAGTGGATAAAAGCTTCATGTCCTCCGGTGTTAGCTGGAAATCGTGCAGACAACCGGTCTGTGGCTCGCTTAAGTTTTCAAGTCTCACGCCTTCCACACCATCCACTATATTTAAAGTGGCAATGTACATAGGATAGAAGGATGTCACGACTGTAAGCATATCATCAGCTTCGTCAGTATTTTTTGTATTGTCCGAAGAATTTGATACTCCACCGGCAGAGCCTTTCATACCTGCTGTGTGCTCATATGCCATTACAGCAAGCGTACACACTGTCAATATACACAAAAACATAATGCCTACAAATTTGCATTTATTCTTCATATATTAAATATTCGCCTTTCTTTCTATAGCTTTATTTCTATTACTTTATTTCTTTTTATGATTATTTGCGCTTTTTTTGCTCTTGGCCTTATCTCTGCGCTCTTTTGTCTTTTTGGCAACAGGCTTTCCGGTCTTCTTCCAGCGCTCCTTTTTGTTTGGCTCCGATGAAACGGCTTTTTTTGCTGCTGATTTTGCCTCGCGCTTTGCTGTCTCCTCCTGCTTCATGGCAAGAAGCGTCTCCTCGTCAAACACCAGTGAATCTATGAGATTCCAGATTTCATCCCTGCCTTCCTTTGACATTGATGAAAACGGTATAACTACCGTGCCGGGCTCTACATGAAGTACATCCTTGATAGTCTTTATGTGTGCGGCAATCTGGCTTTTTTTCAATTTATCAGATTTGGTCGCAATGATGATCGGTGCGAAGCCCTGGTTTACCATCCAGTCATACATCATGATATCATTGTCCGATGGCTCATGCCTTATATCTATTAAAAGAAACACTGCCTGAAGCTTTTTTGAGGTGTGAAGATAGTTTTCTATCATCTGTCCCCATTTAGCTTTTATCTCGATATTGGCATTGGCATAGCCATAGCCCGGCAGATCGACCAGATACATGGCGTCATTGACGTTGTAAAAATTGATGGTCTGCGTCTTGCCGGGCTGTGAAGAGATCCTGGCAAGTGACTTTCTGTTCATGAGCGCATTGATCAGCGACGATTTGCCTACATTTGACTTGCCGGCGAATGCCACTTCATTATACTCATTGTCAGGGATTGTGCTTGTAATTCCGCAAACTGTCTCTAAATTAACACTTTTAATTACCATAATCTCTTCCTCATTCTTATTTTACAAATGCTATCTTCTCCACCTGTGAAAATCTCTCCACCGGCACGATTTCCATGCCGTCTGTTATTTCCTTTGAAATCTCATCCAGGTCCTTTTCATTATCCTTTGGAATACACACTGTTTTTATTCCGATTACCTTGGCTGCAAGCAGCTTTTCCTTGAGTCCTCCTATCGGAAGCACCCTGCCGCGCAGTGTTATCTCGCCCGTCATGGCTACATCTGCCCTGACAGGTCTGTCTGTAATGGCTGAGAGCATGGCTGTCGCCATAGTAATGCCTGCGGATGGTCCGTCCTTTGGCACTGCGCCCTCCGGGATATGTATATGGATGTCATGCTTCGTATAAAACTCTGCATCAATGCCATATTCTTCGCTTATTGAGCGCACATAGCTAAGTGCTGCCTGTGCAGACTCCTTCATCACGTCGCCAAGCTTACCGGTGAGCACGAGCTCACCCTTGCCCGGCAGCACATTCACCTCGACCTCGAGTGTGACACCGCCCACACTGGTCCATGCCAGGCCTCTAACGATTCCAACCTCTGCGTGATCATTTTTCTTCTCCGGGCTGTACTTCGGATTGCCCAGATATGTCTTAAGATTGGTCTTTGTAACCTTTACAGCAGCTTCGCTGTCCTTAAAGATTTCCCTAGCAGCCTTGCGGCACAGCTTGCCGATAGTCCTCTCAAGGCTTCTGACTCCGGCCTCTCTGGTGTACAGCCTGATGATATCCTTTAGAGCCGAGTCTGTTATCGTAAGCTGTTCCTTTTTAATTCCGTTTTTGCTCTTTTGCTTCTCAACCAGATGTTCCTTTGCTATGTGAAATTTCTCATTTTCAGTGTAGCTTGACACCTCGATAAGCTCCATCCTGTCAAGAAGCGGCTTTGGAATGCCTGAAACCTCATTTGCCGTTGCAATAAAAAGCACCTCCGACAAATCCACAGGCATCTCGATATAATGATCCCTGAATCTGCAGTTCTGCTCACTGTCAAGCACCTCGAGAAGAGCGGCTGATGTGTCACCCTTGTAGTCACTTGACACCTTATCTATCTCATCCAACAGCATGAGAGGATTTGAAACGCCTGCCTGTCTTAAGCCATTTACTATACGGCCCGGCATAGCGCCGATATATGTCTTTCTGTGTCCACGGATTTCTGCCTCATCGCGCACACCACCAAGAGAAATACGCACATATTTCTTCTCCAGTGCAGACGCAATTGAACGGGCTATGCTTGTCTTTCCTGTTCCCGGAGGACCTACAAGACAAATTATAGGACTCTCTCCCTTGCTTGTCAGATTTCTGACTGCCAGAAACTCAAGTATTCTCTCCTTAACATCCTTTAATCCGTAGTGATCATCATCGAGCACCTGTGCTGCATGGTCAAGATCCTTGTTGTCCACAGACATCCTGTTCCACGGAAGCTCAAGTACAGTCTCTATATAGCCTCTCTCAACTGTGCTCTCTGATGAGCTGCTGCTCATATTTCTAAAGCGCTTTATCTCTTTTTTCGTCTTTTCCTTTACGTAGTCAGGCGCATCTAACTCAGAGAGCTTTTTCTCATATTCATCAGCCTCCGAGTCAGCATTCTCGCCCAGCTCCTCACGTATCACACCAAGCTGTTCACGAAGCACATACTCCTTCTGATGCTTGTCCACACGAACCTTTACTTTTTTCTGAAGCTCATTCTTTATGGAAATAACCTCCACCTGGGAGAGAAGTAATGATACTATAACCTGATATCTGTCATTGATATCCTCTGCCTCAAGCACCTGCTGCTTAAGCTCATATGACACCGGCAGATTGTTGGTTACATAATCTATGAGCTTTTCAAGATCCTCATACTGATCTATCTGTCTGATAAGCTCCTTGCTGATTTTGCCGACGACTGCCGCATATCTGTGAAAAGCCTCTCTGACTCCGAGAAGCATGGCTTCCCTGAGATCCTCCGGCAGGCTGTCTGCATTACTATCACAATAACAGATTTCTGCCTCAAGGTACTTCTCACAACCGGTAAAGCCAAGCAATGCTGCCCGGCTTATTCCATCTACAAGTATTCTCACAACATCATTCTGCAGTCTGACAACCTGCTTTATGTCGGCTACTATTCCCATCCGGTAGAGGTCTTCCTGAGTCGGGTCCTCCCTGTCCACATTCCTTTGAGTGACAAGATAAATCTTTTGATCCTGCTCCATAGCCTCCTCGACAGCACGGAGTGAGCGCTCTCTGCTGACATCGAAATGAGCAATCATCCCCGGCAGAATAGTAAGCCCTCTCAGCGCTACTGCAGGCATGTTAATAATCTGTTCTTCCACTTATATCTCCTGTATTATTGCACAGCCTGGCATAAAAACCGCTGTGCAATTTATATTATCCGATGCTGTATCTTTTGTAAAATACCGCCATGTACTTACGATGCTGCTTTTTCCTCGATATATGCCTCCGGCACACACTCACCATCGAGCTTTAAATTGTCCTCAACGGTATCCTTGTCGATTACACACTTGCTGATGCTCTTGTCTGACGGTATACGATACATAAGGTCAAGCATAACAGCCTCCATGATTGCACGAAGTCCTCTGGCTCCTGTCTTTCTCTCAAGCGCCTTGTCAGCGATGGCATTTACTGCATCGTCTGTGAACTCAAGCCCTACTCCGTCAAGCTCAAAAAGCTTGGTGTACTGCTTGATAAGCGAGTTCTTAGGCTCCTTAAGTATACGGATAAGTGCATCCCTGTCGAGTGCTTCGAGAGAAACGGTAATAGGTACACGTCCGATAAACTCAGGAATCAATCCAAACTTCACAAAATCCTGTGGAAGTGCATGCTTAAACGCCTCTCCTACATTGAGCTCTGTCTTTGACTTTACATCTGAATTGAAGCCTATAGATGATGTATCCATACGGCTGTCGATAATTTTTTCCAGACCATCAAATGCTCCACCGCAGATAAAAAGTATATTAGTAGTATCAATAGGAATAAGCTCCTGCTGCGGATGCTTTCTTCCGCCCTGTGGCGGTACAGATGCCTCTGTGCCCTCAAGAATCTTTAAAAGAGCCTGCTGTACACCCTCGCCTGACACATCTCTGGTGATTGAGACATTCTCTGATTTCTTTGTAATTTTATCTATCTCATCTATATAAATGATACCATGCTCTGCACGCTCGATATCATAATCTGCCGCCTGAATAAGCTTTAATAGGATATTCTCCACATCCTCACCTACGTATCCTGCCTCTGTAAGTGTTGTAGCGTCTGCGATAGCAAATGGAACATTTATCACTCTGGCAAGTGTCTGCGCAAGAAGTGTCTTTCCTGAGCCTGTAGGTCCAAGCATAAGAATATTACTCTTCTGAAGCTCTACATCTGATGTATCACCTGCCAGTACTCTCTTATAGTGATTGTAAACAGCAACCGAAAGCACCTTCTTTGCCTGGTCCTGTCCTATTACATAATCGTCCAGAAACGCCTTAAGCTCCTCCGGAGTAACAAGATTTATATCATCCTTAGCGCTGCTTTTGTCCTCATGACCCTCTACGCCTTCCTCCTCAAGAATCTCGGCACATATATCTATACACTCATCGCAGATAAAAGCTCCATTAGGTCCGGAAATCAAACGATTTACCTGGTCCTGTGTCTTACCGCAAAATGAGCAGCGAATCTTTCCGTCGTTTTTTCCTGCCATTATTAACTCCTTTTATTGCATGAGGGCATCCCATATGGGGTACCCTCTTAAATTCATCTAACTTCTGATTATCTGTTTGTTATTACACTGTCTATGAGACCATACTCTGCGGCTTCCTGTGCTGACATATAGTTGTCTCGCTCTGTATCAGCTGCAATTGTCTCGTATGGCTTGCCTGTATTGGCTGCTAAAATTTCGTTTAATCTCTTCTTTGTCTTTAAAATATTTTCTGCAGCAATCTGAATCTCAGTAGCCTGACCCTTTGCACCGCCCGATGGCTGATGAATCATAATCTCTGCATTTGGAAGAGCATATCTCTTGCCCTTTGCACCGCCTGCAAGAAGGAAAGCTCCCATGCTTGCTGCAAGACCGATACAGATTGTTGAAACATCACACTTGATGTACTGCATAGTATCGTAAATAGCAAGTCCTGCTGTAACCATTCCACCCGGTGAATTGATGTAAAGGTGGATATCCTTATTCGGATCCTCAGACTCAAGGAATAAAAGCTGGGCAACAACAAGGCTGGCTGTTGTCTCGTTTACTTCCTCACCAAGGAAAATGATACGGTCTTTTAATAATCTGGAGTAAATGTCGTAGTTGCGCTCTCCTCTGCTGGTCTGTTCAATGACATATGGTACTAAACTCATATAAAATGCCTCCTTTATAAAAGCTCAAAAGACCGGCTCAGAAAATAGGCTTCTGAGCCAGTCCATCAAATTTTGATTCAAAAAATCTTATTCTTCTGTAGACTCTTCTGCATCAGCCTTTTTCTTTGCCTTTGCACGCTCTTTAACGTTGTCCATGATAAGATCTACTGCCTTTGTGATAGCAAGGTCTTTCTTCATAGACTCCTTCTCAGCATCTCCCATGTACTCTTTAAGCTTATCAGCCTCCATGCCGTATGCCTTAGCCATCTTCTCTACCTCAGCATCGATATCTGCATCAGTAACCTCGATGTTCTCCTCCTTGGCAATCTGCTCAAGTACAAGGCTGCTCTGGATACGTGTTGTAGCCTCTGGACGAACCTGATCCTTAAGCTGGTCAACTGTCATGCCTGAGAACTGTAAGTACTGCTCCATTGTAAGACCGCTCTGTGCGATTCTCTGAGCGAACTCCTCAACCATTGTCTCACACTGTGTCTCAATCATTGCCTCAGGAAGATCCATCTTTGACTTGTCGATAATCTTCTGGATAGCCTCATCCTCTTTAGTCTTCTTAGCTTCTGTCTCTTTCTTCTCTGTGAGGTTCTTTTTGATTTCCTCTTTGTACTCAGCTAATGTATCAACACCTGCTGCATCCTGTGCAAACTCATCATCAAGCTCTGGAAGCTCCTTAGCCTTGATCTCGTTGATCTTAACCTTGAATGTAGCCGGCTTTCCTGCAAGGTCTGCTGCCTGGTACTTCTCAGGGAATGTTACATTGACCTCAACCTCATCGCCTGTGTTCTTTCCTACTAACTGATCCTCGAATGTATCGATGAATGTGTGTGAACCGATCTCTAATGGATGATTCTCACCCTTTCCACCCTCGAAAGCTACTCCGTCAACAAATCCCTCAAAGTCGATAACTGCTGTATCTCCCTCTGCTACAGGACGATCTGTAACTGTAACTG
>ERZ1034804.192-NODE-192-length-13076-cov-3.743722_pt1 | contig 13076 bp, 9 predicted proteins | sample MGYA00520635_ERZ1034804 | MGnify/ENA primary metagenome ERZ1034804 (study PRJEB33766, sample SAMN09781685) | gut metagenome | biome: gut microbiome | host: Homo sapiens | place: Madagascar | study: EMG produced TPA metagenomics assembly of the PRJNA485056 data set...
AAAGTCCACAGTGACCTCATAATCCCTGCCGCCTTCTACAATTGCCGTGACCTCTCCCGCGCCAAACTTGATGTGCGATACCCTGTCTCCTACCTTATATGAAAGTCCTTCGGTGGTATTTGCACTGGCAAATGACTTCTGGTTGCTCACAGGTGTGTATACAGGTGTCCTTGTGCGCTGTGTATTAAAGGTGGTCGCATACTCCGTGCCGTATGTAGGTGTCTTTTTAAAGGCCTCCTTAGCCTTTCTGTAGGTGCTCTGTGAATTTCTTTCAATGTCATCGTCACGGCGCTTTGGCTCATAGACCTCGCCTGCCATAAGCTCACGCGGTATCTCCTTCACAAATCGCGATACCTTGTTGAACTGTGTCTCTCCACGCACCATGCGCATACGTGCAGATGTGATGGTCAGATGCTCCTTGGCCCTCGTGATACCAACATAAGCAAGACGCCTTTCCTCCTCTATCTCGCTTGTCGCATCATCACTCGTGATTGACATATAGCTTGGGAAAAGTCCATCCTCCATGCCAGCCAGATACACATTCGGAAACTCAAGTCCCTTAGCACTGTGCAGAGTCATAAGAACCACATAGTCGCTGTTTTCGTCAAGCCCGTCTATATCGGCTACAAGCGCCACTTCCTCCAAAAAGCCACTGAGAGTAGGATGCTCCTCACCCTGCTCGTAATCAACGGCCTTGTTTATAAGCTCATCAATATTCTCAATACGCTGCTCTGCTTCATCCGTGCCCTCAGCCTTCAGCTCATCGACATAGCCGGTCTCATCGATAATGGCCTGTATGAGCTGCGAAACCGAATCCATCTCAGCTCTCGCGCGAAGCGACTGTATAAACATCACAAACGGCTTTATCTTGCCTGCTGACCTCGCCATGCCCGGCACCTCATCGACATAGCGCAATGCCGTATAGAAATCTATCCCCTTCTCAAGAGCATAGTCCGTCACCTTATTGATGCTTGTAACTCCGATGCCGCGCTTTGGCACATTTATGATTCGCTTTACCGCAAGGTCATCATGGCCATTGTCAATAGTCTTTATTTCTTTTCTGGCATAGAAATTCACGCCGCCGACAATCTTGTATGGGATGTTGGCTGCAATAAATTTCTCCTCGAAAAGACGCGACTGCGCGTTGGTTCGGTAAAGCACAGCACAGTCCTTATAGCGCGCCTCACCCTTTCTCACGAGCCTTGCTATCGAGCGCGCCACATAATCTGCTTCCTCAAAGCCGCTCTCAAGCTGCTCAAAGGTAATCCTGTCTCCGGCTCCGTTATCGGTCCAAAGGCGCTTATCCTTTCTGCCCACATTGTTGGAAATGACGCTGTTTGCGGCATCGAGGATATTCTGGGTAGACCTGTAATTCTGCTCAAGCTTTATGACCTTTGCATCCTCAAAATGCTTCTCAAAGTTTAAGATATTGTAGATATTGGCACCTCTGAACTTGTAAATTGACTGATCATCATCACCAACCACACACAGATTCTTATACTTCATGGCAAGCAGCCTGATAAGCTCAAACTGCACGGTGTTGGTGTCCTGATACTCATCAACCATGATGTATCTGAAGCGCTCCTGATAGTAATCAAGCACCTCCTTATCCAGCTTAAAAAGCTCTACTGTCTTCACAAGCAGATCATCAAAATCTAGTGCGTTATTCTGCTTTAGGGCATTCTGATACTCCTTGTATACAAGTGCCTGCTTACGCTTCACAAAGTCACCTGTAAAGCGGTTTTCAAACTCTATCGGATCAATCATCTCATCCTTTGCCGATGATATGACATTTAAAAACATCTTCTCCTTATACATCTTGGTATCTATCTCAAGACGCTTGCAGATGTCCTTCATCAGAGACTTCTGGTCGTCAGCATCATATATGGTAAAATTCGTGTCATATCCCAGCCTGTCAATATACCTGCGCAGTATACGCACACATGTCGAATGGAATGTAGAAACCCATATGCTTTCCGAACCATAGCCCACCATATCATCAATTCGCTCACGCATCTCTCCCGCAGCCTTGTTTGTAAAGGTGATTGCCATGATATTGTAAGGATTGACGCCACACTCATCTATCAGGTAGGCAGTCCTGTATGTAAGAACCCTGGTCTTGCCACTGCCTGCCCCCGCTAAAATAAGAAGCGGTCCCTCTGTGGTCAAAACGGCCTCCCTCTGCTGTTCATTCAACATATCTAAGTTCATCTGTTTTCCTCTCAATTCTCCAGTCTTATTACAGGCACACAAACCATAAATACAAAAATAATTTATCTACAGCATACCACAAACATATGTTTTGCACAACCCAATATGAGAAAATTCAAAAAAAACTTGTCATATAGTTTTCAATACTATATAATAAAAGTCTGAGGTGATGATATGGAGAATGACGTTAAAGATTTTTTATCAGAATTATTAAAACAGCTTAAATCAATAGATTACATAAAGCCGGAGGATATACCAAACATTGATTTGTACATGGATCAGGTCACAACCTTCATGGACGAGCAGCTCGCTGCATCAAAGCGCTATGAAAGCGACAAAATCCTTACAAAGACAATGATAAACAACTATGCCAAAAACAATCTGCTCCCTTCTCCGGACAAGAAAAAGTATTCTAAGGAGCATGTGCTCACACTGCTTTTTATATATTATTTCAAAAATATATTGAGCATCAACGATATCCGCTCGATTCTTAATCCGCTTACCGAGAAGTATTTCGGCAATGATGACGGATTTACGATGCAGGATGTCTATACTGAGGTTTTCAGCTTAGAGGCGGAGGAATCGCAGAAGCTCCTAAAGGATCTCGGCAAGAAATACAAGATTGCCGGTGAGACATTTGAGGATTTTCCTGATGAGGATCAGAAATTTCTTCACACATTCAGCTTTATCTGCATGCTGAGCTTTGATGTCTACATCAAGAAAATGCTGATTGAGCGCATGATTGACGATCTAAATGAAGAAAAAGAGGCTTCTAAAAAAACAGGCTCAAATTAACGAGCCTGTTTTTCTTTCCCCTATGATAAACTAATCCTCTTTGTCAGAGCCATCCTCCATGCGTGAAAAAACCATATCATATCCATCGTTGCCGTAGTTTAAGGATCTGTTCACACGGCTGATTGTGGCTGTGGAAGCCCCGGTCTTTTCTGCTATATCAAGATATGTCTTCTGCTCTCTAAGCATCTTTGCCACTTCAAATCTCTGTGATAGAGAAAAAAGCTCATTTACAGTACAAACATCCTCAAAAAATGTATAACACTCTGCTCTATCCTTGAGACACAAAATAGCATCAAACAAATGGTCTACTGCTTCTGTTTTAAGATTCTTGCTCATCGTGTTCTCCTTTTTCATGCGATTTATTTACATTTAATTTTAACATATTAAAGTTTTAAAGTAAACAGCTTTCTTGCAATTAAATTATGATATGTTATACTAGTGTTACTATCGCCTAATAAATCAGAATGGAGTAAATTGAAAATGAAAAAAGTAGGATATTTCTTTTACACATTTGTCCCACTGCTTGCAGTTGAGGCAATTCAGACTATCGCCTTATTCTTTATGATGGGCATGGGAGTGTTTGGACAGGGTTTTGTCGGAAAGCTTGCTTTTCCGTCTGCAAACGTATCGGACCGCCTTGAAAAGACATTTACCTCTGTAAATTTTAACATGATGATTATGGTCATCTATGCACTCATTACCATTGCGATTTTTGGCATGTGGTACTATGCCAGATACGAAGGTAATTTTCTTCCATCCCCTAAGAAAACCTTCAATCCCATGATGATTGCGGCAATCGTCGTACTCGTGCCGGGTACACAGTTTGCTGCCAATTTCATCGCAAACTTAACCGGCTACATCCGTCCCGACTGGCTGCAGCAGTACAACAAGCTTTTTGAGACATCCGGCATCACAGATATCACCTTTGTAACAGTACTTTATTCTGTAATACTGGCGCCAATCTGTGAGGAGCTTATATTCCGCGGTGTGACCATGCGCTGTGCCAGAAAGGCTTTGCCATTTGCTCTTGCCAATCTGATGCAGGCTGCACTTTTCGGACTGTTCCATCTCAACTGGATTCAGGGCATATATGCCTTTGCACTTGGCATAGTGCTCGGATATGTGTGCGAACGCGGTGGCTCTATTTACTACTCTATGGGGCTTCATCTGCTTTTCAACCTTTGGGGCACCCTTTCGGGATTTTTTCCTGATCCCGGTAATAGTGTAGTGGTCTTTGTGATTGTGATTGCTGTTACAATTGTTTCACTGGTGACCGGATTTGTACTGTTTAATAAGGGCCGAAGAAAACGCATTGTTAATCAATCATTGCCTGAGCATCCCATAAATTCTACAGGAATATAGACACGCCCGCCAGACTTACTAACATCATAATCATGCCGGCAAGCAGTACTCCAAGCATGACAGCGACAACCGTTGACTTGAAATCCATATCAAGGATACTTGCCGCAAGTGTTCCTGTCCATGCACCTGTTCCCGGAAGCGGGATACCTACGAAAAGTAAAAGTGCAACAAACAGACCTCTTCCGGCCTTTGCCTGAAGCTTCTTGCCGCCCTTCTCTCCTTTTTCAAGGCAGAAGCTGAAGAACCTACCAATGACCGGTTTGTCAGCTCCCCAGATGAGCACCTTTCTTGCAAAAAGATAAATAATTGGTACCGGAAGCATATTTGCAATGATACAAACGATAAATGATGGCACTATCGGCAGCCCCATCACCTGTGAAACCGGAACCGCTCCTCTGAGTTCAATAAGTGGTACCATTGAAATTAAAAAGATGTAAATATATTTTTTTAACATGAATAATTCTCCAAAAATTTAATTAGTGTATGCATCTGCTCATCAGTTCCTATGGATATGCGCAGATAGTCGTTGATTCGCTCAGGTGAGCTGAAATGTCTGACAAATATATTGTCTGCCTTAAGGTCCTCAAAAAGCTTTGTTGCAGAAACATTTGCAGGCTTTGCAAATATAAAGTTGCTCTTTGAATCACAGAATGTAAAGCCAAGCCTCTTAAGCTCTTTCTTTGTCCACTCACGTGTCTTTATGACCTTTGCTGTGGTCTCTTCAAAGTATGCTCTGTCTTTTACAGCTGCTGTAGCTGCTTCGATTGTGATTCTGTCCATGGTATATGAATTGAACGAATATTTCACATCATTCAGATACTTGATAAGCACAGGACTTGCCATGGCAAAACCAACTCTTGAGCCTGCCAGCGAGCGTGATTTCGAGAATGTCTGTACCACGATGACATTATCATATTTGTCAATGAGCGGCAAAGCACTCTCCCCGCCAAAATCTACATATGCCTCATCTACCACGACAATTACATCCTGATTGTGCTCTATTATATCCTCTATCTCATCAAGAGGCATGAGCTTTCCTGTCGGAGCATTAGGGTTTGGAAATACTACTCCGCCGTTTGCCTTATAGTAATCTGACGGTACTATTGAAAAATCATCAGACAATGGAAGCTGCTCATAAGGGATTCGAAGCATATCTGCCCACACATCATAAAATGAATATGTAATATCAGGAAACAGTATAGGTTTTTTCGAATTGAAAAATGTCATGAAAATCATGGCAAGTACATCATCAGAGCCAACTCCGACAAACACCTTCGAGCTGTCTATCTTATAAAAATCCGCAATTGCATTTACCAGCTTATCAACCCTTGGGTCAGGATACAGTCTTAAATCATCTGTATTGAAATTACTTAAAACCTCCTTCACTCCCGGTGCCGGCGGATATGGATTCTCATTTGTATTTAACTTAATAACACAGGTATTCTTTGGCTGTTCTCCCGGTGTATAAGGTACAACCCTTCGAATGTTGTTTTCCCAGTCTCTCATTCTTTTCCTCCAAATTTAATTATATGTCAGCCCATACATATTTACTGATTATTCAATTTTCTTCTCAAAAAAACATGATATCAAACATAAAATCAGCGTTTTTATTCACTTTAAAATATGCACCCAAAAAAATGCTAACAATTTAACTTTACCTCATTTACTTATGTTTGTAAAGGTTGTATATTACACTTAATCACTATTTTTTATATATATTTTTATCTATTTTTAATCAAGGGGGATTATAAATAATGACTAAAAATAATTCAAAGGATCTCACTGTAGGTTCTCCTACCGGGCTCATTCTGGGCTTTTCCCTTCCACTGCTTCTCGGAATGCTTTTCCAGCAGGTTTACAGCCTTATGGATACTATAATCGTCGGCCGTTTTCTAAGTGTTTCGGCCTTAGCCGCAGTCGGCTCTACCGGAAGCATCTGCTTTCTCATCATCGGCTTCTGCCAGGGTGTGTGTGCAGGCTTTTCACTTCCTATAGCACAGCGCTTTGGTGCCAAGGATGAAAAAGGACTTAAAAAATATGTAGGAAATGCAGGAATTGTGTCTGTAATTATCGCAATAATCATGACGGCACTCACTGTGCTTCTCTGCGGTCACATTCTGACCTGGATGAATACGCCAGGCGACATTTACGACCTCGCCTACCAGTATCTGATTGTCATATTTGCAGGCATTCCTGCCACAATACTATACAATCTGCTGTCAGGATATCTGAGATCTCTCGGCAACTCGGTCATACCGGTTATTTTCCTTATAATAGCGGCTGTTCTAAATATCGGTCTTGATTTACTTTTCATTCTGGTATTTAACATGGGAGTGTTTGGAGCAGCATTTGCAACCGTACTGTCACAGGGTATATCAGGAGTGCTGTGCATCATCTACATAGCAAAAAAGGTGCCTCTGTTACATGTATCCAGAGAAGATTTAGAGCTTGACTCTTCATATGTCAGAAATCTGATGGTCATGGGACTTCCTATGGGCTTTCAGTATTCGATAACCGCTATAGGCAGCGTCATACTGCAGACTGCCGTAAATGGCTTAGGCTCCATCGCAGTTGCCTCAATGACCGCTGCAAGCCGTCTGTCAATGTTTATGATGTGTCCATTTGACGCACTCGGCTCCACAATGGCCACCTACAGTGGACAAAATGTCGGCGCAGCCAAATTCGAACGTGTAAAGAAGGGGCTTATTTCAGCCTCAGTTATAGGATCTATCTATTCGATTTTGATTTTTGTGGCACTGCTATTTATAGCCAACTATCTGATTTACCTGTTTGTATCACCAAGCGAAACAGCGGTCGTATTGCAGGCTCATCAGTTTCTGCTGACAAATGCATTTTTCTACATCCCGCTCGTTCTGGTAAACACAGTCCGTTTCACCATACAGGGCATGGGCTTTTCCGGCTTTGCGATGTTTGCAGGAGTAGCAGAAATGATTGCGCGTTCACTCATCGGACTTGTATTTGTACCGATATTCGGCTTTTCTGCCGCCTGCTTTGCAAGCCCACTCGCATGGATATTTGCAGATGCCTTCCTGGTACCTGCATTCATCCACTGCCTGCACAAATTGCAGAAAACTAAATCCAGTCAAGTTACAAGTCTTTAGTAAAAAGTCATCACCAATGATGCATTAATAGTGTATTTAAAAAATAATTTATTTCACAACCTAAGGAAAGCACCGGCGAACCATACTACATATTGAGCTTTACGAAGCAGCTTAGAAGCAGTTAGAATTATGTCAACATACAACAATGCCCCAGCATGGACGCTGGGGCAAGGCGTTATGTGCCATGGACGGCACATAAAAGCCGGTTGTGTCATGGTCTAAACACCCTAAATCATAATTCTTACTGCTTCTTAGCTGCGTAGTACTTGCGAAATATATAGTATGGTTCGCCGGTGCTTTCCGCATTATAAAAAGATAATTGTAAATCTTATGCATTTACCGCATCTATAAATCTTTGGAACGCTACACGTCCCTCATCAGTACACTTGTACACTCCTGCACACTCAAGCACTTCTTTAAATACAAGTCCAATCTCCTCATTGATGATACCATCAATATTAGACTCATCAATCTTATCATACTTAGACATAAACTTAAGAGCCCAGTCAGCATGTGATGCAAGAGTCTCAGTCGAATGCAGATCCTTTCCTGTAAGGATTGCATCCCTAAGCTCTGCCATCTCACCTTTTAATCTGGCCGGAAGCACTGCAAGTCCCATTACCTCGATAAGTCCGATATTCTCCTTCTTTATGTGATGAAGGTGGGCATGCGGATGATATACGCCAAGCGGATGCTCCTCTGTGGTGATGTTGTTTCTGAGCACAAGGTCAAGCTCATAGTCTCCGTCACGACGTCTTGCTATAGGTGTGATAGTATTGTGTGGCTCTCCGTCTGTCTCTGCAAAAATAAATGCTTCTTCATCTGTATAGCCTCTCCATGCAAGAAGAATCTTATCTGCAAGGTCAATAAGCTTATCCCTGTCTGCTGACTTGATTCTGATAACAGACATAGGCCATTTTACGATACCTGCCTCGACATCCTCGTAGCCCTTGAATGTGATTTCTTTCTCTATCGGAGCCTTTGCCATAGCGAAGGTATAGTGTCCGCCCTGGAAATGGTCGTGACTTAAGATAGAGCCTCCAACGATTGGCAGATCTGCATTTGAGCCTACAAAATAATGTGGAAACTGTGTCACAAAATCAAGCAGCTTTCCAAATGTGGCACGCTCGATTTTCATCGGTGTATGCTTTGAATTGAACACGATACAGTGCTCATTGTAGTATACATATGGTGAGTACTGGAAAAACCACTGGCTGTTGTTTATTGTAACAGGGATAATTCTGTGGTTTTCTCTTGCAGGATGGTTTACGCGGCCTGCATAGCCCTCATTTTCCTTACAAAGCTGGCACTTTGGATATGCGCTCTGCTTTGCATTTTTAGCGGCAGCAATTGCCTTTGGATCCTTCTCTGGCTTTGAGAGATTGATTGTCACATCAAGTGTGCCATACTCTGTGTCTGTAGTCCATTTCATATCCTTCTTTATGCGCTGTCTTCTGATATAATTGCTGTCACAGCTTAATTTGTAAAAATAATCGGTTGCCGCAAGTGAAGACTCATTGTCGTATAAATCCTTAAAGCGAGCTCTGATCACGCTTGGTGCATTTACAAGGCAACCCATCAGCTTTGTATCAAAAAGATCCTTGTATACAATGCTGTTTTCTTTCATGATGCCATTGTCATATGCGTATGTCATCATATCCTCGAGTATACCCTCAAGCTTCTCCTCTGCCTCTTCCTGTGTCCATGCAGGCTGAGCCTCTATCTTTTCAAATGTCTCATCCTCGATATCGTCCACTCCGAGTACCTCGAGAAGTCTGTTTACTGTGTATACCTCATCAGCAGGGTCAACAAGTCCTGTTGTAAGACCATATTTTACTAATTCTAATATTCTCTCCTGAATCATGTCATGCTCCTTAATCATTGTCTGGAAAAACCTGTTTATCCGTTACTGTTATTTCATATTGCTAATTTTATGCCAGACGGCTAGGTCCGTCTCCGATTGAAACAACATAAAACTCAGGTGTCTTTCCAACCTTCTCTTCATAGGCCTTTGTCAGGTTTGCCTTAAACTGATCAACAGCCTCGTCCTTTACTATGCTGACTGTACAGCCGCCAAAGCCGCCTCCTGTGATTCGTGATCCGATAACACCCGGAATCTTCCATGCCTCATCAACAAGTACGTCAACCTCAGGACATGATGTCTCATAATCATCACGAAGTGATACATGTGAAGCATTCATAAGCTTTCCAAATGTCTCGATATCATTTTCCTTTAATGCCTTAACAGCCTTGATTGTACGCTGGTTCTCATAAACCGCATGCTTGCCTCTCTTACGTGCAACCTCATCCTTAATCGCATCCTTATGAGCCTCGAACTCTTCATCTGTCAGGTCACCGAGAGTCTTGATGTCACATACTGTCTGTAAATCCTTAAGTGCCTGTGCACTCTCATTTCTTCTGTCATTGTAAGCACTTGTTACAAGGCTGTGCTTAACCATGCTGTTTGTAACCACGATCTTTGCACCGTCCAAAACGATTGGCGCATACTCGAAATCAAGAGTATTGCAGTCAAGGAAAATTGCATTGTCCTTTTTGCCCATTGCAGATGCAAACTGATCCATGATACCGCAATTACAGCCGTTGTAGTTGTTCTCTGAATACTGACCGATAAGTGCCAGATCCTGATTTGTCACGTCAAAGCCGTAAATATCCTTTAACATATATCCTGTAACCACCTCAAGAGATGCTGATGAAGAAAGTCCTGAGCCGTTTGGAATATTTCCGAATAAAACAATATCAAGACCGCTTTCAAGCTTCATTCCGCGTCCCTCGAAGGCCCACATAACACCCATTGGATAGTTTGTCCAAAGTCCGTTTGGATCAGGTGTAAACTCATCAAGTGATGACTCAACCACACCCAGATTGTCAAAATTCATAGAGTAGAAACGAAGCTTCCTGTCGTCGCGCTTTCTTGCTGCCATATATGTACCGATGGTCAGTGCACATGGGAACACATGTCCTCCATTGTAGTCAGTATGCTCACCGATCAGATTTACACGTCCCGGAGCAAAATATACTCTGATATCCCCATCTGCTCCAAAAAGCTCCTTGAATTTGTCTAATACGTTCTGCTGTATCATTTTTTCTTCTCCTTTGCTGATTGTATTTGCGTTAAACTGATAGTTAAAATAATTCGTTCTTTCTTTATAATTCTATTATAACTGCACATTTTTACATTGCAATACATCCGACTGAAAATGCAACATAACAAATCAAATCATGCAACAAAATTACATATGTTATTATTTTATTTTTTAAAATTCTTAATAACATCAAGTGCCGGCAGCACATTTCCATCATAGTCAAAAAGTGCCTGGTTTGCCCACTCATTGCCGCATGGTCCCGGATCATTCATGTACTTAAGTGAAGCAGGTGTAGCCCAGCCTGAGCCCGGTACAGGAATCCACGCCGGCTCCCACCAGAAAAATCCTTTTCCGTGGTCATCCACCACATTTGCCACTCTGTTTAAGAAATCCTTTGTAAAGTCAGCCTGCCCCTCAATAGTCATAGGATAATCTATCTTCTCAACAAGCTCCGGTTTTGTCGCATAACCCTTGCGCTCAGAATCAGCAAGCTTCTCATACTCTTTGTAGCTGTCCATTGTAAAGCCCATGGATACCTCAGCGATGATAAGGTCCTTATTGAAGCGCTTTGCAATGTCATTCATGTTGAACTCAAGCTGATCGAGAGAGCCGTGCCAGAAAGGATAGTATGACAATCCGATATACTCAAACTCCTCTCCTCTTTCGATGAAGTTTGTAAACCATCTGACATAAAGCTCATTGTTTCCACCATTATCGAGGTGAATCATAATCGGAATATCAGCATTTACCTTGCGGCAGGCACGTATTCCGGCATTCACAAATTTTGCTATATTATCGTAGTTAGGTACCTTTCCCTCAGGCCACAAAAGTCCGTTTGAAAGCTCATTACCTACCTGAATCATTGTGACATTTACACCTGCCTCAATAATCTTTGTCAGATTTTCAAGTGTAAAATCATATACAGCCTGCTCCAGCTCGTCCACACCGAAATTCTTCCATGCCTTTGGCTTAATCTGCTTTCCAGGATCTGCCCAGAAATCACTGTAGTGGAAATTCAAAAGCACTCCAAAGCCTGCATCTGTAACCTTTTTTCCGATAGCGATAGTCTCAGCAAGGTCATTGTTACCCGCACCGTAAGGCTCACCATCCTCTGATTTTGGATCATTCCACAGTCGAATGCGGATTGTATCAACATCATGCTCCTTCATGATGTCAAGAATATCCTTCTCCTTTCCATCCTCGTAGTATTTTGCTCCGCAGCGTTCCAGCTCGAGCAAGGTCGATAAATCCATACCCTTAATAAATTTTGACATTTTAATCCTCCTTAATTCATATATTGTTTATTTGTAACTGTCCAGTATCTTCACATCTGTTCCTACATATTATAGATTTTCCTGCATTGCCACAGCAAATTGCTGCTTTTTCGATGTACTAGATTCCTCTGAAACAGAATGTAAATTCCATTTTTTCTGAGGCATCAAGCAGGTACTCCGGATGAGTATGTGAGCCCCAGCTGTCGTCTCCGCCTACACCCATCTGCTTCTTTGCCACACGGACAACAGTATAGTGTACAGGTGGAAGCTCGAAATGATGCGCTGCATTTTCCAGCTCATGCGGTGTATATGGCAGTGCCGAGAACGAAAGCTCATCACCAAAGAACAGCATACCTCTGCCCTTCTTATCCATTACCTTTGCATATCTTACTCTGCACTTGTTGCCGCTCTCCTGCGGAACGAGATACTCGGCAATGTTGTCTGCCACTTTATTCTCGTATACACCATACTTTCCACCATGCTGTCTGTCCTCATATGTCTCCTGTGGTCCGAGTCCGTACCATTTCACTGTATCATAATCGGCATCCAGCTTGAACATCATGCCAAACTCCGGCATATCGCCAAGTTCCTTTACAGGGTCATATGACAGAGTTGTCTCGATTGTTCCATCACCAAACACTCTGTATGTCACCTCGCATGAGCTCTGCGGTGTGGTAGGCATAAAATAAGTATATGTGATAGCAATATTGTTGTCATTTTTTTCTACCCTTGGTGAGGTATCTGCAAAGCGCTGGTTTTCTCTGGTGGTCACATACATGCTGGCAATCTTCCACTGTGCATAGCGCTGTGGCATCATATTGCCGGAATCATTGTTGGTAGGTGTTCTCCAGAAATTCGGCAGTGGGATAGTATTTGGAAGCATCTCGATGCCACCGTATACATATGAAACCATTCCCAGATTCATTCTTGAGAAAAGTGCCTTAAAGTTCTCACCCCTTACGAGGATATTTCCGTTTCCAACAACAAGCTCAACTGATTTGTCGCATGAATACTCACTTACAGGCTTCTTTATCATATGCTGTCCGAATGCAATCTCATATCCTGCCTTTTCCCATATGGTGTTTTCCTTCAATACAAATGATACCACAATACAGTACTCTTTTTCCACATCTATCATGGAATTTTTAAGAGTCACCGGCACCTCATAGCTTGCCTTCTCCATCGGTGGAACAGATATCTGAAGCTTT
>ERZ1034804.193-NODE-193-length-13037-cov-6.818210_pt1 | contig 13037 bp, 11 predicted proteins | sample MGYA00520635_ERZ1034804 | MGnify/ENA primary metagenome ERZ1034804 (study PRJEB33766, sample SAMN09781685) | gut metagenome | biome: gut microbiome | host: Homo sapiens | place: Madagascar | study: EMG produced TPA metagenomics assembly of the PRJNA485056 data set...
AGACCGGCGTTGTCGATGGCGCTGAGCAGCCCATCGCAAACTACAAGTCCAACGCCTTCCCCGAGGTCGCTAACAACCTGATCCTCGACGGCCATACTCTGGGCGCAGTGCAGGCTGTCATCACCGACAACGCCTGGAACAAGCTGACCGAGAACCAGCAGGCTGCCGTCATGGAGGCTGCTGCGGATACGCAGGCCTTCAACGCTGACCTGTCCGAGACCGCTGAGAACAAGGTCCTCGACGAGCTGAAGTCTTCCGGCTGCAACGTCGTCGATGTCCCCGATAAGGCTCCCTGGCAGGAGGCTTGCGCTAAGGTCATCAGCGAGAACACCTCGGATCAGGCTGAGCTGTACCAGCAGCTGCTGGATATGAAGGCCTGATAAAAGCGCCTTTATCCTGAAGTAGTACATAGCCCGGCGGGGGACTACGGGATACGCCCGCAGACCCGCCGGGCTTTTTATAAGAGTATGGAGGAGATCCTATGCCGAAAATCTTTACCACTCTGGATAAGATCAAGCCGGCGTACGACGTCACCTACAAAGTGGTCCTGTTTATCTGCAAGCTGCTGCTGATCGTGGATATTCTCATCACCACCATGTCGGTCATTGGTCGTTACGTCCCGTTCATCCCGGACCCCGCATGGTCTGAAGAAGTCGTTCTGACCTGCATGAGCTACATGGCCGTGCTGAGTGCTGCTCTGGCCATCCGCCGCGGCGCACACATCCGCATGACCGCATTTGACGTCTATCTGCCCAAGATCGCCGTCAAGGTGCTGGACATCCTCGCCGATCTGGCGGTCTGCATCCTCGGCCTCATCATGCTGGTTGTGGGCTGGAACTACGCCACCACCCTGGGCGGCCGCGGCTTCTATGTCTCAATGCCCTGGCTGAGCCGTTTCTGGATGTACTTCCCCGTGCCTCTGGCCGGTGTCGCCATGATCATCTTCGAGATCGAGGCGCTGTACAACCACATCAAGAGCTTTTTTGTAAAGGAGGAGAACTAATATGACAGTCCAGACACTGGCAATCGTTGTCCTTCTTGTCAGCTTCTTCGTCATGATCTTCCTGCGCTTCCCCATCGCATACGCCGTTGGTCTGTCCAGCGTGCTCTGCATGATGGTGCAGGGCCAGGCACTGACCGATGTCTGCCGTCTGATGGTCAAGGGCATCTCGTCCTTCAGCCTGATGGCCGTCCCCTTCTTCATCACCATGGGCGTCCTCATGGGCAGCGGCGGCATCTCCGAAAAGCTGATCGCTCTGGCTGACGCCTGCGTCGGCTGGATGCGCGGCGGCATGGCAATGGTCAACATCGTTGCTTCCTACTTCTTCGGCGGCATTTCCGGTTCTGCTTCCGCAGATACCGCTTCCATCGGCTCCATCATGATCCCCATGATGGTCGATCAGGGCTACGACGCCGACTTCTCCACCGCTGTCACCATCACCTCCTCCTGCGAGGGCCTGCTGGTCCCCCCGAGCCATAACATGGTCATCTACGCCACCACCGCAGGCGGCATCTCCGTGGGCAGCCTGTTCCTGGCCGGCTACCTGCCCGGCGCTCTGCTGGCCATCGTCCTGATGATCGGCTCCTACATCATCTCTGTGAAAGAGAATTATCCCAAGGGCTCTCCCTTCACCATCAAAGGCTTCATCAAGCAGCTGGGTACCTCCATCTGGGCTCTGGCCGCAGTCGTCATCGTCGTGTTCGGCGTTGTCGGCGGTGTGTTCACCGCTACCGAGTCCGCTGCTATCGCCGTTATCTACTCTCTGCTGGTCTCCGTCTTCGTCTACAAGGGCCTTGACTGGAAGGGCGTTTGGCACGCTCTGGACGAGTGCGTCAACACTCTGTCCATCGTCCTCATCCTGATCGCCACCTCTGCCGTGTTCGGCAACTGCCTGACCATGCTGCATGTGCCTGATCTGGCCGCAAACGCCATCACCAGCGTCACCGACAACCCCTACATCATCGCCCTGCTCATCGATGTCATCATTCTGGTTCTGGGCAGCATCATGGATATGGCTCCCATCATCCTGATCGCTACCCCCATCCTGCTGCCCATCGCCACCTCCATCGGCATCGACCCCATCCAGTTCGGTATCATCATGGTCCTGAACTGCGGCATCGGCCTGCTGACTCCCCCTGTCGGTGCTGTCCTGTTCATCGGCTCTGCTGTTGCGAAGCGCCCCATGGAGAAGGTCGTCAAGGCTACCCTCCCGTTCTATCTGTGCATGTTCATCGCTCTGCTGCTGCTGACCTTCGTGCCTGACATCAGCCTCGCGATCCCGAAGCTGCTGGGCGGCTACGTCAGCCCCATCACCAACCCGCTTGGCCCGGTGTTCATCCACTGATAAGCTGATCAGCTCATCCTCCTCCGGATGGTAAAAGGAAAGCCCCCGCCTGTCACAAGGCGGGGGCTTTCCGGCGTTATAGGATCGTCTGAAGTGCCGGAGCACTGCATTTCATGAGCTTTTTCAGGGTCAGTTCCTGCTGAGAGATTTGATACAGCAGCCGCGCAGTCAGCTCCTCGGGCGGGGCTGAAAGGCCGGGCCGGAATGCGTGCGCTGCCCGGGTGAAGGCGTGGACGCCCTCTTCCGTTTGGAGCATCACCAGCTGGGTATGCCCCCGCAGCAGGGCGAACAGCCCGACCTGATACTCCCGGGTGTCCAGCAGAAGCTCCATCTCGTCGGCGGTGAGGACGAGGATGTCTGCGAAGGGGAGAAACTGCAGTACCGTGTCCCGCAGGGTCTTTTCGCCGGGCCAGAGGGTCGGACGGAGAGCGGGAACAAAGCAGACCGGCACATCGGCGGTGCGGGCGGTGTCCAGCGCGGCAAGATGGGTGTAGCGGCAGGGACTGTCCACGAGACAGGCGCTGGAAAAGGCCAGCATTTCAGCATCTGCGGCCCAGTCAGCGCCCAGCTGTTCGGGTGCATAGAGCAGCTCCGAAGAACGGGTGCGGCAGCCTAGCTGTTCGCCGCCGCCGTCGAACAGCAGCGGCGTGGGGGCGCGGGAGGTGAAGGAGACCCGGCTGATGTCCACACCGGCAGTAGATAAAGCGTCCGCGATGCGATGTCCGAAAGCATCCTCGCCAAGCTGCGTTAAAAGAGAGGCTCTGCCGCCCTGTGCGGCATAAGTCAGTGCCAGCGAGGCGGCGCTTCCGCCCATGCGGGGAGAAAACGTCTTTGCTGACGCCAGCGGCACGGGGCTGTTCAATTCCAGCCACGCTTCGCCCAGGCAGTATAAAGTCTTGCCCGGCATGATGCACCCTCCCTTCTGCCTGTTTTCAAAAACAAACTACAGTATACACCCATCCGGGCGTTTGTGCAAATGGAGAGCTTGACAGCTTCGGTCGGATTGTGATAAACTGACGCAATATGGCAGTATATCTGAAATTTGAATGATAAAAATGTGACATTTGACGAGGAGAACATGAGCCTTACCAAACAGTATTTCAAATACGTCAGCCAGAACATCTTCGGCCTGCTGGGGACGTCCTGCTACATCCTGGCCGACACCTATTTCATCTCGCAGGCGGCAGGCACCAGCGGTGTGGCTCTGCTGAACCTCTGCTTGCCCATCTACAACTTCATCTTCGCCATCGGCTCCATGCTGGGCCTTGGTGCGGCCACCCGCTACGCCATCCTCCGGGCGCAGGGCGACGAGCGGTCGGAGCGCTATTTCTCCAACGCCCTGCTCTGGGCGCTGGTGTTCGCCCTGCCCTTCATGCTGGCGGGCATCTTCTGCCCCGAGGTGCTGCTGCGGTTCATGGGCGGCGACGCGGAGATCGTTGCACTGGGCGTGGGGTACGCCCGCATCTTCCTGCTGTTCACGCCCTTCTTCATGTGCAACTACATCGTCGCATCCTTTGTCCGCAACGACGGCGACCCCTCGCTGGCCATGGTGGCGACCCTCTGCGGAAGCCTCTTCAACGTGGTGTTCGATTACATCTTCATGTTCCCCATGGGCCTCGGCCTGCCCGGCGCGGCGCTGGCGACGGCAGTCTCGCCGGTGTTGAGCATTGCGATCTGCAGCCGCCACTTCTTCAAAAAGAGCAGCACCGTCCGCCTTGTGCGGCAGCTGCCCTCGCCGAAGCTGCTGGCTCAGAGCTGCCAGCTGGGCGTCTCGGGCTTCGTGGGAGAGGTGTCCTCCGGCGTGACCACCACCGTCTTCAACCTGCTGCTCCTGCGTCTGGCGGGCAATGTGGCTGTGGCGGCTTACGGCGTCGTGGCGAACTACGCGCTGGTGGCGACGGCGATCTTCAACGGCGTGGCCCAGGGCGCACAGCCGCTGGTCAGCAGGTGCTACGGCAAAAACGATGCCGCCGGTGCCCGCAAGCTCCTGCTGCTGGGCAGCGGAACAGCGCTTGCGCTGGCGGCGGCACTGTATGCAGTTCTGTTCGGGTTCACCGGGCCGATCGTCGCGGTCTTCAACAGTGAGAACTCGGCCCTCATGGCGCAGTATGCCTTCAGCGGGGTGCGCATCTACTTTCTCGGCTATTTCTTCGCGGGCTTCAATATCGTGGCCGCCGGCTATCTGGGCGCGGTGGACCGCCCCGCAGAGGCTTCTGCGACGTCGCTTTCCCGCGGCGTCGTGGCTATCGTGGCCTGCTCTCTGGTGCTGAGCGCCCTCTTCGGGATGAACGGCGTCTGGGCCGCGTTCCCGGCCTCTGAGGCCATCACGGCCTGCCTGACCCTCTTCCTGCTGAAGCGGAAAAAACGAACCGCTTAAATGAACAATTCCTGTTCCAACCGCTGCTGCTCGGGCGAAAGCTCGGGCAGTGCGCTCCGACCGGCCATCGCCCGCCACTGCGTGGGAGATTGACCGGTCGTTTTTTTGAAGACGCGGCAGAGGTAGTTGGCCCCCGAGAAACCGCAGAGGCTGGCGATGACGTCCAGCGTGTACTCCCGGTGGAGCAGCAGACGCATGGCGGCTTCTATGCGGACGCTGGTGAGGTACCGCCCCGGCGAGACGCCCAGCGCCGCCGTAAAGGCCCGGACGAGGTGGCTCTTGGAGACGCCCAACCGCTCGCTCAGCTCTTCCACGCCGTAGAGCCCGGCGTAGTTCCTGCGGATGTCCTCGATGGCGGCGGCCACCAGCGGGGGCAGGGCAGGGGCGGCGCTGTCGGCGTCTGAGAGCTCGCACAGCAGCGCGAAGGCCAGCTGACTGCGCACCCGCTCCGAGGCGTCCCGCTCTTCGGCAAAGCGCCCCATCAGCTCTGCCGCCGCCGGGCAGGTCTCGCCCCGGGCGAGGAAGGGCATCTCGGAAAGCCCTGCAAGGAACTGTTCCGCTGCCTGCCCGGTGAGCTGGACGCAGAGCAGATGGCACTCGTTTTCCGGCGCGAGGGTCAGCGGCCCCCGGCTCAGCACGAGATGGCCCGCTGCGGCATTCTGGGGCGGCAGCAACAGGGCAGAACCTGCCGGCATCAGTTCGAGATCGGACAGCGAGACGACACATTTTCCGCTGGAAATGAGGCAGACCCAGAGCCCTTCGCCCCGCAGGGTGAGGGGCTCTTCCGGCTGGGCATCCTCCACGATGCCGAGGGCGGCAGTCGTGCTGGGAGAGTAAATCAATATCTGACACCTCAAATCAATAAAATGCTATTTTATAACACAAAATAATCTGCTATTATAATAGCAATGAAACGGCTCATCGTCAAGCGGAGCCTTTGAGTGCAACAACATCAATGGAGGAAAAAGCTTTATGGCTTCTATCAGCTGCCAGCATATCTACAAGATCTACCCCGGTGCTACGGCTCCTTCCGTCACCGATTTCAACCTGGAGATCCAGGACAAGGAATTCATCATCTTCGTCGGCCCCTCTGGCTGCGGTAAGTCCACCACCCTGCGCATGATCGCCGGTCTGGAGGAGATCTCCAAGGGCGAGATGTACATCGGCGGCCGCCTCATCAACGACGTTCCCCCGAAGGACCGCGACATCGCCATGGTCTTCCAGAGCTACGCTCTGTACCCCCACATGACCGTCTACAAGAACATCGCTTTCGGTCTGGAACTGCGCAAGACCCCGAAGGACGAGATCGACCGCCGCGTCCACGAGGCTGCTAAGATCCTGGAGATCGAGCACCTGCTGGACCGCAAGCCCAAGGCTCTGTCCGGTGGTCAGCGTCAGCGTGTTGCTCTGGGCCGTGCAATGGTTCGTAACCCGGCAGTCTTCCTGCTGGACGAGCCCCTGTCCAACCTGGATGCTAAGCTGCGTACCAGCATGCGTACCGAGATCATCAAGCTGCACAAGAAGCTGGCTACCACCTTCATCTACGTTACCCACGACCAGACCGAGGCTATGACCATGGGCGACCGCATCGTTGTTATGAAGGACGGCATCATCCAGCAGGTCGATACCCCGCAGAACCTGTACGATATGCCCTGCAACATGTTCGTCGCAGGCTTCATCGGCAGCCCCCAGATGAACTTCCTGGACGGCACCATCGTCAAGAAGGGCGACCAGTACAGCGTCGATCTGGGCGGCGACCTCATCCCCCTGCCCAAGGAGAAGACCGCTGACGGCAAGCTGGATTCCTACGTCGGCAAGAAGGTCAAGATGGGCATCCGTCCCGAGGACATCGACGATGAGCCCGAGTTCATGGCAAAGCACACCGACTGCCAGCTGGATGCTCAGGTCGATGTCTCTGAGATGATGGGTGCTGAGATCTACCTGTACCTGGAGTACAAGGGCAACAAGATGACCGCCCGCGTCGCTCCCACCTCCAAGGCCCGCAACGGAGACACCGTCCGCGTTGCCTTCGATCCCCACAAGGTCCACCTGTTCGACGTCGAGACCGAGCAGACCATCCTGAACTGAATAAGATAGTCTACGATCATTTTTGATCCTCCTATCATAAGAAAAGCCGTCGGGCCGCAAGGCCCGGCGGCTTTTCCTGTGCCGGAAAAAAGACATCATAAAAACCCATGCTGCGGCAAAGCAAAACGCAGCATGGGTACGGAAATGGCTTATGAAGTCAGGGGACGCTTCGATCAGCGGGCCTTGACGTACTTGTGCAGGGTAGCGCGGACAGCGCCGGGGCCTGCGAACAGCTCCTTGGCCATGGACTCGATCTTCTCACCCAGACCGACGGCGTACAGGTCCACGCCGAAGACATCGGTGCGGCTGTACAGAGCCTTCAGGCAGGAGAAGTCCTGCTCGCCGGCTTCCACCTTCAGGGGAGCCACGATGGCCTGCAGCTCAGCCAGCAGCGGGTCAGTGGAGATCTCGAAGGGCTGGCAGTTGTCGTCCAGACCGGTCAGGTAGCGGGCATAGCCTGCCAGCACCAGCGGGATCAGCACGAGGTTGGACTTGTCCAGACCGCGCGCCTCGTAAGCCTTGATGGTCTCGCCGAAGCGGATCGCCAGCTTCTGGGAGGTATCGGTGGCGATACGCTGGGGAGCGTCGGGCATGAAGGGGTTGGGCAGACGGCGGTTGATGACAGCGCCGATGAACTCGTAGGGGTTCAGAACGCCGGGGTCAACGACAACGGGCATCGCCTCGATGTAGCCGATCTTCTGGATGAAGCTGCGCAGGTCCTCATCCGCCATCTCAGCGGAGATGAGGGTGTAGCCCAGCATGCAGCCGTAGATGGACATGGCGGTGTGCAGGGGGTTGAGGCAGGTGCAGACCTTCATCTTCTCGATCTTATCGACGGTCTCGCGGTCGCAGTAGAGGACACCGCCCAGCTCCAGCGGAGGACGGCCATTGGTGTAGTGGTCCTCGATGCAGAGGTACTGGGTCTCCTCGGCGTTGACGAAGGGAGCGGTGAAGGTGTGCTTCTCGGTGACGATGGTGTAGTGGTCCTCAAAACCGTCGTCAGCCAGCATCTTCTGGACCTTGGCATCCGGGCGGGGAGTGATCTTGTCGATCATGCTCCAGGGGAAGGTGATCTTGGTCTCGTCCTTGACGTAGGCCAGGAACTCGGCGGGGACCAGACCCTGCTCGACCCACTTGGAAGCGTAGGCAAAGACTGCGGCCTTGACCTTATCGCCGTTGTGAGAGCAGTTGTCCATGCTCTGGACGGTCAGGGGCAGCTTGCCGGCCTTGAAGCGCTCGTAGAGCAGAGCAGTGACCTTGCCCATGGCCAGAACAGGGGTCAGGCCGCGCTCGAGGTCAGCAGGAGCGACGCCGTAGCCCTTCTCGGTGATGGTGAAGGAGATCATCTGCAGGCTGGGTGCCTGGAAGATCTCGACCAGACGAGCCCAGTCAGCGCCGAAGGAGTAGTCAGCCTTCAGGCTCTCGGTGACGGAGGCGATGACCTTCTTCTCGATGTCGCCGGTGGACTTCAGGCAGACCAGCAGGCTCAGGTTGTCGTAGGGCTGATAAGCCTTGTCGATGATCTCGTAGTCGAAGCTCTCGGCCACGATGACGCCGCGGTCATACTTGCCGCTGTTCAGGGCGTCGTTCAGGATAGCAGCCGGGAATGCGCGGAAGATGTTGCCGGCGCCGAAGTGGACCCAGGTGGGTTCTGCGTGGGTCTTGGCCTTGACGGCCTCGACGTCGAACTTGGGCAGCTCGTAGCCCTTTTCTGCCCACTCGGCGGACAGATTGCCGTTCTTAATATCAGTCAGCTTCATGATAGATCAGCCCTTCTTCTTCTCTTCGTCCAGACGGTCCAGCAGGTCCCAGACGCCCAGCATATACTGGATGCCCAGCGCACGGTCATACTTGCCGTAGCCGGGGCGGCAGCTGCCGGGGCCTTCCTCCCACAGCTGACGGCCATGGTCGGGGCGGATGTAGCCCTCGAAGCCGCAGTCATGGTAGGCGCGCAGGATCTCGATGATGCCGGTCTCGCCGCAGCAGTCGCGGTGGGCAGCCTCGGAGAAGTCGCCGTTGGGGAAGTGATGGATGTTGCGGATGTGTGCGAATGCGATGCGGTCGCAGTGCTTGCGGACGATCTCAGCCACATTGTTGTTGGGGTTGGCGTTCAGGCTGCCGGAGCAGAGGGTCAGGCAGTTGTACTCGTCGTCCACCATGCTCAGGAAGCGGTCGATGCTCTCGGCATCCACCAGCAGGCGGGGCAGGCCGAAGATGTCCCAAGGGGGATCGTCCATGTGGATGGCCATCTTGATGTCGCACTCGCGGCAGGTGGGCATCAGGGCTTCGAGGAAGTACTTCAGGTTCTCCCAGAGCTTTTCCTTGGTGACAGGGGCGTAGGCCTTGAACAGCTCGTCCAGCTTTGCCATCCGCTCCGGCTCCCAGCCGGGAAAGGTCATGTTGTACTTCTCGGTGAAGGACATGATGTACTCGGCCATGGACTTGTAGTCGCCCTTGATCTTGTCCTTCTCGTAGAACAGTGCGGTGGAGCCGTCGCCGACGGGGTGGAACAGGTCGGTGCGGGTCCAGTCGAAGATGGGCATGAAGTTGTAGCAGATGACCTTGACACCGAACTTGGACAGGTTGCGGATGCACTGCTTGTAGTTCTCGATGTACTGATCGCGGGTGGGCAGGCCGATCTTGATGTCGTCGTGGACGTTGACAGACTCGACAACGTCCATGTCGAAGCCGTAAGCGTGGATCTGGTCTGCGACCTTCTGGATCTCGTCGATCTCCCAGATCTCGCCGGGCATCTTGTTGTGCAGCGCCCAGACGATGCTGGTCACGCCGGGGATCTGCTTGATGTCGCTGAGGGTGACGGGGTCGTTGCCCTCGCCATACCAGCGCCAACCCATTTTCATAGGCATAGTGGATGTCCTCCGTTCATATTGCTTTGCGTTTATGCGCGGCAGGAGTGCCTCGCTCTCTCACTTATATTCTAATATATCAGTTGTGAATTGGCAATAGTCGATTTGCTGAGTTTTGATGTTTTTTCTTGTATACTTTAGACAAATTGACATGGAAATGACGAAAAAGCGGGTTGGTGGGGGAAGAAACGGCGAGTACTGAACAGATAAAAAGAATGTAGCAGACTGTGTCAAGATTTCATAATGCAGAAAATCGACGCGCGAAATCAGTGAAAACAGAGAAAAGCGCGGATTCGATAATTTACGACAGAATATGAATTGATTTCGTCAAAATGACAGTATAAAATAGTAAACGAGAATGTTTTTTGCGGAAGTGCCGCGCAATGCAGGGGGGAGTAAGATGCTGCTGGTCGGAGGAACAATACTGGCCGTCGCGCTCGCGCTTTGGCGGGCAAGACACCTCTGGAAAATCGGAGAGAGGGACAAGGCGAAGGTTGTCCTAGCAGCGGTGCTCCTTATACTCGGCGGATGGGCCGTGTACGGTGCGTTTTACTTTCAGGCGGGCTTCCCGGCGGGGGAAAGCCTGAACAGCTCAGACTGGCTTTCCTTCCTAGGCGGTTATCTGGGCTTTGCGGGTTCACTAATCATGGCGTGGCTTGTATATCTTCAGGATACCCGGCTGAAAGAGCTGACACTGGAAGAGTATGCAGCGGCGTTCAGCTGTAAAATCAGGGGCGTGCAGCAGGCAAGAGACACGAAAGAAGAAAGGGAGCAGGTATTCGGCTTTTGGGAGCAGGAGCCCCAGGAATACAGGAACTATTTCAAGCACGATGCGTTCTCTGAGTCGCAAGAAGCTCAGGAGGCAGGAGGAAAGCTCGTTACAAAGATATTTCTTTCGCTGCAAAATGCTGGAAAGCTCCCGGTCAGAGAGATGCTTCTGGAAAAGGTGGAGATTCAGCCGTATGAAAAACAGGAAAAGCTCTACCGATACAACTTTACCAGAGAAAACGGTGGAAATATTCTGAACGGGAAGCATGAGCTGCTGCCAGAGGGAATGCTGAACCTTTGCTTGGTAATGCATTCGCTGCCAGAAAAATTGGAGTTTAGTTCGTTCCGACTGACATTCAGCTTTGAGCTTGGAGCAAAGCGAAAAGAACAGACGATTCTCTTTTATATTCAGGTCAACCAAGGCTCAGATGCAATCGTTTCAGATGGGGAAAATGTATTTTGACTGCAGAAATGTAAACGGGTCAGAAGGGGAAAGGAGGGAGCCGAATGAGTGAGAGTACATTAAATAGACCGAGCGAGGCTCCTGACGATTCAGAAAAGGAGAAAAGGCTCATAGAGCTTCTGGTATATATAAGGAGTGTACTGAGTTCTGAAATAAACGAAATAGAGAATGAAAAAAATGAATTACAGACAAAATTCCATGAAGAACTACAGGCACTTGAAAGGGAGAAGAGCGAAAAAAAAGAAAATCTCGAAAGAATACAGAAGATGATTGACAAGGTGATTGAAAAGACAATAAATGGCGAACAGATGAAAAATCTCGATGTTGTCATTGAGATGACCAAAATCGAATTTAACATACACGATAGCACGTACAATACACCGAAAACTGCTGAGCCACAGGAGGAAAACGAGAAATGAGCAAACAAAATGAGAGAAATTTATCGGTTCAGAGAGAACCGGGAGAGGCAGAAGTTGAAAAAAGTGACAAAAGTATGCCAGACGATGAAATTACGAAACTAATTCAAGCTTGGATTGAAAAGGACGAGGAGAAACCCCATACGGAAAAACTTCAAGGCTTGCAGCAGGCTGCACAGATGGTAGAGTTAGCGGACGGCGAAAAGGAACTCAAAGAAATCTATGAACAGATAGAAAAAGAAGAAATCTCAGGCAGTGCAGATGATTACCACAATGCAGCTGTCGGCTTTTCACGCCGCCAGCAGAATGAGAGAGCTGTCCGTGTATGCAAGGTCGGATTGAAAAAATGGCCGGATAATATCGACTTGAATGCCGATGCCCTGACCTATGCTATGGATGCAGGGCTGACAGATGAGCTGGAAGAACTAGCCGCCGCACTGCAAAGAAATTGCCCGGATCGCTCAAGATGGAACTGGCGCGGCTTCCGCTTTTTGTTCCTTTACTATATAAAGATCAAGCCGGACGGTTATGAAGAAAAGACAAAAACTCTGATTGAAGAATATAAAAAATATATTCCGGCTGACGAACGAGCCTATATGTGCGAGTATGAAAGGTATCAGGGGTTAGGCAAGCTGGACGAAGCAGTTCAGGCCCTAGAAGAGGCAGTCACTAATTTGAAGGCGCCGCAGTGCGCTTTGACGCTTGCAGACATTTATTTTGAGCGTGCAGATTATGATGATGCGATTCGGACCGCAACGCTGGGCATTGCCTATGCGGCGGAGCCGCAGCCCGGTATTCGGACATCGTATCTGCTGATGCTCCGCGCAATGGCAAAGGATGCAGCTCTACTGAGAAAAGGGAACTTTTCAGATAAAGAAGTACAGGAAGTTCTTAAAGAATACAAACTGGCTCAGAAATATGTGTCGATTCGGGAAAGACGAGTGATTGATCTGCGGATAGACATTCTGCAGACCTATGCTTCACTGCCGGAATGAAGTTCAGAATAAAAGAAGAAATTGGGGACAGTGCAATAAATAAGAGCCCTGCTTCCTGCGGAAAGCTAACAGCTTTCCGAGGAGCAGGGCTCTTGTTATTATTTTATAAGAGGTTTCTGCATCAGCGCTTCACGTTGAAAGCAGCCATGCCGGGGTAGACGGCACTGTCGCCCAGCTGCTCCTCAATGCGCAGCAGCTGGTTGTACTTTGCCACACGCTCGGTGCGGCTGGGGGCGCCGGTCTTGATCTGGCAGGTGTTCAGAGCCACGGCCAGGTCGGCGATGGTGGTGTCCTCAGTCTCGCCGGAGCGGTGAGAGCTGATGGCGGTATAGCCGGCCTTGTGAGCCATCTTGATGGCTTCCAGAGTCTCAGATACGGAGCCGATCTGGTTCAGCTTGATGAGGATGGCGTTGCCGGCACCCAGCTGGATGCCCTTGGCCAGACGCTCGGTGTTGGTGACGAACAGGTCGTCGCCCACCAGCTGGACCTTGCCGCCCAGCTCGCGGGTCATCTCCTGCCAGCCTTCCCAGTCCTCTTCATCCAGACCGTCCTCGATGGAGATGATGGGGTACTTCTCCACCAGCTTCTTCCAGTGTGCGATGAGCTCACTGGAGGTGAACTCGGTGCCGGCCTTGGGCAGCTTGTAGAAGCCCTTGCCCTTGGGGCTCTTCCACTCGGAGGAAGCAGCGTCCATGGCCAGCATGAAGTCCTTGCCGGG
>ERZ1034804.196-NODE-196-length-12950-cov-3.757736_pt1 | contig 12950 bp, 10 predicted proteins | sample MGYA00520635_ERZ1034804 | MGnify/ENA primary metagenome ERZ1034804 (study PRJEB33766, sample SAMN09781685) | gut metagenome | biome: gut microbiome | host: Homo sapiens | place: Madagascar | study: EMG produced TPA metagenomics assembly of the PRJNA485056 data set...
CCAACAACGAGAAAGAGCACGCCAAAATTTGGTTCAAACTGCTGATGGAAAACGGCGAGATCCCCGACACCCTGACCTGCCTGAAGATGGCCGCCGCCGGCGAGAACGAGGAGCATACCTCGATGTACCCGCGCATGGCCGCCGAAGCCAAGGAAGAGGGCTTTACCCAGATCGCCGCGCTGTTCACAATGGTGGCCGCTATCGAGAAGGACCACGAGGAACGCTACAAGCAGCTGGCCGCCAATATCGAGGCCGGCAAGGTCTACGCCCGCGAGACCGAGCAGGTTTGGCAGTGCCGCAACTGCGGTTACACATATATCGGCCAGCATGCCCCACTCAAGTGCCCGGTATGCGCCCATCCCCAGAGCTATTTTGAGCTGAAGAGCAAGAACTACTAAGCTATCCCCCTGCCCGAAAACAGAAAGAGGAGCCTGACAGCAGGCTCCTCTTTTTTTGCATGCAATGTTTCAGCGTTCCTCGCGGAAGTAAGGCAGGCCCAGGTGTGCGGGGGGCTGGTCCTCCTTCTTTTTGCGCATGGAAACGGCGATCAGCACCAGCACGGTGACGACGTAGGGCAGCATCTGCACCAGGTCGGTCATGTAGCTGGCCAGCGTGATGCCCAGCAGCGTGGGCAGGAACTGATACAGCCAGTACAGCAGGCCGAACAGGTAGGCGCCCCAGATGGCGTTGAGCGGCTTCCAGGTAGTAAAGATGACCAGCGCCACGGCCAGCCAGCCCAAAGCTTCGATCTGGCCGGTGGTAGCCCAGATGCCCTGGTTGTAGTCCAGCACGTAGTACAGGCCGCCGATGCCGCAGATGCCTGCGCCGATGCAGGTGGACAGATACTTGTACAGTGTAACGTTGATGCCGGCGGCGTCCGCGGTGGCGGGGTTCTCGCCCACAGCGCGCAGGTTCAGTCCCGCGCGGGTGCGGGTGAGGAACCAGTGCATGGCCACCGCCAGCACGATGGCGGCGTACACCAGAAAGCCGTAGGAGAAGATGACCTGCCCCACGGTGCCCAGACCCGACAGCACCGGGATCTTGGCGGCGAAGGCCTTGTTGGCAACAGGGGCAGCAGAGTAGCTGGCGCCGTCCAGGATAAAGACACCGAAGAAGTTGGCCACGCCCTTGCCGAAAGTGGTCAGCGCCAGGCCGGTGACGTTCTGGTTGGCGCGCAGGGAGATGGTCAGGAAGGCGTAGATCAGGCCGCCCAGCATCGAGGCTGCAATGGCGCAGAGCGTGGCGATCAGGATGCTGACTAGGCCATTGGGGTTGGCGGCGGTGTTCTCATAGGCCCAGGCGCTGGCAAAACCGGCAAAGCCGCCCAAGTACATGATGCCGGGCACGCCCAGATTCAGGTTGCCGGATTTCTCGGTCACGGTCTCGCCCAATGCGCCGTACATAATGATGGTGCCAAAGGGGATAGCGCGCATGATCCATGCAATTAAACTGCTGTGCATATCACTTGCCCTCCTTATGTGCACCGCGCAGAATGAGGCGGTAGTTGATGAAGAATTCACTGCCCAAAATGAAGAACAGGATGATGCCGGTGATGATGTCGGCGGCATACTCATTCAGCGAGTAGGCCGAGGCGATCTCGGATGCGCCGCGCTCCAAAAAGACGAGCAGGAAGGAGATCAGCGCCATATAGAAGGTGTTGAACTTGGCCAGCCAAGCCACGATGATGGCCGTAAAGCCGCGGCCGCCTGCCGAGGTGGTGGCAATGGTCTGGTCCTTACCGGCGACGATGAGGAAGCCGCACAGGCCGCAGACCGCGCCGGAGATGAGCATGGTGCGCACCGTAACGCGGCGGACATTGATGCCAGCATAGCGGGCAGTGTTCTCGCTTTCGCCCACAACGCTGATCTCATAGCCCTGCTTGGAGAACTTGAGGTAGGCATACATGGCAAAGGTCAGCACGATGACGACGATGATGTTAATGGTGTAGCGCTGGCCCATAATGATGGGGAACCAGCCTGCCTTGGTAGCCTTGTTCAGGGTGCCCAGGCTGGAGGCCTGGCCGCGCATGATGTTGGTCATGCAGGCAACAATGCTCGTGGCAACGTAGTTCATCATCAGGGTGAACAGCGTCTCGTTGGTACCCCAGCGGGACTTGAACCAGGCGGGCACAAAGCCCCACAGCGCACCGGCGGCCATACTGCCGATGGCCATAGCCGCAAACAACACCGGAGTGGGCAGGTTGTTGCCCTGGTAGACCATGACCAGCGCGGCGATCAGGCCGCCGATCAGGATCTGACCTTCGCCGCCGCAGTTCCAAAAGCGCATCTTAAAGGCAGGCGCCAGCGCGATGCCGACGCACAGCAGGATGGACAGGTCGCGCAGCATCCAGCTGAAGCGGGTCATGTTGGCAAAGGTGCCGCCCCACATAACGCCGTAGACGGCCAGCGGGTTCAGACCGGTGACGAAGTAGATAAACAGCGCATCTACGACCAATGCCAGCAAAATGGCAATGGCACGCACCGCGATCTTCTGGGGCATCGTGGTGCCTTCGCGCTTGGCAATACGCAGCAGCGGTTCACGCACTGCGGTACTGGACTGACTCATGCCTTAACCTCCTTTACCAGATTGGTCATGCGGTTGCCGACTTCCTCCTTGGTGGTCTTGCGGCCATCCAGGATGCCGTTGACCTTGCCGCCGCAAAGCACGACGATGCGGTCGCACAGCTCCAGCAGCACGTCCAGGTCCTCGCCCACATAGATGACGGCGACGCCTTTTTTCTTCTGCTCGTTCAGCAGGTGGTAGATCGTGTAGGAGGTGTTGATGTCCAGGCCGCGCACGGCGTAGGCGGTCATCAGCACAATGGGGTCGGCGGCCAGCTCACGGCCGACCAGCACCTTCTGCACGTTGCCGCCGGACAGGCGGGAGACCGGGGTGTTCAAATCCGGCGTTACAACGTTCAGCTCTTTTTTAATAGTCTCGGCCAGGTCGTGGGGTGCCTTACGGTCCACGATGGGCGAATGGCCCTTGCCGTAGCTTTTCAGCATCATGTTATCGGTCATGCCCATGGAGCCGACCAGACCCATGCCCAGGCGGTCCTCCGGCACGAAGGACAGGTGGATGCCTGCCTCCCGGATGGCCTTGGGGCTTTTGCCGATGAGCTGCACCGGGGCGGAAGCGTCGGGAGCGTAATACTCCACGCTGGCGCCGCGCTGGGTGGGCTGCAATCCGGCGATGGCCTCCAGCAGTTCCTTCTGACCGTTGCCGGAGATACCGGCGATGCCCAAGATTTCGCCGCCGTACACATCAAAGCTGGCGTCGTCCAGCACGGTGATGCCGTCGGCGCTGCGGACGGTCAGGTGCTGGATGTCCAGGCGCTTGACCGGGTTCACGGGTTCGGGGCGCTCGATGTTCAGTTCCACTTTTTCACCCACCATCATGGCGGTCAGGGTGGCTTCGTCAGCGTCCCTGGTGGCAATATCGCCCACATACTCACCCTTGCGCAGGATGGCCACGCGGTCGCTGATGGCCAGCACCTCGTGCAGTTTGTGGGTGATGATGATGACGGCCTTGCCGTCGGCTTTCATGTTGCGGATGACCGTGAAGAGGCGCTCGGTCTCCTGGGGGGTCAGCACGGCGGTGGGCTCGTCCAGGATCAGGATGTCCGCACCGCGGTACAGCACCTTGACGATCTCCAGCGTCTGCTTCTGGCTGACGCTCATCTCGTAGACTTTCTGGTCCAGATCCAGGGCAAACTGGTATTTTTCGCAGATGGCGCGGGCTTTTTCGTGGACCTTTTTCAGGTCGAACTTGCCGCCGCCCATGGAAAGGGCGATGTTTTCGGTGGCGGTAAACACATCCACCAGTTTGAAGTGCTGGTGGATCATGCCGATGCCCAGATCCAGCGCATCGCGGGGGGAACGGATGGTCGCCGCCTTGTCGCCGACATAGATCTCGCCCTCGTCGGGGAAGTAGATACCGGCGATCATGTTCATCAGGGTCGTCTTGCCGCTGCCGTTTTCCCCCAGCAGGGCCAGGATCTCGCCCCGGCGCACGCCCAGCGAGACATCCTTGTTAGCCACCACAGGGCCAAAGGTCTTGGTGACGTGCTGCAAACGCACGGCGTATTCGGTCTGCGCCATTCTGCAGGCTCCTCTCACAGGTTATTTTTTCAGGGTTATTTAAAGGAAGAAACATTTTATAAAACCACCAAAAGGGAAGGCTGCGGATTTGCCGCAGTCTTCCCTCTTGGGTACCTGTCAGCGATCAGGCAACAGGGTCAGCATCTTCGATGATACCGTCAATGCGCAGGGAGAAAGTGGGGGCTGCGCGCAGCTCACCCTCATGGAAGTAACCGTCGGAGATAGCCTCCTTGGTCTCGCCCTGGTAGACAGCAACGGGAGAACCGGTGCTGTAATCATAGTAGGTCAGGTCAACAGGAGCGGTGGTAACAGTCTCGCCGTCAACGGTGAACTTGCTGGTGTCGAAGACATGCAGGCTGCCGTCTTTCAGAGCAGCCTCGACCTCAGCGACCTTCTCGGCGGTGCCGTCAGCGCACTCGGGGCCAAGGTCGGTGATGGCAACAGCGCCATCCTCGTAGCCCTTGCACCAATCCTGCGGGATGCTGCCAGCTTGGGCGCCCTCGAACAGCTCTTTGTAGTAGACCTTCCAGACGTTGGTAGCGGAGGTCAGGGCAGCGGTGGGAGCGGTTGCCAGCATATCGATGTTGTAACCGACGGAGTAGCAGATCTTGCCGGAATCCTTCAGCTTCTGGGTAGCGGCGGGAGCACCGGTGGAGTCTGCGTGCTGGCCGATGATGACAGCACCGTTGGCGATCAGAGCCTCAGCGGCAGCGCCTTCCTTGTCGATGTCGAACCAGGAGTTGGTGTACATGACTTCCATCTCAACATCGGGGTAAACACTCTGGACACCCAGGAAGAAAGCGGTGTAGCCAGAGACGACCTCGGCGTAGTTGTAAGCGCCGACGTAGCCGATCTTGACCTTGCCGTCAGCGGTGAAGCTGTCGGGCTGGGTCTCGGGGGTCAGGGTGCCGGACTCGACCAGCTCCTTAACCTTCATGCCAGCGACAACGCCGGAGACATAGCGGCTCTGGTAAACAGCGGTGAACGCATTGTAGAAGTTATCGAGGTCGGAGTTGGCGGCGAAGTCGCCGGTCATGGCCACGAAGTTGACATCGGGGTACTTCTCGGCTTCCTCGACCATGTAGGTCTGATGGCCGTAGGAGTTGGAGATGATCAGGTTGCAGCCCTGGCCGACCAGGTCCTCGGCGGCGTCAGCAGTCTTGCCGCCCTCAGGGATCTTGTACTTCCAGACGATCTGGTCGTCGCTCATGCCCAGCTCAGCAGCGGCTTCCTTGATACCATTGATGTGCGCGGCGCTGTAGCCCTCGGTCTCATCGCCCAGGATGATGGCGCCGACTTTGACGTCGGGTGCCTGGTTATCGCTGCTGCCCTCAGCAGTAGCGGTGGTACCGGCGGCGCTGCTGGCAGCAGTGTCAGCGGTGGAACCACAGGCAGCCAGGCTGAACACCATAGAGGCGGCCAGCAGAATACCCATCAGTTTCTTCATGTGTGTTGTTCCTCCCTGTTATGTGTGCATAAAAACGGCAAAAATGCGTCGATTCTTCCTGACTTTTGCCGGGGAGTGACGCATTTCGTTACTTTGCAAGACCCATTGTAACCACTTTACAAACGCTTTGCAATGATTTTTAAATTTTTGTAAAAACTTTGGCGAAAGGCGTAAATGTTTTACCCCCACGCACACGCCAATAGGCAGGACGCACAAACAAAAACAGCAAAAGTCATACTTTTTGCGCAAGTAAAGTATGACTTTTGCTGTTTGCTTGCAGTTTGATCTTTTGCTTTGTTTTGCGGCTGCTCTGGGCCGGGTGTGCTGCTTAGCGTTTGTGGATGTACTTGCGGTCCAGCCCGTAGTTCACGGCGGCGTTGAGCACCGCCCACATCAAAAAGACTTCCACCGGCAGCATCAGCGTGTTTTTGATGGCGCCGGAGGTCAGGTAGTAGAGATAGCCCTTGCCGTAGAGCATGGCCTTCCACACGCTGCCCAGCAGCACGTTGCTGCCGTAATTGATAATAAGCCGCACCACAATAATGCGCAGCAGCGTTGGTTTGCGCTTGTACAGCAGTACGCCGTAGATGAGGCCCGACAGCACCGCCGTGACGAGGTAGCCGGGGAAATACGGCTCGCCGTAGCTGGAGAGCAGAAACCCTACCGAGTCGATGATGGCACCGGCCATCATGCCCACGCAGGGGCCGTAGCACATGCAGCCCAGGCCGACCACCAGAAAGCTGAAGTAAATTTTAAGGCTTGGCCCCAGCAGGTAGATGGGCAGACCTTCCAGCACGATGGCCATGGCGCAGACCAGGCCCGCAAAAGCCAGCACGCGGACGTTGCGGAACTCCGCCCGGGCGGTGCGCCAGTAGGCTGGGGAAAAGACGGACATTTTTGCTTCCTGCATACAAAAAACCTCCTTGCGTATGCGGATGCCGCACAAGCAAGGAGGCAATAATAAGGTGTGCCAGGCACACCCGCCGTTGCACACCGTCTATGCAGCAGTGGGATGCGGGACCCGCACCGCAGGCCGCTTTGGCCTTTCGTCCTGCCACAACTCCCCGTTGGTCAGGCACTTTACGCGCGTGTCCCTACTCTGCGAAAAAATATTGGGTTACGAGCCTATTATACACGGAATGGATAGAAATGCAAGCACGCCTTTGCCAAAACAGGCCGCACGGGCGCTGCCCTACCCCTGTAGGGGAGCATTCTATATGCTCCCGCGGGCGGATGCAAGCATCCGCCCCTACCCTTTCTTTACACGCCGCTGGCACCGTAGTTGGACAGCACGCGGGCGCTGGGGTCGTCGACGTTGCAGCCGGGCCAGGCCTTGTTGGGCATCCAGTAATCCACGATCATCTCCGCCTGGCCGGGATAGTACTTTTCAAAAATTTCACGGTACAGCAGGCTTTCCTTGGTAAAGGGGCGGCAATAGGTATACTGGCCGCACTTCTCGGCAAATTCGCGGTCGGTATACACGGTCTCGGCGTATTCTTTCAGGTCGTCCACCATCGAGTGGCCCACAGCGTCGCTGAAAGCGGCCTTTTCACGCCAGAGGATGCTCTCGGGCAGCCAATCACCCTCAAAGGCCTTGCGCAGCAGGTACTTGCCCATGCCATAAGTGTTCAGCTTCTTTTCGGGGTCGATGGCCATAACGTACTTGACGAAATCCAGGTCACCGAAGGGCACGCGGGCCTCCAGGCTGTTGACGCTGATGGAACGGTCGGCGCGCAGCACATCGTACATATACAGTTCGCGGATGCGCTTCTGGCTCTCGGCCTGGAAGGCGGCGGCGCTGGGGGCGAAGTCGGTGTACTTGTAGCCGAACAACTCGTCGGAGATCTCGCCGGTCAACAGCACGCGGATGTCGGTGTGCTCATGGATGTACTTGCAGACGAGGTACATACCCACCGAAGCGCGGATGGTGGTGATGTCCCAGGTGCCCAGCATGGCGATGACTTTTTCCAGCGCTTCAAGAACGATTTGCTTGTTGATGATGACCTCGGTGTGGTCGGCATGGAGGTAATCGGCCACCTGCTTGGCGTATTTCAGGTCGATGGCGTCCTCGCTCATGCCGATGGCGAAGGTGCGGATGGGCTTGCCCAGCTTTTTAGCCGCAATGGCGCAAACCAGGCTGGAGTCCAGGCCGCCGGAAAGCAGGAAGCCCACGGGGGTGTCGGCATCCAGCCGCTTATCCACGCCAGCCACCAGCTTTTCGCGGATGTTCGTCAAAATTTCAGGCAGTTCATCCTGGCTGTAGGCCGGGGTATCGGCGATGTCGCAGTAGCGCACAAACTGGCCGTTGCAGTAGTAGCTGCCAATGGGGAACGGATAGATCTTTTTGCACAGCCCAATGAGGTTTTTGGCTTCGGAGGCAAAGGCGATGTGCCCCGACTCACTGTAGCCGTAGAACAGCGGCCGGATGCCGATGGGGTCGCGGGCAGCGATAAGCAGCTTTTTGCGGCTGTCGTACAGAATCATGGCAAACTCGGCGTCCAGATGCTTGAACATGTCCAGGCCGTACTTGTAGTACAGCGGCAGGATGATCTCGCAGTCGGAGTCCGACTCAAAGGTGTAGCCTTCAGCTTCCAGCTCGGCCTTGACGGGGCGGAAGCCGTACAGCTCGCCGTTGCAGGCAACGCAATCGGTACCGCGGAAGAAGGGCTGCATGCCCTCCGGCGTAAGGCCCATAATGGCCAGGCGGCCGAAGCCCAGCAGGCCGAACTCGGTCTCGGCGACGCGCTGGTCGTCCGGGCCGCGGCTGGTGGTGCGCAGCAGATACTCAGTAAACGTTTCCTTGGGCAGATCATGCCCGGCATAACCCATGATACAGCACATTTTGGTGACACTCCTTTAGATTTCCAACACCTGTTATTCCCCCGAACGGCAATAAAAAAAGACAGCCCATTCGCCCTGCATTAGGACGAATCGCTGTCTTGGATCCGCGGTGCCACCTAAATTACCGCAGCCGAAATAATGGCATACGGTCACTTTTTCCGTACACGTTCACCTTTGAAACGCTGCCGCTGTAACGCACGGCCTGCGGCATCCCCTACTCCCCTGCGGTTTCAGTTTGCAGCTGTCGGGTGTTCTTTCGCGCCCCGTCCCCGTCCCGGCTTACACCAGATGTCGGGCTCTCTGTGCGGATGTTGGGCGGTACTTTTCCCAGTCATCGCTTTTATCAGCTAAAGCATAGCACCATTTTGGGGCCGTGTCAAGCGTTTTTGGGTAGTTTTAGCTAACAGACCGTTTGGATTTAATTTTGCCTAAAATCCACCTTTTTATAGGGTTTTATCTTGTTTTGGGCGTTTTGGCATGGTACAATAAACCGCAGAGCATTATTTATTAACGGAGGAATCACCTTTTTATGTTAGAGCTTCGTCATGTCGGCTTTGAGACCGACGACAATAAAGAGATTCTGCGGGATGTCAGCCTGACTGTGCAGGACCGTTTTGTGGCCATCACCGGCCCCAACGGCGGCGGCAAATCCACGCTGGCCAAAGTCATTGCCGGTATCTACCAGCCCACCAGCGGCCAAATTTTGCTGGACGGCGTGGACATTACCCACATGTCCATCACCGACCGCGCCAACCTGGGCCTGAGCTACGCCTTCCAGCAGCCGGTACGCTTCAAGGGGCTGCGGGTCAAGGACCTGCTGAGCCTGGCCGCCGGCAAAAATACCAGCGTCAACGAGGCCTGCAGCTATCTGAGCGAGGTCGGTCTGTGCGCCCGTGATTATGTGGACCGTGAGCTGAACGACAGCCTGTCCGGCGGCGAGCTGAAGCGCATCGAGATCGCCATGGTGCTGGCCCGCGGCACCAAGCTGTCCATCTTTGATGAGCCGGAGGCGGGCATCGACCTGTGGAGCTTCCAGAACCTGATCCGCGTATTTGAAAAGATGTACGAGCAGACCCGCGGCAGCATCCTGATCATCAGCCACCAGGAGCGCATTTTGAACATTGCCGACAAAATTGTCGTTATCAAAAACGGCCAGGTGGAAAAAGAGGGCGCCCGTGCGGACATCCTGCCTGCCCTGCTGGGCAGTGCCGACGCCGGCAGCCCGGCCTGCAGTGTGCTGGCCGACAAAGTGGAAGGGGTTCGCAAATGATCGACGCAATTGAACAAAACTTGCTGCGGGAGGTCGCTGACCTGGACAGCCTGCCCGTAGGCGCTTACAACATCCGCGCCAATGGCCAGCTGGCGGGCCGAAACACCACCGCCAACATTGACATCGTGACCAAGGACGACAAGCCCGGCATCGACATTTACATCCGCCCGTTCACCAAAAATGAGAGCGTGCACATTCCCGTTATCCTGAGCCAGACCGGCCTGACCGATTTAGTGTACAACGATTTCCACATTGGCGAGGGCGCGGACGTAACGATCATTGCGGGCTGCGGCATCCACAACTGCGGCGGCGGCAACGCCCAGCATGACGGCATCCACACCTTCTACCTGGCCAAAAACGCCAAGCTGCGCTATGTGGAAAAGCACTACGGCGAGGGTGACGGCCGTGGCAAGCAGGTGATGAACCCCACCACCATCGTACACCTGGCCGAGGGTGCCCAGATGGAGATGGAGACCACCCAGATCGCCGGTATTGACGATACCATGCGCAAAACCAGCGGTGATCTAGCCGAAGGTGCCAGCCTGGTCATCCACGAGAAGATCATGACCACCGGCGACCAGCACGCTGTGACCGATTTTGACGTGGACCTGAACGGCGAGGGCTGCTCGGCCAACGTGGTAAGCCGCAGCGTAGCCAAGGACGTGAGCAAGCAGGAGTTTATCAGCCACATCAACGGCAACTGCGCCTGCGCGGGCCACTCCGAGTGCGACGCCATCATCATGGACCACGCCTCGGTCATTGCCAGCCCGGCCCTGACCGCCAACAGTGTGGACGCCAGCCTGATCCACGAAGCCGCTATCGGCAAAATTGCCGGTGAACAGCTCATCAAACTGATGACTCTGGGCCTGACCGAAAAAGAGGCCGAGGACCAGATCGTGAACGGATTTTTGAAGTAAGGTTTCACAATAAACCAACAGCCGCCCGGCATAAAACCGGGCGGCTGTTCTGTTTGCAAAAACTTCAATTTTGTAATGGACAATCTAAAAGGGAGATCAATCGCGCTTTGATAAACGCGATTAATCTCCCTTTGTTTCTGGTATATACTCAATAACATCTTGGATTTCACAGTTTAATATACGGCACAAATCATCCAACGTGTTCGTTGTCACATTCCTTGCCTGTTTCAGGCGATCCAGTGTTCCCCTGCTAAAGCCATATTGCGAAATCAATGTATATGTTGAAACACCACGCTGCTTCATCGTTCGCCACAATGGTGCGTAAGTTATCATCTTTCTTTTTTCCTTTACTTGTCATGTCTCTGTATCTTTTATTATATTATGGAATTATTTCTTGACTATTCCCCATATACGGGGTATAATCCAGATACAGAACTTCAAATTTGTAAAGGAGGAAATCATGAAAAAAGCAACAGCTATTCTATTGTCATCCGCAATTCTTTTATCCCTGCTGTCTGGATGCGGCAAGTCAAGCGAAGTCAGTTCCACACCCTCTGTTTCTTCAAGCACTACAAGCGATTCCTCATCGCCAATGGAAAGTGAAACCAACACTTCCACTGCAACCCCTGCGTCATCTGATACGCAGCCTGTCAGTTTGCTCTTTAAAAAAGCGACTGGTTTCAGCCGCGAATGGAAAGACGGGAAGTACATTGTCAATGGTCTCGATTATTCGGGTAATAAAATTTGCGGCATAACAGATAGTGATGGTAACGCCACCCTTGTTGACGGTTACACTGCGCTTTACCCATTAGCTGACGGGCACCTACTTGCCACAACCGATGAAAATGCCGTTGGCGAATGTGCCTTCACTGGCAGGACCTTGAACCTTTGTACGGTTGGTTTTGCTGGCGTAATTTTAGATGAATCGGGCAATGTGATTTATCAGCCTGACGAATCTTTAGGATATGAACGACTTTATCCGATTAATTCGCATCTCATACTTTCCATTCGGGCCAAAACCAACTTTGATGGAAACACAGCAACGCTCTCTGTGCTGAACCAGAATGGAGAATTTCTGTATGACTGTACAAGTGATGATTTCAACTTAGTTGATTACATGACTTTCGATGATGATGGCTTTGTGTGGACATTGAGCCCTCTCTATAATTTCTCGGATGAGTTTCCTGTTAGCTTCGGCCCTGATGATAACCTTGGTGAAAATCGTATAGTAAAATTAGGTCTTTACTGCGGCGGATATGGTGGCTTTGGTTGTATCTATTTCGGTGATGATGATTTTTATAGTGAATATCATTCCGAACAAGAATATTATCACCAATCGGCTGACTCACGCTTTGCTATATATAATTCACAAAACTTTATTAACGGCGGGTTTACCACTGATGTTGATACTGGTGAATACAACTACTTGCCCTGGATTACATACTTTTGGGATGCAACCGATTTTGCTACTTTAAATTCCTTGCAAGAAGACATGGTGAACGACTCCTCCTGCCTTCCTTATAGTAGTCGTATCTTTTTTGGTGGATCAGATTCTGACGGCATGGGCTATTTTAAACGTACTATTTATCGCGACGAAGGAGAAACATATTCAGGACCTTTCTTCAGTTTTTTTGATGCTACCGGACGTGAAATTCCCATTCCTCAGAACTACCTAGATTCTCTCGACTCTTCTCGGATTTTGGAGCACGATTTTCTTCTTATTATGAGCGGGCAAAACCATACAACTTACTGTACCCTTGTAAACCCTTCCGATGGGAGTTCCATTGAGCCTTTTTTAATTCCCAACAGCCCTTCCCCTTCTTGCGCCGCACAAAATGATTCGATTCTTGCGCTCGGCTATTCTGGTTCTATCCGCCTATACAGCACCGAAAATGGGGAATTGATTGATTCAGTCGATTTCGATGGAACAGGGACAAATGTCAGTTCTATTTTCTTCAGTGGTGATTGTATTGTTGCAACCGGAAAAGGAAACGATGATACCACTTACTACCACGTTTATTCTCTTAGTAACAACTGCCCTATAATCTAATTTCTGACTTAATTGCATAAAACAAACCACCCGCCTATCCGTTTTGACACGGATAAGCGGGTGGCCTATTTTGTAGACTTATTTCAGCACAGCACCCAAGTTAGCACTGGTAACCAACCGGGCGTACCGGGCCAGCCAGCCGGTCTTGATGTTCGGCTCGGGCTGGACATAGGCGGCCTTGCGGGCGGCCAGCTCTTCGTCGCTGACGGCCAGATGGATGGACGCATTCGGGATGTCGATCTCGATGGTGTCCCCTTCTTTGACCAGACCGATAGGCCCACCGGAAGCAGCTTCGGGGCTGACGTGGCCGATGGCCGCGCCGCGG
>ERZ1034804.202-NODE-202-length-12780-cov-5.673713_pt1 | contig 12780 bp, 8 predicted proteins | sample MGYA00520635_ERZ1034804 | MGnify/ENA primary metagenome ERZ1034804 (study PRJEB33766, sample SAMN09781685) | gut metagenome | biome: gut microbiome | host: Homo sapiens | place: Madagascar | study: EMG produced TPA metagenomics assembly of the PRJNA485056 data set...
GAGCAAGGCTGTCGCTAAGGCCGTCGAGACCATCAAGGCCCACAGCCAGAAGGTCAAGGATTCCAACGACATCGCCCGCGTCGGCACCATCTCCGCAGGCGACCCCGAGATCGGCCGTCTCATCGCCGAGGCGATGGAGAAGGTCACTTCCGACGGCGTCATCACCATCGAGGAGAACAAGACCACTGCCGAGACCTACAACGAGATCGTCGAAGGTATGCAGTTCGACCGTGGCTACCTGACTCCCTATATGGTCACCGATACCGACAAGATGGAGGCTGTCCTGGACAATGCCGCCATCCTCATCACCGATAAGAAGATCAGTGTCATTCAGGACCTCGTTCCTCTGCTGGAGCAGGTCATGCAGAACGGCATGAAGCTGCTCATCGTGGCCGAGGACATCGAGGGCGAGGCTCTGTCCACCCTCATCGTCAACCGCCTGCGCGGCACCCTGAACGTCGTGGCTGTCAAGGCTCCCGGCTTCGGCGACCGCCGCAAGGAGATGCTGCAGGATATTGCTACCCTGACCGGCGGCACGGTCGTCTCTGCAGACCTCGGCTACGAGCTGAAGGACGCTACCGTTGACATGCTGGGTCATGCCCGTCAGGTCAAGGTCACCAAGGAGAACACCACCATCGTGGGCGGCGCCGGCGACAAGGACGCTATCGCATCCCGCATCGGTCAGATCCGCAACCAGATCGAGGCCGCTACCAGCGACTTCGACCGCGAGAAGCTGCAGGAGCGTCTGGCAAAGCTGGCTGGCGGCGTGGCTGTCATCAAGGTCGGCGCTGCTACTGAGGTCGAGATGAAGGACAAGAAGCTCCGCATCGAGGATGCTCTGAACGCAACCAAGGCTGCTGTTCAGGAAGGCGTCGTTGCTGGCGGCGGCACTGCTCCCATCAACGCCATCCCTGCTGTCCGTGAGCTGTGCGATACGCTGGAAGGCGACGAACGCACCGGCGCTAAGATCGTCCTGAAGGCTCTGGAAGCTCCTCTGCGCCAGATCGCCAAGAACGCCGGCCTCGAGGGCAGCGTTATCATCGACAAGATCATCTCTGCCAACAAGCCCAACTACGGCTTCGACGCTCAGAATGAAGTCTACGTCGAGGATATGATCGCCGCCGGCATCGTTGACCCGACCAAGGTCACCCGCTCCGCTCTGGAGAACGCAGCATCCGTCGCTGAGATGGTTCTGACCACCGAGAGCCTCGTGGCCGATCTGCCCGAACCCCCGGCTGCTCCTGCTGCCGCTGGCGGTGACATGGGCGGTATGGGCGGCATGTACTAAGCCGCAGCCTTTCCCAAAAACGCGCATACTGTTTCAGTATCTGGGGCAGAGCTTCTTCGGAGGCTCTGCCTCTTTTGTGTACCGACCCTCTTTTCTGCCCATACTACCGGGCAGGGAAGGGGGGCTTTTTATGTCGGGCCGAAGAGTGCTTGCGCTGTACGGGGCGCTGCTGCTGGGGTTTGCGGCGGTGGTCTGCCGGTTATACTGGCTCTGCTCGAACACGGACTACGCCGTGCGGGCGGCGGCGCAGAGCGAAGCGGTCCTCCGCCTGCCTGCGGCGCGGGGGAACTTCTACGACTGCGACGGTCTGCCGCTGACGGGCATCTCTCAGCGCTGGCTGGCCCTCTGCTTCCCGGGGGAGAGCAGCTACGCGCGGCTCTACCCCTATGCGGACGCCGACGGGCAGGCCAGGCTTTACCGGGAGCGGAATACTTCCCGGCCCTTTCTGCTGGACGTGGTGCAGGATGTAAGCGGGCTGGGCGTGCGGTGCTATGCCGTTCCCCGGCGGTACGCCGCTGCCCCGCTGGCAGAACAGCTCATCGGCTACCTGGACAGCGAGGGCCACGGCGCAGCGGGCCTTGAGGCTGCGCTGGACGATGTTCTTTACACCGGCGAGCGGGATACACTGCACTGTGCGGTCACAGCGCAGGGACGGCTGCAGCGGGGCAGTGAGCCGATTTTAGAAAAAGCAGACTCTGCCCCGCAGGGTGTGCGGCTGACCCTCTCCCGCAGCATCCAGAGGGCCGCAGAAGGGGTGGCGGCGGAGAGCATGGCCACCGGGTGCATCCTTATTATAGATGCAACCAGCGGCAAGGTGCGGGCCTGTGTCAGCCTGCCGGGTTTTGATGCGGCCAATGTGGGCGAGAGCCTGACGGCTCCGGACAGCCCGCTTCTGAACCGCGCTTTTTCGGCCTATGCGGTGGGCTCGGTGTTCAAACCGGTGCTGGCCGCAGCGGCGCTGGAAGCAGGAGAAGGGGACTTCACCCGGGAGTGTCCCGGCTACGACGCCCTGAACGGTCAGGTCTACCGCTGTGCCGGAAGCGTGCCTCACGGCCTCGTGGGGCTGGACGGCGCTCTGGAAAAGAGCTGCAACGGCTACTTTATCGAGCTGGGGCGGAAATTGGGGCCGGAGCGTGTCCGGCAGATGGCGGCAGCGCTGGGCTTCGGGAAGGGACAGGACATTGCAGGCGGCCTCCGGTCGGCTTCTGGTGCTCTGCCCGAAGCAGAGACGCTCGAAAACGAGGGGCAGTTTGCGAACTTCTGCTTCGGACAGGGGGAGCTTCTGGCGACGCCCTTACAGGTGGCCGGGATGATGAACACCATTGCGGCGGGAGGCGTCTACCACACCCCGCTTTTCGTGGAGTGTACCGTGGACGAGACGACGGGCGAAGAGCTCACGCCGCTGGCACATGGCTCGTCCCGGCGGGTGTTTTCGGTGCAGACGGCGGAAAAACTGCAGGAGCTGCTGGCGGGCGTCGTGGCAGAGGGAACGGGCCGGCAGGCCGCCCCCTCCGAGGGGACTGCCGCCGGAAAGACCGGCACCGCCCAGACCGGCCAGTTCCGGGACGGCGAAGAGCTGAAAAACTACTGGTTCGCCGGTTTTTACCCGGCAGAAAAGCCCCGCTGGACCATCGTGGTGATGCAGGACGCCCAGACAGAGCCGGAGGTGTCCAGCGCAGCCGTCTTTGCCCGCCTGTGCGACGCACTGAGCGCCGGGGAGTGAATGGTTTTGCTTTTCTGCTTGCTTTTTTGGCCGAGGTATGTTACTATATACTTGTATTTGTATGTTTGTTATCCAAATTTAACAATAAAAGGAGCGTTTTCATCCATGGCAGTCATTGAAATCGTCGGCGGCGTCATTCTGCTCGTCGTCTCGGTGGTCATCTTTGCCCTCACCCTGATGCAGCATACCCACGGTCAGGGTCTGGCTGGTGTCATCAACGGCAGCGCTTACGGCGCAAACAACGCCCGTCTGACCCCTGCGGACCAGATGCTGGCAAAGGTGACCCGCATCGCCGGTATCATCTTCTTTGTGGTGGCCATCCTGGCCTGCGTGTTCGCAAGCCGTCTGGCCTGAGTATGCGCCCGCAGCCCCGTGATGAAAGCGGGGCTGTTTTTGTGTCTATATGTTGTTATAAAAGAGATAAGAGGGAAGAAGCCGCGCCCCGGTGGAGGGCGGGCTATGGTAGTTAAGGAGAAAGAAAATTTATGTCAATGCGCGATAAAATCGAACACGCCATCCAGAACCAGCCCTGCACCGTCAAAGAGCTGAAGCAGAAGTTCGGCGGCGAGCGCGGCGCAGACCGCAAGGTGATGGAAGCTCTGGACGAACTGGTGCGAGAGGCTGTCGTCTGCCAGCGTCAGGGCGTGTTCTTTACCGTCCGCTCCGGCCGTGCCGACAAGGCTCTGCTGTGCAAGGTGGTCAAGCTGGGCAAGAACTTTGCCTTCGTCATGCTGGAGGACGGCACCAGCGACATCTTCATCCCCGGCCGCTTCACCAAGGGCGCAATGCCCGGCGACGACGTGCTGGTGGAGAAATTCGAGCATCCCCGTGTGGAGGGCAGCGACGAGGGTGCTATCCTCGCCATCCTGACCGAGAAAAACGACCTGGTCGGCACTGTGCGCCGGGTCGAGGGCCGTCTGCGCTTCGTGCCGGACGACTGCCCGGCCATCACCATGCCGCTGGCCCGCGACTGCGAGGGCGGCGCAAAGGACGGCGACAAGGTAGCCGTCGAGATCCTGAACCGCGGCAACCGTCAGGAAGACCACCGCGTGGGCGTCGCCATGCGCTTCGGCAGCTCCGACGAGGCCAAGCGCTGCGCCAAGGCTCTGCTTTACGCAAAGGACATCCGCACCCGCTTCCCGGATAAAGTCCGGGATGAGGCCAAGAAGTTCGAGGGCGCAGAGGTCTCTGAGAAGGACTGCGAGGGCCGCATGGACCTGCGCGCCCTGCCCATCTTCACCATCGACAGCGCCGAGACCAAGGACATCGACGACGCCATCAGCCTGACCCGCACCTCTGACGGCGGCTTTGAGCTGGGCGTCCACATCGCCGACGTCTCCAACTACGTCAAGCCCGGCACCGAGCTGGACAACGAGGCGTTCAGCCGCGCCACCAGCGTCTATTATGCAGATCAGGTCGTTCCGATGCTGCCCAAGGCCCTGTCCAACGGCATCTGCAGCCTGAACGAGAACGAGCTGCGTCTGGCTTTCTCCTGCCTGATGCGTCTGGACAAGGAGGGGAATCTGACAGATTACCGCTTCGTCAAGTCCATCATCCGCAGCCGCGTCAAGGGTGTCTACTCCGAGATCAACGCTCTGCTGGCCGGTACTGCCGACGCTGAGATCAAGGCAAAGTATGCCGACGTCATCGACCAGCTGCCCGCCATGAAGGAGCTGTACGGCCACCGCGCCCGCCTGCGCAAAGAGCGCGGCTGCATGGACATCGAGAGCGGCGAAGTCAAGCTCATCCTCGACGAGAATGGCCGCTGTATCGATGTCAAAAAGCGCACTTCCGGCGAGAGCGAGAGCATGATCGAGGAGTTCATGCTGCTGGCCAACCAGTGCGCCGCCCACTTTGCCCGCGTCAAGCAGATCCCCTTCGTCTACCGCGTCCATGAAGAGCCCAACGCCGAGAAGCTGGAGCGTCTGCACGCTCTGCTGCAGGCCTGCGGCATCAACGACCACTTCGCCAAGGACGTTCCCGCTCCCAAGGAGCTGAGCGCCATCCTCGAGGGTGTGCGCGGCACCCCCTATGAGCAGATCATCAACACCGGCATGCTCCGCTGCATGTCCAAGGCTCTCTACGAAGAGAAGCCCAAGGGCCACTACGGTCTGGTGCTGAAGGACTACGCCCACTTCACCAGCCCCATCCGCCGTTACCCCGATCTGGCCATCCATCGCATCATGACCGATCTGCTCAAGGGTACCGAGAAGGAGACCATGATCCTCCGCTACACCGATTTCGCAGAGCGCGCCTCCAAGCAGTCCAGCGAGCGTGAGGTCATCGCCATGCAGATCGAGCGGAAGGCCGAGGACTGCTATAAGGCCGAGTATGCCCGCCGCCATCTGGGCGAGTGCTACGAGGGTACCATCTCCGGCGTGACCCAGCGCGGCCTCTTCATCGAGCTGGACAACGGCGTGGAGGGCTTTGTGCCTGCCTCCAGCCTGACTCCCTCCGGCACCAGCCTGACCGAGGGCGTCCGCCTGACCGACCCCGCTTCCGGCAAGACCTGGAGCCTCGGCGACAAGATGATGATCACCATCGTCCGCGCCGACGTCAATCTGGGCAAGATCGACTTTGAAGTGGCTCCCGCCGCCAAAGCCTGAGGAGGGGAGAGCATGAGCATCCGTCATGCACTGCCCACTGATGTGGACACACTGGCCGACATCGAAGCTGCGTCCTACCCGCCCGCTGAGGGTGCGTCCCGGCAGAGCATCGCCGGGCGTGTGGCCGTCTACCCGGACTGTTTCTGGCTGCTGGACGAGGGCGGCGAGGTGAAAGCTTTCGTCAATGGCTTCGTCACCGATATGCCCGACCTCACCGATGAGATGTACGATGACCCCCATCTCCACACGCCGAAGGGTGGGTGGCAGATGATATTCAGCGTCGTCACCGCTCTGGCCCATCGGCACGAGGGCTGCGCTTCCCGCCTGCTGCGTCAGGTCTGCGCCGACGCGAAAGCCGCCGGGCGCAAGGGCATCGTGCTCACCTGCAAGGAACGGCTCATCGGCTTTTATGCGCAGTTCGGCTTCGTGGATGAGGGCGTTTCCGTCTCCACCCACGGCGATGTGGTCTGGCATCAGATGCGGCTGACATTCTGAGTCATCATAAAACTTTTTATCCGTCTCCGGTACGCCGGGGGCGGGTTTTTTTTTTTTTTTTATGCAAACCTGTCCATTTGCCAAAAATTGCGGCAGTTGGGCGGTTTTGTTTGTTGTAGGGCGGGAAGCGGCGGGGTATACTGATGCCAGAACCAAACAAACCGGGGCCGAACGTGCTGCCGGTACAGAACAAAATGGAGGTCACGTCTATGTATTATTCCAGTGGCAATTACGAAGCCTTTGCGCGGCCCCGCAAGCCCGAAGGCGTGGATCGCAAATCGGCTTATATCATCGGCAGCGGCCTGGCGGCCCTGACGGCAGCCTGCTATCTGGTGCGCGACGGTCAGATGAAGGGGGAGAGGGTACACGTTTTTGAAAAAGACCCCCTGCCCGGCGGTGCCTGCGACGGCTACAAGTACGACGTGGGCTATGTGATGCGGGGCGGCCGTGAGATGGACAACCACTTCGAGGTCATGTGGGATCTGCTTCGCTCCATCCCTTCGCTGGAGACCGAGGGAGCCAGTGTGCTGGACGAGTATTACTGGCTGAACAAGGCCGACCCCAACTATTCCCTCTGCCGCGCTACCGTGAACCGGGGCGAGGACGCCCACACCGACGGCAAGTTCGGCCTGTCGGATAAGGGGGCCATGGAGATCATGAAGCTCTTCTTCACCCCCGACGAGCAGCTTGAGGACAAAAAGATCACCGACTTTTTTGACGATGAGGTGCTCAACTCCAACTTCTGGCTCTACTGGCGGACGATGTTCGCTTTCGAGAACTGGCACAGCGCCCTCGAGATGAAGCTCTACCTCAAGCGGTATATCCACCACATCGGCGGTCTGCCCGACTTCACGGCCCTCCGCTTCACCCGGTATAACCAGTACGAGTCCATCATCCTGCCCATGGTCACCTACCTGAAAGACCACGGCGTCCAGTTCTACTACGACACAAAGGTCGTGGACGTCCAGTTCAGCCTCGAGCCGGGCAAAAAGCAGGCGGCGGGCATCACGGTAGACCATAAGGGCGCGGTGGAGACCATTGATTTGACCGAGGACGACCTGCTCTTTATCACCAACGGCGGCTGCGTGGAGAGCTGCACCGTCGGCGCACAGAACAAGGCCGCGGGCTTCGACCCCACCATCAAGCCGGGCAACGGCTGGGACCTCTGGAAGCGCATCGCCGCGCTGGACGACTCCTTCGGCCACCCGGAAAAGTTCTGCAGCCAGCCGGAGCTGAGCAACTGGGAAAGCGCCACCATCACGACGCTGGATGAGAAGATCCCCCGGTATATCCAGAAGATCTGCAAGCGGGACCCCTTCAGCGGCCGCACCGTCACCGGCGGCATCGTTACGGTGAAGGACTCTAAGTGGCTCATGAGCTGGACCCTGAACCGCCAGCAGCAGTTCCGCGCACAGCCCAAAGACCAGCTCTGCGTCTGGGTGTACGGCCTGTTCAGCGATAAGCCCGGCGATTACGTCAAAAAGCCCATGCGGGACTGCACCGGCCGGGAGATCTGCATGGAGTGGCTCTACCATCTGGGCGTGCCGGTGGAGGACATCGCAGAGCTTGCCGAGCACAGCGCCAACACCGTGCCGGTCATGATGCCCTATATCGACGCCTTCTTCATGCCCCGCGCGAAGGGCGACCGCCCCGACATCGTGCCGAAGGATGCGGTGAACTTTGCCTTCCTCGGTCAGTTCGCCGAGACCGGACGGGACACCATCTTCACCACCGAATACTCCATGCGCACCGGCATGGAGGCGGTGTACCGGCTGCTGAACATCGACCGGGGCGTGCCGGAGGTCTGGGGCAGCACCTATGACGTCCGGGCGCTGGTGGATGCCTCGGTGAAGCTGCGGGATGGCCGGAAGCTCACGGACATGGAGCTGCCCCTTATGGGCCGCATCGCCCTGAAGGAGGCGCTGAAGAAGATCGAAGGCACCGACCTCGAGAAGTTCCTGCGCCAGTATCACGCTATCTGACAATAACACTCCATTTTTGATCCCTCCATAACCGGAAGACCGGGTCGCTGCAAGCCTGAGGCAGGAAGCAGCGGCCCGGTCTTTTGTGCTGATTTGCGCGAGATTTCATAAAAAGTCGTACTTATAAAGAAAACTATTATGCAGAATGACCATCTTTGTGCTTGCTCTTTCGGCGGTTCTGTGGTAAGCTTAAAACAAAGAATGCGGCACAGCGGAAGAGAGGCTGTGCCGCAAAAACTGGTCTGGAACATAAAGGAGGTTCTTTTTCGTGAAACACTTTATTTCTCGCCGCAATTTCCTGAAGGCTGCCGGTGTCACCGCCGCTGCCTCCGCCATGGCTGCTGCCGTTCCTCAGGCTTCGGCCGGTTTCCTGACGGGCAAGGATGCCGCTGTCACCATCCTGTACACCAACGACGTCCACACCTACATCGACAACAAGTCTCCCAAACTGACCTATGCCGCGATCGCTGCCATGAAGCAGGGCTATGTGGATGAGGGCAAGCCCGTCCTGCTGGTGGACGCAGGCGACCATATTCAGGGTACTGCCTACGGCTCCATGGACGACGGCGCTACCATCATCGAGCTGATGAATGAGGCTGGTTACGACATCGCTACTCTGGGCAACCACGAGTTCGACTACGGCATGGCCCGCGCAAAGGCCATCATCAAGGAAGCGGACTTCCCCTATGTCTCCTGCAACTGGGTGGATCTGCGCACCGGCCTGCGCGTCCTGCCCGCTGTCAAGCTGTTCCCCGCAGGCGGCAAGTGGATCGCATTCGTGGGCATCACGACCCCCGAGTCCTTCACGAAGTCCACTCCTGCTTACTTCATGAACGCCAAGCAGACCAAGTACATCTACGACATCCTGGGCGGTGACGACGGCAGGAAGCTGTACGACGCCGTCCAGAAGGCCATCGACAAGGCCAAGACCCTGGGCGCAGACATCATCATCGGTCTGGGCCATCTGGGCGTTGACCCGTCCTCTTCTCCCTGGACCAGTGAGGAAGTCATTGCCAACACCACCGGCTTTGACGCCTTCATCGACGGCCACTCTCACACCGTCATGGAGAACAAACAGGTCTACGATGCAGCCGGCAAGGCTGTCACCCTGACTCAGACCGGCTCTTATCTGGCAAACGTCGGTAAGATGACCATCGCCGAGGACGGCGCGATCACCACCGAGCTCATCTCCACCGCTGATGTCTCCGACGCCGCTGTGGCCGCTACCGCAGAAGCCTGGATCAACGACGTGGACGCTATGCTGGGCGAGCAGATCGCCACCACGGACATCAAATTCTACATCAACGACCCCGCTGCCGGCAAGCGCCGCATCCGTATGGGCGAGACCAACCTCGGCGACTTCGTGGCCGACGGCATCTATACTTACTTCAATGAGGTCGAGCAGCTGGACTGCGACATCGCTATGATGAACGGCGGCGGCATCCGCACCGATGTGGACGCCGGCAAGTGGACCTTCAAGACCTGCAAGCAGGTCAGCCCCTTCGGCAACGTGGCCTGCCTGATGTCTGTTACCGGCAAGCAGATCCAGGATGCTCTGGAGTTCGGCGCCCGCTTCGTCGGCCCGGAGGGCAAGGAGAACGGCGGTTTCCTGCATGTTGCCGGTGCGACCTACGAGATCCACACCGACATCCCCAACACCGTCCTCACCGACGACAAGAATGTCTGGATGGGCAGCGCCACCGGCACGCCCCGCGTCCAGAACGTGCGCATCTACAACAAGAAGACCGGCGCTTACGAGCCGCTGGACCTGAACCGCACCTATGCGCTGGCCGGCATGAACTACACCCTGCGCAACCTGGGCGATGGCTTCGCCATGTTCGACGGCGCAGAGCTCATCAAGGACTATGTCTCTGAGGACTACCTCGTCATGTCCACCTACGCCATGATCTTCGACGCTGTGAACGATGTGCCTGTCCTGAGCAGTGCCAACAGCCCGCTGGCAAGCTATCCGGGCTACCTGCTGAACTACGAGAACCCGTATGGCGCAGGCCGCATTCAGGTCGTTTGAGGGATTTAGCGCGTAGCCCTCTCAGTCACCTTCGGTGACAGCTCTCCCAGAGGGGGAGGTACTGGCTCCTCGTCAGCGTCCTAGCCCTCTCAGTCATCGCTGCGCGATGCCAGCTCCCCCAAAGGGGGAGCCACTGGCGTGCCGGTCAGGCCCACGCGGGACGAGCAAAGCTTACTCTATCCGAAAACAGTAGTGCCCTGCTACAGAGATTCACAACAGCTTGACAAGAGATATTGTCCCGAAGCTGCTGCCCTCTGTAGCAGGGCACTATATTTTATGCCAAATTGAGCTTTCAGCGTCCAGCGCAGAGTTGCCCGACATGCCAAGGGCTCCCCCTTTGGGGGAGCTGGCGCGAAGCGCCTGAGAGGGCAAGGACGTTATCCTTTACTAAACAGCCCCTTCAGTGCCAGCGGCGTCACGATAGAGGACACGACGATGAGCAGGATGACAGCGGTGAAGTAGACAGGGTCCACCACCCCCACGCCGAGGCCCTTCTGAGCCACGATGAGGGCCACTTCGCCGCGGGTCATCATGCCGACGCCCACCTTGAGGGAGTCCGACCAGTTGAAGCGGCAGAGCTTCGCGGCCAGACCGCAGCCGATGATCTTGGTGAGCAGGGCGACGGCCACGAAGCAGGCGCTGAACAGCAGGATGGTGGGTGTCAGGCCGCTGATGTCGGTCTTGAGGCCGATGCTGGCGAAGAAGACGGGAGCGAAGAGGGTGTAGCTGCTGATGTCCACCCGGCGCTCGATGTAGGGCGCATCCTCAAGGGAGCAGAGCACGATGCCCGCGATGTAAGCGCCCGTGATGTCCGCGATGCCGAAATACTGCTCAGCGATGTAGGCCATGGCAAAGCAGAACGCGAGGCTGACGATGGTGATACGCTGGGTGTGGGGGTTGCGATGGTCCAGCCAGAGCATGGCCTTGTGGATGATGAGGCCGATGACGATGGCGGCCGCGAAGAAGAGGACAGTGTCCATCAGCACCTCCACGAGGCTGGCGTCTGCGCCGCCGCTGGCGCCCAGCACACAGGTGAGCACCACGATGCCGATGACATCATCAATGACGGCTGCGCTGACGATGGTGGTGCCGAGGAAGCTCTTGAGCTTGCCCAGCTCCTGCAGGGTGGCGACGGTGATGGAGACGCTGGTGGCCGTCATGATGGTGCCGATGAAGAGCGCCCGATAAAACTCCGGGCTGCCCAGCGCCGAAAAGCCGTAGAACAGGCTGTAGAGCAGGGTGCCGCCAGCCAGAGGCACGGCCACGCCCACGCAGGCGATGAGGGTGGCGATGGGGCCGGCCCGCATCAGCTCCTGAAGATTGGTGCCGAGGCCGGTGGTGAACATCAGCAGCACGACGCCGATCTCAGCAAAAATGGCGATGGAGTCGCTGGGCTGGACGAAGTTCAGCAGACAGGGCCCGATGACGAGGCCCGCGATGATCTCACCCACCACCTGCGGCGCCCGGCATTTGCGGGCGAGCAGCGCGAAGAACTTGGCGCTGATGAGGATGAGGGCGAGATTCCGAAAAATGGAATACATAAATGATCCTTCCTTTGACGTTAGCAGTCGTTTCGCTCCCCCGTAAGCCCTGCCATGCGCCGCGCACAAAGACAGAAGGGGAGAAGAACATCCTTTATTATAGTCCATCTTTCGCCGGAATGCAAAGGAAAAACGCCTCAGAAACGGCCAAGAACGCCATGTAAAAGAGACATGACAGGCATATCGGAGAGCAATAAAAAGAATGACGGGGCGGAATGCGAAAAAATCGTGCAGAAAGGCTTGACAATTTTCGCTGGGCTTGCTATAATAAGTTGCTGTCTGAACAGACACGCCGCACAGTCCGCGCGACGCCGCGCTGGCTGTGTACCCTTGGCCTCATATTCTTGAGGCCCTTAAGTCCAAAAGGAGGTGCTACAAAATGGCAAAGTACGAAACCATGCTGATTACCAGCGCTGCTCTCGACGAGGAGGCTTCTTCCGCTCTCATCGGTAAGTTCAAGTCCCTGATCGAGGCTAACGGTACCATCGATTCCATCGATGAGTGGGGCAAGCGCCGTCTGGCCTACCCCATCAACGATGAGGAGGAAGGCGTCTACACCGTGATCAACTTCACTGCTGACCCCAGCTTCCCCGCTGAGCTCGACCGTGTGTACAAGATCACTGAGGGCGTTATGCGCAGCCTGATCGTTGCCCACGAGGAGTAATCTTTTCGTGACGAAAAAGGAGTCCGTATTATGTTGAATGTTGTAGCGATCATGGGCCGCCTTGCGCGTGACCCTGAAATGCGTCAGACCACTACCGGCAAGAACGTTGCTTCGTTCCGCATTGCCTGCGACCGCGGGCGCCGCGATGCCAATGGGCAGAGCGTGGCGGACTGGATCGATGTGGTTGCATGGGATCGGCAGGCCGAGTTCGTCTGCCGCTATTTCCAGAAAGGTTCCCTGATCGTTGTGGACGGCCGTTTGCAGTCCCGTCAGTATCAGGATAAGACCGGTGCAAACCGCACTGCCGTTGAAGTGGTTGCCAGCAACATCAACTTTGCAGGCCCCAAGAGCAGCAATGCAGGTGACGGAAGCAGCTATCAGAATGCTGCTCCGTCCTACCAGAACGCAGCCCCTGCCCGTCCGGCTGCTGTGGAGGCAGCTCCCAGCTATTC
>ERZ1034804.211-NODE-211-length-12325-cov-26.343861_pt1 | contig 12325 bp, 8 predicted proteins | sample MGYA00520635_ERZ1034804 | MGnify/ENA primary metagenome ERZ1034804 (study PRJEB33766, sample SAMN09781685) | gut metagenome | biome: gut microbiome | host: Homo sapiens | place: Madagascar | study: EMG produced TPA metagenomics assembly of the PRJNA485056 data set...
CTAAGTTTTATCCTAACTACCAAATATTTTATTAAGTTTTATCCTAACTTTAACCTTTATTTGCTGATTTAATATACACATTAAGATATGTTTGCATTGTTAGGTTAAAAACTTAGTTTTTCATAATAAGTTTGGCTGTTTGCGAAAATATGTGTATCTTTGCAACATCAATAAATAAAGTTAGAACTTAATATATAATAAGGTATGGATATACGAGGCATAATTAAACGAAAAGGCTTTACGCTAACGTATGTAGCGGATAGGCTGACTAATAAAAAAGGTGGTAAGGGAGTATCTTTGCCATCCTTGATACAAACTATTGATGGGAATCCAACTGTCGCTAGTCTTCAGGAGATAGCAAGCATTATAGGTGTAACGCTTGCAGAATTAGTTTCCGAAGCTGATAGTTCAGATTTCATTGCCCTAATAAAACAAGGTGGTGAGTTGTATTCCGCATCGTCCATTGCTGAGGCTAGGGACGTGCTGGACAAGTTGGAAAGTGTTAAGTAACGTAAGGAACATTCCTTGCAAGTATTAATAATTAAAACTTTTACGGCTATGAATGATTTTTTCAATTTGAGAGGTACAGCGGTATTCCGTGTTCTCTCGTTAATTAGTACAGTAGCACTATGGTTAACTATATTATTGTTTGCCATCGGCTTGATGATGGGCTTCTTTGGAGAGCAGGAGACGAAGGCGATAGGATGGGCAATGGTTGGATTCTCAATCTCTTCCTTTATCTCTTGCCTATTCATGTTCGGCTTCTGTTACCTGATTAAGATAGCTAAGTCTTACGACAAGGACAAGCAGGAGGATAATAAGGAAATAGTATTCCAATACAATGGTTACAAAGGCACTTTCACAAAGGATGACAATACTGGAAGGTTTGATGGCCACATCATCGGGACAAGCTATTCCTACTCTGGCTACAGCCTTTCAGAGACAGAACTTGCATTTCAAGCGAGAGTTGACGAATTACTGGAAGAAAAGAAACTATAAAAAAGAAAGAGGAGCGCATCATACGTTCCTCTTCTTTGTTTACAATCTACTCATCTTGTCTTTTAATTCGTGAATATCATTGAATGCTTGCAGCATAGGCTTATGCCATCGCTCTTGTCGCTCATCAATCGACTGCAAGTACATCAAGCTTTGTGCAAGGATAGTCCTACCCTCATCAACGGCTAACCAAATGTTACCCACATTACCCATAATAGTATTCACGCTAGCCGTTAATAAGCTACCCTCTGTACCACCATCACGAGCCGCAATAGCATCCAACTTGGTATTTATGAGCTTTGCTTCCTCATACGTTCCCTCTGTGGCGATCTGCACCGCAGTGAAACGACCATTCAACTCTTCTCCTGTATCTTGGCTCATTGATTCAAAAGAACCGGAAGAAGCGGATTGCTCGTAAGATTGCTTGTAACCCGTAATATCAGCAATATTATCACGAATAGCCAAACCCTCTTGAACTATCTTGTCATACTCTTCTTTAAGATTATTCAATTCGGTTGGCGTGAGCTGCCTTCCTCCATTCTCCTTCATCTTGTTTGCCCAGCTCTCATAAAGAGGCTTAAGCTTTTTATTCATAAGGTCTCCCAAAGCGAAGTTAAGCATCGACTGGTTGAGCATTGTAGTGAAGTCATTAGAAAAATCCTTTGCAGACTTACTCATATCCATAAGATTGTTTATGAAGTCACTCTTCATCGAATCAAAGGTTGTTTGAGTCAAATTCTCATTGATTTGCTCCGTCAACTCCTCTAGTTTTCCCGCCAGTTCTGTATATTGCTCCCAATATTCCGTCTTATCATACTTACCTTGGTCGGTCATGTTCTTCCATACATCCGCATTATGTGTACGAATGTCAGCCATCTGCTCTGGAGTGAGCTTATATATATCCTCCAAGGAATTAACCTTGTTTATCGAAGAATTGGTATAACCGCCTCTGACTGCCGATTGCTGTGCCAAAGTCTTATTGATTGCCGCATAATCTTGTGCAGAAAGATTCCAATAATAAGCATTTGAATGGTGTGCCCCATGATACCCCATCTGTGTTTTGAGAATATCCATCGTTTGGGTATTAACCTGCTTTTGGGCATCATAAGCAGCATTATAATTGCTGACTGCCGTATAACCGGAAGACTTGTCGATAGAATCCTTTAACTTATCAATAGAATACATCAATCTGTCATTGCTCTCGGTCAGCTCTTCTGTTTTCTTCGCAACTTCTGCACCATTACCTCCGCCAATACCGAACATCTTGCCCAACGAGCCAATGGTTTTTATTCCATTCATAGCCGCACCTATGTAGTTTCCGCTTGCAAAATCAGAAAAGGCTTGTGTTCCACTGTTCAATGCATCCATTCCGTTATTCACGGCTTTACCAAAGCCTGTGTTTCCGAGACCCAAAGCATCGACTAACCCAGGAAGGTCTTTCAGCTTCTCTTGGATTTTCCTCAAGCCTTCAGCCCATTCCTCTATAGTATCATGCAAGCTCTTCTTTGCAGCATCCTGCTTTACCTTGGCTTCTTCCTGTGCCTTTCCGACTTCCTTCGTAGCCTTTCCGACCTTAACCTCTGAAACCGCCAAATCATCAAAAAGCTTACGTAACTTCTCCGTTTGGCTTACACTGAGATTCTTGGTAGAACCCATAAGTTTGTCCTTATTGGCAGAAGTGATATTACTGGTATCTATGTTAACCCCACTTTCCGCAAACACACCTTGGATTTTTCTCCTTTGGCTCATGTTATCAGCCTTGGCATCAAACTCCCCCTTTCTAGCTTGTGCCAATCGGTCTTGCGCATCCTTCGCCTCATCAATAAGCCTACGGTGTTCACGGACTGCATCATTAACCAATCCCCATCTATCCTTCTGCTCGGAAATCGCATCATCAATCTTGTAGATTTGGTCAGATACGGTTTTCATGTCATCAATTTCCAACGTACCCGAACCAAGCAACTCCTTCATCTTCTTGCGAAGGTCTTCAAGATAAGGAATACTCAATCGGTTCATATCCTGAAAGACAACATCCCAATTGATAGAATCCTTGAAATCCGAAAAATTCAACTTCTTCAACTGGTCGTTCATCTCCATTTCAGCGTTCGCTGCACCAAAAGTATCTCCCTTTTCTCTTGCAAGGTCTATCTTGTCCGTGTATTCTTTTAGAATAGCATAACGTTGTTGTTCTAAGCTGCCGTATTGCTTCATGAAATCCAACATGTCCCTAATCTCTGCTTGCTGGATTTCCTTCAGCTTTAATTGCCTCTGTTTCTCAATCAAGGCAATTTGGTCTTCAGAGTTCTGTCCAATGGTCTTTCCTAGATGATTACCCTTGTCGTCAACCATTTGTGTGCCCAATACCTCTTTGCGGTATTCCGCATCGGACTTACCCTGTTTCCACATGCTGGCTTTACGACCTTTTCCCGAATTTACCCATACGATCTGGTCTTTCTTCTTCTTAGCCTCAACGAGTTTGTCAATCGAATCCTCTATAGCCTTTTTCTCCTTGTCTGAAGACATATTAATTTGAGCAATCTCCTTTTCGGTCTCATTCTTAATCAATTCTGTTCTTCGCTTTGACAACTCATCACTGGCTTTCTCCGAATAGGATGAAATAGACTTGGAATAGTTCTCCTCTGCCTTGCGCTTATTACCAGCCTTTGTCTCGGCATCATTCCTAGCCTTTTCAGCATCCCTAGCCGCTTTCTCTCTTGCCTTCCTCTCCTTATCTATCTCCTTTTGGCTTTTCTTTGGCTTACTTTCGATGTTGTTACCTCTTGCTTGCATCATAGCCAATTCGTTTGCGACCTGTTCGTAAGTCTTATATTGACCTCCAACTTGAAGAACATCCCCTTTTTTGTGTCCGTCAAGCCAGTTCTTTCTCACAGCCATACTCGCTTTCAACTGAGACTGAGACATATTCTTAATCCATGCAGGAAGCTCACTATCATCATAGTTAACTTTAATATCAAGATGCAACTTTCTACTGCACAACTTTATTGTTTCTTGGATTTCACTATTCAAATCCTTGAAGCTCTTCTTTGCATATTGATTTTTCAAAGCTTGTTCCTCTTGCGCATAAGTCAATCCTGATACCGCTTTTTTAGCCTTTTCAGCTGCATTTGCAGAATTGTTTACCTCCGCTTTGTTTTTATTCAATTCAATGGTATTATCCACAACACCATTCGTATAATCTTTGAAATAGCCTAAGATGTCCGTGATTTCATCCTTATGCTTCCCTTGTATTAGCAAATATGTTACCAATTCAGCATTTAGCTGGGTTTGCATTTTCTTGTACTGGGCATTAAGTGCATTCCAAACTTCTTGCTGACCTGCACATTCGGACATTTCCTGCTTTAATTGAGCCATCTTATCAAGGTCATCTTGACTTATGAGATTTCTCACTTGCCCTGCCTCAGCGTCACTAAGCCCACTATCTTTTTTGAATGAAGAATAAGTCTCATCGTTTGAAGAATTATAGTTGTCATAAGCTGCTTGCAATTGATTTGCACGTTCCATTTCAATAGCACGCTTTTCAATAACTCCTATCAATTCGTTTTCATGCTTCAGTAATTCGTCTGCTTGGTCAGCCGCATTTTGTGACTTCATTTTTGTTTCGTCTAGCTGGATGCCATATTGCTCGTAAGCAGATTTCAACTCGTTGATTACATCTTTATGGTCTGCCTCTTTACCACTAGCTTGCACCAAAGTTGAGAATAAAGCTCGTACCTTGTTACTAGCCTCAGCAGCCTTATTACCCATGTTTTGAGTCTTCTTAGCAACATCTTCCTCGTCACTTCCGAACATCGCAAAAACAGACATTGCGGTTGTTACCAGAGTAATGATGGTAGTTAAAGGATTTGCAAGCATTGCAGCCCATAACTCCCTCATACTAACGGTAACGGCATTAGTAGCCCATGTTAACACATTTTGAGCTAATGCTAACCCTTTTGTGCCAACAGATAATATAGAGGTAACAAGGGAATTCCGTTCCTTTGCTCCTGTATTCACGTTCTCGGACGTTGTATTTACATTAGTAGCCGCAGTATTAGCTGTCTTTGAAGTCGAGTTTGCCGTATTAGCAATAGTTTCCGAAGAAGTAGCATTTGCATTAGCACCTTTTGCGGTTGCATTGCTAGCTTCAGAAGTAGTATTGGTTTGTGTAGCAGTAGTTGCCGCCTCCGTAATGCTAATCTTACCATCCTCTATATCTATTCCTTGCTGAACAATATCTCCAATTTCATCTGCCGCTGCTCCTGTCTCTTTATAGACCTCGGTTTCATACTCTTCGGCTTCTGCTAACTTTTCTGTCGTAGTTTGAAGCTCCTGTTGGATAGCTTTACGTTTTGCGTTAGAACTCTCATATTCTTCATTCGCCTGCTGTCGCTTTTGCATCAGCTCTTCCAATTTTGCTTGTTCTGCCTCGTATTGAGCAATAGAACTATTTTCGTTATCCGAGAAAGAATCCTCATAGCCACCGAATGAAGTTGTGTCAACCGCACCATTGTCATAGACCAATTCCTTTTCTTTCTGCTCTATGATTTGCTGCTGTTTTTTTATTTCCTCATCAAGCTGAGCAAGGACTACTCTCTTTTCACGAGCCTCATCCATTGCTTTGTCATAACTCTCTTGCTGCAAGTCAACTTTCTTCTGTAAGGCGTTAGTTTCCAAAAGTGCCTTACCATAAGCTGTTTCATTTGCCTTGGCTATTTTTTGCTTTAAATCAGCCTCAGCTTTAGCTTGTTCCGCTGCCTTATTTGCGGCTGCAATGTCAGCTTCTTTCGCTTTTTTTGCACGCAACTCTTCCTCTGCGGCTTCTTTGGCATTTACCGCATTTTGCCATTGGAGTTGTTCTTTCTCTGCAAGCTTTGTCTGCTCAACCAAAAGGTCACGCTTCAACTGGAGTTGTTTAGCAATTTCATCACTAATCAACCCCTCGGATTTCGCCAATTCTATCTGCTTAGATATACGTTTCTCGGTTTCATCATCACCGATGTTTTCCGTATCAGACAATGCATTTCCCAACTCATTATAACGGCTTGCCTTATAGTCTTTGGTATCTTTTCCGTTAAGATGTCGGTAATCATTTTCCATTTCCTTGAACTGAGCCATCTTCTCATCAAGTCCCTTGGAAAGCTCCAAAGCCTCCATCTGTTCCTTGGCAGCAGATTGTTGCTGAGTGACGAGCATATCACGTTTAAGTTGCAATTGCTCTGCCATTTGTTGGGTAATGATGCCATCGGTCTGAGCCTCCTTGATTTTAAGAGATACAAGTTCCTCAGCCTTATCCGTACCCAACATATCGGTATTAGCTACCGCCTTATTCAAATCCGAAAGTCTTTGGCTCTTATATTCTGAAGTATCTTTTCCGGTATAGGAATGGTATAATTCGGCTTCATCTTTGTACGCTTTTATTTTTTCGTCAAGATTACTTGCAATACCATCAAGTGTAGCTTGGTTCTGAGCTTTTTGAATGGATGCTGCCGCCATCAATCCAGCTTTGTAAGTTCCGACCATAACAACTGCACTTCCTATCGTTTTAACCAAAGTCTGCCAATTATCAACCAAAGACGAAATCAAATCTAAGCCAGTACCAAATATTCCTTGCGACTTCTTGCCGAGTTCGTTAAACATCTGGTCAACGCTATCGCCAATGTTAGACCATTTTCCTTGCAAGGTTGTGGATTGCTTTTCCATCAGTCCACCAAACTTGCCGCCCTCTTCGGTCATGTTGATGATAGCTTTTTTCACCAAATCAGCTCCGACCTTTCCATCTGTAACCGCTTGCTGAACCTCTTGGGTTGTCTTGCCCATGATTTTACCAAGCTCCTCAGCCATTGGGATGCCTCTGCCCATAAACTGACGCAAGTCCATCGTGTACATGCGGCCTTGGCTCATTGTTGTACCATACAAATACACCAAATCGTTCAGTGGAACGCTAAGACCTGCCGAAATATCACCAAGATGAACAAGAATATCATTAACCTCATTTGCAGCCGTACCATAAGCCAACAACTGCTTTGCCCCATTTGTTATCGAACTCATGTCGAAAGGAGTCTTCGCAGCCGTTTGAACAAGTTGGTTCATCAATGCTCCTGCTCTCTGCTCACTACCAAGCATTGTAGTGAATGAAATTTCAAGCTGTTGGAATTGTGAACGAACATTAAAGATGTGTTCTGCCAATTGCTCAAAGCCCAAACCACCGACAAGACTCATCGCTAATTGCTTGGCATCACCACCGAGACGATTGAATAAAGATGTTGCACCCTCACCGACAGAAGGAACTTTCTTCATCTCCTCAATCATTCCAGCAAAAGCATCAGTCATCACCTTTACGTTATCTGTAGTCGCATTAGAAGAACCTGAATAACGAACATACTCTGCCTGCATGTTTTGCAATTCTGTTCTTGCTTGCTTTCCTAATCCGGTAAGATTCTCGTAACGCCTTTTCTCGTCATTGAGTATGGTGGAATTTTCGTTAATATCACGGTTAAGTATAGTTGAAGTACCAACATCTAAACCTCCTTTGCGAAGTTTAGACTGCATCTTTGCTATCTCAGAAGAAAGTCTCTCTATCTTTCGCTTGGATGCGTCTGCTTGCAATTCAAAAGAATATACTTCCCGTGTAAGATTCTGCATTTTTTTTGCATAATCACTACTCATCACCAAAGCATAGCGACTCATCGCCTCACTTAGTTCGGTTACTTTACGCTTTTGTTCCGCATATTTATCCGTGAGGTCTTGAACCACAGATTTATCTGTCGCTCTCGAAGTCTTCAACAACTCACCACGCAATCTTTCAAGCTCTTGCTTGGCTTGCTTGATTTGGTCAAAATTCGCTTTGATATTAAATTCTAATTGTGCCATCCTTATATGTTTTTATTGGCAAAATTAGCTAATAATCAAAGGAATAATGAAAAGATTAATATGTGCTATTTCACTAAAGATTTAAGTGCAAAGATTAACGTATAGACACAAAAAAGCCTTCCACATTCACATGCAGAAGGCTCTGAGTTCTTTATCTATTGTAACAATGAAGCCACACGCCTAAAAGGTAGCGGCTACCAAATCTTTTTTTATTTCATTCATGCAATGTGCCAAACGTTCATAAGTTTTCTCGCCAGCTTGCTTTATGCCTTTACTATACTGACGCATCAATGAAGGATTGACACCTGCTCGTTTTGCAATCTCTGACACATTGAGAAAAGAGAAATAATTAAAGAAAGATTGCAAGTCATACTTGTATTCAAATTCAACGTTAGGAAACACTTCTCCATTCTCTTTTGCATCCACTTTTGCCAACGCCAAACAATCCATTAAATCTTGCTTCGCAGCGGCAACAGTTTCTCCACAAGAGTTTAAGCCAACCTTACCTATGCCATCTTCGGTATGACACCAAAAAGACCCATCCTTGGCTTGTTCTACAATAACTTTAATCTTCTTCATATATATATTCGTTTATCTTCTTAACAAAAAAAAAGAGTCCTTTAAGCAATGAAGAGAGAAAGGTGGGGATTACTCCCCAACCAATTCTCTTAGAATACTATGAGCGGTGCCTGTGGCAACCTCTCTAGCGTGTCTTGGCACGAATTGAGACTTTCCCGTTTTTGGATTAGTCCATTTTTCATGTCCCGAACCTTGTCGAGACAGGAAGCATCCCGCTTCTCTCAGTCTCTTAATCAATTCGCTTTTCTTCATTGTTACAAGAACTCTTTTGTCCTTAAGACAATGCAAAGATATAACATATTTGTTATACAACCAAATTTCATGGTAACATTTTTGTTATATTAACCACAATTAACAAAAAGCCTTCCACATTCACATGTAGAAGGCTCAATTCTTACTTATTTTCTTCTATATATAAAGACCGTCAAATCACGACAGCCTGTAATTCTTTTAAAATTGCTTCCTACCAAGGAATCGAACCTTGGATAACCACCATGTAGGAAGTTCTTCTCTACTAAACCTTACCTAACTCCACTTCACTCCACCTAACCACTCTTTACCTTACCAGACCTAACCCAACCTTACCTTACCCGACTTTTGTAGTTATGTGAATTATTTCTTTTCTACTCTAAATGCTCCATAAAGCTTTCTGTAAGTACCAACGTGATAGCGAAGATCTGCTATTCCTGCCACCTGTAATACTTCCTCATCGTTCAATTGAGTCTCATCAAACCAACATGTAATTTCTTCTTATCTCAGTTACCATGCTTTCCACTTCACGGCTAAAACATTTCTGATTTCGTTTGCAAAGGTAAGCATAATTTCCGAAACAAGCAAATTATTTAGTGTATTTCTTTATTCTTTTAAACTTTATTTTCTTTTAGAAACTTATTTTTAAAATTACACCCTATTATAATTAATAACGAAGTTTAGTTCCCTCGATAATCTGATAATTTATTAAGATTATCCTTTAAGTCTATGAAAACGTAATCCTTTGCCGTTATTTTTATAACTTTTGTTTTTGCTTTTGGGTAGCCCAACAACCCCTCTCCCCAAACATCACATAATGTCAACTTTACACGTTCGCTTCCATGCAACTCTTCAATCAAGACAGTCTTTGATATTTCATCATCAAGCTCATAGAGTTTGCTAAACAAGGAAGATACGTTTTCAGAATACTCTAAAAGCGTTCCGGTTGGTCTTTTTGTTAAAGATTTGATTTTTTCAATTATCTCTAATTCTTTTTCAAATTTTTCTACTAATTGCTTGTCTGACTCTTCGTTTTTTGCCAATAAAGACAAATCACTTGCCATTTTGTTTACACAACTATCCACTCTTAGAAAAGCCCCGACCTTATCATAAAAAGACCATCTCCAAGACATTGCCTTAGAAAAATCATCGCAACTTACGATTTTATTACTCATGTTTATTGCCACTTCGTTTTCTATTGAGCTATTCCAATTCGTAATAAAATCAGCTGTTATAAATTTTAGTCCATATATAAGACGAATCGAAGACATACGTATATCTTTAGCCTTAGACTTGCAAATAGCAGCATTCTCTGCCTTCACTTGGTTGGAATGGTACACACATCCACCAATGCCGCCACCTATCACAACGATTGCTGCGATGATGGCAATTATTAATTTCTTCTTCATAATCACATTTATTTAAATTGTCAATATACTAACTTTACAACACTAAACCTGTTAATTCGTTTATTTACGAATTGGATGTATTCCTATGATGCGTTCGACATCTTTATCAAAGAAGACCTCATACCTTGTACATTTTCTATTTTTGTCTATATACGCACCATTAATCTTATCGGGAGAGATAACAACATAATAACCACATAATTCTGTATGATTATTAATCATGCCAATCTCATCAGCTTTTTCCAACAGATTTTTTGCATTTTGCTCTTGTCTTTGTATCTCATTATAAACATAATTGATATTACTACTAGACAAATACATATTCCTAGACAGCGAGTCGTTGCGCCACAAACTATTATAAGCGACCATAAGCATTTCGGCAGAAGCAGGATTGCATTGGAATTCCTCTAACTTCTCTACATTGGCGCACTCAAACCCTCTTGCCTTAATAAGGGCATCTGCTTTGTTTTCCTTTGATGTACAACTAGTCAACAAGAGCACAACAAAAGAAATAAAATATAAGACCTTCTTCATAATCCAATACTTTTTTCATTATTCAACTTTGTGGGGAACACCCCACGTTACTTAACACTTTCCAGTTTATCCAGCACATCCCTTGCTCCAGCTATGGATGATGCGGAATACTAGTATGCAAAAGTACATCTTTTATACGAAACCGCCATTGTTCGTCTTTATATTTAACTATTATTATACTATCTGTTATATTTTGTTATAATAATCTTTATTACATTAATATACTTGCAAGTTACACTAAAAAGTCGTATCTTTGCATCCGATTTCCACATTATAGGAATAACAGCTTAATTTTTAGAGCGTGAGACACACGTTAAAAACTGAAAAGAAAGAGACAATGGAAAATGGGATTGTTTTGACAAAAGAAAGTACTTCATCAGATTTGGAGCGATACTTTCGTAGTGTTTTGGAGTTAGATAAGCAGAGCAAGGAATATCCGGTAAATCTTGATGATGTCTGGCAGCTCGCTTACGAGCGAAAGGATAATGCTGTGCGTGCCTTGAAGACCAATTTCATTGAGAATGTGGACTTTATCGTTATCCGCAATAATGCGGAAAACTCGCTCCTCAATGATGCGGAGCAAGATTCTGATAACTCACTTGCCCAAAATGGCAAGCGAGATTGGGGCGGTAGCAATAAGATTAATTATTATCTCACTTCTGCTTGCTTGGAGTATTTTATTGCCCGCAAAGTACGCCCAGTATTCGAGGTGTACCGCAAGGTCTTTCATTGTGTAGCACAAGGAGTCGTACCTTCTTATCAGATTGAAGACCCAATTGAGAGAGCGAAGCGTTGGATAAAGGAGCAGGAAGAGAAGAAAGCCATTGAGGAAAAGAACAAGGAAATGCAGCCAAAGGCAGAATACTTTGATAACTTGGTTGATAAAGGCTTGCTTACGAACTTCAGAGACACGGCAAAGGAGATTGGATTGAAACAGAACCAATTCATAAAGATACTGATTGCGAAAAAATACATCTACCGTGACAAGCAGAACCATATCAAGCCATACTCGCAATATAACGATGACCTGTTCAAGATGAAGGATTGGGGAAATGACAAGGCGACTGGCACAAGAACCCTAATCACGCCAAAGGGAAAGGAAACATTCAGGTTACTTTTCGGAAACAACAACATGCCTTCGTTGAATTTCTAGGCAAAGGAGAGGAATGCTATTTCCCCTCCTTTTTGTTTTCTTAGGAACGGACGCAAATCTGCGTTGGTTGCATTATTGCTTATCCACATGCAAGGCTATTGGCTTTCCACAATGAGGACAGATAAGGGAAGCACCCTGCTGGTCGTTTTCGAAGAACGAACAAATACTTATCTGCATAGCATCTGCAAGCCTTTGAAGTGTTTCAACTGTAGGGTTGGCACTATTCACTATTCGAGACATAGAAGACTGTTTTACCTCACGCCCCTCTATCTCCTGCATTTTGGCTCTTAATGATTCCAGAGTCCATCCATTATCTTTTATTGTTTTCTTTATATTCATATATACATTACTTATATGTGTTATTAATTTGGTGCAAAGATACAAAAAGTTATTGAAACAACAAAGAAAATAAGCAAAAATATGATTTTAAAGTGTTTTATTGTGAATATATATGAATTTCAAGCGTTATTTGTTAAGAAACATCAAAATATTGCATAAAAGTGATATTTTATTTTGTTATATCACATAAAAGCGT
>ERZ1034804.214-NODE-214-length-12220-cov-3.803288_pt1 | contig 12220 bp, 10 predicted proteins | sample MGYA00520635_ERZ1034804 | MGnify/ENA primary metagenome ERZ1034804 (study PRJEB33766, sample SAMN09781685) | gut metagenome | biome: gut microbiome | host: Homo sapiens | place: Madagascar | study: EMG produced TPA metagenomics assembly of the PRJNA485056 data set...
GGCTGTCGGGTACGTTCCAGCCGATGCTGCGCAGGCCGCCGCACAGGGCGTCGCGGCGGGCCTGATACTCGCCGCACTGGCGTTTTACGCTGTCCAGCGGGCCGGTCAGTGCGGCGATGGCGGCTTTCTGCACCGGCAGGAACATGCCAAAGTCGATCTGGGTGCGCAGCTTTTTGCAGGCGGCGATCACATCCGGGCGGCCCACCAAAAAGCTAATGCGCGCGCCGGTCACGTTGAAGCTCTTGCTCAGGGAGAAGAACTCCACCGCACACTCCTCGGCTCCCGGCGTATTGAAAATGCTGCCGCCGTGGGCGCCGTCAAAGATAATATCGCTGTAGGCGTTGTCATGCACCAGTAAAATATCGTACTTACGGCAGAAATCAACCAACTGGGCGTACAGCTCCGGCGTGCCGATGCTGCCTACCGGGTTGGCCGGCAGGCTGACCAGCATAAACTTTGCCTTGCGGGCCACCTCCTCGGGGATGGCGGTCACATCGGGCAAGAAGTGGTTTTCTTTCGTCAGTTTGTAGTACCAGGGGTCGGCGCCGCCCAGCTTGCTGCCGGTCATAAAAACGGGGTAGCAGGGGTCGGGCAGCAGCACCACGTCACCGTCGTTGCACAGCGCCAGGCCTAAGTGGCCGATGCCGTCCTGGGAGCCAGAAAAACTCATCACCTTGTCCGGGGTGATGGTGTCTACGTCAAAGCGACGCTTGTAGTAGCTGCACACGGCGTCCAGCAGCTCGGGCAGGTCCCGCAGGCTGTACTTCCAGTTTTCGTTGTCTCTGGCGGCATCGATCAACGCCTGCTTGATGTGGTCGGCCGGGGCAAAATCCGGCGTTCCCACGCTTAAATTGAACAGGTGGCGACCCTCGGCCTCCAGCGCGACTTTTTTATCGTTCAGCGCGGCAAAAATCTCCGGCCCGAACAGGTCCAAACGATGGGAAAATTCCATATTGCACAACTTCCTCTCCATACATGTCTGCCGCTTTAAATCGCACACACGGCAGAATGGCCTTATTATACGCCGTGCGGCTTTCCCTTGCAAGTCCTCACGGTTCATGGTATGATAAAATGATAAAAATTGTTGAAAAATCGGAGGATTTACCCCTATGGATAAACGCAATCGTCCCGCCCTGGCCTACCTGCTGGTGGGGGTGGCATCCGCCGGCCGTGCCATGTTGGCTATGCCCGATGCCGTCGCTTTGCAGGAAGTCTCGCTGACTGTGCTGGCGCTGGTGGGCTACCTGCTGCTGGGCCGCCGCGCCCTGCCCGTGCTGGCCTGTGGCACCGTGCAGTTGGTGCTGGAACTGGTGCTGTGCGGCACTCTGGCCGGTCCCGCCTGGCTGGCCCCGCTGCTGCGAGCCGCGGCCCTGTGGCTGCTGTGGGCAACTGTGACGCAGATGTTGAAAATTGCCGGTTATACCGACGGCAAAAATGCCAAAATGCCGCTGGCCGCTGCCGTGCCGCTGGCCGTGTACTGCGTTGCACACTTTTCTGCCGGGGCGGCCACCGTGGCGTCCTTTGCCTTCATCGTGTTCAGCATCACCCTGCTGTGGTACGCCGTGCTGCTGCTGCGCGCCTACAACACCACCCGCGTGAAAAAGTGAGCCCGCGCCTTGTGGAAACAGGCATAGTGTGCTATACTATTTAGTAAGTATCGAATTTTGTAAGGAAAGAGGGCTTTTGCCATGATCCCTTTTAATGTGCCCCCCTGCGTTGGGGACGAGCTGAAATATGTCAAGCAGGCCATCGACGCCCATAAGATCTGCGGCGACGGTGCCTTTACCAAGATGTGCAACAACTGGATGGAAGAACGCTTCCACACCCAGAAAGTGCTGCTGACCACCAGCGGCACCACCGCTCTGGATATGGCCATGCTGCTGTGCGGTCTCCAGCCGGGGGACGAGGTCATCCTGCCCAGCTTTACCTTCTCCAGCACCGCCACGGCGGCTGTGCTGGCGGGAGCCAGGCTGGTGTTTGTCGATGTCCGCCCCGATACGATGAACATTGATGAAACCAAGATCGAAGCCGCCATCACCGACAAGACCAAGGTCATTGTGGCCATGCACTACGCCGGTGTCGCCTGCGAGATGGACACCATCATGGACATTGCCCGCCGCCACAACCTGATGGTGGTCGAGGATGCCGCCCAGGGCGTGATGAGCAGCTACAAGGGCAAGGCACTGGGTACCATTGGCGATTTTGGCTGCTACTCTTTCCACGAGACGAAAAACTACTCGATGGGCGAGGGCGGCGCTCTCGTCATCAACAACCCCGATTATAACGAGCGCGCCGAGATCCTGCGCGAAAAGGGCACTAACCGCGCCAAGTTCTTCCGCGGCCAGGTGGACAAGTACACCTGGGTGGATTTTGGTGACAGCTACCTGCCCAGCGAGTTGAACGCTGCCTACCTGTGGGCCCAGCTGCTGCATGCCGACGAGATCAATGAGAACCGCCTGACCAGCTGGCAGCGCTACCGTGAAGCCTTCCAGCCGCTGGTGGAGGCAGGCAAGATCGAGCTGCAGACCATCCCCGAGGGCTGTGTACACAACGCCCATATGTTCTACCTGAAGTGCAAGAATCTGGAAGAACGTACCGAGTTCATCCGCTTTTTGAAAGAGAACGACATTCTGGCGGTGTTCCATTACATCCCGCTGCACTCCGCCCCGGCGGGCGAGAAGTTCGGCCGCTTTGACGGCGAGGACATCTACACCACCGCCGAGAGTGAGCGCCTGGTGCGCCTGCCCATGTACTACGGCCTGACCGAAGACGACCAGAACAAGGTCATCGCCAAAGTGCTGGAGTTCTATGAAAAGTAAGACCCTGCCTGCCTGGGCAAGGCTGGTCTGTACGGCGGCCGCCGCGCTGGTGTTTTTGCTGGTGTATGAGTGGGCTGTCTACGGCGTGTCGCTGGGCAAGATTTACCTGCCCGCCAGCGCGTGGAGCGACGAGGTCTACTACGCCAAGCAGCTTTCGGCGGTGGTGACCCACGGCGTACCGCAAGGGTACTTTGGTTTTAACGAGTCCCACGCCGAGATCGGCCGTTTTGCCGCCTGGGGGCCTGCGGTGTTCTACCTGTACGCCATCCCGGGGCTGATTTTCCGCGGACAGAACGCCTTTTTATACTGCAACCTGTTTTGGGTGCTGGCGGGCTGGCTCTGCTTTGTGTGGGGTACCCGCCTGGACTGGAAGCGCCAGTTGCTGTTCGGCGTCGGCATCGCCGCGCTGAACGCCCCGGTGCGGTATGTGTTCTCCGCCATGCAGGAGCCGCTGCACTACGCGCTGGTGCTGGCCGTGCTGGGCCTGGCTGCAGGCATCCGCCGCGGGTGCAGGCATGCGGGCGCGGCCTGGGCGGCACTGTTTGCGCTGTGCGCTGCCGCCACGCTGGTGCGGCCCTATAACGCTGTGCTGTGGCTGTTCCCGCTGGTACTGGCCTGGCCCCACCGTAAGGCGGTGGGCGGCACGGTGGCCGGGGCGGCTGCTTCCGCCGCCGGTACGCTGGTGCTGATGAAAAAGTTCTACGCACCGTACCTTTTTACCAATGTGGATCTGGGCGCTGTGGAGGAACTGTTCCACGGTCACCTTTGGGCCGCCGCCCGCAGCGTTTACTATAAGCTGTTGGGTGCGTGGCAGCAATTGGGGCAGGAGAACGCCGACGGCACCCGCGTGGGCAGCTGTTATCTGTTGCTGTTTGCGTTGCTGCTGGTCACGCTGGCCTGTGTGATTTGGAACGCCGCGCATAAGCAGCCGGTGTTCTGGAAAGTATGCGCACTGGTGGTCACGCTGGTGGTGTTTTTGGCGCTGATGCTGATGTACCGCCCTGGCGAGGCCTCCCGCCATACCATCGTGTATGACCTGCTGCTGTTGGCGGCGCTTGTGGCCGAGCAGCCGCCCCTGACCGCCGCTGCGGCCCCGGTGCTGCTGGCGGTGCTTAGCGTGGCGGGCATCCGCATGACCACGGCAAGAGGGGACAGCGATACCTCCACCTTTACGATGCCCGCGTATAATGCAGGATTATCGCAGGAAGTTGCCGACCTGCAAACGGCGCTGACCGAGAGCCAGGCCCTCCTGACAAGCGACGACCCGTGGGACCATGTGTGCGCCTATGCCTTGGGCGGCGGCAGCCACTTTGGCATGCTGTACGCTGTGCCCGATGGCATGGGCCTGCAATTTGATGAAGACACGTATCTTCTGGACCCTGCCAACGAAATTCATTCCCGTTATGTCATGGCAAATACCGACAGCGACGTGGCCCAATATCTGGAAGAAAACGGCTGGGCCCTGCTGTACGAGGGCACGTCTGCTGCTGTGTACGAGTGCGGCTAACCGCCGGATCTTAGAAAACGCGAAAGGAACCTGTATGGAAAAGCTTCCTATCCTGACCGGTGAAAAGGTCGTTCTGCGGCCCATCACCGATGCCGACACCGACAACATCGTGCGCTGGCGCAACACCCCCTCGGTGCGTGATAACTTTATCTTCCGCCAGACCTTTACCCCCGAAATGCATCGCAACTGGCTGAAAACCAAGGTCGCCACCGGCGAGGTCGTGCAGTACATCATCGTGGATAAGGCCGCTGATACGGCGGTGGGGTCGGTGTACTACCGGGATGTGGACCATACTTTTAACAGTGCCGAGTACGGCATCTTCATCGGCGAGGAGAGCGCCCGCGGTAAGGGCTTTGGAACCGAGACTGCCCGCCTGTTCACCGATTTCGGCTTCACCGCGCTGCACTTGCACCGCATCAGTCTGCGCGTGCTTGCCGAGAACACCCCTGCCCGCCGTAGCTACGCCGCCGCCGGCTTTGTGGAGGAAGGCACCTTCCGTGACATGGTCCGTCTGGACGGCGTCTACCGCGACGTGGTCTTTATGGCAAAAATTGCACAATAACGTACAAAAGCAGACGGAGAATACCTGTATGGATAAGTTGAAACGACTGCTGAAAAAGACGCCCCCGGTGCCCCTTGGCATCGCGGGCGCGTTGCTGTTTCTGCTGCTGTTTTACACGCTGGCGTTCCGCACCCCGCTGTGGCAGGTGTGGATGCCGCCCAATATTGATAACGACGAAGTGATCTACAACCGCCAGGTGGTCAGTGTTATTGCCCACGGCGGCCCGCTGGGCTACTTTGGCTATAACGAGGGCACCGCCGACATCGGCCGCTACGGTGCCTGGGGTCCGGTGCTTATCTGGGTCTACGGCCTGGCCGGACGCCTGTTCGGCGTCAGCGTTAACACGATGTTCTGGTGCAATGTGCTGTTTCTGGCATTGGGCGTGGTGGTGTTTACGGTCGCCGCGCGGCTGAACATTGGTCAGCAGATTTTGTGCTACGGCGGCTTGGTCTGCCTGTGGATGCCGCTGGCGGGCAGCTTTTGCGGCTCGTCCGAAGCGCTGCATTATATGCTGGCACTGGTCATTGCCGGTTCCACGGCGGGCTTGCTGCGGGGCGGCTCCCATTGGTGGCTGGTGCCCGCGGCACTGGCCTGCGGGCTGGAGACCATCTTCCGCCCCTACGCGCTTTTGTTCTGGGCGTTCCCGCTGGTGGCTGTCTGGGCCGATAAAAAGCGACGCAATTTCTGCTTGGGCGAGGCAGTCTTCAGCTTTTGTGTTGCCCTTTTCTCTATGACGAAACTTTCCGCCTCCTATTTCAGCGGCGGCGGTATGGATTTCGGCGGTCTGGAACTGCTGGCCCACGGCAAAATTGGCGAAGCCATCGTGTATGAGCTGAACCATGCTGCCAAAGAATTGGTGACCGTTGGTCAGGATATTCCGCGTACCTTTGTGGAAAAGACCTACTTCGGCCGCGGCTGCATCATCTTTTTGATGATTTTGGCGGTAACACTGGTCTGCTTTGTGCTGGACCGCCGTGCCCACCGCCCCAGCCCGCTGAAAGCCTGCGCCCTGGGCTGCACCGGCATTATTGCGCTGGTGCTGGTGTTCCTGTATAACATCGCGCCCCGCCACCTGATGCTGCTGTCCATCCTGCTGCTGGCGGCGGTGGTGGTCGAGGATGCCGCCCGCGGCCTTGTCTGGCTGCCGGTGCTGGCGGTCGTGCTGCTGCCCATCAACGCCGAGCGCAGCACCCTGTCCACCTATTTTGACGAGATGGGCAGCCAGATCACGGCCGTGGAGACTGCCCTGCAGGAGCGCATGGACGCCCGCGCCAGCGCCGATCCCTGGGACAACACCCTGGCTTACGCTTACGCGGACGATGTGTTCCACGGCTACCTGTACGCTGTTCCCGCAGGTATGGGCATTGAGTTCGATATGAACACCTACATCGCCGACCCGGAGGAGACGATCTACTCCCGCTATGCCATGGTCAACCATGGTACCGACGCCGAGGCCCGCCTGCTGGCGGACGGCTGGCAGGAGGTCATCTCCACCGAGGACCTGATCGTGTATGAACGGCCTTGAGGAAGAAGGTAAAAATGCGGTTTGAATATATAAAGGAAAAACGCTGGATAAGGCTGCTGTTTTTTGCCTTCTGCGCGGTCGTCTTTCTGTTGGCAGCATTTGTCATTGCACACCGTGATTCCTTTACGACGGGAATATGGTTCCCGACCAGCACCAACAGCGACGAGGTAATTTATAACCGCCAGTTGGTTGGCGTGTTGAAGGTCGGAAGCCCGCAGGGGTACTTCGGCTATAACGAGAGCCATGCGGCAATCGGGACCTTCTCTACCTGGGGACCGCTGGTGATCTGGCTGTATGCCATCCCGGGCTTTTTGTTTGGGGCAGGGTATAACACCATGTTCTGGTGCAACCTGTTTTTTGCTGTGCTGGCCTGGGTCGTGCTGGCAGGCCGTATGAACAGGAAACAGCAGCTTGCCTTTGCGGCTGTGCTGCTTTGCCTGTGGATACCGCTGCGGCAGATTTTTACAGCAACGTCGGAGCCGCTGCATTTCTTTTTGTTAGCCTGCGTGGTCAGCGGCTCACTGGCAGCGGCAAAGGGCAGCAAAAAGGGTGAAGTGGCGGCTGTGCTGGCCTGCGCGTTGGATACTATGATCCGCCCTTATGGTGTGATTCTTTTCCTGTTTCCTATCGTATGCGGCTGGAAAAATCCGAAACGTGACCGCCGCGTAGCAGGAATGGCTGCGTTGGCAGTAGCGGCGACTGTGCTTTCACTGTGGTCGATGAATCAACTGTCGGCTCCCTACGGCGAACAATCTTTGGATTTTGCCATCTTTGAAAAAGCGGCACACCTGGATATTTTGGGGGCCATCAGCTACTTCTTTGAAAAGCTGCACAGCGCTTGTAAAATCCTGTACAATGACTATATCCGCCCCACAAAATGGGGTGGAACAGAGCAGTATATTGCAGATGTGACCCATGGTTTCTTGCGCGTATTGGCATTAACGGCAGTTACGATTGGGCTGTGCATATATGACATTGTAAAAAAGCGGCCCATCCGCTGCAAATTGTGTGGCGTTGTCTGCGCACTGACGGTGCTTTTTGCCATCCTGGTGCTATACGACCCTGTGCAGCTGCGGCGCTATGCTGCCTTTATGTGCATGATTTTACTGATGGCTTCGGCGGCGGAGAATGGTGCAATCGTGGTTGCCTGTGTTCCGCTGGCGTTGCTGCTTATCTACCCGTCTGGCTTTGCCCACAGTGACGGCCTGCCTGCTTACGATGCAGCTATGGATGCACAGTTGCAGCAGGTCACAACAGTACTGGAAGAAAGCCAGGCGCAGTTCAATCAGGAAAATGCAACGGCCTGGGATCACACGCTGACCTTTGGCTACGGCGATGTCTATTACGGTTATCTCTACGCAGTGCCCGCAGGTATGGGCATTGAGTTTGATTGGAACACCTACATCGCCGACCCGGAGAAGACGATCTACTCCCGCTATGCCATGGTCAACCATGGTACCGACGCCGAGGCCCGCCTGCTGGCGGACGGCTGGCAGGAGGTCATCTCCACCGAGGACCTGATCGTGTATGAACGGCCCGATACGCAATAAAAGGACGAAAATAACATGCAGAAAATTTCTTTTGTGATCCCGTGCTACCGCTCGGAGCATACGCTGGCGGCGGTACACGAGGAACTGACGGCGACGATGCAGACTTTGCCCCAGTACGACTACGAGGTCGTGCTGATCAACGACTGCTCGCCCGATGACACCATCGGCACCATCCGCAGGCTGGTGGCGGCAGACGCCCATGTGCAAGGCGTGGATCTGGCGAAAAACTTCGGCCAGCACGCCGCGCTGATGGCTGGTTTCCACCAGTGTACCGGTGATATTATCGTCTGCCTGGACGACGACGGCCAGACCCCCGCCAATGAGGTGGGCAAGCTGCTGGACAAGATCAACGAAGGTTACGACGTCGTTTACGCCAGCTACGATAATAAGCGCCAGGCAGGCTGGCGCAACCTGGGCAGCTGGGTCAACAGCAAAATGACCGAGGTCATGCTGGGCAAGCCGCCGGAGCTGGTGGTCAACAGCTACTTTGCCGCCCGGCGGTTCATCGTGGACGAAATGCTGCGGTACGAGCATTGCTACCCCTATGTCATTGGCCTGGTGCTGCGCTCCACCAAACGCATTGCCAACGTGTCGGTGCATCACCGCGCCCGGGAGGAGGGACGCTCCGGCTACACCATCAGCAAGCTGCTGAATCTTTGGATGAACGGTTTTACGTCCTTTTCTGTCAAGCCGCTGCGCCTGGCCACCTACGCAGGCACGGTGTTCGCGGGCTTTGGCTTTTTGTATCTGATCTACATCATCATCGACCACTTCGTCCGCGGCGCCGCCCCCATGGGCTGGGCGTCTACCACGGCGCTGCTGCTGCTGTTGGGCGGCATGATCCTGCTGGTGCTGGGCCTGATCGGCGAGTACGTCGGCCGCATCTACATGTGTGCCAACGCCGCCCCGCAGTATGTGGCGCGCGAATATCTGCACCATGAGGAGGATGCCCAGTGAAGCAGGCAAAATGGTTCCTGTTGCTGCACTTGATTTTGGGGGTGTATGCCAGCAGCAGCGTGTGCAGCAAATTGGCGGCGCAGCAGCCGTTTTTGAGCGTAGGATTCATCCTGCTGTACGGCGGCATGCTGGCGGCACTGGTGGTGTATGCCTTTGGTTGGCAGCAGGTCATCAAGCACCTGCCGCTGACCACCGCCTACGCCAATAAGGCCATCACCGTGGTGTGGGGGATCCTGCTGGGCTTTTTGCTGTTTGGGGAAAGCATCACTCTGCGCCAGTTTATCGGTGCAGCGGTTATTATTGTGGGCATCGTGCTGTTTGTGCGGGCCGACAACGAAGGGGAGGGCGGCCAATGAACCAGGCACAGCTGCCCTATGTGGCACTTTATCTGCTCAGTACATTTTTGGCGTCGGTGTCTCAGGTACTGCTGAAAAAAGCCGCCCTGCGGGAGCATAAGTCCCTGCTGGCAGAGTACACCGATTGGCGCGTGGTCCTGGGCTACGGCCTGTTTGTGGGCTGCTCGCTGCTGACGATGCTGGCCTACAAGGGCGTGCCGCTGAACGTCGGCCCCGTGCTGGAGGCCACCGGCTATATTTATGTGACCTTCTTTGGCGTGGTGATCTTCCATGAGAAGATGAACCCTAAAAAGATCGGTGCGCTGGTGCTGATTATTCTGGGCATTTTGATTTATGCATTATAACGCAAAAAATAAAAGCCTGCACGGCGTTAAAACCGTGCAGGCTTTTATCTTTATAAGCGGCCTCCTCTGTGAGGGGGCTCCCGCGAAGCGGGTGGGAGAGAGACTATGATTAGGCTCTCTCCCTCTGTCCCAGCGGGGCACCGCTCCCCCTCTGGCACTTCGTGCCACCTCCCCCGTACGGGGGAGGAGTCTGTCTCCCAGAGGGAGGCTCAAGAAGTAGTTACAACCACTCGGGCTGGCGTTCGCGGCGGTTGCGGCGGCTGGGCTGAGGATTACGCTGCACCTCGGTAGCAATGGCATCCAGGGCAAAAGCCAGCAGCATGCCAAACACCACGTCAATGACGCTGTGCTGTTTCAACAACATGGTGGAAAGTGTGATGGACACGCACAGCACGGCGGCTGCGGGGCGCATCCAACGCAGGCGCGGGGCATCGAAGCAGCGGGTGCGGTAGTAAGCCAGCATCAGCGTGACCGAGTTGAACACGTGAATCGACGGGCAGACGTTCATCGGCGTATCGGTGCGATACAGCGACCGCACCGCTTTGGCAAAGATGTCATTGCCGGGCACGTAACGGGGGCGCAGGGCCAGGCCGTTGGGTACGATAGCGTAAAACAGGAGCGCCATCGTCATGCCAGCAAACAACGGCAGGCATAACCGCCAGAAGTCCGACCGTTCCCCCTTATACAGGATGAAAAAGAGGGTAAACGGGATCCACGGAAACCACAGCGAATAGGGGATGATCGCGTACTTGCAGAACGGGATCAGATCATCCAGCCGACAGTGAACCCACAGATCGGGGGTCTGAATCGTGCGCTCCAGCAGGGCGAAGAAGGTTAAGTAAAACAATGCGTACAGCCCCATAAAGTAGATGGGGTGACGCGCACACCAGTTGCGCATAGAAAACTCCTTTGGAACACCGCAGGGCAAAGGCCTTTCCGCGGATTCTATGATATAGCATTATACGCCGGGAAACCCGGCGAAAACAAGACAAAAACACACCAAGAAACTCTCGACATTCGCAGGGGAATTTGTGTGTTTTTTCGCTTGCTTTACAGGGCAGTATTTCAGAAGCTTCTATAGTTATAAACGACGGATGTGTCAGAATTGTTGCAGGAAGAGGGAAGTTTTTTTAAATTTTTTGCGGAAAATAAAAAGGCCCCCTTGTGTAAAGGGGGCAGGTAGTTGGCGGCTATGCTGTAGGGGCCGATGCTGGCATCGGCCCGCGGGCGGATATGGAATCCGCCCCTACGAAATTGCGGAAAAGGGGATGTAGGGGCGCACAGTGTGCGCCCGTAAAACTGACGGGCAAGGCAAACGGCCACGGGCGAACGATGTTCGCCCCTACAGGGTGGTCGGCACAGATTTAAGATACAAACTTATTCCCCAATCGAAGCCGGATGGTCGGTGGGGGTATGCTCGTTCTGGTACTTCAGGGAAGCAGCAATGAAACCCTTGAACAGCGGGTGAGCGCGGTTCGGGCGGCTCTTGAACTCGGGGTGGAACTGGGCGCCCAGGTGGAAATCCCGGCCCGGAATCTCCACAGCTTCTACCAGGCGGCCGTCGGGGCTGGTGCCGGCAATGACTAGGCCCTTCTCCTCGAACTCGGCGCGGAACTCGTTGTTGAATTCATAGCGGTGGCGGTGGCGCTCGTCAATCTCCAGCGTGCCGTAGCACTCGGCCATCTTGGTGCCGGGGGTGATGGTGCAGGGGTACTTGCCCAGGCGCATCGTGCCGCCCTTGGTTTCCACGCCCTGCTGGTCCGGCATCAGGTCAATTACATTGTGCTGGCCCTCGGGGGCAAACTCGCTGGAGTTGGCATCGGCGTAGCCCAGCACGTTGCGGGCGTACTCCATCACCATGATCTGCATGCCCAGGCAGATGCCAAAGTAGGGCATACGGTTCTCACGGGCGTACTGGGCGGCCTGGATCATACCCTCGATGCCGCGGTCGCCGAAGCCGCCGGGCACGATGATGCCGTCCACATCGGCAAATTCTTCGGCGCAGCGGTCCTGGTCCACCAGAGTCTCGCTGTCCACCCACTTGATCTCGACCTTGCTCTCGTTCTCGAAACCGGCGTGGTACAGGCTCTCCATCACGCTCAGGTAGGCATCGTGCAGCTTAACGTACTTGCCCACCAGGGCGATCTTGCAGTTGCGGCTGCGGGTGGCAATGCGGCTGATCAGTTCCTTCCACTCGGTCAGGTCGGTGGGCGGGGTCTGCAGGTGCAGCTGGCGGGCCACCACATTGGTCAGGCCGGCGGCCTCCAGCATCAGCGGGCACTCGTACAGGCTGGGCATGGTCAGGTTCTCAATGACGCAGTCCGGGCGGACATTGCAGAACATGCTGATCTTGCGCTTGATGTCGCTGCCAACAGGGCCGTCGGCACGCAGCACGATGACGTTGGGGGCGATACCCATGCCCTGCAGCTCCTTGCAGGAGTGCTGGGCCGGCTTGGACTTGTACTCGTCGGAACCGGAAATATAGGGAACCAGCACCACGTGGATGTAGCAGCAGTTCTCGGGACCCTGCTCAATGCCCACCTGGCGGATGGCCTCCAGGAAGGGCTGGCTCTCGATGTCGCCGGTGGTGCCGCCGATCT
>ERZ1034804.218-NODE-218-length-12048-cov-6.302677_pt1 | contig 12048 bp, 9 predicted proteins | sample MGYA00520635_ERZ1034804 | MGnify/ENA primary metagenome ERZ1034804 (study PRJEB33766, sample SAMN09781685) | gut metagenome | biome: gut microbiome | host: Homo sapiens | place: Madagascar | study: EMG produced TPA metagenomics assembly of the PRJNA485056 data set...
TAGAGCACCTGACTGTTAATCAGGGTGTCGCCTGTTCGAGTCAGGCAAGAGGCGCTTTTTGCGGCGAAGAGTTTTCTTCGCCGTTTTTTTGTGCCTAAACCGTCGGGTTCGTGCTCGTTGGTCAGGTTTTCCTTCCATACAACCTCTCAGTCGGGCTTGCGCCCGCCAGCTCCCCTAGTAGGGGAGCCTCTGGCGAAACCGTTCACTTTGCGGGGAATGCCAAAGCCTCCCCTCGGTAGGGGAGGTGGCAATGCGAAGCATTGACGGAGAGGTTTTGCCCCCTCTCGTGTAACCAAACTGTAGCCTTTTTCACATTATTTTCAAAAATTAAGGGCAAATTAAAAAATGTCCTCTTGAAGAAATGGCGTATTTGTGTTACACTACATCCAAGCTGTAATGGTATTTTTGGAGATTCTGGCGTTTTTCCCCAGTGTTTTTGGGCTCTGAGGGGCGGCGGCAGAGTGCTTACCACGCATTTTTTCTACTTTTCTGCCCGTTTTGGCTGTTTTTCCGGCCATTTAGCCTTGTGGCAGGGGGGAAAGTATGGTAAAATGTAGTAGAGGTGTATCCAAAAGGCTCTCCCTTTGGGAGAGCTGGCGCGAAGCGCCTGAGAGGGCAAGGATGCTCACAGCAAAGCGACCGTACCGCGATTCCATCGCTCTGGCAAAGAGCCTGCTTATCGCTGTGTCTGCGTTTCTATCGCCACGGGCTTGCCCTCTCCGTCACCTTCGGTGACACCTCTCCCAGAGGGAGAGGCTTTGGCGTCCGCAAGACACTACAGCCCACTTATCTCGTGATGTTGCCGAGTGCGCACTCGGTTGCATAGGTTTTCCCGGTTGCGCAACCGGGAGGGGACCGATTATATTCGTTTTATTCATTTGAAGGGAGTAATTCATTATGATGATGCCTGCAAACTTCTCTGCTGTGAACGCAGAGGTCGTCTACGGCGGTTCCGTGGCTGACTACCTGCCCGCTAAGTGGACTTCCGCTAACGTCAAGACCCTGTCCACCAACGTCCTGACCATCCTGAGCAACAGCTTCACCAGCATGCTGGTGAATGCTACCCTGGGTACCATGTTCGGCGGCACCTGGGGCGACGGCGCCAAGCTGTTCGGTGACGACGGCTCCATCACCAGCCTGTTCAAGTATCAGCGCAACTATACCGACGGCAAGTTCACTGGTTACGATGATACCGCTGAGATGACTTTCCTCAACAAGTTCATGACCACCCTGGGCGTGTCCGCTGCTGTGTACACCCTGGGCACCACCGGCGTCAAGAACACCGTTGGCGAGAAGAAGTTCATCACCATCGTTGGCTAATTGATCTGACTGAACCAGATTCTGTCTTAAAAGGGCGGAGGACCACTACGGTCCTCCGCCCTTTTTTGCAGGGACAGTGTAACCAAACTGAGACTTTTTTCACATTTTTTTCAAAATTTAAGGGTTTATTAAAAATTGTCCTCTTGAAGAAGCCGACAGAATGTGTTATACTATGCCCAAGGTTTAGGAGACGGTACGTCAAAATCCCCTCTCCGGGCCGGTCAAAATGATCAAAGGGTAGGCGCTCCCTTCTTTTGATAGCAGCTGCTCTCTGCTCCGCCTGGCCGCAGGGCGGGGCGAGGCAGAGAGCTGTATGCTGCTTTATTGGAGAAGCGGGTGAGGCGTCCGAAATGGAAGCCCTTTCTTCTTCGCCAAATCGTCCTCAGCCGCAAGGCGGGCGTTTTGAAATAGAAACCACAAAGGAAGCATCTATGCGTTATACCTATGTCCGGCAGCACGACACCACAGACTGCGCTGCCGCCTGTCTCGCAATGGTGTGCCTCCATTACAAAAAGGAGATCACCATCACCCGCCTGCGGGACATGATGGGTACCGACTTAAAAGGCACAAACCTGACCGGTATGGAAAAGGCGGCGCAGGAGCTGGGATTCAGCACCGCCGCCGTCCGGGTAGACCGGGAAAACTTCCTCAGCGAATTCACCACTCCCTGTATTGCACAGGTCATCACCGACGAGGGTCTGGCCCACTTTGTGACGGTCTTCAAGAAGACCACCATCAAAGACGACGGCGAGCGGCGTCGGCACATGGTCCGGCAGGAAGAGGAGCGGAAGAAGTGCGCTGACGAAGGCAAAAAGTTCAAATGCCGCGACTACGTCATCATCGGCGACCCGGCAAAAGAGCTGAAAAAGATCTCCCTCGATGAGTTCTACAAGAACTTTACCGGCGTTCTGCTCCTGATGACCCCCACCTCGGAGTTCAAGACAGGAAAGCAGAAACAGGGCAGCATGGTCAAGCGTTTCCTCGACCTGCTCTGGCCCCAGAAGAAGCTTTTCTTCTACGCCATCCTCAGCTCGGTCATCCTGACCATCATCGGGATCGCATCCTCGATGTACAACAAGATCCTGATGGATGAGATCCTTCCCTACGGGCTGAAGAGCCTGTTGGTGGCTGTCATTCTGGTGTTCAGCATCGTCAATGTCACCAGCGCACTCATCAGCATGGTGCGGCAGTGGGTGCTCATCTATCTGTCCATCAAGGTCGATATTCCCCTGATGCTGGGCTACTTCGGGCATGTTTTCAAACTGCCCATGAAGTTCTTCGCCACCCGCAAGACCGGCGAGATCACCACCCGCTACTCCGACGCCAGCACCATCAAATCGGTGTTCACCAGCATCGCCCTGAGCGTCGTGATGGATATTGTGATGGCCTGCGTCACCGGCGTCATCCTCTTCCGGATGAATGCCACCCTCTTCTCCATTTCGATTTTCACCACCCTGCTGAGCATCCTGCTGGTGTTCATCTTCAAGCAGCCCTTCAAGCGGATCAACGAAGAGACCATGCAGCAGTCTGCTATCCTCAACAGCCAGATGATCGAGAGCCTCCGGGGCATCGAGACCGTCAAGTGCAACGCCGAAGAGGACCGTGAGCTGGAAGCTCTGGAGCGGGAATACATCAAGAGCCTGAAGATCAGCCTGCGCTCCAGCAAGATCAGCACGGTGCAGACCCTGATCTCCACCCTCATCACCACCATCCTCGGCATGGTCACCTCTTATGTGGGCATCATGCAGGTGCTGAATGGTGAGATGACGCTGGGCGGCTATATGGCCTTCAGCACCCTTTCCTCTTACTTTACTTCTCCGGTCAGCGAGCTGGTCAGCCTGCAGATGTCCATCCAGCAGGCCCAGATCTCCATCAAGCGTCTGACCGAGATCATGGATTACGAGTCCGAGCAGGACGAGACCCGCGAATACACCGAGATGGAAAAGATCGACGGTGACATTGAGTTCAAGGATGTCTCCTTCCGCTACGGCAGCCGTTCTCCGGCGTTGAGCCACGTCTCCTTCACCATCCCCTACGGCAAGAAGGTGGCCCTCGTGGGCAGCAGCGGCAGCGGCAAATCCACCATCACCAAGCTCCTGCTCAAGTATTATGAGCCGGAAAGCGGTACCATCAGCGTAGGCGGCGTCGATCTGGACGAGTACAGCAATGCCTCCGTCCGCCGGGCCATCGCCTATGTCCCCCAGAACGTCGAGCTGTTCAGCAAGACCATCTACGACAACATCCGCATTTCCCGACCGGAAGCCAGCCTCGATGAGGTCAAGGCCGCTGCCAAGAAGGCAGATGCCCACGAGTTCATCCGCAAGCTGCCGCTGCAGTACAACACCTATCTGGAAGAAGCCGGCAACGGCCTCTCGGGCGGTGAGAAGCAGCGCCTTGCACTGGCCCGCGCCTTCCTGAAGGATGCGAACCTTTATATCCTGGACGAATCCACCAGCAGTCTGGACTTTGGCACAGAGAATACCATCTTTGATATGATCTACAACCAGCTTGCAGACCGCTCGATGCTGATCGTCGCCCACCGCCTCTCCACCATCCGTGATTGTGACCTCATCCTGGTCATGGACCACGGCGAGATCGTAGAGCGCGGCACCCACGAAGAGCTGCTGGAAAAGCAGGGCAAGTACTACGAGCTCTGGAGCCTGCAGCAGGGCATCTTCCGCGATAAGAAACGCGGGGAGAAGCCCGAAGCCCCCGTCTTGGCCGCCAAGGTGGTGGAGGACGAGGACGATGGCGAGTCCATCACCTACTAATTCGTTGCAGCTGCGTGCGCACGCAGTTACATAAATGGCTTTTTGGCTGGATGCGCATCCGGAAACTGAGCCGACTAAATTTGTTTTTCAATCATTTGAAGGGAGTAATTCATTATGATGATGCCTGCAAACTTTACTGCTGTTAACTCTGAGGTCGTCTACGGCGGCGCTGACCTGTTCTCCACCCTGGCTGACACCACCGCTCCTATCTGGGGCAAGGCTAACGTCAAGCAGTTCAACACCAACCTGCTGACCATCCTGAGCAACACCTTCGTTTCTCCCCTGCTGAACGTCACCATGGGTACCATGTTCGGCGGCAACTGGAGCGATGACGGCGACAAGCTGTTCGGCGATAATGGCACCGCTTCCACCTACTTTAAGAATCAGTACAACAAGACCTCTAAGAAGTTCGATGGCGCTGAGATGACCTTCGGCAACAAGGTCATGCGTGTTCTGGGTTCTGCTGCTGCAGTGTACACCCTGGGCACCACCCCCGTCAAGAACTCCATCAGCGAGAACCAGCTGACCATCTTCGGCATCGTGGCCTAATCAGTAACCCCTAGAATCTGAAGTGTGTTTCGTCCGGCGGCTCTCGGGCCGCCGGATGATAATGCCTCGTAATGGTATGCCCGGAGGCACCTGCCTCCGGGCATACCTTATTTTTTTATAAAGGATCCACATCGTTTACAATTTGGACTTATTACTTTGATATAGTAATAGGTAATAGCAAAATGTGAAGCTTTGCGAGAAGGTCAGGCTTCAGCCTCTAACTTCACGTTTTGTTATTGCCTATTACAAGCAATGAAACCAAGAACAGGTGGTATAAAATCATGAGAGAGATCCAGACCGCAGAAAACAAGACCCTCAAGCTGACCAATGTGGTCAGCCGCCGCATCCAGCCCGAAGAGTTCAACAATATGCAGATCGTGCTGACCCAGATGCACAACTTTATCAAGAGCAACGGCGCACAGCCCCTCGGCCCCCTCGTGCAGTGCATCAAACTGCCCGCCGGCCCCAACCCTCAGCCCGAAGTCTATATGATGCAGCAGGCCACCCAGCTCATCCCCCGCATGGAGGCCGGCTACTCCATGGACGCTGTGCTCCGCGTTCGCAACTGCCTGTACGCCCACTACGTCGGCCCCATGAGCCAGAGCGGCCTCGCCTCCCAGAAGCTGAACATCCTGGCCTTTGAGCACGAGCTCGAGCTGACCGGCACTGTCTACACCATCTTTGTCAATCAGGATGATGACGAGGGCGTTGTGGATACCTTTATGGAGACGAAGTAATATGACGACGACCATCCGCGACATCAACGAGCTGCAGGACCGCCGCATCATGATGGAGAAAAAGCTGCCGCCTTTCGGCTACGCGCTCATTCTCCTGACGGCTGCCCTCATCCTCTTCCTCGTGGTGTGGAGCACCAAAAACTACCGCACCTACGTCAGCCAGTCCAGCGGCTCGGTGCAGGCCGCCAACAAGACCTACATCATGTCCAGCTACTCCGGCTCCATCACCGAGCTGAACATTGCCGAGGGTTCCTACGTCAACGAGGGCGACCTCATCGCTCACATCAAGAGCACCGACCTCGACATGCAGCAGGACAGCCTCCAGAGCCAGCTGGACATCTACAAAAAGCAGAAGAGCCAGTACGAGAAGCTGGTCAAGTCCATTCAGGACGACAAGAACTACTTCAGCGAGACGGACATTGACGACCAGCCCTACTACTACCAGTACGAGACCTACAAGAGCCAGGTTGCCCAGAAGGCCTTCGACGCCTCGCCCTATCAGGCCGCAGGCTACTCCGACGAGCAGATCAAGGCCCTGATGGAGCAGAACCAGAGCGAGGTGGAGGCCCTGTATTACTCTACCCTGCAGTCCATCTCCGCCAGCCTGACCAGTGTGCAGAGCAACATCGACAATCTGCAGAGCCAGATGGACGCCCTGAACACCGGCGCCAACGACTACTACATCTATGCCCCCACCTCCGGCGTCATCCACATGGACACGCCCTATAAGGTGGGCATGGTGCTCAGCGCCGGCACCCCGCTGGCCACCGTCGCCAGCGAGAACAGCGACCTCGAGGTGGTGGCTTTCGTCACCCTCAACGACCGACCGCTGCTCCATGTGGGCGACCCCTGCAAGATCGCCATCACCGGCCTGTCGGAGTATTCCTACGGCACCCTGACCGGCACCGTGACCTCCATCGACAGCGATGTGACCGCCAGCTCCTCCGGCTCCTACTACAAAATGACCATCACCCCGGACAGCACCTACGTCATCAGCAACAGCGGCGACAAGGTCGATCTGTCCAACGGTATGAGCGTCACCGCCCGCGTGGAGTACGACAAGCTGACCTATTTCGAATACGCGATGGAAGCTCTGGGCGTTCTGTTCCGCTAAGCGCTCACATCAACGCCCAAAGAGGTACGAAAGAATGAAACTGAACCTGAAAATGCTGGCCGTGAGCGCCGCTCTGCTGGGCCTGCTGGCCGCCGGCGCTGCGCTTCCGGCCTCTGCAGCCGGTCCCCTGAACGCGGCCGCTGCCCTCTCTCTGCCCTGGTCCGCTGCGGCTGTGGAGAGCGTCGAGACCGGCACTTACGCCTCCACCATGACGGTGGGGACGCAGCAGCAGCTCTCGCCGGTCATTCTGCCCGCCAAGGCCGCACGCAAAGCCACAGTAACTTTTATGTCCAACGACAGCACCATCGTGAACGTGACGTCTGAGGGCGTGGCCCAGGCGGTGGGCGTCGGCACGGCGCAGGTCATCGCCAGCGCAGACGGCGTGAGCTGCGTCTACACCATCACCACCGAGCTGGACGAATCCATGATCGTCAAGGAGATGGACATCACGCTGGCCTCCAGCACCATCGCTGTCGGCGAGACCACTTCCCTGTCGCTGGGCGTGCTGCCTTCCAGCGCATCGAATTACGCCAACGTGAGCCTCAGCTCCTCCGACCCCGCTGTGGCTACCGTCAACAACTTCGGCAAAGTCACCGGCGTCGCCCCCGGCACCGCCACCATCACCGCCACCTGCGGCGATGTGAGCGCATCGGCCACTGTCAAGGTCGTCAACAGCGGCGTAGACCGCCAGTCCATCGACCTGAACACGAGCTATGTCGTCCTCAAGCCGGGCGCCAGCCGCACCATCACCGGCAAAGTGACCCCGTCTTCTGCCTCCCAGTCCCTCACCTTCAAGTCCAATGACACCAAGGTGGCCACTGTGAGCGCCAAGGGCGTCATCACTGCCGTGGGTACGGGCGCGACCTCCATCGTCGTCTCCAACGGCACGGCGTCCGCCTCGGTGACGGTCATCGTCAACCGGAATGCTTCCAGCTCCGGCAACGGCGGCGGCAGCACCGACGACAGCAACGGTGAGGTCATCACCGACCCCGTCGTGGAGGCCATCGAGGCTGACGGCACCGACGAAGTGACCTTTGCACAGCGGGAGCTCCCCACCATCACCAGCGAGATGCTGAATGCCCTCCGTCTGAACGGCAAGACCCTCGTGGTCGAGGCTGATAACTACACCATCCGCATCGCGGGCCGCGATGTAAAGAACACCTCCGCGCAGGTGAGCACAGCCCTGAGCTTTGCCCCCTCTGAGTATGGCGTCACCTTCACCCTCAACGGCGGCGAGGCTCTGCCGGGCGTCGTTCAGGTCGAAATGACCGGCGACAACGCCGCCTACACCCGCGTCTACCTGCACAATGCCCTCAAGGGCAAGTGGCAGTTCCTCAACAGCTACAAGGACCATGTCCTCGAGGCGGACACGGCGGGCGAATACCTGCTGACCACTCAGAATCTCCGCTTCGTCCATGTGGACATGACCTTCTTCATCGCGGGCCTTGTGGTCATCGTGGGCATCATCATCGCCTACATCGTCATCAAGAAACGCTATTGGTTCTGGTAACTCTCTGGATCTCAGATAAAAAGGAAAGCCTCCCCAGCCAGGGAGGCTTTCCTTTTTTGTTCTATTTACTCCACCGTCACGCTCTTGGCCAGATTGCGGGGCTTATCGACGTCACAGCCGCGCAGGACGGCCATATAGTAGGCGAACAGCTGCAGCGGCACGATGAGCTGCAGGGGCATCAGCAGCTCGTCGTAGTCGTCCAGACGTACCACATAGTCCGCCACGCCCTCCGGGACGACAACGTCCTTCGTCGTGAAGAGGATGACCCGCGCACCGCGGCTCTTGGTCTCCTTAGCGTTGGAGATAGTCTTTTCGTACACCTGCTTCTGGGTGGCCAGCGCGATGACCGGCACACCGTCGGTGATGAGGCTGATGGTACCGTGCTTGAGCTCACCGGCAGCGTAGGCGTCCGAGTGGACGTAGCTGATCTCCTTGAGCTTGAGGCTGCCTTCCAGCGAGAGGGCGTAGTCGAAGCCGCGCCCGATGAAGAAGCAGCTCTGGGTGTTGACGAAGCGGCTGGCGAGGTACTTTATCTGCTCACAGTCGGCCAGACGGGGCTGGATGACCTCACCGGCGCGGAGCAGCTCGGCGGTCAGGCGGCGGGTCTCTGCCTCACTCAGACGGCCTCTGGCGTAGGCCAGACGGAACGCGAAGAGGTAGAGGGTGCAGAGCTGCACCATATAGGCTTTGGTGGACGCCACGGCGATCTCCGGGCCGGCGTAGGTGTAGAGGACGTAGTCCGCTGCGCGGGCGATGGAGCTGCCCACCACATTGACGACAGCCAGCACCGGCACGCCCCGGCTCTTGGCGAGGCGGAGGGCGGCCAGCGTGTCGCTGGTCTCGCCCGACTGGCTGATGATGATGACGAGGTCGTCGGGGTCGAGGATGGGGTCGCGATAGCGGAACTCGCTGGCGATGTCCACCTCGGCAGGGACCCGGGCCAGCCGCTCGATGGCAGTCTTGCCCACCATACCGGCGTGCATGGCCGTGCCGCAGGCCACGAGGTGGATGTTCTTGATGCTGCACAGCTTCTCGTCGCTCAGCTCCGGGATGCGGAGGTCGGGCATACCGTCCTCCACGCGGGGGCTGACGGTGGCCGTGATGGCAGCAGGCTGCTCATGGATCTCTTTCAGCATGAAGTGGGGGTAGCCGCCCTTCTCAGCGGCTTCTTCGTCCCAGTCGGCGGTCAGCACTTCCCGCTCCACCGGCTTGCCGAAGGCGTCGTAGAACCGGATGCCGTCGGCCTTGACCACCGCCATGTCGCCCTCCTCGAGGACGCTGTAGCGGCGGGTGTACTTGAGCAGGGCCGGAATATCGGAGGCCACGAAGTTCTCGCCCTCGCCCCAGCCCACGATGAGGGGGCTCTCCTTCTTGACGGCGTAGATGGTGTCCGGCTCTTCCCGGAACAGCACGCCCAGCGCATAGCTGCCCCGCACCATCGCCAGCGCCTCCCGCAGGGCTGCCAGAGGGCTCTGCTTGGGCTGGGCGCAGCAGAAGTAGTCGATGAGCTTGACCAGCACTTCGGTGTCCGTCTCGCTCTCAAAGGTGACGCCCTTGGCCAGCAGGTCGGCCTTCAAAGGGCCGTAGTTCTCGATGATGCCGTTGTGGACGATGCTCACGCGGGGGGTGGAGTGGGGATGGCTGTTGACGTCGCTGGGCTCGCCATGGGTGGCCCAGCGGGTGTGTCCGATGCCGCAGAAGCTCTCGGGCAGGTTTTCTGCCTCCAGCTTGCGGCGGAGCACTTCCAGCCGCCCCTTGCTCTTGACGACGTGGATGCCGCCTTCCAGCGCCAGCGCGACGCCGGCGGAGTCATAGCCGCGGTATTCCAGCTTTTCCAGACCGTTCAGCAGCACTTCCTGGGCGCTGCGCTTACCCGAATAACCTACGATGCCACACATACAAAACACCTCCATGCCGACAGCCCGGCGCGAACGCACACGGCAGCTGTCAGCCTCTTACAATCAGTCTATGTTCTTGTATGGCTTTCTTTGAAAGGGTTCTGTTGCGGTATTGCTGCCGTTTTTTGCCCTTCTCTGCGGCTGGTATAAGCCTTAGGAGCTTTTGCTCCCGTTTCAACCGGAGGAACACCCGCCGAAACTTTCGATGATCCCTCTCCTCGTCACCCTCACGGCTGTCACCCGCGTGGCCCGGCGCTTTTTCGTCAACTGAAGTGGTCTATCCCCTCTTTCTGCTCTTTCCGCCGCCTTCCTGAAAACAAAAACAGCTCCTTTCGGAGCTGTCAGACGCCGACGGAAAAGGTCAGCGGTATTGTATCATAAAGTCCCACATCCGTCAATGGACGCCCAGCATTTTGTGGAGCCTCGGCTGCCAGACCACTTTATAGAGCATCAGCATATTGTGGAGCGCCCGGTCATAGAGCAGGAAGGCTGCATTGCCCATGGCCAGCGTCACCAGCGAGACGGCCAGCGCCGTAGTGCGCAGCTCTTCGGCGATGCTGCCCGCCGGGACCAGCAGCAGCACCAGCCCGTACATCGCCAGGATCCCGCCGTTGCAGAGCAGCAGCTTGCAGACAGCCCGCAGCAGGGCCGGGCGTATCCGCTCGAAATAAGGCTTTGCCAACGGATAGTACCCCAGCAGGAACACAAAGGTGAGGGCCACTTCCTTGTCCGGCACGAAGAGCAGACTCAGCAGGCTCACCGCGCCATAGGCCGTCAGAGCCATGGTCTTCCCGCACTCCACGCAGACTGTGGCGATGAGGAAGCTGGCCACCGCCGGAGCAATGAACATCGCAATGGGAAACACAGCCCCCAGCAGCATCAGGGCCACACTGAGCGCTGCGGCCATGCCGCAGTAGGCCATGGCCCAGCTTTTACTTTTGCGTTCCTTCATGGCAGCTCCCATTGTACCGGCTGGCTCTCAGCGTCCAGCGGCTCGATGGCGTGACGGAGGCCCAAGATCATGATGTTGTCCAGCAGGGTACGATTGAGCTTGACGTCCAGCATCCCGTAGGCGCGGACGAGGTCGTTGACCGCAGCGAGGGCCTGCCGCCGGGCGTTTTCCCGGGCGGCGTTCCTGTCGTTGATGCCGTTGAGGAGGAAGACGTTGTAGCGGCCCTTATCTTTGTCCCGGGAAAAGCTCTCCGCTTTGTCCAGCAGATAAGCGGCCCGGCCGATGCAGCTGCCGATGTAGTGCATACTTTTGCGCTGATTGGGGTCGTCGGTGGCCAGCACCGAGTAGAGCGCGCCGTAGAGGTTGCCCTTCGGCTCTGCGGCCAGCAGATAGTTCTTTGCGTTCAGGGTCATCTGGACGTTGGCCTGGTCCCGCTCCTGCACGAAGATGCGCTCCAGTGCCGGGTTCTCGGCGGCGGCCTTCCGGTAGGCTCGCCGCAGCAGGACGGTGTCCACCACCCGCCGTACCTTTTTGCCGGTCGGAAGATCCGCCCACTGGGCATCCTGGATGCGGTGCCAGCTCAGCAGGACTTCCACCTGTGCGGCCAGCCGAATGCCCTGAGTCTGGCACATCATCTGCCGCCAGACCAGCGTACCCGGCTCCCGCATCCGCTTACAGGTGGCCGGACGTCCTGCCAGACTGTCGGCCAGCACTGCGAACAGGACGCCGTTGTAGCGCAGACCATAGCAGGAATACAGCCCATAGGTGGTGTAGAGCTGGCGGCGGACGCCGCGCTGATACCACTGATAGGTGTTGTAGTCCCGGATGGTCAGCTCCGGCAGATAGGGCCGCATACGTCCCTTCATTCTGTTCATTCCTTTCGCGGGCCGCGCCGGGCGCAGCCTTTCTTGCAGGGGAAGACCGCTTCCCCACAGCTATAGATTAGTATAATCTATTTTTCGTCAGCGTTCAACCGTTCTTTTGTAAATTTAATTAGAAAAGACCGCACTGGAATCGATTTCAGTGCGGCCTTTGGGTGCATCTTATTTCTTTTCGAAACGGCCCGTGTGGCCGGGCTGGGTGCGCTTGCCGTCAAAGCCGCTCTTGGGCATGGGCTTTGCAGGGCGGTTCTCGAACTTGGGGGCGTTGTAGTACATATACAGCTGGCAGGGGATCATGCCGTTGTACATCTTGCGG
>ERZ1034804.222-NODE-222-length-11921-cov-12.253750_pt1 | contig 11921 bp, 9 predicted proteins | sample MGYA00520635_ERZ1034804 | MGnify/ENA primary metagenome ERZ1034804 (study PRJEB33766, sample SAMN09781685) | gut metagenome | biome: gut microbiome | host: Homo sapiens | place: Madagascar | study: EMG produced TPA metagenomics assembly of the PRJNA485056 data set...
CTGCCGCACCTCGCTCGCCGTATCGGCACTTAGAATTATGCGGTATTGCCCTAAGGTTCCAGATACACTTTAGGGTGTATCTGAAAAGTCGGAAATATCGTCCATTTCTTTGTTTTCAGATATACCTTAGAAAAAATTCAGAATTTACCGTTTATTTTGAGCGCACGTTAGCGTTTGAATCTTGCAAAACCAGGGTACGGCCTTCATGGGCTGCCAAAAAATAAAAGAAACCCACTGCGGCTGCAATCGTTCAAGCATAAAAACAGGCCGGCAGGGAAACAGCATACCCCCGCCGGTCTGGTATCTTATCTATTATAATATAAAAGCAAACGATAACGGAAGAAAGCTGAATTTTAATACCGCTCCTGCCGCAGCATCCATTGTTCGCACATATCCTGTGCGGCCTCAACGGTGGAGGCAATGCAGGAGAACAGCTCTCCACGCTCCGTGCAATAAGAATATTCCACGCGCTTTTTGCCGTTTTGCGGGGGCAGCGCCACACAGCGGTCCTGGCCCGGTAACAGATACGCAACTTCCATCCCTAACAACTCCTGCATGCTGTAATTATGCGGTCAACCGGTGTATCTGAAAAAACTGTTTTGCCCTTGCGAAAAAATCCGGCATTTCTTTGCGTTCAGATGCCCCCGAACCACACACCGTCAGCAATTATACCACCATTCCCCCACAAAACGGAATGGACGAAACCGCCCAACCCCGCTTGACAAAAGAATGCCGCTGCCGCCGCGTTCCCACCAAAAGAGCCGGGCGGTTCTTTGTGTTTTGGTTGCAGGTTTTGCAAAATGGAACGGGAACCCCAAAATAGTTTTACCTCGCCTGTTGCACGGGAATCTCTTTCTTGCTTTTTTAATGCCCCCAACGATCCACACAAGAATGACCAGAGCCAAAAAGTACAAGGCAGTGACCGCAATCCAAACATAAAACGGCGCAGAGTTGAAAGTTGTTGTGTAGGGTGTATCTGAAAAGTCGAAAATATCGTCTGGTTCTACAAACGCAGCGGGAGCTTGCGTTAAAAAGCCTTGGAACCCACAAAGGATTCCTGCGGCTCTTTGCCTTACATCCTGCTTGTGTGTGCGAAATATCCGTCATTTTCTTTGTTTTCAGATACACCTCAGGTGGAATAAGCAACAATGTTTTTTATACCATCAGAGCGCCTATAACACCGTGGGAAAGCAGGCGGCAGCCTTTATTGCAGACTTTTTTGATAGAGCTTCCTGCTGAACACTCCGCCAAATTTTTTCAGGCTTTCTTCCTGCCGGGCCTTGCAGGCGCTCTTTTTTTGTGGTACCATGCCCTACAAAAGCAAAAATGGCCGCAAGCGGCAGGGGAACCCCCCTGACCATGCAGCCAACAACAGGAAGGGCACATCATGAAATTTTTCAGTCTCGAAAATCCAATCTGGAAGTTTATCGGCAATTTGGCGGATTTTTTCCTTTTGTCCTGCCTGTGGTATCTCTGCTGCCTGCCGGTGGTAACGGCGGGTGCGGCCACAACGGCGCTGTATTACGTTACCTTAAAGATGGCCCGCGGGCAGGAAGGCCAGCTCATTCCCGCGTTTTTCCATTCTTTTAAGCAGAACCTCAAGCAGGCAACCGCGCTGTGGGTGGGGTACCTGGCAGTGGGCATCCTGCTGGTGCTGGATCTGGTGATCTGCCTGCAGACCAGCTCGGTGTTTGCGGGGGCAATGTTTTTTACCAGCGTGGTGCTGCTGGCTTGCTGGGCGCTGTTTATCACCATGCTCTTCCCGCTGGTTGCCCGGTGCGATAACACCATCGGCGCGCTGTTCAAGATGGGCATTGCCATGGCACTGCGCAATGTAATGCCGGTTCTGGCCGCGCTGATGGTCACCGTAGCATTTTTTGCCGTGGGCGTTTTTGTATTCTGGCCGGTGCTGCTGGTGGCGCCGGGGCTGGCGAGCTACTGCAACGCCTTTTTGTTCAACCGCATTTTTGATAAATATGGCATGACGCTGGAATAACTGCACAATAAAATACGGTTTGGTTACGGCACTCCGTGCGTTACCCGTTATCCCGCAGGTGGGGATGGATGGGCAGCCCGGAGTGCTTTCTGTATTCACGGGGGGAACGCCCGGTGCTGGCGCGGAACAGATCCTTGAAATAGTTGCTGCTGCCAAAGCCGCACAGCATGGCAATTTTGGTGATGGAGTTATCTGTCATCAACAGCATCTGGGTGGCCTGGCGCAGCCGGATGTAATTCACATGCTCTTTGAACGTCTGCCCGGTGATCAGCCTGAACTTGCGGGAAAAATAGGTGGGGCTCAGGTTGCAGTATCCGGCCACTTCTTCCAGCGTTAAGGGCTGCTGGTAATTCAGCGCAATGTATTTCAGCGCGCGCTCAATGTCGGCGCTGTAGCCCTCTTTGGGAGACATGGTTTCATGGCTGAAAATGCCATTCCGCAGCAAAAGCAGCACCAGATGCAGCGATTCCAGCTCCAGCACCTGCTCCGAATATTTGCGCGGCAGGTCGTTTTCCAGCAGCATCTGGTCCAAAAGAGCTTCTACCATCGTGCGGGTCTCGGCGTTCAGGATCACCTTGCAGGAACGCTCCAGCGCCTGCTGTACTTCGGTCGGGTCGCCACGCATCATGCCGGCAAGTACATCTGATTTACAGAACACGATAATGCGCTCGCAGCTGGTTTTGCCCTCGTAGCGGGTGCTGTGGGGGTCGCCTGCAGCCACAATGAACAGGTCGCCCGCTTCCAGGTGCCACTGGCCCTGGTTGACGGTGTAGGTGCAGGTGCCGCTTTTCAGGTAAAAAATTTCGCAATAAGTGTGGGTGTGCTCGTAAGACATGCGGAACACCGGGCCGTGCAGAGCACGCTCTACATAAACATCAACAGTTTGCTGCTCCAATTCTTCCGCCGTGCGGGAGTTGGAGTCGTTCTCCATCGGTTCGCGTTCGGGACTCATTGGCAAAGACGTCCTTTCATAAAGTTGTAACTTTTAGCATTGTGCATAAATTGGCGAAAATTGGTTTATGTATTATGGATATATATAATACACTGTTTTTAAGAAAAGTCAAGAAAACTGTGTTTTGTAGCAAAAACGGCATATTTTTTTAGTATTTTCGGTGCTTTCCAGCAGGTATAATGACAGTGTTGAAAGAAAGACGGGGTGCACACCGCCTGAATAAAAAATGTTAACGGCAAAGCTGGTTCATCGCTTGCCCAGCCGCCGTTCCACTGCTTGACATTAAGGAGAACACCATATGAAAAAGAAAATTATTGCAGCTACAATGGCCGCCGCTATGTGCGTAAGCCTGGCAGCTTGCGGCGGCAGCACCGCTTCCTCCGCCGCTGAAAGCACCGCTGATTCTACCGCTGCCGAAAGCACTGCATCCTCTACTGCAGACGCTGCTTCCACCAGCGATGAAGAAGTTGACCTGCGCATGGCATGGTGGGGCTCTCAGGACCGCCATGACCGCACCATCAAGGCCATCGAGCTGTATGAATCCCTGCACCCGAACGTAAAGATCGAGTACGAGTATTACTCCTTTGATGACTATTTCACCAAGCTCAAGACCCTGGTTGCTTCTGACCAGGTGTGGGACATTTTCCAGCTGGGCGGCAACTTCCCCATGTACATAGACAAGATCTATCCGCTGGATGACTACATCGCTTCCGGTGTTGTGGATGTTTCCGGCATCGGCGATGCCAACCTGAAGACCACCCAGGATACTGAGGGCCATCAGCTGGGTATCTCCAACGGCCTGAACTCTTACGGCATTGCTTACGATCCCGACATGTTCGCTGAAGCCGGCGTTGCCGAACCCACCGATACCTGGACCTGGGATGACTACGCAAACGCTGCCAACACCATCCATGAAAAGCTTGGCATTTACGGCTGCTCCTCCATGCTGACCTCTGAATTCATCGCTGGCTGCTCCGTTTACGTTGCACAGTATGGCGATGTTGGCCAGTACAGCTTCTTTAACCTGGATCTGACCGGCATGGGCTTCGATGACCCCCAGATGCTGACCCCCTACATCCAGATGCGTGCTGACTCCATCAAGAACGAAGTTTACCCCGATGCCGGTGCTTCCGCTGAGATCACCAACATCGAAAACGACTTCTTGGTAACCGGCGAAGCTGCAATGGCTTGGGTTGCTGCCAACCAGTTCCCGACCATGTACAACGTCTGCCAGGATCAGGGCCGTACCCTCAAGCTGGCAACCCTGCCCCGCATCACCAGCGATGGCCCTTCCGGTGCTGTCATCCAGTCCTCTCAGATGCTCTGCGTCTCTCAGGACAGCCAGCAGAAAGAAGAAGCTGCTAAGTTCATCAGCTGGTTCGAAAATGACCCCGACTGCAACAACATCCTGCAGGGCGAGCGCGGCATTCCTGTAAACGCTACCGTTCGCGAGACTCTGTCTGCCAACGCTACCGAAGGCCAGCAGATCATGTACGACTTCATGGACAAGGTTTCTAAGTTCAAGATGCCGGACAAGGTCAACGTGCTGAGCCCCGACGGCCAGGACGAGGTTGTTGATAACTACCGCAACTACATCCAGCAGGTTGTTGACGGCCAGATCACCGCAGAAGAAGCTGCCCAGAAGACCTATGACGATGCAGCTGCACTGTTCACTGAGTAAGTTTTAACACAAGTTCATAATGCTCCGGGCGGGCACGGTCAGGAAGAAAGGGCTGTGCCCGCCCTTTTTGAAAGGGAGGTATTCTTTCGTGAAAGGTCAAACTTCCACCTCGGCACTGAAAAGGTTCATGAACAAAGATAATACCGTCGGCCATGTGTTTGCGTTCCCGTTTATCTTTGGTTTTGTCTGCTTTTCCCTGATTCCGGTGTGCATTTCCTTTTATTATGCATTCACCAACTACTCGCTCGGCTCCAAAACCGCAGCATTTATCGGGTTCAAGAACTTCCTGCGCCTGTTCCAGGACGAGGTTTTCCTGAAATCTCTGGCCATCACCTTAAAATACGTTCTGATCTCTGTGCCGCTCAAGCTGACGTTCGCTTTGCTGGTGGCGTACCTGCTCACCCGGCCCAGCCGCATGGTTACGTTCTACCGTTCACTGTACTACCTGCCGTCCCTGGTTGGCGGCAGCGTGGCCGTTGCCCTGGTGTGGAAACAGCTGTTTGCCCGCAAAGGTCTGTTCAACAGCGTGCTGGCCGAAATGGGCATGAGCACCATCAACTGGTTCGGCAACCAGAAACTGGCGCTTTACCCACTGATTTTGATGTCCGTCTGGCAGTTTGGCTCTTCGATGATTATTTTTGCCGCTGGCTTAAAAGAAATCCCTGTCAGCTATTATGAAGCTGCCAGAATCGACGGCGCGCGTGGATACCAGACCTTCTTCCGCATCACGCTGCCCTGCCTTTCTCCCATCATTCTGTACAACCTGATCATGCAGACCATCTCTGCTTTCATGGCGTTCACCCAGGCTATGATCATCACCAACGGCGGCCCCAACAACAGCACCATGCTGTACGCCCTGTACGTTTACAACCAGGCGTTCAAGTACAACGATATGGGTTACGCCTGCGCCATGTCCTGGTTTATGCTGGTGGTTATGGGCCTTATCACGTTCATCATCTTCAAAACATCCAAGTTCTGGGTGTTCAGCGAAGCAAACTAAGCAGGGAAGGAGAGTACGGTTATGCATAACAGAAAAGCAGTCACCAAAGTACTGTATCACGCATTTGTCATTTTGTTCGGCTTTATGATGGTTTATCCCGTATTGTGGATGATCAGCGGCTCGTTCAAGGGCAACGCCGAAATCCTGCGCGGCACCCTGTCCCTGCTCCCGAAAGAGCTGAAGCTGACAAACTATGCCACCGGCTGGAAAGGCTTTGGCGGCACCACCTTTGCAACCTTCTTTAAAAACTCCATCTTTATCACGGTTATCGCAACGTTCGGCACCGTCATCAGTTCCTCTCTGGTGGCATATGCTTTGTCCCGTGTGCGGTTCCGCGGCCGCAAGTTCTGGTTCACCTGCATGCTGGTCACCATGATGTTGCCCACCCAGGTCATCATGATTCCTCAGTACCTGATTTACTACCGTCTGGGTCTGGTTCCCGGTTATGTGCCCCTGATTCTGCCTTACTTCTGCGGCCAGGCGTTCTTTATCTACCAGATGATGCAGTTTATGCAGGGCATCCCCAAGGATCTGGACGAAGCTGCTACCATTGACGGCTGCAGCAAATACCAGATTTACAGCCGCATCATTCTGCCGCTGATGAAACCCTCCATCGTAACCACTGTTATCATTCAGTTCTACTGGAAGTGGGACGACTACATGGGCCCCCTGCTTTACTTGAGCCGCCCGCAGTCCTATACGGTATCTATCGCCATCAAACTGTTTGCCGATTCTGCTTCCACCACGGACTACGGCGCAATGTTTGCTATGTCCACCCTTTCGCTGATCCCCGTGTTCCTGATCTTCCTGTTCTTCAACCGCTATCTGGTTCAGGGCATTGGCACCAGCGGCCTGAAAGGCTGATGTTTGTATGAAAACCATCCAGAACCCCATCCTGCGCGGCTTTTGCCCGGATCCCTGCATGATCCGCACCGGGGACGATTATTACATTGCCACTTCTACCTTTGAATGGTGGCCCTGTGTCAACCTGTACCATTCCAAAGACCTGGCCCACTGGGAGCAGCTGCCAAGCCCGCTGCGGGAACCCGGCCAGATGGACCTGCGGGGGGACCCCAACTCCGGCGGTATCTGGGCCCCGGACCTGAGCTGGGATGGGCAGTATTACTACCTGCTTGTCACCAACGTGACCACCAAAAAGGGCCGTTGGTACAACACCCATAACTATATGAGCCGTGCCGCTTCCATCACAGGGCCGTGGAGCCAGCCGGTGTACCTGAACAGCATTGGGTTCGACCCTTCGCTGCTGCATGATACCGACGGTAAGTGCTACCTGGTCAATATGGTCAACGGCTTCAAAGGCGTGCTGGTGCAGCAGATGGACCCCGAAACCGGCGCCCTGCTGGGCGAACGCCGCAAGGTATACAGCGGCTCCGGCATCGGCTGCACCGAAGGTCCCCGCATCTATCACATTGGCAGCTGGTACTATCTGGTTGTGGCCGAAGGTGGTACTGGGTACTCCCATTGTGTCACGATTGCGCGGTCGGACAACGTGTTCGGCCCCTATGAGACAATGCCGGACAACCCGCTGCTGACTTCGGATCAGAACAATCTGACCGCCATCCAGAAATGCGGCCACGGTTCCTTTGTGGAAACGCAGAACGGTGAATGGTACATGGCACACCTGTGCTCCCGCCCGAACTCTGCCCGCGGCAGCCTGCTGGGGCGCGAAACCGCGCTGCAAAAAATCACCTGGCAGGATGGCTGGCCGCGGCTGGCCTGCGGCGGAAAAATTGCCCAAAACGCCGTGCCCGCCCCAAAAGATTTGCCAGAAGTGGAGCTGCCCGCAATGGCGGAGCAGGATGATTTCATTGCTCCGATTCTTGCCCCCGGCTATGCCACGCCGCGCACCCCGCTGGGCGATTGTGTGGACCTGACCGTCCGCCCCGGCTGGCTGCGGCTGACCGGGCAGGAATCCATGAACTCGCTGCACCATGTCACCCTGGTGGCCCGCCGCCAGCAGGAGCACGAAATGCAGGCCGAGACCCGCATGGACTTTGCCCCCGTCTGCCCGGAGCAGATGGCCGGTTTTACCTACTGTTATGACAGCATGAACTTCTACCTGCTGGGCAAGACCTGCGCCGAGGATGGTACTCCGGTGCTGGAACTGTTAAAAAGCGATACCGGCGTGGTGGAAGATGTGTGCGACCCTGTTCCCGTGCCGGATGGCACGCTGGACTTTAAGCTGACCACCACCCCGGACGGCGGCATGGCGCAGTTCTATTACCGCCAGCCGCAGGGGGAGTGGCAGTCCATCGGCCCGGCCTGCCCCACCGATATTTTGACGGACGAGCACTGCCGCGGTTTTACCGGGGCGCATGTGGGTGTGTATGCCCACGATATGGCAGGGCTGCATAACCATGCCGATTTTGATTATCTGAACGTACATTTTGAGAGGTGAGCTCCCATGATGCAGGCAAACACCGGCGTCCGGTTTGAAACCAAAGACCCGCTGCTTTCCCAACTGGTCAAACAGGCGGAAGAAAAGTGCCGCCTGAACATTAAGAACTTTGGCGGCGACCCCGTTCTGGTTGAGGGCGGCGGCTATGAAAAAATCTGGCTGGAAACCCAGCCCATGGGCGGCGCAATGTACGCCAGCCGTGATTTTGCCACCGGCCTGAACAACAGCCTGATGTTTATGCGCCACCAGCGTGCGGACGGGCGGATTCCCGGCAGCATTGCGGTGATTGATGGCAAAGTGGTGCCGCAGTTCAACAAGTTCCAGGGCTTCTGCTTCCCGGAACCGGCGCTGGATCTTTACTATCTGGGCGGCAAGGATGCCGAATACCTGGCCCAGCTGGCCAAAACGCTGGAAGCGTTTGACGCCTACCTGTGGCGTGTACGCGATTCCGATGGGGACGGCTGCCTGGAAACCTGGTGCAAGTACGATACCGGCGAAGACCACGCCATGCGTTACGCCGATGCCCCCGACCCGTGGGAGGAGGAAACCCCGCCCCAGGGCTGCACAGCGGTGCCCATTGCCTCGATGGATGTGATGAGCTACTCATATGCCTGCCGCGAAACATTGGCGGAAATTGCACGCATCAGCGGCGATGCCGAGGCGCAGGCCCAGTGGGCCGCCAAGGCCAAAGCCGTGCAGGACAAGATGGTGAGCTACCTGTGGGACGATGCCCGCGGCGCGATGTTTGACCGCGACAAAAACCACAACCAGATGCCCACCCTGATCCACAACACGCTGCGCTGCATGTATTGGCACAGCCTGCCGGATGCTTTGGCGGAGCGCTTTGTCAAGGAGCACCTGCTGAACCCGCAGGAGTTCTGGACCAAAATGCCGCTGCCCAGCGTGGCCGCCAACGACCCGCTGTTCCGCAACGTGACCACCAACAACTGGAGCGGCCAGGCTGAAGCGCTGACCTATCAGCGTGCCATCCGTGCGCTGGAAAATTACGGCATGTATGAGCTGATTCCCCAACTGGGGCAAAAGCTGATGCAGGCCATTGGCCCCCAGTGCCGCTTTGTGCAGCAGTATGACCCCTTTACCGGCGAACCTTCGGTCATCTGTGAACCCGGCCAGCCCCCGCAGGATGCTTACGGCCCGGCTATGCTCTCGGTGCTGGAATACACCGCCCGCATGTACGGCGTAAGCCTGGTGCGGGATACCGTGGTGTGGGGCACCTGCCCGCTGGAATGCCGCTATACCCAAGCCCTGAACGGCCGCAGCTGGGAGATCGTGAACAGTGGTCACGGGGCGGAAGCCTTTGTGGATGGCCGCAAGGTGTTCACCGCTGGCCCCGGCCTGCGCATTACCACCGATCTGGACGGCAACATTCTGGATACGGCCCGCTACCTGCCGGATGCAGACCCCGCCCAGGTGGCGCCGCAATAAACATTATATAATAAGGAAGCGAACACGATGGAATACCTGTATCCCGGTGGGCTGGCCAAAGCCATTACGTTCAGTTATGATGACGGCCAGGTATATGACCGCCGCCTGATCGAAATTTTTAACCAGGCGGGCTTCAAGGGAACCTTCCACCTGAACTCCGGCAACCTGGATAAGGACGGCTATGTGCAAAAGGTCGAGCTGCCTACCCTGTACGCCGGGCACGAAATTGCCTGCCATGGCGTGACCCACCGCCACCCGCGCCAGATGAACCAGACTGAATGGCTGCGGGAAGTGTGGCAGGACCGCCTGACGCTGGAAGAACTGACCGGCGGTATTGTGCAGGGCATGAGCTATGCCTTTGGCGAATACTACCCCGAACAGGTGGAAGCGCTGTGCGCCATGGGCATCCAGTACAGCCGCACGGTGGAAAGCACCGGAAGTTTTGCCCTGCCGCAGGAGCTGCTGCGCTGGAAACCCACCTGCCACCACAATGATAAACTGCTGGAACGCGCAGAAAAGTTTTTGCATGTTCCGGGATACGAGAAAATGCCGCTGTTTTACATCTGGGGCCACAGCTTTGAATTTGAGCGCGAAAACACCTGGCCCCTGATGGAGCAGCTGGCAGAAAAGCTGCACGGCGCACAGGATATCTGGTTTGCCACCAATGGCCAGATTGCAGATTACCTGACCGCGCTGCGCAGCACGCGCGAAAGTGCAGACGGCAAGCGGCTGTATAACCCGTCGGCACAGCCCATCTGGTTTGTGGCCGATGGCAAGGTGCGCGTTGCAGAGCCGGGTAAGCTCTGCGAAATGTAAGAAGCTGTTTTATCAGCATTGCGCACCAGATAAAGCTGGTGCGCAATGATGACAAAAAATAGCTTCTAAGGTGTATCGAAAAATGAAAAACAACGATTACCTGTGAAGATTATCCGGGCTTTCGGCCCAGCTGATACACCCTGAATACTCCCCAAGGAGGCCAATCATGATTTATGATATTTTGCAATATGGTGCCGTGGGTGATGGCACCACAAACGATGGCCCTGCCATCCAGAAAGCCATTGATGCCTGCGCGGCAGCCGGCGGCGGCCGGGTGCTGGTGCCGGGCGGCCATATTTACAAATGCGGTTCCATTTTGCTGCACAGCCATGTGGAGCTGCACCTGGAGCACGGCTCCCGCCTGAAAGCCAGCGAAAACAAAGAGGACTTCTTGGAAGTGGAAGCTGCCTACCGCGACCATTACCGCGATACATCGCTCAAAGTGCCCTCTTACGAAAACTGCGAATATGACGGTGAGCCGAAGAATTATTTCATTATGGCTAAGGATGCCGAGGATGTCTGCATCAGCGGCAGCGGCGTAATCGATGGCTCCGAAGAAAACTTTTACGGCGAGATCGACCATAACTTTATTGAGGGAACCTATTACCCGCGCATTCCCATGCTGCTGATGAAAGGTGTGCAGCACCTGACCATCCGTGAAGTCACCCTGACCCGCAGCGCGTTCTGGACCGTGCATATGGTGGGCTGCCAGGATGTGCTGATCGATGGCATCCGCATTTTGAATAACCTGAAAATGGTCAACTGCGACGGCATTGATCCCGACCACTGCCGCAATGTACGCATCAACAATTGCCATATTGAATCCGCTGATGACTGCATCGTGTTCAAGACCACTGAGAAAAATGCACATCTTGGCCCGTGTGAGAACATTGTGGTTTCCAACTGTACGCTGACCTCCACCAGTGCCGCTATCAAGTTTGGCACCGAGAGCGTTTCGGACTTCCGCAATATCACCGTCACCAACTGCGTTATCTCCCGCACCAACCGCGGCATCTCTCTGATGCTGCGTGATGGCGGCAACATTGAAAACGTGACCTTTGCCAACCTGCACATCAACACCCGCATGTTCTCTGACCAGTGGTGGGGCGAAGCCGAGGCCATCTGTGTGACGGCGGTAGACCGCAAACAGGGCAACAGGGCGGGGCATATCCGCAATGTACACTTTGAAAACATTAACTGCAGCGGCGAAAACGGCATTTTCCTGCACGGAAGCGAGGGCAACAGCCTGGAAGATATCTCGTTCCGCCACATCCGGGTGGACATCCGCAAGCAGACCGCATGGCCCATTGACCATTGGGACCTGCGCCCCAGCGAGGTGCCCGGCATGATTCCCGGAAAAGTGAATGGCTTTACCTGCGTACATGGCAAAAGCATCCGCTGCGAGGACGTCGTCATCCGCAAAGACAGCTCCATGGATCCGTGGTTCGACCAGGATTTCTGCTGGCAGGACACCGAGGATGTGACTGTGGTAAAGTGATGATATACAGCGGCAAAATGCCTGTTTGGCGGTCGTAAGCCGCTGTTAATATTCAAAAGCAACACCGCACAATTCCCGCCTGACGGCTTAAGCACCGCTCCGGCGGCTGCGGC
>ERZ1034804.225-NODE-225-length-11796-cov-10.358147_pt1 | contig 11796 bp, 10 predicted proteins | sample MGYA00520635_ERZ1034804 | MGnify/ENA primary metagenome ERZ1034804 (study PRJEB33766, sample SAMN09781685) | gut metagenome | biome: gut microbiome | host: Homo sapiens | place: Madagascar | study: EMG produced TPA metagenomics assembly of the PRJNA485056 data...
TGCCGCACCTCGCTCGCCGTATCGGCACTTAGAATTATGCGGTATTGCCCTAAAGAATGACAGCGCAGAACCCCACCGCTGAATAATCGAATAAATAATAATTGCCCCCGGATGTGCCGCTTTGCGCGGTGCGCCGGGGGCAATTTCGCTTGCTGATAAATGTGAATAGAATAAAAGGGTGCGCAGGAACGCCCGCGCGTCTTAGTGTTTTTTCAGCTTGCGGCGCAGCAGAAAAACTTTGAAACGGCCATATCCGTTGGGCTTGTCCTCGTCAAACTCTTCGGTTTTTACATAGCGCTTGCGCTGGTTGTCCACCTGCAGGGCAGTACCGTTTTCCTGTACATCGGTAATCACACGGGGAATCGCTTTCCGGTCTACCTCAAACTCAGGCTCCTTCACCCACAAAATCTTGCCGGTTTCGTCCAGCCCGTTGGCCCACAGGCTGAACACCAGGCAGGCTGCCTCGCCATAGCAATAGCGCTCAAACCGAATGCGCCCGTCAATGTAAAACAGCAGACAGTCCCGAAAATGGGTTTCCAGTTCTTTTTCGTACCGGCATCCGCAAAGGGTGCCCGCAAAGTCAACGGCGTTTGCAGCCATGGCAACAGCCCTCCTGATATATGTTTGATTGAATAACAAGATTATACCATGCCAGATAGCATACTTTCAACGTAGAGAAAAATAAAATGTGACAGCGAAAGCGATACTGTGTAGAATTTCCCGCCGGAGCCATCGCTGTCGGTACTTGAACCGCTCGAGCTGTCGTCCTTGACGGGGTCGTATTTTTCGGTCTCGGTGGTGCGGGTGTAGGTGTCCTCCACCACAGACAGAGCATCGGTACGATCTTACCCCCGCCGAGATGCGCGTGCTGCGCCTGTTGGTGTGCGGGCTTTCCTACAGCAGGATCGACAAGGCGCTTTGTGTGGAGCCCTCAACCGAAAATACCATGTCATCAATATGCTGCAAAAGACCGGGCTGGAAAACAAGCTGCAGCCTGCCATCGCCGCCAGTGAGGCAAAGCCGGTGGTAGAATTGGCAAAGGAATAAGGCACTGCAGACGGTTGTCAAGCTTGTATCGGCAGGGTGACCGTGAACACCGTCCCTTGCCCGTCAGCCGGTTCAGCTGTAACGGTGCCGCCATGCAGCAGGGCAATCTCCCGTACAAGCGCAAGCCCAAGGCCTACGCCGCCCATCTCCCGGCTTCTGGATTTATCTACCCGGAAAAAGGGCTGGAACACACTTGTCCGATACTCTTCAGGGATGCCGCAGCCTGTGTCTGCAACACGCAGCACAGCGCTGCTTTTCTTTTGCCGGATCGTGATATGCACAGAACCGCCGGGGGTATTGTATTTGATGCCGTTTTCGACCAAATTAAAGAGCAGGCGGTAGATCAGGGTGTCGCTGCCCTTGATACTGACATCCTCACATTCCTGAAAGAGGGTAATGCTCCGGCGCTGTGCCAGCGGAGTCAGGTCAGCCACGATCTCATCGGCCAACGGGGCCAGCTCGATATGGTCCTCGCGCGGGATCGACTGCAGATCGCTCATTTCCAGCAGTGTGCGGACAAGGCTTGCTAGGCGAGACACCTGATCCGTCTGAAAGCGGAGCAGGTCGGTGATCTCGCTGTCGGCATCGGGGTGTTCTTCAGCGAACATTTCCAGCTTTGCCTGCATGATGGCCAGCGGTGTTTTCAGCTCATGGGCGGCATTGCCGGCAAACTGACGCTGCAGGTCAAAAGAATGCGCCAGCCGGTCCAGCATGCGGTTGACAGACTGGCTCAAGTCGCGAAATTCCGGAATCGTGTTTTCCTCTAAGCGAACCTCCACAAGGCTGTCCTGATCAATGCGTTCGGCCTGCTGTGCAAGCTTTTTCAAGGGCTCCAGAGCCTTGCCGCTGACAAAATAGGCAATCGCCGCGCTCAGCAGCGTTACTGCTGCTGTGATGCACCAGCCCCTGCGGCCGAAAACAGCCTTGGCATCGTAGACCTCCTGCGAAAACTGTATAAGAAAATCCGACATCTGGTCGTCCGGGATTTCAATCATCAGGTTTTCATCATCATTCTGCTGGTATTGCAGGACATACCCGTTCAGGTTGTCCATACCAGTGGCACCAGAGCGGTAGAGCAGCAGATTCAGGCAGATGCAGGCCCCTGCAATCAGTACGGCGGTCATCAGCGTGATCCGCCACTGAAAAGATATGCGGTTCATGGTTCGTTTTCCTCCAACTCATACCCCTCACCGATGCGGTTTCGGATGGGGTCGTACCCCAGTGCGGTGCGCAGCTTTTTTCTCAGTGCCGAGATATGCACGCGAATCGAGTTGCTGAACGCATCGACACTGCTGTCCCAGACATGCTCGATCAACTCCTCCTGACTGACAGGGCGTCCCTGATGCAGCAGCAGATATTCCAGCACGCCGCTTTCCTTACGGGTCAGCGGAATGGGCTGGCCATCCGCCATGGCAAGGCGGCTCTTGGTGTCGAAGGTCAGCCGCCCGCACCGCAGGCATACATCGCGCTGGATAAACTGCCGCCGGGTCAGGCTGCGCACACGGGCCTCCAGCTCAGCCAGGTGGAACGGCTTGGCCAGATAATCATTGGCACCCGCGTCCAGCCCCTCCACCTTGTCGGAAATTTCGCTGCGGGCGGACAGAATTAGTACCGGCGTTTCAAGGTCGGTCTTGCGCAGCGTGCGCAGAACAGTCATGCCGTTCACCTTCGGCAGATTGAGATCAAGCAGGACAAGATCGTACCGCTCTGCTGCAAGCAGCTCGAGCGCGGTCTCTCCGTCACCGCAGTCATCGGTTTCGTAGCCGGAACGGCGCAGCTTTTTAGTCACGCTTTCCCGCAGAGTAGGTTCATCCTCTATCAACAAAAGGCGCATAAGCGATCATCCCCCGTATTTATAAGATGTTTTTTGGCGCTGCACAAGGCAAAAGCACGGCAGCGATACCTTTATAATAGTCATTATAGCAGATTTCGATAAAGTCTGTGCTAATTTTTTCTTAGCAGAAATTTTATATCGGTGGGTGTATACTGTTCTCATCAAGCAGAAAGGGGCAACCGCAAATGATAAATAAAAAAGCAATCGCCCAGTCGGCGCTGCTGTTGGCCGCCGTTTTGATGATCGGCTTCGGCATCTGGCGTGGGGAGGCAGATACGGTGTTGGCAAAGGCTATTCGGTTGTGTATGGAGTGTGTTGGCATTGGATAAGAAAAACGGTTCTTTTCTGGCCCGTTTCCGGGGCTGGTTTCAAGCAGGCGCAGCGCTGCTGACGAACATTCACCTGCCGAATTTTGCCAAGGGGGTTCTGTATCAGGGCAAGGGTAAAACAGTATGTGTGCCGGGGCTGAACTGCTACTCCTGCCCGGGTGCGGCGGGGGCCTGCCCGATCGGCTCGTTTCAGGCAGTGGTCGGCTCGTCAAAATTTCGATTTTCCTATTATATTACCGGCATCCTGATTTTATTGGGGGTGCTGCTGGGACGGTTTATCTGCGGCTTTCTCTGCCCGTTTGGCTGGCTGCAGGAGCTTTTGCATAAGATCCCATCGCCCAAGCGCTCCACCAAGCGTCTGAAGCCGCTGCGATATCTGAAATACGCCGTGCTGCTTATCATGGTGGTGCTGCTGCCTGCGCTTGTTGTCAATGAGATGGGAATGGGTGATCCGTTCTTCTGCAAGTATCTCTGCCCGCAGGGTGTGCTGGAGGGCGCAATCCCCCTCTCGCTGACCAATGCAGGGATACGCGCCGCGCTCGGCAAGCTGTTCAGCTGGAAGCTCTGTATCCTGCTGGCGGTCGTTGTTGCCAGTGTGGTGTTTTACCGCCCATTTTGCAAGTGGCTCTGCCCGCTGGGGGCCTTTTACGCGGTCATGAACCGTGTATCTCTTTTCCAGATGCGGGTGGACACCGATAAGTGCGTATCCTGCGGTGCCTGTGCGCGGGCCTGCAAGATGGATGTGGATATTACCAAGACGCCAAACCACGCGGAGTGTATCCGCTGCGGTATGTGTATAAAATCCTGCCCGACCAAGGCGATACACTATCAGTACGGCTTTGGCGATAAGGCAGATAACAGTAAGGAGATTTGAGTATGAAACGAATTGCAGCAATTTTGACCAGCCTGGTTCTGGTATTTTCCCTCGCCGCCTGCGGCAGCCAGCAGGCAGGCACCGCCGCCGGCAGCGAAGCAGCCTCCACCGCCAGCAGTGAAACAGCCTCCGCCGCACAGACCAAAACCGAGGAGCAGCTTTTGGCAGAGGAAAACGATATTCTGACCGCGAACAATGAACTGTGGGAAAAGGTTTTTGCCTCGATGGACAAAAATGTGACACAGACCACCCTCAGCAACAATTACGGCGATTTCCTTATGGATGCCGTGGATAAGGCGAAGGATCAGTTCACCGAGGAAGAGTACGCCTCCCTCAAAGCGGACGCTGATAAGATCCGGGAAATCGAAAATCAGATCACAGCCCTTCCTCAGGATGAAGCCGCCAGCCAGAGCGCAGCGGAGAACGGCAGCACCTTCCCACAGTTTGAGGGCAAGGACCTTGATGGCAACAGCGTTGACAGCAGCCTGTTTGCCAACAATGCGTTCACCGTTGTAAACTTCTGGTTCAGCGGCTGCAAGCCCTGCGTGGATGAGATGGATGACCTTGACGCACTCAACCAGCGCATCAAGGAGCAGGGCGGCGAGGTCATCGGCGTCAATACCGAGACGCTGGACGGCAACGCGGACAATATCGCCACCGCTAAGAAAATTCTGGAATCAGCAGGCGCATCCTTCCGCAATATCTACTTTGATCCTGACAGCGAGGCCGGCAAGTTTGCACTGGGCATCATGGCTTTCCCCACAACCTATGTTGTGGACCGTCAGGGCAACATCGTTGGGGAGCCGATCATGGGCGGCATTGATCAGGAGGCCAATATGACTGCGCTGGAAAAGCTGATTGCCGATGCTGTTGCGAGCGATACCGGCAAATAACAGCCGCCGCACGATAAAAAGAAAAAAGAAAAGATGCCTGAAAAGCAAAAAAATGGCTCGTAACCTGAAAAAGCTCAAGGACAATATTGTAACGATCACGGACTATTCCCAAAACGAATTTGAAAAGTTCTAACTGCGGGGTTCGCACAACTTCTTTGGAGATTTTCTGCTGTACGAAAATCCATTGACATTTGCTCACACCCATGCTATAATTTCGAAAGTTCGCTCGGAGGGCGAGTTGTTCGTGGAAACAACAGCCGGATAAGGCGCAGACTGAGATGTCTGTCCCTTGTCCGGCTTTTTCACGTACATAGGAGCTTTTGATGGGCTTTTTTCACGGGAATATCAAACAAATTTATTTCAGGTTATTGATCGCACTTGCTATGCTTGTGCTTTCGGATAAAAAGCAGGAAGTTGTGGAGGAATAGGATCATGTCAAACGATGAGTATTTGATTACCGATGCGCCGCTGAAAGCGCTGACGGTTTTTGCAATGCCGATGATTCTCGGCAGCTTTTTTCAGCAGGTATACAATATGGCTGACTCCATTATCGTCGGTCAGTTTGTTGGTTCCTCCGCACTGGCGGCGGTCGGTGCCTGTGCAGCCCTGACGAATGTTTTCATTTGTGTGGCACTGGGAGCCGGTGTTGGTGCAGGTGTGCTTGTAAGCCGCTATTTCGGCGCCAAAAAGTATGGCAAAATGAAAACCATTGTGTCTACATCACTGATCAGCTTTTTACTTCTGAGCATCATCCTTGGTGTCTTTGGCTTTGCCTTTTCTCATGCGATGATGAGCGGATTACAGACCCCTGCCGATATTCTGGAGGAAGCGGTACTGTACCTGCGGGTCTATTTTGTGGGCTTTCCGTTTCTGTTCATGTACAATATTCTCTCTACCATGTTCACTTCCATCGGTGAATCAAAAATTCCGCTGGGACTGCTGATCTTTTCATCCATCCTGAATATTGTGATGGATCTTTGGATGGTAGCCGGTCTGGGGCTTGGCGTGTTTGGCGCAGCACTGGCAACCCTGATTGCCCAGGGGATTTCCGCTGTGTTTTCACTATTGATTTTTCTCTATCGGATGCGGCGGTATAAGAGTGCGTTTGCCTGGTTTGACGGGCGGGAGCTGCGCTCGATGCTTCAGATTGCTGTTCCATCGGTTCTCCAGCAGTCTACCGTGTCTATCGGTATGATGATCGTACAGGCGGTGGTAAATCCTTTCGGCACACAGGCTCTTGCAGGATATGCGGCGACGATGCGGGTGGAGAATGTCTTTTCTCTGATTTTTGTGTCCATCGGCAATGCAGTTTCGCCGTATGTTTCCCAAAACCTTGGGGCGGGCAAACCCCAGCGCATCAAAAAAGGCTACCACGCAGCATTGGTGTTGGATGTGTGCTTTGCGGCGCTTGCCTTCCTTGTCATTGAAACGCTGCACATGCAGATTTCTTCGCTGTTCCTTGGAAAAGACGGAACCGCCCTGGCCTATCAGGTGTCTGGAGATTATATGAGATGGCTCGGTTACTTCTTTATCTTTATGGGAATTAAAATGGCGACCGATGGAGTTCTGCGCGGACTCGGAATCATGCGGCCATTCCTCATTGCCAACATGGTAAACCTTGCAATTCGCCTGTCCGTGGCACTGATCTGCGCACCGCGTTTTGGCATTGATTTTGTTTGGCTTGCTGTGCCGGCAGGATGGTTTGCCAACTTCTTGGTTTCCTATGCGGCACTCAGAAAATCTTGGCCAATGGATAAAGCGGCACGCGCTCGCTAATATCCGGTTTGTCAAGCTATACTATCTGCGTCCTCCTTAGTGAATAGTAATAGCCAGATCTTTCGGATCTGGCTATATCGTAGCAGATATAATTTCCGAATGTTAGGCTGTCGCCGGGCAGCTCGACAGCCTTGACAAAATCAAAGTTTATTGTCCAGCCACTCATTAAAACTCTTCTTCGAGATTCTGTAGACAGAACCTATTTTTATCCAGCGAAACTCCTTTTGCTCCAAGAGCTTGTACACCGTACCTCGGCTGATGCCAAGTATGATTTGCAGGTCCTCCACGGTATAGCAACGCTTTTCCGTGACAGGAATGGAAACTCGAAATTGCCCTTGGATTCCATTGCATGATCCCTCTTTCTTTCGTAATTTGAAACATATGATTTGATCCCACAAGCATAGCGGCCACCAGCCAAAGCCGGTGACCGCCATGATCTGAAATCAAAGTTTATATCCTATTCGACACTACTTCCCGGATATAAGGGCGAACCACCGACCCGGCTGCTGGAAACAGCTCCCGCTTCCTGTACCACATTGTTGGCAGTACCGCCGACGCCTTGAGAGCATCGCCACGGTGCGTATCATGATTGCTGACCCTTCGCTTGAGGTATGTGTTCCACGCCACCTCTCCCGGACCGTTAAGCGCTCCGCTGCCGATCAGGCAGCATCATGGCGTCAGAGCAGCCGGGACGCACCTGCCGTCGCTCCTTGGGTTGCGGCAAGGTCAGTTGTATGTAGCCGGTGATTCGGATATTCGGTTGCCAAGGTACATAGGGGAAAGAGGGCTTTTTGTCCCTCTATACTATAAAGATGCAGGTTAGCCTCATTTTGTTGATGAGAAAATTAAAAATAGCAAAATACACAAATGCAGTCGTGAGATTTGCACACTTTTGCCAACTTATATCTGCGCCCTTCATAAAAAAATCAGCCATACACCGTAGTGTATGACTGACATATACATATTTCAGGAAGTTTAAGCAGAATCTCAATTGCAATACCTATATGGATTAAAAGTGGTTATTGCGGGGGAACTTTTTCCATCAGCTCTTCCATTTCGCAGTGGAGGATCCTAGCCAAACGCAGTAAAGTCTCTGCGCGTGCTTTGTTGATGTCTTTTTGGCGCTGTTCGTATTGCTGGATCGTTCTGGCCGATATTCCTGCTTGGCAAGCAAGCTCCGACTGGCTCATATTTGCCAACGTGCGCAAACGCTTCAGATTCGTCTCGGGGATTGCCTCCCGATAGAGTTCGTTCATTTTATCAACGAATTGACGAATATCCATTTCATGGTACGGCACATACAGCATCCTCACATCGTTAATAGGCACGGCCTGATTGATTGCAGAGAATGAAAGACCGGTTTCCCACTGATAATACGCGAGAGCCCAGCCCGTCCAGTATTCAGGGCTTCGATCATAGGAATAGGATGCTTTACATGTGGGCACGGGTTCACCTGCCTGCTCCAATACCTGTCGGGCAAGTTCTACACCGGAAGTGCCAGCCAAGACGGAACCGTCACCGATTTCAAAGCGATGAGATGCATTGCTCGTCAAGAACCAATTCCAGGCGGTTTCTAACGGGCACTGAAGGTCGTTAACCATATAGTCCAGCATACGCGCCAGACATTTTTGCGCAGGGGCTAGATAATTCTTATCGTAGGCGTGAGTCACTAGGTTTCATCTCCTCGTCTAGGATCGTTGTGATGTAGAGGTCTCCTCTTTGACGACGATTCCTTTCTATATCGAAGTATTGACGCCGCGCTGACTGATCTCGAAAAGCCTTCTTCTTGTACCATTCTTTGGCATCTGCAATGTCATATGTCGAAGCCTTTCGTTTTGTTTGCAGATTCCGATGACCTGCAACGATTCTTAACAAGAACCGAATGTTTTTGCCAAGAAAAGTTGGTCGCAAAGAAAAGGACTTTGTGCTATACTGTGTTAAAAATCATTGCAAAGGTGGGAATAATATGAACCCTGCAAGAAAGCTGTATCTGGATAACATTCGCTGGGTGACGGTGGTTTTGGTGGTAATTTACCATGTGATCTATATGTTCAATGGCGTGCAGCCCTTTGGTGTGATTGGTCCCTTCCGTCCGAACCAGTTACAGGATTGCTTTCAATATCTGGTCTACCCTTGGTTCATGGCATTGCTGTTTGTTGTGTCGGGGATGAGCGCACGGTACTATCTGCAAAGTCATACCACAAAACAATTTTTGAAAGATAAAACCCGTAAGCTGCTGGTTCCGTCCACGATTGGCTTGTTCGTGTTCCAGTGGATTCTTGGTATCTATAATCTGAAAATTAGCGGCGGACTGAACATTACAGACATTCCGACGCCTATATTATATCTGATTACCGTACTGTCCGGCGTAGGACCTCTGTGGTACATCCAGATGCTCTGGTTGTTCTCCATGCTTTTGCTAGTGGTTCGGAAAATCGAAAAAGACCGGGTTCGGAACTTCTGTTCCAAAGCGCCGGTCTGGAGCATCCTGATGCTGGCAATCGTTGTTTATGGTTCGGCACAGGTATTGAACACCCCGGTCGTCACCGTTTATCGGTTTGGTATTTATGGATTCTGCTTCTTTGCAGGCTATTTTCTGTTTTCCCACGAGAACGTAATGGAACGGCTGTGCAAATGGTGGTGGATGTTTGACGCAGCCTCGGCTGTGCTTGGCATCTCATACATCGTGCGTTTTTTTGGTGAAAATTACGCCATTGCACCGGTTCTGAACAACATCCATGCCTGCGTTTATTGCTGGATCGCGATCCTTGGTATCCTTACAACGATGAGAAATTATGCCGATATCTCAACCGCATTTACACAGTGGATGGCGAAGAAGTCATGGGGTTTGTATATTTTTCATTATCTGCCCATTGCTGTGATCTCGTATGAACTGCACGAACACGCCCCGGACACGCCGGAAGTACTGGTCTATCTGCTGGTGGGCACCGGAGCCTTTATCGGCGCATTTCTGCTGGATGAAATTATCAGCCGGATGCCGATTCTGCGCTGGTGCGTCCTTGGAATCGGAAAGGAGAAGAAACGTGTTTAAGGACAATTTGGTCTCACTTCGTAAGATCCACGGTTACTCACAGGATGAGCTGGCAGAAAAAATCGGAGTGACCCGCCAGACTTTATCAAAATACGAGACAGGAGAATCTCTGCCGGACATTGAACGCTGCAAGCGGTTGGCAGAAGTTTTGGATGTTTCCATGGATGACCTCGTAAACTACGAGAAAACTGCCCGGGAGAACTTAGGGCTGGAAGTGCCACCCAAAGGAAAACACATTTTCGGTATGGTAAAAGTGGGGGACAAAGGGCAGATCGTCATTCCCGCAAATGCGCGGAAGATATTCGACATACAACCAGGGGACAATCTACTGATCCTTGGGGACGAGGAGCAAGGCCTCGCCATCCTTAAAGAGAAAAGTTTTCTGGAACAGCTGCGTCTGATGGAACGTATGCGGCACATGGAATCCATCGAATGATCAAACCCTGAGGAAAACGCACTCCCTGCACCAAATACCGCGAAGCTGAGCATGGGTTATCCGCAGCAGTGCAGACCGCATATAAATGATGCACAACATAAGCCCATGCTAACAGACACGCAGAATTTCTCGCTATGATAAGGCTTAAAAACAGCACAAGCGCCTACCCCAAACGGCAGGCGCTTGTGCTGTTTTTACTATGTAGTTTTAATAGCTATTATTCCGCTTTCGGTTTGCCATGCGCCGCCTCCGTTCTTCATAAGGGTTTGGGATTATCCCAACAAGCAATTTTGAATTTTCGGGCAAGGGACCTGAAAATTTCAAAATTCGCAAGCGGGTACTCGCTTGCTGTGCTTGCTACCGTATCTTATCCCTACTTATAAAGCGTTTCGGAAACCTCAAAATACCCGCAAAATAAGAAAAACAGAGGATGTTCAGACACCCTCCGTTTTGAAGTGACCCCCAAAAGTTAGACAATATTTTGAAGTAAAAATTGCTCAAGCAGCCGAAAGGGCTTGCTGTCTGTGAATTGCAGGCGGCAAGCCCTTTACCATGAGGCAATCGACTACCTCCGGGAAATGCAGAGGCGCCGTGACAGAGAACTGTCATTTAGCGACCTTCCGCAGATGGAGATGGATAAGCCTGATCTTCGCAATGTCCGTCCGCCGGAGGAACCGGCAAAATCGGAGCCTGCAACCCTGAACCTTGAAAGCCTTGTGGAGCAGCTTCAGAAGTCGCCGGAGCTGGCGAGTGCGCTCGCAGCCCTGATAGCGGCGCAAGCCCCGGCAAAGTGATCCGGAAAATCGAATTAGCAAAACGCAGAATTTTCTTAGCAAATTTCTGAAAAGCGTTCGAGTCCAATTAGCAAATATACATCATGCGGCGTATAAAAATCTCCCGGTAACGGAAGTGAAATTACCGGGAGAAGGAGGAACAAAAAAACGCTGCAAACCCCGAAAAAAGGCTTGCAGCGGTGCTTTCTGGCGTCCCAGAGAGGATTTGAACCTCCGACCCCACGCTTAGGAGGCGTGTGCTCTATCCAGCTGAGCTACTGAGACATTTTTAAGATTTATGTAATTTTTACTGCTCGAAGGAATCGAACAATCTGCCGCTTAGGAGGCGTGTGCTCTATCCAACTGAGCTACTGAGACAATTTGAATCAGGCAGCTGTGCGCGATGCAGGAGCACAACTGCCCTATTATTATAAACGCAACCCCGCAAAAAAGCAAGACATAATACAAAGCCGCCCGCACAGCAAAATTGTGTGGGCGGCTTTGCGTTTAAGCTATACGGAAAAGGAGAGCACTCAGGCAAGACCGTCCAGCCATGCGGCGATGCTTTCGGCGGCAAAATTGATATACGGGTACAGGGGTTGCAGGTTCCGCAGGCTTTTGTCATTACCGCTGCTGCCGGAGGTGCAGAACAGGTACACGTTTTTTTCGGTCAGGTCGTTGCTTTCAATAAAAGTTTGGATGATGCGCGGTGCGGTGGAGTGCATCATTTTAAGGCAATACCGCATAATTCTAAGTGCCGATACGGCGAGCGAGGTGCGGCA
>ERZ1034804.230-NODE-230-length-11607-cov-3.401143_pt1 | contig 11607 bp, 7 predicted proteins | sample MGYA00520635_ERZ1034804 | MGnify/ENA primary metagenome ERZ1034804 (study PRJEB33766, sample SAMN09781685) | gut metagenome | biome: gut microbiome | host: Homo sapiens | place: Madagascar | study: EMG produced TPA metagenomics assembly of the PRJNA485056 data set...
GGTATAACCATAAATGATAAAATCTCTACCTTATCATTAATACACAATGCTAAAATTGTCATGCTCAGTGCCGCAAATAGTCCAACCCTATATCTTTTTATCAGGCTTATGTTAAACACAGCCTCTCCGGCTAAAATATATTTTACAATTTCTAATAATAGATTTAAAAAAAGTACAACTCTCATACCAAATGTTCCCTATACGCAATCTGGAATTCTTTCTTTCTCCTTTGGGATACCCTTTTTACATATCCATGAATGAATATATTTCCCTTTTCATATTTTTCTATTTTATCAATGTTGACTATACACTGCCTATTAATACGGAAAAAAGTTGCTTTCTCCAACTCCTTCTCCAATTCTGACAATGAGCTTTCTTTCCTGTATCTTCCTTCTTCCAAAATAAATTCTATCGAGCTTTCGACAGCTTCTATAAAAAAAATATCCTTGCACAATATATTATATTTTTCTCTATTTCGATATACCTCTATTTTCTTTGTTCCACCAAGCGATATAACCGCATCCTGCAACACTTCCCGGATTTCATCTATTTCAAAGGGCTTTGTAATAAAGCGAAATGTATTTATATGAAAGGCTTCCTTAAACCTGTCCACTCTGCTTGTTGCAACAATAATTTTACAGTCTTTTCCATTTTCACGAAGTTTTTTCCCAGTCTCTATTCCATCAAGCTCCGGCATCTCTATATCAAGAAATAGAATATCCGGTTTTTTGCTGTTATCTAATAATTCCTTCCCACTATAAAAGCATTCAATCTCCGCTTCGGTCTTAGTTTCTGCTAAGCATATGCTGACTTTCTTTTTTAGTATTTCGCATACAATCGGTTCATCGTCACAAATACCTATTTTTATCATTTTGTATTATACCTCTTGAAATTATCTATAACCCAATTATAGACAAACTCACAGTATTTTTCAAACAAAATAATTATAACCATAGATGCCATAAATTTTAATATGATATGGCAAGAGCCAATACCAAACCGTGAGATAAAAAGGCTCTATAACACTAAACGTTTAATATGTCTTAAATACGCGATATCACAAGCTTTCCATCCTGCACATCAACCCTGACCTTATTAGACTCTATCCCCGCTGCCTCAAGCATCTCATCAGTGAGTTTTATCCTGTGCGCCTTGTCCAATACCGTATATTCCATTGCAGGGTGTTTCTTCAATTTCTCCGTACTTACCTTTCCGTCAGATATAAGCACTGTGCGGTCTACACGACCTGCAAGTGCCATATCGTGTGTCACTATGATGATGGTTATACCAAGCTCTTTGTTCAGCTTATGAAACAGCTCATAGATTGTATCAGCAGTCCTTGTATCCACGGCTCCGGTAGGCTCATCCGCAAGCAGTATGTCCGGCTTATTTGCCAGTGCCACCGCTATCGCTGCGCGCTGCTGCTCTCCTCCCGATAGCTGAGCCGGAAGCTTATCCTTATGCTCCTGTAATCCCACTGCATTTAACAGTTTAAGGGCATAGCTTTTATTATTATCCTTACGTTTTTTTATAATTTCTCCGTGTTTTAAATTATCGGTATTTCCGGTATTTTCAAACATCATCACTGCCTCGACATTCTGCAGCACAGTCAGGTATGGGAACAGATTTTTGGCACTTTTCTGCCACACAAAGCCCACCTTGTCCCTGCGGTATCTCACCATTTCAGCTTCTGAATATGTGGAAATATCTTTTCCGTCAATAGTGAGTACTCCAGCCGTTGGTGTTTCCAGTCCTCCTATCATATTTAAAAGGGTGGATTTTCCGCTGCCGGATTTTCCTATTACCGCAAGCATCTCCCCTGTTTCCACCGTCAGGTCAAGCCCCTCCAGTGCCATCACCTTTTTATCGTCTGTCTCATATATTTTTACCAATCCATCGCAGTTTATCATCTACTTTTCCCCTTTTTAATTTAAATTACTATGCCGTCACTAAGCTCAAACACTTCATCTCCCAGCTCCATCAGGTTCGGATCATGCGTGGTCATAACTATTGTGATGTCCTCATCGTCTATCAACTCACGGAACAATCGCATGACTTCAAATCCAGAAGCGGTATCAAGTGCTCCTGTCGGCTCATCCGCAAAGACCACCTTCGGGCGATGAACCACAGCGCGCGCTATCGCAACTCTCTGTTGCTCACCTCCCGATAGTTGTTCCGGCATATGGTTCATGCGCTTTGAGAGTCCGACACGCTCGAGCAGCTCTGATACTCTGTCATGCGTATTCTCATTTATCACATCGGTTTTTGCATCTCCAATGTCATTATCCATTTCAGTCAAATTCTTCTGTATCTGATGTTTATTTTTCGCAAGTCTAAGGGCAAATTCCACATTCTCATATGCCGTCATCGTGGGAATTAGTGCTATAGACTGGAATACAAATCCCATCTCATACCGCCTTAGCATTTCCCGGTCTTTCTCGGTCATCTGCTCGAGATTTTTATCCAGAAACTGCACACTTCCCTCTGTCGGCATATCAAGCGCACTAAGGATATTAAGAAGTGTGGTCTTTCCGGAGCCGGAACGCCCTTTTAAGATGGCAAGTGTTCCTTTTTTTATCTCCATGGATACTCCGTCAAGTGCGTGGACTGTTGTACCATCTCCCGCCTTGAAATATCTTTTTATATTTTGAGCAATTATCGCATTTTCCATATGTCACGACCTCATTTACCATGCTATAAAAACTTTCTACCGACTACCACAAAATCATTTTTATCTGCTAACTATCTTCTCCAAGCCTCAGTGCCTGTGCTATCTTCATACTCTTAAGCAGTCTGCTGATAACCACATAGCATACGGCTACAGCCACGAAAAGTACTCCTGTAAGCTCCAGCATATCAGATGGATAAATATATACATTTACTCCGATATTGTGTTTCTGCGGCAGATATATGATCGATATGAGCCTTACAAACATCGCTGTTGCAGTTATACCTATGCCTGCTCCCGCAAGAAGCGGCAGAAATGATAAAAATATCTGCTCGTTTAAAAGCATTGCTTTTACCTCTCTCATTCTCATGCCCATTGCGCGGTATATACCAAACTGCAGCTCCCTCTGTTTTAGTGTCATAACCCAATACAGCAAAAATCCTACTGAGCACACTATCAGTGAAAGTATAAAACTTAATGTAAACATACCGTTTGTGATCTGCACTGTGGCTGAGTTTTTATTCTCGTCTATAAGCTGCTGCGCGGATGTTATATTCCTGTATATTTCACTCTGTACTTTTTCACTTTGAGTGTCTGTTAAATTGTCTGCTGTACTATCTGAATTTTCACTGTTCTCACCGCCCAGATATCCCACAATATCATCCACCGTTTTTCCTTTTGACAGGTTCATCCACACACTGTACGGTGTCATGCCGAACTTTTCCACAACCGTAGCATAATTTGCAACGATCAGGTATTTCTCCTGCTCGGTCACATTTTTGTCTGCATCTGTCTCATAGGTGTAACGCTCGTAGCCCGGAAAACCTTTTACTATGGCACATACCTTTACATTCTCGGATGCGTAGATCTGATCTTCATCGACAGCCTCCGGTACATACCTTGAGTAATTTAAGCTGTCACCAACTTTAAGTCCCAGATCTTTTGCCAGATTTGACGAAATGATGACTCCGTCCGGCTCTTTTGCCAGCTCATTCAGGTAATTGAACCAGTGAGCGTCATTAATATCATCATTTTGTCCACTCTGCAATTTCGCAGTCTCACCGAATTCTTTTGTGTTTATCGCCATAAGATATGCATCCGAAACCGAACCACTGCCTGCGGAAATGTCTACCCTCTCGTCCTCAAGCACACGCGTGACACCGTCACAGATGCCCTCATTTTTGAGCGACTCGTATTTACCGAAATCAGGCTCGTCATACATCCAGTTTACAGAGCCATTTTTATTGTACTGTATCCTGAGTCTGAAATCCTCGTTGTATATCGCATCACAGCCCACATTGTAGACGATACGCTGCTCCATATTGCTGTTCATGGTGCGCGCCATATTCGCGTCAAAAATACCGCCGGCCACTGTCATGATAAGAAATACTGCCAGAAATCCCTGATTGTATCTGGTTCGTTTTAGCTGTAAAAATGATGCATACATTGCCGGAGAAAAATGCTTTTTAAAGAGCCTGTCCACAAGCAGAATAATAAGTCCGGTAAGTCTTACGCACAAAAGTGCCGCTGCAAATATAAAAAGCGAATTGTCCAGTATCATGACAGGATCTATGCTCCTGTTCTCAAGAACAGATATCGCAAGCGTACTCTTCTGCTTGTTGTAATTGTAAAGCAGATATGCTGACAGAGCCAAAAGTATAACGTCTATAAAGCATTTCTCCCAAAGAGGCTTTTTCTTTGATATTCGTCCCCTACTGCTGCGCTCTGATATGGCATCCTTTGATTTTTTCCACACCGGAACTGTGATAAACAGCACCATGATAACTGCCGCTGCCACCGCATAGACAAGCATCTGCCATACAAATTTGTAAGTGCTTATATCCTTTGCCGTAAATCTTAAAAATCCGTCTGTAGATGCGGCAGCCCGGCACATTATATATCCGAGTACTATTCCGAGTACACAGCCCGCAAACGCTATTATTCCCGACTGCTGTAAGTACAAAATAAATACCTGTAATTTTGTCGCACCGCGGCTTCTTAAAACAAGTATGTCATTTTGCTCGAGCGAAAGTATCTGTACAGATATCATTCTTATAAATAAAATCAAAAGCACAAGACACGGCAGCTCCAACGCCCAAAGCATCAGCTTTATCGTCTTCTGCTGTGTAAAAAAGCGCTCCAGCGTATCACGGATGTTGTCATTGTAGAGCTTGTCAGCATCCTTAAACTGCTCCATATACCCGTCATAAAGTGAGGCATTTTCCGTGTTGATCTGCCTGTAATCCAGCATGATAAAATCACTGTAGCTGATATTGTCCTCGCTGTAATACTGCATCATTTCGTCAAAAACATCCTGCGAAACAAATATCACATCGCCCATATCCGAAAGCGTCTTGGCCCAATATGGATCGTTTATATCTTTTTCACGACAGATCTGTGATATAACGAAAGAAATTTCCTTTTTCCCACTGCCATCAGGTACATGTAAATAGATTTTTTCACCTGCTACAAGTCCGTAGTGATCCATTGTCTTTTCGCTTATACAGCATTCGAATGTGGCTGTGCCAGTCTGAGATTTTACAACATCCGCGTACTCCGAAAGTCCCGGCAGATATCCTATTGTAAAATAATTGTTAGGTCCTCCAAACTCTGTATCCGCGCGTCCTCCTGGGAGTGTGATAAGCTGCTGTGAGGAAACCTTGTTTATATCCACATATTCAGTCCACTTCTGCTCGTATCCTGACAGCTTATCAAGTACTGACTGCGAATCAGGATAATCTGCCACCGCATATGTTCCCTCGCGGCTCATCTGTGCAGGAAACTCATTCTGCTGTGTGGCATGATCCGTAAAAAGTCTGTCGAGTATCTGATTTTCCGCACCCTTTTCAAACATAGAGTGGCACACAAAAAGTGCTATAAACAAAGCCACTCCCATAAGCAGACACAAATTTAACCATTTTCTGTTTTTTAATTTATTAATTACGAAGCCAAACATATTTCATCGCCCTCATCAATACCGTAAAGCACAAGTGTATTGCTGCCTGATGTATAATCGCCCAATATTACCGGCTGCTTTACCACGCTGTCCCCATCAATTTTCCACACATAGTATGATGTATCATCTTTGTCCATAGGATTGACCTGCTTGTGTATGATCGAAGTCGGCACCACTACCACCTTTTTAAAAGAAACATAAGAAAACTTTACAGCAGATGCCCTGGTCAGATCATCCGGTATTCCATTGTCAAGTTTTATATAAAATGCTGCATTTCCATATCCCGAATCTGTGTTTCCGGTAATATGCACACCTTTATCATCCTGATTTATATATCCCTTTTGAGCTTGTCTGCCGTAACCTGCAAAACCGATACAGTTTCCGTAGATTGTTGTACCGTCCAGCTCAAGTGATACGCGCTCTCCCACATCTGCTATATTGTCCGTATATACGTTATAGTTATTGCTATCCTTTACCAGAACCTGCAGTACATCCGTGGAATTTCCGGTTATCTGCAGGATATCTGAGCCTTCCTCCACATTATCTCCTGCCTTGACACTCACCTTTGAAACTTTGCCGTCATTTTTGGCATATACTGAAATATTTCCTTTGCCGTCATTTCCAGCACTTATACTGTCATATGCTGACTGTAGCCGGGAAAGCTGATAGGTGTGGTCTGCATTGGCAAGTTTTTTCTGCAGATCAAGCAGCTGTAAGTTCAATTTCAACTGCTGCTCTTCATATGCTGTATCCGGCTTTTCATCCTCCTGGTTATTTTCTTCTGCGCTGCTACCACCTTCAGATAAATCTTTTACCTGTTTATCGTAATCTGCGATCTTGTGCGCATAGGATTCATTCTCTGCGTCGATCTCATTTTTTGCCTCTGTTATGGCAGCTTTGCCCTCTCCGGTATCCACCACGTAAAGCAGCATCCCCTTTTCTACCGTATCGTCCTGCTTCACATTGACCGATACGATCTGCCCTTCATAATCACAGGTTTCGGTTATCGTCCCTGCGTCAGATCTGCTGTACTGTACACCGTAGTTTGCTATATCAAAGTCAGACCGTGTTACCGTATATTTGCTGTACTTTGTCGGAACCTGATCCGTAGAATTATAGTAGACCAGTTCCCCCTCTTTTAAGCCCTCTGTGACCTGTGTATAGTTTTCATCAGACTCACCTGTCGTTATGATGCGTTTCTCGCGGCCGCCCTCATCATTTTTCACATAGACATATCTGGTATCGCCATCCTTATAGATGGAATCTTTTCCCACGACAAGTGTATGATCTGCCTTTGTTTTTTCAAAGTATACAGGATACATCTGTCCTGCCGTAAGAGACGGCTTTTCCCTGCTTTCCACGCACACATCCGGATAGCGGTTGTTTATCTTCGAAAGTACCAAAACCTCTGATGTATATTGAGACTCGGTGACATCATATTTTTCGCCATCGACTATCACATATTTCTTGTCATAATCGCTATATTTGTACTCATTTATAGCTGTATCTTTTATATCCAGCACAAGGTCATCCGTATCTGAGACAATGACTATATTCTCGTATGCCGCAGCAGACCTTCCCTCTGTCAGCTTCTTAGTGTAAGTGACAAGACCGCTGTGGGCTGCCTTAAGCATTCCATCATCAACGATCTGCTGATATGAAGCCATCTGCTCATTGATCTTTTGCACGCGGTATTCGTGAAGCTGCTTATCGTACCGCTGATTTTCCTGTTCCGTGGCGATCTGTGTGTTGTAATCCTCGTCCGTACTCTCATTTTTCTCAGTCTGTTCTGTTGAAAATTCACCCATATCCGCTGCACGTTCATCAATATTTGTGTCTGTATTGATTTCATACGCATCATCCATAGCTCCATCAGCCGTGTCCATCTTATTATGCTCATTATTCTCCTGCTGAGCCGCCTGATTTTCCCACAATTTGATCTGCGTATCCGAGATCTGAGCTGATATCTCATATGTCTCATTCTCATGCGCCAGCGCAGCCTTACATTCCTGCAACTGTTTTTTTGCCTCATCCACATCACAGACAGCAAGCTCATCCCCCGGATTTACTGTATCTCCCGGCTCCACATATATCTGTGAAATATTTACATTGGCACTGTAGTAATTGCAGTAATCCCTTGGAACCGCGGTAGCCATCAATACCTGAACCGATCCGATCGCAGCGTATTCCACAGGTCTGTAGGCTTCATTTAACGCTACAGGTTCTTCAAGCTCCGGTATGCTGCTTTCTGTCATTTTTCCACAGCCGCCTGCCAAAAACGACACACATATCCCCAATACTGCCAGCTTTTTTATTGATAAAATGTTTCTGATCTTCACTGCAAAACCACCTCATCCCCGCTTTTAAGTCCTTCTGTGATGATCCGGTAGTCTCCCACCTGATCTCCGGCATTTATCCATACCGCCTGTCTGTATCCATTCTCATCCAGCGTGTATACAAAATACCTGCCATCATTCTCATGTACTGCGTCCTTTTGCACATACACAGCATTTTCTATAGCAGGGCGCGTCACCTCTATGGAAAATATCTGTGCATCCGATACTGCCGACATGTCCGATACCGGTTCAAAAACAAGCTTTTTATCGTCCACCTCTTTTACCTTAAGTTCAAACTCTATATCAGATGCTGTTGCCGTGTATACATCACCTACATTAAAGTCATAACCTTCCGGCCTGTCAGCCTCGTAATTGCCGTTTCCGCTGATTTCTGTTATAAGATTGTTGCCCGGTTCAAAAACTCCCGCCAAAAGCGAATTGTTCATTGCCGTGATCGTGCCATCCTCGGATGCCGTGATCTGATATCTCGACAGTTTTTCCTTAGCCTCATCAAGATAAAGCTGGGCAACCTCTGTATCCTTATCAAGCTGGGCAATATCGCTTGAATAATCCTGAGTATCATCGATTTTCATAATAGCCCTGTAGTGCTCTGCTAAAAGCTTATTCTGACTGATCTGCCCGCTGTAATCCTCAATCTTTTTCTGTATCTCCCCGGATTTAAAAGCCACCAGTATATCGCCCTTTTTCACATGATCACCCACTGCCACATTCACCTTTTCAAGCGTAAGCTCCGTGTTTGTCGCACCATAGGAAAACTTGGTATAGCCCTGCGCTCTCAGACTGATGGTAGTCTGCGGTGTGAGTGAACCGCTCTGTACCGTAACTGTCTGGTATGATATTTTCTCGTAGGAAGCTCTGTCCGTCTGTGCAAGCTCCTTTTGTGCCGCCCCACATCCCGAAAATAAAATAGAGGTAATTGCCGCGGCAAGTATCAAACGCCCTATATATTTTTTCTTTTTATTAATCATATATTTTCCACATCTTTTCCAAATAAATATGAACCTGATCTATTATATAAAAATGTAACTCCATGTATAAACTGTATAACAGCCAATAACAGTATCTTATATTAGATCATCAAGCCTTATGATCGTGCCGTCTATAGCATTCACATACACCGGATATCTGTCGTAGCCCATATCCTGTTTTGACAGACACCATGCCGGAACATAAGTATATTTATCCTTGTCAGATGCATCCCTCAAACGGATATATCCGAGCTTTAGATTGTTGTAAGTGTGATTTTGTGTAAAATCATACTGATCTGAGTTTTTTGTCATGTCATCCTTGATAATCTCCTTTATAGTGTCCATTGACAAGAGTTCTACGTTTTTTGACTCATTAACAATATCAACAGGGTAAGAAATACTAAATTCCGTCACTCCCTGATCCGTCACAATAAAGGAACTGCTGCCATATGGAATAAAATCATCATAGTTATCGAGATTCTCCCATATATCCATATTCCGGGTGAAATCGAGTGACTTGCAAAACGCTATACCATCTACACCCTCGCCATAATCTATGATATATCCCCACGCTGTATCTTTCACAGTACTCTCTGTATCATCAATTTTTACGGCATCATCGTCATCCACGCTCACGGTCACTCCTGTGCTCCACTCGTAGTCTGAGGTTCCTATATACACCTGTGAAGCCCTGCCTAATTTATTTTGAAATTCTTCTGCCTTCTTTACAGCTTTGTCTTTGGTCAATACACACTCATTGTCATATGCAGAGGTAGTATCTCCACCTGTAGAACCTCCGTTTAAGCCCCATACACCTTTCTCCTCTGCAAAGGATGGTGGTCCGTAATAACCATACTCACTGGCATCGTATGATGTTCCCTTATATCCTGCTTTAAGAGGCTGTGCTGAAATATATTCAAGAGAACCGTCCTCAGCAATTCCAAATCTAAGCTCACAGAAAACATTACCAATATATCCCAGATACTCATTACAATCCGTATAATCTGTGGCTATTTCACGCGTATCCAGTGCAGACGGTTCTGCCTTTTCATACTGTTCCAGCAGATCATTTTCACTTTTCATCACACTGCTGACGCCCTCTTCTGTGATAAGTCCCGCATCAATTTTCTGCTGATACCCGGCAATCTCATTTTTGACAACCTCCATGCTGTGATATATCTCTTCTTTCGTATAATGAGGTATGTCGTGATAATATATGGTACTATCGCCAAAATAAGCCTCTATCACACTCTTTTTGAAATCGGCATCTACCTTTATATTCTGCACCTCAACAACCGACATGCTTTTGCAGTCCGGCAGGGTAATGTCTGCTGAAATATCCACATCCACACTTTTGTCCGATGTCTCAACAGAAAAGCTGTCATTCCATTTCGTACTGTCGTCAAACGCGCTTATATCGCTTCCTGCTTTTGTGTTTATATTTTCAGTTTCCATATTGTAATCTACTTTTTTTCCTGAACAGCCGGTTAATGCTATTGCAAGAACTGCCGCCGGTATAATAACGTTTTTCCTCTTCATAGCCTCTCCTTTACAGTGAATTTTCCAAATTTATGATCGTTCCATCTATAGCGTTTACAAAGATAGCATTTCGCTCACTGGAGTAGTCTACCATACGTGACAGTACCCACGCCGGAACATAGCTGTATTTTCCCTGTTCACTGTCACTTCTTATCTTAAGATAACTAAGCTGCAGCTTATTGAATGACGATGCAGTATCATATTTATCAGGATTTTCCGTAATCTCCGCCTTGATGATCTGCTCTATATTTTTCAGAGAAATAAGCTCCACATCCTTATAGATCTGTGTTACATTTACCGGATATTCCAACTGCACATCGATTATTCCATCATCCGTGACTGTAAGAAGTGTACTGTCAGGCAGTGTAACATCATCTGTATCACTATCATTTGTTTCATACACCGACAAATAGGTATCCCTATCCAATCCATCCTTAAATGTGATGCCGTCTATGCCGGTCGCGTATGAATAAATATATCCCCACGCTGCTGTCTGATAGTCATTTCCCTCTTCGCTGTTATTAAACCCTATCCAGCTGCACTCACATTCACCTCGTTGCACCTGATCCTGCATTCCCAATTTACTAAGGAAATCCCCGGCTTCTTTTTTGGTTGATGCGGCGGATTTACTGCCCTCATTTGAGGTCTCGTCCACCTTATCCTTTAGATCCTCATCCTGAAAAGTCTGCGTTATGGTATCATAGTCCTCATTCCTTAAAGATGGTGGACCGTAATCTGTCCCAGACTGAGACAAGGCATAAGCATGTACCTTGTGAGCCTCAAACTCCACCTCACAGAACACATCCCCCTTGTAGCCTGCAAATACTTCACAGCTTTCGAGATCCTTTGCCACGGTATAAGTAGTCTTTGCCGTTTCAAGCTTATCCCTGTATTCAGCCAGTCGCTGTTCCAACCACTCCCTGTAAGTATCATCCTGTTCTTTCTGCCAGTACTCTATGACCTCATTCAGTTCGTCAACAGTATAATGATCCGGATCGTGATAATAGTACTCGTTCCCACCAAAATATAAATCCAGAAAACGCTTTTTGTAATCAGCATCTATCTTTACATTTTCCACCTCAACAACCGACATGTTATCAAAGTCCGGAACTACAATAT
>ERZ1034804.233-NODE-233-length-11516-cov-4.719920_pt1 | contig 11516 bp, 22 predicted proteins | sample MGYA00520635_ERZ1034804 | MGnify/ENA primary metagenome ERZ1034804 (study PRJEB33766, sample SAMN09781685) | gut metagenome | biome: gut microbiome | host: Homo sapiens | place: Madagascar | study: EMG produced TPA metagenomics assembly of the PRJNA485056 data set...
ATGGTTTGCCCGGAGTGCGAAATAGAAAGCTTTGAAAGGAGTATCAAGATGGATGATGGAATTCAGGCGCAGATCGCCTCCGTGGAGGCGCGATGCAAGAGCAACACGCACAGAATCGACGAGCTAGAGGCGGACAACAAGGCGCTGCACCAGCTGGCGACCTCGGTCGAAGTCCTTGCTACGAAGCAGGAGACGATCGAGGCGAACGTGACTGAGATCAAGGACGACGTAAAGAGCCTCAAGGCGCTGCCGGGAAGCCGCTGGGAGACGGTCGTAAAGGGCCTTATCACGGCAATCCTCGCAGGGCTGATCGGCTTTGCACTGGCGAAACTGGGGCTGGGCTGATGCGCAGAGACAAGAAACGATGGACAAAGGGCCGCATGGCCCGCGAGCTTGTGTACTACTGCCTGTGGATGCTCACGGCAGTGGCCACATGGGCGATGATTCTGAAAACGGCTGCCGTACTGCTGGACAGGACGTGCGATCTCAGCGACGTGCTGGTATTCGCGGGCGCGGCCTTCGGCGGGGAGCTGCTTTTGCTCCTGCTCAAGAGAGTATTTGCAAAACCAAATGATAAAGATGATGGAGGTACATACGATGGATAAGATCATCAAACGGCTCGGGAATCTCCTGAGCGTGAAAAGCCTTGTGACGCTGACGCTGACGGCGGTGTTCGCGTACATGGCCGTTGTGGGCAAGATCAGTCAAGACTTCATGACGGTGTATGCCGTCGTGATCGCGTTCTACTTCGGCACGCAGAGCCAGAAGGTGCAGGACGCAGTGGATGGAGGCGCGGACAATGCCAATAATTAAAGATGCGCTCACGCCGGTCAACCATCGCTCGGGCGGCTGCACGCCGAAATGGATCGTCGTACATTACTTCGGCGCGCTCGGCTCTGCGGCCAGCGTGGCCGAGTGGTTCAAAAATCCACAGGCCAGAGCCAGCGCGCACTACGCCGTAGACGAGGGCGATATCATTTACCGGTGCGTGAAGGATACGGACGTGGCATGGCACTGCGGCGATGGTACGCTGCATCCGGAGTGCCGGAACTGGAACTCTATCGGCGTGGAGCTGCGGCCGAAGAAGGTCAACACGAAGCGCATGGGAGCCTACGACACGGACTGGTTTTTCGAGAAAAAGGTGCTCGATAATGCCGAGTGGCTCATCCGCAAGCTCATGCAGGAGCACAACATTCCGGCGGATCACATCATCCGGCATTACGATGTGTCCGGGAAGTTCTGCCCGCGTCCTTTTGTAGGCGCGGACATGAACACCTACTATCACACCACTGGCAACGAGCAGTGGAAAAAATTCTTGGGGAGGTTTGATGACGAAGTGGTAGAGAAAAGCAAAATGATCGTGGACGGCAAGGAGGTCGCCGTCGAACGCATCCTGAAAAACGGAACGAACTATGTCAAGGTGCGCGATATCGCCGCCGCGCTGGGCCTGAAGGTCAGCAATAAGGGCAATATCGCCGTGCTGGAGAGCAAGTGATTCCAAACCGTCCTGCGCCGGAAGGAGGCGCAAATGGCAAGAGGGCGCGTGCAGTTACCGGATGGATTAAAAAATCTGCTGGCAAGCGATTGGGAGCGCGTCCTTGGGCAGGCGATGCTTGGCCGGGAGGATCGGGAAATCGGGAGGCTGTACATTCTGGAGCGAATGCCACAGATCGATATCGCGGAAGAGCTGCACATGGATCGGTCAACGGTCTCCCGGCGAATGGATAAGATTATGATCGAAGCGCGCAGGACGGCGGAAAAGCTGAATATGGTATAAAAGCGCCCGGTGTCAAAGCCTGACACCGGGATTTTTTACGCCTTTGTGGCGGATAGGTATTCGGCGATCCAACCGCGAATCAATTCATTCGGGGTCGTACTGTTGGCTTTCGCCGCAGCCTTAAAGGCTTCCGCGATCTCCCGTTTTAGCTTGCAGGGGATCACGGCCATGTTTTCTGCATCCCACTTGTTGCGAGTGCGCTTTTGCGCATCAGTCGGCATTTTTTCGCCTACCTTAGCAGATCCAGAGGTGGGTATGTTGGCTGCTTCATGCGGGCACCTCCTGCCACGCGCAGATGTTCGCCGCATCATGCGCGGCAGAGATCAGCGCTTCGGCGTCTACGCCCAGAACGCCGTCTATGGACTGGAAAACGTCCAAGACATCCTCCGGGGTGTCGATGGACGCATCGTCCATCGTGCCGCAGGCGAAGCGCCAGCGGAAGCCGTCGGCGACCACGCAAAAATAAACGCGGCTGCCAAAATCGCCGCAGGACGTGTCGTCGACATCTACGGCGACGAGCTGACCGTTAATGTCGACAACGATACCGCCGGAAAACTGCCAATATCCGCCGCCGTCGTTTGCAAAATCCGGATTGTATGTTGGGTTGGTTGCCCAACCCCAAGCGGAAATAATACTAAGCATTTTTATGTCCTCCTGTTATTGTTGTTTGTTTATCTCTATGGTCATATTATATACTGTATTACCGTATATGTCAAGTACAAATTGCAAAAAAGCTGAAAATAAATCGCACGAAAACGCTACACAAATGCACACAAATGCATCCCTTAGATTTTCGGGCAAGCGCATAATGAGGATAGGAGCTGGCCAGCTTACTATTTTATCGGAGGTACTACTATGGAGTACGCAAGCAATGGCAAGGCCAATGCGGCCCTGACAACTGGTATCATCGGCACGGCGGGCGTCGGCCTCGGCCTGCTCGGAAATCTGCTGAGTGGCGGATGGGGCGCGAATCCGGCTGCTGCGGCTGTAGCGGCGGGTGCGTGCAGCGAAAACACGCCGGTAACGCGCTATGAGCTGGATCGTGAACAGCAGCTCGCGCAGAAGGACAGCGAGATCGCGCTGCTCAAGGCCAACACCTACAACGATCAGAAGATGCTGGAGATGTACACTTACATCGACGGCCAGCTCAAGGACGTTCGGAAGTCCCTGTGCGATCAGGCCGTCCACAACCAGCGCACCGAGGACAGTTTCGTGCTGGCCCGCCAGGACATCGCGTCCGTCAAGGACGAGCTGCACCGCGAGATCGAGATGGAGGCCGAACGGCGCTGCTGCGGCGACAACAGCATTGTCACCTACGCCAACGCGACGTTTTACCCGAAGCAGGTCGCAGACGTCACCACCGGCACCGCGACCACGGCGCAGACGCTCTACAACCCGCTTCCGAAGTGCGGGTGCTGCAACAAGTAAACCAAAGGGGCGGCAATAGCCGCCCCATCCTTAAAGGAGGTAAAACTTTATGGTGACGATAGATCAGGCTATGCGCGGAATTTTGCGTTTTTTTGATACAGTAGCATCCCCACATATGGACGAGGTGCGCTCCTTTGTAGCAGGCGTTGGGTTGTCTTTACTGGCAGACGGCAGCAAAGAGCAACTGCTTGTGCTGAGAGATAACCCGTGGTTCAAAGCGATGCGGATTATGGATGAGCACGGGGATATCGACATTGACAGGCTCTATAATAAGGCAAGACCTCGGCTCGACGGGCGAAAACTCCCGATAGGGATTCCATTTATCGGAAAGCTGACTTTTGCTTCGGACGACCTTGACAGCCTATACAAATACATCCAGGAGGCGTGAGCATGAAAGACTACATCAACGGACTGTACGCGCGGCTGGAGGAGCTTTCCGAAAAGCCGCTGACGCTGGGGCACATCGAAGAGGCTGACGCCGTGGCGGGCCTCCTGTGCCGCCTGCATAAGCTTGACGGCATGGATGGAGACCATTTTCGTGAGTCCACGAAAATGATGACCCTGACAGAGCAGGAGGCTAAAGTATGGATGCAGAATCTTGAAAATGACGATCCGCGCAGGCCGAACGGCCCGATGTGGACGGAGCAGGAATGCATCGCTGCTGCGGACTCGGCCGGGGTTGATCGGCATGGTATCCCGGACTATATCTTCTGGGCCGCGATGAATATGGAGTGGTCTGACGGCTGGGCCGTGGCAAGGGACTATGGTATCGACCAGTCGCAGTATTATGCAAGGCTGGCAGAGCGGTTTTTGAGAGATAAGGACGGCCCGGGGCCTGTGCAAAAAATTGCTAGGTATTACCACTGCGTTGTGTGCGGAAAAGGTTAGCATTTTTCGTTAGCATTTTGTGTTCTGAGTGTGCAAAATCGCTTGTGTGAATGTAGAATATTTTCTGCGTTCGCAGAAAGGATAAAATGTCGAAAAGCATTGATACACAAAGAAAAACCCGCAATCTCAATGGATTGCGGGTTTTCTTTATCTGGCAGGGGATGAGGGATTCGAACAGGAATGCACGCTGAAAAAATGTAGGGAAATCAATCGCTTTTTGAGACGTTAGCATTTTCATTAGCAAGTTCGTAAAATGCGGCCATTTTATTTTGGGCTTTCAGGCGGTCGGACTTGGCGAGGTGCGTATAGATATTGCGCATGGTATTGTAGTCAGACCAGCCGCCGATCTCCATTGCCTCAAGCTCTGACATGCCGAGATGATAAGCGAGGGATGCGAAGCTGTGACGCAGGCCGTGCGCACCGACATTCGGAATGCCAAGCTGCGCACAGACATCCTCCATGGTACGGTAGAGCGCACAGGGCGTACCCTCCCAAACGGGACCGGAGGTCTTGCCGGTGCGCTGCAAGGCGTCCAGAAGCTGCGGGATCATAATCGGGACATAGCGGGTGCTGGCGGCGGTCTTGGTCTGCTCCTTGCGGACAATCTTGTTATCCGCGTCCTGCACGGCGGAGGCGTGAACGTGGATTGTCCTGTTTTTTATGTCGATATCAGAATAGTCGAGTGCCATGATCTCGGACCGGCGAAGAGAGTGCAGAGCAAGCAGCGCGGGAATTTCATATTTGCGGCCTTTCAAGAGCGGGAGGACTTTCAAAACGTCCTCCGGCTGCAAGAATGGACGCTCTTTTTTCTGCCCGCGCGGGAGACGGACATCCGGGACGGGCGCGCCGGCAGCGCGCAGGCAGGAGGCCGTAAAACCCCATGCGTTTTTCAGGGTCTTTACGGCGACTGGCTCGGAGTCGATCACCTTCTGCCAGTCAATCTTACCGGGAGGCATATCCAGGACGCTCTGGAAACGGTGCTCTTTGATGATTTCATAGCCGCGGATCGTCGCTGGGGATGTATCGGACGGAAGCGCGGCGATATAGTCGGTCATGAGGTCGCGGACGGTCTTGTCCGTCCTGTATTTCACTTCGCGGGCGTCGGCGCGGTGCTGGGCCTTGATGAGCTGCGCCTGCTTGATGCAGTCGGAGCGCGTGAGGGCGGAGACGGGGATGCTCTCGCCGCCAAGGCGGAGCTGGATGAACCATGTGCCGGATTTCAGCTTTCGAGGCTCGGGGACTTTCATAGCGCACCACCTCGCAGGCGCGCAAAGGCGCTTGCCGCTGCGGCTATTGGCTCGCGTATCCAGCCAACGTCGAGGTTGGACAGATCGATAAGGAGCGCGCCCATGGCCAGCAGTGCCAGTATACCGAAGATCCACGCAAGCGCCCGGTATGTTGCGAGCTGCTCCCGCGCGTGCTTCAGCTCCAACGCCGATATCTCGATTTTTGTATTGGCTACCTGTAGCTTCTGCGTCAGCTCCTGCACAGCCTGCTGAAGCTCCTGCACAGCCTGCTGAAGCTCAGTCGGATCGGCATGGGCGTCGATGTCGCAGCAATCGTCCAGCGAGACGCCGAGCATTTTGCAGATAGGGCCTGCTGTTCCCAGCGGCGGGTCTTTTGTCGCGCCGCGCAGGAAGTTGTTGACGGTGGAGGGGCTGAGTCGGGTTTCATCGACGATATCCTGATTCGTAATTTTAGGGTACGCGCTGTTTTTTGCTTTCTGGCATGCGTCTACAACTTTTTGATTCAAAAAATCACTCTTTTCGGCAAAATGTTAGGGTGTTAACATAGGAAGCCAATAGCGAGGCTTGTAATATTTACCATGTTCGGCGTATGGTATGACTACAGGCGCTCCCAATCGTCTGGCCACAAAAGCCCCGTGCCGACGCAGGCACGCCGGTACGGGGCAATCTCATGTGCGATCATCACATCAGCCTCTTTCTCAATATCAGCCCGGTGGTGTCAGACTTGGGCACCGTCTATGGGTGGCATTTCCCGCAAGGGCTATAGCCCTTGCTTATCATCTCGTCACGTGTGCCGGTAGCGGTTGATCGGTTCTTATCCTTGATGTGGTCGGCGCTGGAGCAGCCAATCACGTGGAATACCTTCGTATTTGTGTTCAGAATATACGAATGGGTAGCTTGTTCGCTTGTATCTTCGGTCGCGTCCGTTTCAATGTCCTCATCCGCGTAAGGATTCCCGCCAATGCTCTCATAATATGCGGCAGCGGCCTCCGCCTGCTCTTCCTCCGTGTAATATAGGTCGCCAGTGTCCGGCGTCACAGTGTCGGCAGATGCAGCCTGATTCTCCTGCGTCAGTTTCAAATCCGGAGCATATTCCTCAACGTTGCTCGTATTCAGCCGCTCACCGCTCGGCTCTTTGCTTACGTGAGGCACCCTCTTCAGCAGGTTTGATATGGCGCCGATCAGTATGAAAGCGAAGCAAACAATTGCAAGGACTCTAATCCATAGCGGCCGTTCCCGCACCTTCTGTGTGGAGTTGTCTTTTTGTTGGGCCGTTTCGGAATTGGACACTGCCGCATACGTCCCGGCGGCCACAGCAGTCCACAGGTGGCTTTGCATCTTACGCTTCCGGCCAGCTTTTGTAGTTGGGATACCAGTTGCCCGCGCAATACGCTGCTTTGCAGCAGTTATTCCCAGCGCACGATTGAGTGAAAACCCTGGAATAAGCGATTTCTTTCGGCTCATAGCACATCACCTGTCCATAAAACCGGACTTATTGCGTGTCCGGCTGTAGAAATTTCATGCAGAAAATTGTAAGTTCTGGCAATTGATATTTTAGAACCATCGTTCTAAAATGGAAAATACAAAAAAGAGAAAGGAAGCGCGAAATGTTTGACGAGCTTGTGAACGATCTGCTGTCGCTGACTCCGGAGGGACTCAATCTTTTTTCCGCGTATATCGCTGCTTTAGAAAGTCGAGATATGCCCGCGCTTCCGACTGCGCCGCAGGCGGTAATTTCATAAACGCCTCCGCAACACTTTGAACCTCATCGGGAATACCGATGGGGTTTTCTGTTTCTTTGGTTCCCATCAGGATAGCAACGGTCGTGTTCCAGTGTTGCGCCAGCTTTTCGATTTTGGCATATGGCGGTGCCTTTTGCTCAGTTTCATATTTCGTGTATGTCGAGCGTTCTATGCCGAGAAAATCAGCAATTGCTTGCTGTGACTCGCCATTTAGCTCACGAAATCTCTTGAAATTATTCATCAGAATCACCTAATTCAAGTATATGTGAAAATAGTGAACGTTTCAATAGTGAATTTTTTGCACAACACTATTGACAAATGTGCCGTACATGTGTTATAAGAAGAATGTGAAAACAAGCCACATCATATGTGGCTAAAATGCACGGAGAGGAGGCGAGGAAAATGGAAAAGGAAGCCTTGGTGAAAGCACTCGAAAAGCAGGTGCAGCTGATTTCCAAGTGCTCCGAGAATTGCGTGGCGGAGGCAGACGCGCAGGGTCTTGCAGCGCTTACAGAAGCGCTGCGCAAGCTGACCGATACGGTCGATTTGTTCTGCAACTGATTTGGAGAGGTGAGACGAATGAACCAACGGCGAATTCTTCGCCAGCTAGAGCGGCGTGTCGCCGCCCTGGAGAAACTCCACGAACCGTGCGAGGTACGCGTGGAAATCTCTCCGAAGGCGGTTGACTTGGGCTTCATCCATCAGATTCTTGGCTCTCAAAGTAATCCGCCAAAAACTGATGATACGCCGCGAGATACCCAATAGTCATTTTGTTGGCAGCGGCCAACGTTTTCGCGGCCACGTCGGACACAAGTGCCGAGATTGACTCTGGGGTGCTGTCCTCCAGTCGATAAACGTGCTGGTTGCTTACAAGCCGTGTGAGTTCCGGTTCGACCTCGCGGAGATAGGACTCGAATTCGTGAAAGTCTGGAAATTGCATTTTTACACCTCCCTTCCGCCCAAATCTTACCACGCGGGCAAAGGGAAGTCAAAAGGAGGGATAACCACGAAAAACCTTGCACTTATGCGCGAACGCGCAAAGCTGACCCAGCGCGAGCTTGCCGACGTTCTCGGCGTCGAGCGCAGCACCGTCGCAAAATGGGAGTCCGGCGCGGCATATCCCCGCGCCTCGCAGCTTCCGGCGCTGGCCAAGGCGCTGGGCTGCTCGATCGACGAGCTTTACAGCAGAGAGGAGGAAAGCGCCTGATGAGTCGAGAGGAGAGGGAGAACCAGAGCTTTTTATGGCGGCTGATCGTATGCACGATCGTGCTTTTGATCTGCACCGTCCGCATTCTGGATATCATCGGTATCATTTGAGAGGAGGACTATCATGCCAAAGCTAAGAGTCGAGCGCACGACGGACTACCGGCTGACGGCGATGATCCGCGGCGAGATGGCCGCGCAGTCGGTGCCGGTTGCGACGGCCTGCCGCTATGCGGGCTGCTGCGCGAACACCCTGTATAAGATTTTCGAGTCGCCGACCGCGTATATGGATAAGACGCTGCGCCTGATGCGCGGCCTGCACATCCCCATTGAGTCGGTGCGCGAAGCGATCACCTACCCCTATTGAGGAGGTGAGAGAGATGGAGGAGAAGGAAGCTCGATTTGTGACGGACGCGGACGATCTGGCGATCATCCGGCGCTGGCGCGAGCTGAACGGCATCACGCCGCAGCAGCTGCCGCAGTCCGCCTGATAACATTATCCCACAAAATTGGAGAAAAAGACATGGAACAGGAATACACAAATATCTGCCGGGCGTGCAGGAATGCTGCGCATCTGAGTCAGGAACAGTGGGCAGAGGCTCTTCATGTATCCGTCGATACGGTCAAGGGCTGGGAACGCGATATCCGCATCCCGTCAAACTATCACGTCTGCCTGATGGTGGATCTGTGCGGCGAATCGTGGTATGCGTACAAGCACCTGCGCCAGACTTCGGACTGCCTGGGCGTGCTGCCCGATACCGAGCGCCAGCCGCTGCCGCTGGCCGTGATCCGGCTGGTCAACCGCATCATAAGCTTTGCAGACCGGAACCGTGACAAGCAGCTGCTTCAGATCGCCGAGGACGGCGCGATCGACGAAAAAGAGCGCCCGACCTACGAAGAGATCGTGCGCGAACTGAATGATATCATCGGTGCGGCGTATACGCTGCGCTACGCGGAGGGTGCCAGCCATGCGGAAAAATGAGCATAAAAAGAACCGCCCGGCTGCTGCGAACAACCGGACGGTCGATTCCGAAAACGGAATCACGAAAGCATATTCAGTATATCACCAGTTTCGCAAAAATGCAAGGGTGGGAGGTGAAAAGTTTTGAACGAAGATTTTCGGGCTTTCTGGGCCGTTGTTCCGGCGACGGTTCTGTATGACGATTCCATTCCTGCCAACGCGAAGCTGCTGTATGGGCAGATCTCCACGATGACCGGCTACACCGGCGAGGGCGGGTGCTGTGCCGCGACGAATGCGCAGCTTGCCGGGCCAAACAAACTGTCCGAGGATTCGGTCAGCCGCCTTATCAAGGCGCTTGAAAAGGCCGGCCACATTGAAGTCCGATACGCCCCTGATCCAAAGGACGGGCACCCCGTCCGCAGCATCTATCAGGTGCTGCAAGCGCCACCCCTTACCGGCAAAAATGCCGATAAGCTTATCGGCAAAAAAACCGACCCCTTATCGGCAAAAAAACCGATGAGTAATGTATTAGATAATAATATATTACCCCCTAAAAGCCCCCCAAGGGGGCGGCGCACGAAATCAACCGCAGAATGGAAGCCTGAACGCTTCGAAGGCTTCTGGAAATTCTACCCCAGAGGCGAAGGACGACAAGCTGCAATCCGCGCATGGGACAGGCTCCAGCCTAGCGACGAACTGATCCTGCGCATTGGCCGGGCCTTGACCTTGCAGAAGGCGTCGCCGGAGTGGCAGGCCGGAATCGGTATCCCCCATGCATCGACATACCTCAACCAGCAGCGCTGGACCGACGAGAAACGCGAGATCACCGAGGCCGCTCCTGTGCAGGCAGATGAGCCGACCGGGGCTATTGACACCAGCGGACTGAGGTTTGTGTGATGGCCGCAAGCAGAGAAGCGCTCTTGAATGCGCAGCTTGGTGTCATCGGCTCGATGCTGATCGACGACCGCACCGTCGGCATCGCGCTTCAGGCACTCAAGCCGGAATATTTCGACAGCTCATACCGCACAATCTTTGAGGCAATGCGCGGGCTGTTCCAAGCCGGCCGGCCAGTCGATGCTGTTACGGTTCTTGGACAGATTGGCGAGGACTACACGGATCTGCTCAGGCAGATCATTGAGCTGACGCCGACGGCGGCCAACATCAAGGCATACATCGCCGATCTGAGGCGGCAGGCGCGAATTCGCCTGATGCAGGAAGCGGCCTCAGAGATCCTGACCGCTGACAATGAGGACGACATCCGGCAAATGCTTGATCGTATAAACGCTGTCATGGTGGATCGGCCGGGCGTGCGTACCATGACGATGCAGGATGCGCTGACCGATTTTTACAAACGGCACGACCCGGCGGTAAAGCCTGTCTATCTGCCGTGGAAATTTGAGAAGCTCAACGACCACCTGCGCACGATGCGCGGCGACTTTGGCATTATCGGCGGATACCCATCGGACGGCAAAACGACACTCGCGCTGGCGACCGCCCGCGAGCAGGCAAAGACGAAGAAAGTCGGCTTTTTCAGCTTTGAGACGGGCTGCGAAAAGCTGGCAGACGTAATGATCTCCGCGGCGGCGCAGATTGGCCTGCCGAAAATTCAGCTGAATGCCATGAACGACCATGACTGGGATACGCTGGCGGCAATCAGTGCCGATTTCGGCGGCCGCAACCTCGATCTGATCGAGGCGGCAGGCATGACGGCCGGGGATATCCGGATGTACTCGATGGCGAAGCACTACGACGTGATCTACATCGACTATTTGCAGCTGATTGAGGCATCGGACAAAACGCCGTGGGGCAATCAGGAGTACGCACGTGTCACCGCCGTTTCTCGGGCGCTCAAGCAGTTCGGGCGTCAGGGCGGCCCAACAATCATCGCGCTGTCCCAGCTCGGACGGCCGGAGCCAAACAAAAAGACCGGCAAAATCCCACCGCCCACGATGTCAAGCCTGCGCAGCTCCGGCCAGATCGAGCAGGACGCGGACTTCATTTTGCTGCTCTTCCGCGAAAACCAGAAAATTGTGGACTGTGATCGCGTTGTTACAGTTGCGAAAAACAAAACCGGAATCGCCGGAAATTCGTTTTATCTGCGATTCAACGGTGAAACGCAGACCTTCATGGAGTCGCGCCGCGATTGGACGCCGCCGAAGCAGACACCTGCGGAAGAGGCTGCGCAGATCGGATTTGACGAGCTTCCGAGCGACTTCCCTATCCCATTTTGACGAAAGGACGACATCATGAAAGCAATTGCAATTTTGAAT
>ERZ1034804.237-NODE-237-length-11402-cov-12.286419_pt1 | contig 11402 bp, 10 predicted proteins | sample MGYA00520635_ERZ1034804 | MGnify/ENA primary metagenome ERZ1034804 (study PRJEB33766, sample SAMN09781685) | gut metagenome | biome: gut microbiome | host: Homo sapiens | place: Madagascar | study: EMG produced TPA metagenomics assembly of the PRJNA485056 data...
GCCGCCGGAGCGGTGCTTAAGCCGTCAGGCGGGAATTGTGCGGTGTTGCCTTAACTCTGTACCCCTGCGAGATGCAGAAACTTTTTGTCAGACTGAATGCTCTGGGTCAGGAATTTGCCATCTTTGAACAGTGCATAGGTTGTAACCGGCGCGGGCGCATTTTGTGCCTGCACCTTACTGGTGATATGAACAGCTTTCAACGGTATCCCGTGCTCTCTTGCGGCTTCTTCCACCCGCGGCACCCAGTAGGAAGTAAACGGGCACTGATCGGTATAATAAAGAACGAACCCACTCTGCTCCACCGCAGGGTGCTTGGCGCACGCCTTGAACTTTGGCGGCTCGGCATCTTGTTCAAACGGCAGATACATCAGATTGATTCCACATTCTGATGTGTCTGCGACAGCAAACCCTTTATATGCCATAAATTTAGGGTCGGAGAGAAATTCGCGTTTTCGTCCCTCTGCGGATAGAATGCACAGCCCTTTTCGCCCCTGCCCTTTTGCATCCTGCACACACTGCTGCAACAGTTCATTGGCGTATCCGTGTCCTTTTAGGGAACCGGATACCCACAAACAATCGATATAAACATATCCGTCCGCCTGAATCGGGACCCATGCGTTTTCTGCCGGGATATACTCAATAAAGCATTTGCCGCGCTCCGTGCTCCGGTAGAAAACCAAACCTTCTGCAAAGCGCTGCTTAAGCCATTCCTTTTTCATCACGCTCTGCTTGCCGGACATTGCACAGCAGATATGTTCTTTCTCAATATTATCCTTTGTAATTTGGATATAATCCATTTGAAAACCCTTTCATGCTTCATGATTCTACCGTGCCCGCAATCTCCGGCTTTACTTCTTTATCCTTTCCGTCTGCATAATTTCCTTTAACTTCTGCGGGTACATTTGCTGCACGGCGGGCTGCTCCCCCAGGCCGCGCAGGGTACGCGCGGGCAAAAACAGGCAGTCCGGCGCGGCCTGCCGCTTGTGCCGGGTATCTTCAAAAATTTTATTCCACTCGCCGCAAATAGTCAAGGCTTGGGGCGGGGTATCAAAATTCATAGTTCCGCCTCTTAAATTTTTCAAAAACATTTTATTTGTCTGCTCAAATCCGCATTTTCCGCTCGTTATATTCAATAAGCAGGCAAAGCGCCTGCCGATGTGTGTGATAAAAAGGAGGTAGCACCGTGCTGTTTACCATGTTTGTATTGTTTTTGTTTGGCTGGCTGTTTTTTTCATTCCATCGGGCTGGCACTGCACCTGACCTGGTGCGCAGCCAAAGTGATTGCCGCACTGCTATTTGCGGTAGCGCTGCCGGTGCTGCTGGTCTGCCTGTTTGTGGCGGGCGGCCTATTGCTGCTGGTCCCGCTGGGGCTGATCGGCGCTGCTTTCGGCATTTTGAAATTCTGCGCTTAACCTGTTATCTCTCCTCTTAGCTGTCCTCAACAGGGCAGCTATAATTTTTATAACGCGATGTCTTATCTATGAAAACAAAAAAAGCTTTGGCCGCAGGCTTGTGCGGAGCAAACTGTCCAGGGTGTATACAAAAGACGCATATTTGCTGGTTCGAGCGCGAAAAGCCCGTTTGCCATTCTTTTGTCAGCGCCCTTGAACGCTGTGCTTTTCTCCCTGTGCTACCCGGACGCTGCTGCCGTTGTGCCTATAGTCAGAACCCCCGGCTAAGCCGGGGGCTTGAGTAAGCCCTAGAAGGGCTTCATGACGGCACGCATCTCAAGATGCACCGAAAAATCTTCCACTTGCATCACTCGCACTGCTGCCCACAAGTGGGCAAAGTAGCATTTACAGCACGCCATAGCGAAAACAATTTTTGATTACTATTCGCTTCGCTCATTGCTCTAAACGCTAAAGCTTTTTTACTCTCTCCGGCAAAGCCGGAGGTTTTTAGTGATGCTAAAGCTTATAATAAAAAATCACTACCCAATGTGAAATCGAGTAGTGATGCTTGGCGCAGACGGTGGGATTCTCCCGCGCCCTTGCAACAGTCCGCAGGACTGTTGCAGCCCGGCGGGACGCAAAGCGCCGGGCACGGGCTGTTCGAATCCCACCTTGCAGCCCTTGCATAGTTTGCCGCAGAAATAAAAAGCAGCCCCCCGCAAGGTGCTGCTTTTGGCGCAGACGGTGGGATTCGAACCCACGTGACATTGCTGTCAAATTGATTTCGAGTCAAGTACATCAAAGTATTCGTCTTATATCTCTTTATTCTGCTTTGCGTTGAATCGTCTGTTTTCTATTCTTACGCTTGTTTTTGATATTTTGACTTATTTTGTTTTATATGTTGCCTGTGGTTGTTTGGGCAACATTTAGGCAACAATCGTTTTTCGGGCAACACTTTTTGGCATAACGCAGGGGAAATTGAAAATTTGTACAGAGTTTGAAGATTTGGCTATATTTCAGTCCAAATCTTTTTTCTTTTATGGAGGTTTCTACTGTGAAAAATACAAACTCTGCTGCTGAAAGCGGCTCTTTTGTCCACAAAACGCGCGGATACTCTGTTGTGCAGAATGAGGCGCTGTTCAACGATAACTTATCCATGAGTGCTAAGGGGCTGTATGCGTTGATTGCTGCCCGTATTGATTATACCGCAGTGCCGTTGACAAAGCAATGGCTAATGAATCACTGCACCGAAGGCGAACGCGCTTTTAACCGTGCATGGGATATGCTGAAAAACAATGGCTACTTGGTTGCACACATTCGTCCGGCCAAGCACGGACGATTCTGCTATGAGTACGAACTGCGCGATTCTAATAACGGTTGGAACGGTGTGTATCTGATTTATTACGATGCACAAGGAAACATCAGCAACACCAATCTGACGAAGGTCAACCATACCCTACAAAATGTACCCACTGGTATGACCACTACCCACAAAACCGCACCAGTGGTAACTACACCTGTGGTAAGCGCAGTGGCGGTAATGTAGGCAGTATTATAATTACTATAATTAAATACTCTTAGTAATTACTATATCAAATACTATAAATAAGCCATCTGAAAAAGAAAAAAGCGGTGCAGTAAATTTACCGCGCTATACCCTCTCTTTTTCAGATAGCTTGCAGAATGAAAGGGTTGCACAATGAAAACGGAATATGTGAATGTAAACGGCTATTTGATTCCAAAGTTGGAAAATGGTCCAATCGCAGGCAACACCATTGGAAAATACGGCATGATGCGAGCACGATACCTTGATGAACAGCGACCGTTGGAACGCGACCAGATGTTGCTGGAGGGAACACTGGCACAGCACCTCACGGACATTGACTGCGAGGCCCATAGCCAAGTTGAAAGCCTTACCAAAGCGTTGGCATTGCAGGCCAAAATCGATGAAGAAATGAAACGCTGCAACCCGCTGGAATGGGCGGCTGCCATGCAAGGCTTACAGGCACAAGCAGAAGAAATTGTATGCGCTGAACTGATTTACACAGAGGAAAACACTGCCGATGCACCTGCTTCACCGGGAAAGTGATAGCGTTCCCGGACAGTGCGGCAAGCACGGCATTATGCTGTCATGACAGCATAACGACCACTTGTTAGGGGCAAGCCCCTAAGACCCCGATAGGAGAAAGTAAATGTTAAAACGCCAAAAGCAGGTAACGGTGCGATTTACCGAAGAGGAATACATCCAACTGAAAAGCAAATGCGATGCCGCTGGCATGAAAATGGAGCCGTTTCTCCGCGCGCTGGTAAGCGGCTGTACGCTGCGCGAACGCCCGCCGGACAGTTATAAAGCCTTGGCGTCGCAGGTGGCGGCAATCGGAAACAATTTGAACCAGCTGACGCGGTTGGCCAACAGCACCGGCAAGATCGAGAACGCCCAGATTGCCGAGGCAAACCGGATGATGCAGCGCATCTGGCAGCTTATGCGGGAGGAGCAGTAATGGCGATCACAAAGATTTTGCCGGTGCGCGGGCAGTTGAAGGGCTGCTTGGATTACGCCGCCAATCCGCAAAAGACGGAGTATCTGAACACCGCAGATATGCAGCGGCTGATGAACTACACGCAGAACGGCGATAAAACCGAGCATCAGCTCTATGTTTCCGGCTTTAATTGCGACCCGCAAAACGCCTATTATCTTATGCAGGCAACAAAGCGGCGTTGGGGCAAACCGTTGGACAGTGGCAATGTGGGCTATCATATCATTCAAAGTTTTAAGCCCGGAGAAGCAACGCCAAATCAAGTACATGAAATTGGCTGTGAGTTCGCACGGCGATTCTTAGCAGATCGGTTTGAGTGTACCGTCAGCACTCATTTAGACAAAGGTCATTTGCACAACCACATTGTCGTAAACTCGGTTTCGTTCATGGATGGTCGAATGTTTCGTAATGATTTTACCACTTACTACAGGGGGATTCGAGCTATTTCCGATGAACTGTGCCGCGAAAACCGCTTGTCAGTTGTGGAAGCGGACGGACACGGAAAATCCTATGGTGAATGGAAGCACGAAAAAGAGGGCTCACCTACGCTGCGTGGTATGGTGAAAGCCGATGTGGAAATGGCGATAGCCACTGCGGACAGCTTTACCGGATTTATTGCCGAGTTGCAGCAAATGGGCTATGAGATAAAATACGGACCGAAAGTTACACATATGGCTGTGCGTCACAAAGATGCACAGAGAAATATTCGATTGGATAAGATCAGCCCGTGCTTCAGCGAGGACGCCCTGCGGAGTCACTTCCAAGAGTTGCGTAAACTTCCACCTGCAATGCAGCAAGAATACAAGCGGCAAACAGCACCTGAGCCACCACGCTGGCAGCCGAAAGAGCCAGCGATGCCTATACACAGCCGCGCACGGTATCGCAGTAAGCCGAATCATAACTGCCACAAAATCACCGGATTTATGGCTTGCTATTATCGCTACTGCGCATTACTGAGGAAAGCATATAAAGGCAATGTTAACAAGCGGTGCTATTATCTACTGCGTGATGATTTCCTACGGTACAATCGTTATCGGCGGCAATGTGACTTTCTATGGGAACAGCGGATCACAACACTTGACGAACTGCTAATTTGTAAAGAGAGTATGCAAGTTGAATATGACGCCCTTACAGCGCAGCGTAAGACGCTCTACCGTAGTAAAGGCAAAGTTACCAGCACTGACCGCTCAGAGAAAATACAGGTGCTCACAGCCCGTATCAGAAAACTACGGCGAGACATTGCTACTTGTGCAAACATTGAAATGGATTGTGAAACGGTACAGGATAAGTGCCAGAAAGTAAAAACATCTGAAAACAGAACATTATCCGTTTACCAAAGCGATCGGGAAAGGTTTGCGCTCAATAGTTATTGCTATAAATAGATCGTCTAATTGTGGTTTTAGATGCATACACACAGAAACACTTACAGTTTTCTGGTTGAATAGTTATCGAGATGCTTTCCTATATGGGATATAACAATTTTGGATGTTTCAGGATCAAGACAAAGGTAAATCCGAACAGAGCGTTGATCCATGTCATCATTTCCGCAGGCAATATGAGCTTCTACATTTATTTTCCTGTTACAGTAAGTGTCTTCATATTGTCGCATCAAATTCTTGTCTGCGCGCGTCATACTGCCTTGTCCGCGTTTATACTTGAAATTACTGCTTCTGGAATTGAATGCCGCTTCCAAATCAGTGTAAGAACCATCTATCCACAGGCTATATAGAGTATCTCCTATCTCACAAAGTGCATTCCAAAGAACCTCTGCTTTTGTGTTGCAATCATTCAGGCTTTTCAGCGCTCGCTCCGTGAAAAAAATCCGATCCGAATAATGCAAAGAAATGTATTCCACAACACTTTTCGCATCAGAAGGATAACTGTGGAACTCACGCATTTTTTCTAACGAAGATAGGACTTCATTATAATTTGCTGCTTGTTCACGATAAATTCCAGCAGTAACATTTGCGTTTTTGATCTCTTTTCTTGCATCGTCGAGTTCTTGCTGTAATGTTTCATTGCGAATTTGGGTCTCCAACAGGGTTTCCTCTATGTGTCTCTTTTCCTGTTCACTGTCAGCGGCGGCATTCAGTATTTCTTCTGCCGTACTAGTAGAGTTTTGTTCTCGTTCTTTTAACTCGCGGATACGCTTTTGTGCGGTAAGTGCATCCTTTTTCCTACGACAGTTTTCAACCGTAAAAAGATCATCATAAAAATGTACATCTTGAACTAACGCCCGACGTAGAATTTCGTAAATCATGGAGTCGCTTTGATCCTGCATTTTGAGCAGTTGATTTGCAGTAATCAAGCGATGTCGTCGGCCATCATCTGTTTCTCTGGGATGCCCAGCATAAATTCTGATGCTGCCAGAATAACAAGCATATTCTTGAGGGCAAAGCTGAGTCATTTCCCGGCTAAAATCCACGCTATCTGCGTAGCAAACAATCGCATTCATGTCAAGGATTCTAGCCACATACTCTGGGTCAAGAAGTGTACTTTCTGTTTTATCATCCATTGTACGAGGACTTATATATACTACTGGAATTTCACGCAGTGGATTGGAAACAAGTTTCCAAAAATCATAGTACTGACCCGGTACAAAATGGAGAGGTTTATCAGTAGGTACATATCCATTTATGGAACAACTCAATCGTTTGCTGTAACGAAGCCGGTGAATGATACCCGGTGTATTAAATTCGGGATCATCTTGACAAGGACCAATGAATCCAGGACGGTCTAAGTAAGCTGTAATGAGCGTGATTGTGGCTACACCCGGTTCTGTTTGACAAAAACCAATTTCAGTCATCCATTCTCTAGGGGCAAAACCGACTTCACCTGCGGGAGGTTCCTTAATTTGACATGCCCAATAGCATTTTTGCTCATCTAAACAAAAGCAAGAATACAAAACAACCTGACCGCTTTTAGATCTGATGGTTTTTCCTCTTTTCCAATCAGACCACACCTGTGTTTTTTCTGGGAGGGGGTCTCCTCTTTTGCGGTATTTAACGGTGATCCAATAGCGAATTTCTTCAATCATATCCCATAGAATATCGCCGCGAGAATTTTTACTGGCTTGTAAATCAAACGCCGCCTTATAAAATACTTTATATCCAATGTGTTCCATTCTAATCCTCACTTTTAGCGTAAAGCAGCGTAATCATGCTGCCACCGCATTCGCATTCACGCGCTCTATTGTCTGCCGAATCCCTGCCCACACGGACAAATCGGTAAACACTTCCACAATGCTGCCGTGATCGGTAAAGGGAGCCTCCTGCAAGACGGACAAATCTTTCATCATACCGTTATGAACAATGTACTCTACAATCTGGTTCACAAAATAAATCTGTCTGCTGTCGAGACTGGTATCGTTCAAATACTGTGCAAAAGCCTCTTTTGCAGCGTTCATCTCAAGGCCGACAATCTCCCGCACAAACTCGCCCAAAGGCTTTTGACCGTACTCAGCTTCATAGTCCTGCTTTGTGCCGATTTCGTTCCACAGAATTTCTTCCAGTGCCTTTACGTCCTCACCATTCAGCGGAATGTTGCTTTTTAGCTTGGCAATAACGGCGTTATCCGTATGCTGCCGCACATAAAATTCTGCCTTGGCCTTGTAATTTTTCAAGTCATCGTTTTCCAACTCGGACTCGTTCCAATCTTCGGACAGAATTGCGTCATCGAAATTGGTATCATAGCGAACTTTTACGATAGGAATATACTTGATAAGGTCGCGTAGGTTTTCGCGGATATGCTCAAATTCGTTAATCCCGGCTGTTTCCAAATAATCCGTGTGCAAAATCTTATTGAGAAGATCAGATTGTGCCATGATTTCCGGAATGTTTGCAACAGATGCAACGGCAGCAACCTTTTTCATCAAGTCGCTACGTGCCTTGCCATACTTTTTTCCTGCAAGGTAGGCAAGCTCTATGCCGTACATCAGGGCATCAAAGCGCATCGCCTTGGGGTCATCTTCTTCTGGGGTAATCAGCGGCGCTAACTCCTGCCCCATTAGCAAGGTGTCCTCATAGGTCAGAGCGGCGTAGTTGTCCGCGTTGGCATACAATTCCACATATTTCAAGTGCTGGCGCACAGCAAAGTTGTCTTTATTCAACTCCTGTACTTTGCGCACCATATCATCCACAAGTGCCTTGCGGAACGCAATCAAATCGGTGGTCTGATATGCCAAATCTTGCAACTTAAAAGCAATCTGCACTTTCAAGTGGAAAATCGCCCCTTGCAGCGCAATCATGTTAGCAGTGGGTTTCCCCTTGCTCATGCGGAAAAACTCAAAGTTCCCGCAGAAGTCAAAGATATAAAATTTGTCTTTGTCCTTGCCGTCCAACAGAGTAGGGCAAAGGCGTGTACCGCGGCCAATCATCTGCCAGAACTTTGCCTTGCTCATGACTTTCTTGAAAAACACAAGGTTCAGCACTTCGGGCACATCGATACCTGTGTCCAGCATATCTACGGAAATTGCAATCTGGGGCAGCTTTTTCGGGTCAGAGAATTCATCAATCGCGCTTTGGGCATAGGTCATATAGTTGTCAATGACCTTGGCAAAGCCGGGCAAATGGGGGTATTCTTTATTGAATATCTCCAATATTTTTTCGGCATGGGAGTGGTTCTTTGCGAAGATGATTGTCTTTCCCAACTTGTTACCGTAGTCGATTTTGATGCCCTTGGTCATCAGGGTATCCAGCACTTTGCGGATCGTATCTTCGTTAAAAATCCACTCGTTCAGTGCAGATGAGCCGATACGTTCCGGCAAATCGCCGTTTTCATCTTCAAAAGTATCCTCGTAGGCCTGCTTGTCCTCATCTGACAGGTCATCGTACACGATGCCCTGCTCAATAAACTTCAACTTCGTTTCAACGGACAAAAAGTCCACGAGATACCCATCTTTAACAGCCTGCGCCAGCTCGTAGCCATAGGTGGGAACACCGTTTTCCAATTCAAAAATTTCATAGGTGTTCTTGTCGATTTCATCCTTGGGCGTTGCGGTCAAGCCGACCAACGGCGCGTCAAAGTAGTTGAAGATGTCCTTGTACTTGTTGTAAACCGAGCGATGTGCCTCATCGCAGATGACCAAGTCAAAGTGTCCGCAGGTAAACAGCTTGCCGTTCTCATCCTGTACGCTGTCAATGACATTGTACATGGTTTGATAGGTGGAAAACACACAATGCGCCGTATAGTTGTCCTTTTCTTCGCAGAGGTTCGTAACGGATAAGTCCGGCAGCAGGTTCACAAAGCTGCGCTTTGCCTGCGTGACAAGGCTGTTGCGGTCCGCCAAAAACAGGATGTTTTTTACCCAGCCATGTTGCAGCAGCACATCGCACAGGGCAATCACCGTGCGTGTTTTGCCGGAGCCGGTAGCCATGACCAGCAGAGCCTTGCGGCGGTTGCGGGTAAAGGCATCACAGGTCGCTTTGATAGCGCCCTCTTGGTAATAACGTCCGGCAATACTGCGGTTTACCATCACATTCCGCAGGCTGGTACGCATGGATTGCAGGTTGAACAGCTTTTCCAAATCGCGTTTGGAATAAATGGCGGCGCACTTGCGTTCGGGGTAAATCGTGTCGGTAATGCGCGTTTCAAAGCCGTTTGTCAAAAAGATGACCGGGCGGCGGTGATACTTCTTTTCCAGCAGATCGGCATACAATTTTGCCTGCTGGCGACCTTTTGCCACATCCACACAGGTGCGCTTGGCTTCTACCACAGCCAAAGGGCGGCCATCATCGCCGTAAAGCACATAATCGGCATAGCCTACCTCGGATTTGTTGGGCATACCGGGCAGTTCCACCTCATTCTGCCAGTCCTTGCCCTCGGTCCAGCCTGCATCGGCGAGCATGGTATCAATGTACAGCTTGCGGGTCTTATACTCGGACAAATCAAGCGGTTTGGGGACATAGGTCTGCTGCTGCTCGGCACGGCGGGCGGTGAGTTCCTCTTTCAGTGCGGCGTTTTCTGCAATGAGGGTAGCAAGGTCAATGTCCTTTTCTTCGTCAGGCTGCGCTGCGGGGGCTTCGGCGGGCTGCTCCAGCAGAGCGCGGTCAAAGTGTCCGGCAGTATAGTTTTCCCCATAGCAATACGCCACAAAATCAAGGAAAATGTACAGGTTTTCAAGGCAGAGTCCGGCCTGTTCCTCGGTGACTTTTTTGCCGCTGTGGGCAGCATTGTTCCCCATACGGCGGATAAAATCCATGCGCCGCCAGATGTCCGTGCCGACAATATCCCGGAAATCCTCGGCGTTCATCAGGCTGACTAGCGTATCCTGATACGGCATGACCAACGCCTTATCCACCGAGTACATCCATTTTACGGCAAATTCCATCGCCCTGCGGCAGTTGAGGACGCAGGCGGATGGGTCGATATGTAGGATGCGCTCGGCGGAGATGGCAACCGAGGCAAAACTATTGAATTGGGGTATATGTTCTAGAAAGTCAAAGTTTGTCATAACAGTCACTCCCTAATCATTTTTTGTCTTTTATGAAATTATATATGCCAACCAATAGCGAACCGACTAAGCCAGAGCAACCAACATTCCAGAATCGTTCAACCCAAACATTTGTTCCTGTCTTGCTATCCACATATGTAGCCAAACTCCATAATACAATAAAGACTACAATTATGATAAGTACTGCAAAAATATTTCTTCGATTAAGATACTTTCTTATTTCTTTCCACGAGTTTTGGTGAATATGTTTTTTGTAACTTTTATACGGTTCGCTTTCGCACATCTTCTCCCGTATACTCTCGATGTTACTTTTCCAGTCAGCAGTTAAAAAGCTCCGCGTATCTTCATCTATGGTAATTCCCAATTCAGAAAATTTATCAACATGGCCAGATGTAGTAGAGCTTGTACGAATGACTTGTGTTGTCAAATAGTCCAAAGATAGCGAAACAAATGTCGTTCCAACTTTCAAGGGTATAACATTATCCGTTATGTTATGAAGCGAAACCAGAAGATGTCCACAGAATCCGGGACCTAGCATTGTTCCAATATGCCCGATTCCCTTTGCAACAAGACCAACTTTAGAGTGGAGTGCACCACCAATGTTGTTTGCAACGCCAATTACTTCAGTCGTTTCTATCAAGGTTGTTGTGTGAGGGAGCAAAATGATATATTTTTCTTGAGTTTGATTTTTTCTGGTAACGGTAAATATGCACTTGGAACCATGTCTAAAATTCTTGGTTCCTTTCTTGACATGCTTATCTTCTAATCCGAACGATTCCCCGCCATACCAATACACGGTTGCGTTTGTTTGTGTCCAAGCATTTGCACTTGCTGTGAGATTGATAGAATTTTCTTTGAAATTATCACGAATTACTGGGTAAATGTTTATTCCTTTTCCCAGCTCTTTTTCAATATCGCGTTTACTTAACATACGAATTCATCCCCTAAAAATAAGATGGTATTTTAGTATTTAAGTCTTGGTTTATATAAACATCTGTTCAAAGCGACAATTTTGATTTGTCG
>ERZ1034804.242-NODE-242-length-11272-cov-14.310957_pt1 | contig 11272 bp, 8 predicted proteins | sample MGYA00520635_ERZ1034804 | MGnify/ENA primary metagenome ERZ1034804 (study PRJEB33766, sample SAMN09781685) | gut metagenome | biome: gut microbiome | host: Homo sapiens | place: Madagascar | study: EMG produced TPA metagenomics assembly of the PRJNA485056 data set...
CGGCGAATAAAATCTTATATTATTTTTATTGTCTACTTGACGGAGTGCACCTCACTCTGCATGACACCTGAAATGGCTCTATCATCACTGTGCTATATACAAATCTTTTCGTTCGCTCAAAATCTGATCTTTCGTTCTGCCTACCACCACTCCGCCGATCAGCATTTGAAGTGCTTCTATCCCCTGCGACTGCTGCATCAGAAACGAAAGCACCGCCGTTGCCAACACCACACTGCCCAGCAGATAGAAAGTCCATGCCGAACAATGATGCAGAAATACCACAAACCACTTTATCAGCCACACAGCAAGAATCAGTGGCAGGGTTATCATCGCCAGAACCAATTTTAACAGCCATCGAATCGCTTTCATATCCTTTGTCTGGCCGGCATATTCGCCCCGGCCCGCTTTGTTTTGGGCAGCTTCTGCTTACTGTCTTTCACTGCCTTTCTATAAAACCCAAAAGGCCGGGCGCTTTATTGCAGCGTCCGGCCCGAAATTGTTTATTGGGTGCGGCTGGGGCAAACCTGCCCAGCCGGTTTACAGGGTAACTTTTTTAGGTTCAACAAACGGAACAACGTGTGCCACTGCCTCCTGCAGGGTAAGGGGAGACTGGTTGTTATCCAGGTCGATCAGCTTATACTTGCGGTTGCCCATGCCAAGCTCCTGCATGTAAGAAAGCTGGCGCAGGCCATGGCGGGTCTTGATGCGCTCCACCAGGTCGTGGTGATCTTCTTCCTTCATGGCATAGATCAGGTCCACGCTGGCCTGGTCAATGGCGCAGATATCCAAAGATGCCAGGATGCCCACATTGGGGGTAACGACCGGCGCCGCGCTGACGCCCTCGCAGTCGCAGGAGACAGACATGTTGCGCATGACGTTGATGAAGGAGATATGATCCTTAAAGTAATCCACCGTTGCCTTGGCAGATTCCGAGATGCGTTCCATCAGCTCTTCCTCGCTGATGGACCACATGTTGTCAGAGCCGACAGCGGTGTGGATCTCGGCCTTGCCGATGCGGCCATCGGCGCAGCCAATGCCAATGTTCTTGTTGGAACCGCCAAAGCCGCCCATCGTGTGGCCCTTAAAGTGGGTCAGCACCAGCATGGAATCATAGTTCAGCTGGTGGGAGCCAACGTGCATTTCGGTAAACCACTTGCCGTCCTTTACCGGCAGGGCTGCCACGCCGTCCTCGTCCATAATATCCACCGGGCAGAACGTCCAGCCGTTTATTTTCAGGGTTTCGCGGTGCTGTGCGGTGGTGTAGCGGTCGCCCTCGTAATAGGTATTGGTTTCCACAATGGTGCTGTTGGGGATCTGTTCCATCAGGCTCTTGACCCAGGGACGCGGGATGATGTTGGGGCCGTTCTGCTCGCCGGTGTGCAGCTTAACAGCCACCTTGCCGGTCAGGTTGCCCTGAATGGCGGCATATGCCTTTTTCAGGCCCTCTGCCGAAAGATCACGGGTAAAAAACACAACGGATTCGCCGCCGGTGCGCTCTGCATATGGCTGGTAATGCTCGCCGCCAATGCCTGCTTTAACTTCACTCATGGAAAAATTCTCCTCGCTTCAGTAGGCAACGCCGTATCATTCCCGCTTTGCACTCAGAATGATACGGGATTGCTTTTATTGTATCGTTTTCTGTATGTTTTTGCAATATTCAATGTTTGAAATTGCATGGTCAACATATTTTCGACATGCTTAATATTCAACATGCTTCGCATATTCGCTCTTCTGCTGGTTTACTTTTTCACATCTTTTGCTCGCCCTTACTTTGTGCCTGCTCAACTCTTAATTCACATTTTTTGGGCACAAACAGCTTTATGCAGTCGATTCCTTCCAATTTCAACAGCTGGATTTTTCGCTCAATACCACCCGCATAACCGGTCAGGCTGCCGCTGGCACCCACCACGCGGTGGCACGGGATGATGAGCGAAATGGGGTTATGTCCCACGGCTCCGCCCACCGCCTGGGCGGACAGGCGCGCCGTGCCATGCTTTGCCGCAAGCCGGGCGGCCAGCGCGCCGTATGTTGTCGTTTGCCCGTATGGGATTTGCAGCAGCAGCGCCCACACTTCCTGCCGGAAGTCTGACCCGATGGGGTGCAGCGGCGGCATAAAATCCGGCATTTTTCCGCTGAAATACACATCCAGCCAGCGCTTTGCTTCGGTCAAGGGCTGGGTTTCGCGCTCCGTGCTCTGCGGGGCCAGGCCCGCCGCATAATACTTTGCGCGGTCAAACCACAAGCCGGTCAGGCCCACTTCATCCGCTGCCAGCAGAATTTCCCCCAAGGGGGACTGATAATGCGCGGTGAACATCATAGCATCTGCCCTTTCTGTTGTACTTTTGTTATGCTCTTGATGTTTTCTCCGTGTGGGAACCAGCGGGTGCTGCCTTTTGGGCCGGGGCTTTCTTTTTGGGGGCATAATCTTTCAGCCCCGGCACCGCGCCGCCCGCGGCGGCCCACAGGTAAAGGCTCGCCACGCTGCAATAAGGGCTGAACCGCCTGCGGTACTTTTCAAACAGTTTGCGGTCAATTTTACGGTGATGGTACACCATGCGCAGCCCGCGCTGGATGGCAAGGTCATCATAGCTGAACACATCGGGCCGCTGCATGCAGAAAAGCAAAATCATCTCCGCTGTCCACACGCCAATGCCTTTCAGGGCACTTAACTCCCGGATCACTTCCTCATCCGGCTTCTGCCAGATACCCTCCAAATCAAACTCACCGTTCTGGATTTTTCGTGCAAAGTCCGTGATGTACTCTGCCTTGCGGCAGCTGATGCCAAGCAGCTGTAATTGCTCGTTCCCTGCTTCCAGAATATGCTCAGCATCCACCGTGCCAAGGGCACCCCGCATGCGCTGCCAGATGGTAGCCTGCGCCTTGGTGGAGATCTGCTGCCCCACAATATGGTGCACCACGGCAGAAAACAGGTCTGTATCCACCTCGCGATTCACCCGGCCCACCTGGGCAATCACTGCCCCAAGTTTTTCATCTTTGCCGCTCAGGTATTCCGTTTCTTCCTGCCCGTATTGAAAGTACATGTTCTTTCCTTTCCTGTGTTCTTTTCGTGTTCTGTGTGTTGGTTTCTGCGTTTATCCTGCCATTATTATACCATGCTTTGCGCGGTTTGGGCATCAGCGGCGAAAGCGTATTTTTTTATGGCAATACCGCATAATTCTAAGTGCCGATACGGCGAGCGAGGTGCGGCAGATGCTAAGCCAAAAGCGCAGATAATACTTTGTGTATTATCGAGCATTTTGGCAACGCAGTTGCCGTGCCGCAGCCGCCGAAGCGGTGCTTAAGCCGTCAGGCGGGAATTGTGCGGTGTTGCCTTATCTCCACTTTCCCCCGATACAGCAGCCAGCCGCCCTGCCGTGGAACATTCCCACAGGCAGGGCGGCTGGCTGCTTTTATTTTTGTTTGTTTATGGGTTCAGTGCGCGGTGGATCAATACGCGCAGGTTTTGTATGGGTGTTAGCGCGCCCGGATGCTTGGAAACATAGCACAGCCCTATCAGCCCACCCGCCGCAGCGGAAAGCAGAGCCAGATCACAGTAATCATCCGGCAGGGCGGGGTTGATCTCCCCTTTTTGCCGCAGGGCTGCCATGGTTCTGTGCAGCACCCCACACAGGGCTTGCATACACTCGTCCATACCGCGGAGGTTCTCCCGTGCGCCAATACTGGAAGCGATCACCTGATAGGTTCCCATCCGGTTGCCGGAAAGATCCTGCAGGTAGGCCATCACGACGTCCTCCAGCTCTTGCAGGGTGGTGCATGGCTCCATCAATACGGCAATGCGGGCAATCTCGGTATCAAAGCAGTACAGGGCCATTCCCTGCAGGATCTCATCCTTGGAGGCAAAGTATTCATACACGGTGCCCTTGCCAATTCCGGCTTCGTCCGCGATCTGCTGCACCTTCATGGCGGCGGGGTTTACCCCCTTGGCAATCAGGCGCAAGGCGGCTTCGTACAGGGCGGTTTCGCGTTCTTTGCGGATATCTGGTGTCATTGTGGCGTCCCCTCCCCGTTTTCGGTATCGGGTTTACCGGGCAGCTTTAAGCGGCGGTGCTCGGCGGTATCCGGTGTTTCGGGTTCCGGCTGGTTCTTGCCCTCTGCTGCGCGGCGGGCGGCAAATTCTGCGGCAAACTCGGCCGCATCATCGGGCAGGTCATCCATGCCGTCATCGCCCACAACAATATTGACCGGCGGCTTGCGGTAGAAGAGGTCATACATCACCGGCACAATAAACAGGGTCATCAGCGTTGCATAGGAAAGGCCGCCCACAATAACAATGGCCATGCCTTTGCCCATCTCGCTGCCGGCATCCTTGCTGAAGATCATCGTTACCATGGCAAGCACGGTGGTCAGGGTCGTCATCAGGATGGGGCGCATACGGGTGCGGCCGGTTGCCACCAGGGCATCGGTGCGCTCCAGCCCGCCAATGCGCAGCTGGTTGGCGTAATCCACAAACACAATGCCGTTGTTGACCACCACGCCCATCAGCACAAGGAAGCCCATGAGCGAAATAACCGAAAGCTGTTCGCCGCTAATCATCAGGCCGATCATACCGCCGGTAAAGGCCAGCGGAATGGTGAACAATACAATGAAGGGGGAAAGCAGGCTTTGGAACTGCGCCACCATGACAAAATAGACAAACAACAGTGCCAGGGCTATCATTTTGGCCATCTGCTGGATCATCTCGGTCACCTGGGTGGTTTCACCGGCAATTTCAGCGGTGCAGCCATCTGGCAGGTCCAGTGCTTCCAGCTGGGGGCTCAGATCACGGGAGATCAGGGTGGTGTTGTAGCCTTCGGCGGTATCGCTGGTCACGCTGATCTTGCGGGAGCCGTTTTCGCGCGCAATGGTCGCATAGGCGTTGCCGTTGGTGCGGGAGGCAAACTCGCCCAGGGTATGGGTCTCGTTCACGGTGTTGCCGTCATCATCGGTGGTCGTTGTGGTGAACTCCATCTGGAACAGATCGTCCAGGTTCGGGGTATCGGTCTTATCCACAATCGTCACATCATAGGTATCGCGGCCCACTTTCAGGGTGGTTGCGGTGGTATCGGTGCTGAGCTTTGCGGCGATCTGCTGGTACACCTGCGCCACCGTCAGGCCAAGGCGCATGGCTTTGTCCTTATCAATGACGATATGCACTTCCTCGTCGCCGGTTTCCTGCCCGTTGGAGACATTCTCGATGCCGTCCACGCTGTTCAGCAGGTCCATCACCTGCTGGCTGGCGGTGGTCAGGCTGTCCAGGTCCTGGCCGTAGATGTCCACCTCCACGCCGCTGCCGGACAATGCGCTCATATCTATGCTGCTGGCGCTGATGTCCACTTCGCAGTTCAGGTCAGCGGTGTCATCGGCGATCTGCTGCTGGATGGCCTTGCTGTTGCTGGCGCCCTCATCGGTCAGCAGAACATAATAGGTAAAGCTGGTGTTGTCCGTAGTGCCCTCAGTGCCGGTCATCATCAGCATGCTGCTGGTGCTGTCGCTGCCGCCGGACATGGCGCCCACCGTTTCCACGCCGTCAATGTTGGTAATGGCATCCATCACGGCGTCTGCGGTGGCAAAGGCATCCTCTTTTTCGGTATCCGCAGGCACCGTTACCGTAATCGAAAGCTGGTTGGAGCCCATATCCGGGATGAGCACCACGCCCATGGTGGCAATGCGCCAGACCGATACGGCCAGCAGCACGATCGCCAGCGTGAGCGGGATGGCCTTGCGCTTTAAGCAGAAGCGCAAGAGCTTTTCGTACCCGTTCAGGAAACGGTCGAACCAGGGGTGCTTGATCTCTTTTTGCTTGCGCAGTACGGTGGAACCGGCGCAGGGCACCACGGTAAGGGCCACAATGAGGGATGCCAGCAGGCTGAACGTGATGGTCCATGCCATATCGGAAAGCAGCTCCAGCACCATGCCGGTGGTAAACACCATGGGCAGGAACACGCAGACCGTGGTCAGGGTGGAGGACACGATGGCCCCCGCCACCTGGCGTGCGCCCTGCACCGCAGCACGCGGGGCCGGAATGCCGCGCCCGCGCAGGCGGTAAATATTTTCGATGACAACGACCGAGTTATCCACCAGCATGCCAACGCCCAACCCCAAACCGGACAGGCTGAGAATGTTCAGGGTAATGCCACTGAAATACATCATGACAACGGCAAACAGCACACTGAGCGGCATGCTGATGGCCACCACCAGCGTGGGGCGGATATCCTTTAAGAACAGAGCCAGCACGATGACGGCCAGCACAGCGCCTTCGATCAGGTTGGACATGACGCTGTTCACAATCAGCTTGATGTAATCGCCCTGATCCATAATGGTGGTCAGGTGCAGGCCGTCATTTTCTGCCATCAGTTCTTTCATGGCAGCGGTGCTTGCGTTGGAGACAGAGGAGGTGGAAGCCGTGGAGCTTTTATAGATTGAAAGCAGCACGGCGCGGTTTTTGCCCACCTTGGCGTAGCTGTCGTCCGCGTTATCGGTCAGCTCAATGTCCGCCACATCGGAAAGCCGCACATCGCCGATGCCGTCAATGCTGCACAGGACCATACTTTTCAGCTCATCCACATTGTCAAACGCATCGCCGACTTTTAAGATGTACTGGTTATCGTCCCCTTCCCCGCCGTCAATGTAACCGGCGGGCATAGAAAAGTTCTGCGCGGCAATCAGCTGCTTTAAGGTGTTCATGTTCAGCAGCTGGTCCAGATTGGCGCTTTTCAGCGCTTCCTCGCGGGCCGATTCATACTCTTTGCGGGCGGAGTCCAACTGGGTCTGGCCTGCTTCCAGCTGGGTGCGGCCGCTGCTGATCTGGAACTCGCCCAAACTGAGCTGGGCTTCGGTACCGCTGAGCAGCAGCTGCACGGCCATATCGGCCAGTTGGGGGTCTGTCGGGTTGGCAGAAAGGCTTTCCAGCATCGATTGCAGCTTGCCGCGCTGATCGTTCAAATTGGCCAGCATGGCTTCGGCTTTGTCGATCTGGGTGTTCAGGGTGGTAATCGTCTGCTGTAGGGTTTGGCGCAGTTCCTCGGTGCTCTCGTTCAGGCTGGCCTCGGCTTCCTGCCGGGCTTTCAGCAGCACCGTTGCGTTCTGCAAGGCCGTCTGGGTGGTGGAAAGGGTGCTTTCATCACTCTTGTAACCATCCAGGGCTGCGCGCTGGCTGGTGGCGGTGTCCAGCTGGGTCTGTAAAGCCGCCTGTTCAGCTTTTTTGCTTTCGATTTCCGCGCGGATGGCATCCTGCTCTTCCGGGGCGGCGGTATCCAGCTGCTGTTCCAGCTGAACGATCTCGTTATCCTTCTGCTGCACCTGCACGGTCAGCGTCAGGATCTGGGCGTCCAGCGCGGCGCAGGCATCGCTGACGCTCTGCCCGCCGGTCAGAGCGGCAGCTTCGGTCTCAATGGCCTGCTGGGCGCGCTCGATAGAAGCCAGCATCGCGGCCATCTTGGTCAGGTCGCTCTTGGCTTCCTCCAAATTGGCGGGCATGGCATTTGCATCGTACTGGGGGTCATATTTTGCCAGAATCTCTTTGCAGGAAGCAAACAGTGCATCATCGATCGGCAGCGTCACTTCCGGCAGGCTGCTGGGGTCCACTTTCAGCTGGTTCAGCTTGCTCTGGGCAGTGTCCAGCTGGGTTTTCAGCCCCGCAATCTGCTCTTCCAGCTTGGGGATCTCCTCGTTCAGCTGGTCGATGGCATCCCGCAGCTGCTGGGTCAGGCTCTGCTTTTGGGTATTCAGCTGGGCTTTGCCGGAATCCAGCTGGCTCTGGGCACTGTCCAGCTCTGCCAGGCCGTCCTTGATTTTGGCCTCGTTTTCGTCCAGCTGCTTTTTGGCTTCGGCCAGACGGTCGCTCACCTTGACCAGCAGTTTGTCATTCACCTCGTCAATTTTGTCCTGGTCCAGCGTGATCTGCACTGATTTTTTGACAAGGCCGGTGGTGGAAACGCTGGCCACGCCGTCCACGCGCTCCAGCTGGGGTACGATCGTATCCTCCACATAGTCGGAAAGCTCGTAGATGTCCATCCCCTCATAGTCCACCGCAACATACTGGGTGGCCATCATATCGGGGCTCATCTCCATCAGCGTGGGGGTGCTGGCCATATCGGGCAGACTGTCCGAAAGCTGGTTCACGGCGGTGCTGGCCTTGACCATGGCGCTGTCCATGTCGGTGTCGTCCTGGTATTCCAGAATGACAAGGCTGTAGTTTTCGTTGCTCTGGCTGGTCACGTTCTTTACACCATTCAGGGTGGAAAGGCTGTTTTCCAGCGGCTGGGTCACATCGCTTTCCACCTGTTCCGGGCTGGCGCCGGGGTAAGTGGTAATGACCAGCAGGTAGGGCAGGTTCATATTGGGCAGCAGGTCTGTCTGCATGCCGGTCAGGCTTACAAAGCCCAGCACCACCACCAATATGACCGCCACAAGTACGGTAAATGGCTTTTTAACACTGTATTTTGGCATTTGCTTGTTCCCTTTGCCCGCACTTTGGGCGGGCCCATGTTGGCGGATGTGACCGACCGGCCGGGTTCAGGCTGCCCCAAAAGGAAGGAGCGCCGAAGCGCAGCGCAGCCGCCGTGTGGCGCCCCTTTTTAGGGGGAAACGGAGCTTTTTTAGCGCACTTGACCGACCGGTCGGTCGGTTTTTCGCTATTATTATAGCACCGCGGAAAATCATTGTAAAGAGGAGATAAAGCTTCCGTCCGTTCGGTACAGTTTGCCGCAAAAGCGGCAAAAATCGCCGCCAACCTTGCTTTTTCGGCCCCAATCATGTAAACTGTTCATCATAAGTTTACAGTTATACGGTGCAGCTGAAAAGACGAACATTCAGTCGGTTTCCTTGTTTTCCGCTGCACCCTGGGTAAGGGAGGGCGTTTTGCATGGGGATCGTTGTCATCGGCGCAGTTTTTGTTGATATCAAGGGGTACCCCCTTGCCACCTATATTCCGGGCGGGCGCAACGCCGGGCGGGTAGAACAGGTACACGGCGGTGTGTGCCGCAATGTGGCGGAGGATATCGCCAACGTGGAGCTGCGCCCCACCTTTGTAAGCCTGGTGGATGACACCGGCACAGGGCAGGATGTTATTGATAAACTGGCGCGCCACAAGGTGAACACCCGCTATATCCAGCGCGTGCCGGACGGCATGGGCACCTGGCTGGCTGTGTTCAATAATGAGGGCGATGTGGTGGCCGCCATCTCCAAGCGGCCGGACACCAATCCCCTGACCGACCTGCTGGCCGAAAAAGGCGATGAAATTTTTAAGGACTGCGATGGCATTGCCATTGAATTTGATCTGGAAAAAGACACTGTAAAGCAGGTCTTGTATTTTGCACAGAAATACCACAAAAAGGTATATGCCGCGGTTTCCAACATGAGCATTGCCATGGAGCGGCGTGACTTTTTGCAGCAAATCGACTGTTTTGTCTGCAACCAGCAGGAAGCGGGGATCCTCTTTTCTGACGAATACGACCATATGGGGCCGGAGGAAATGTGCCGCACGCTGGCCGCTAATGTAGGCAGCGCCCGCATCCCCTGCATGGTTGTTACCATGGGGGACAAAGGCGCGGTGTACGCCTGCGCGGATGGCGAAAGTGGCATTGTACCCGCCAAAAAGGTAAACGTGATCGATACCACCGGCGCAGGCGATGCGTTCTTTGCCGGTACGGTCATTGGCCGCGCTTATGGCAAAACGATGGCGGAAGCCTGCGGCATTGGCAGCCGGCTGGCGGCTTCGGTCATCTGTACCGCCGAAAATGTCTGCCCGCGGTTCCGCCCGCAGGAGTTCGGGCTGGATGTTCCGGTTGTGGATTGAGCGCCGTTTCAGCAGGCCGGTTACAGCCGCCGGAACAGTGCGCATAGGCCGTTCGGCGGCACTCTGTGGTGCTGCCGCTATTATATATGTAAGCTGATGAAGCATTCTTCCCTGCCCCGCCGGATTCTTCTGGTGTTGGCTGGGACCCTGGCCTTGCCGGCATTGGCGGTGGGGCAGTATCTCCATGATTATTGCCACACCGATTGAGGCACCGGACCAGAGCGAAAGCCGTTTCTTCTCCCACTATGACCCCAAAACCGTTGAGTGGTTCATGTCGATCCTTTGATGAATCTCTTTGCATGACAGCATCATGCAAAAAATAAACAAGCCCCCGGCAAGTTTACAGCGTATGAACAGTGCTCCGCTGCCTGCCGGGGGCTTGCTTCATTTTATATCCCTGTTAAAATGTCAGCCGCATCTGGTTCCACGCCACATTGCCGTGGGTGGATTGGGAAACACCCTCGTTCACAAAGCCAAATTTGGCGTAATAGTGTACTAGTTTGTCCTTACAGGTCAGTACCAGACCCTTGCGGCCCTGCTGGCGGGCATCGGCAATGGCGCGGTTCAGCAGCTGGGCTGCCAGACCATGTTTGCGGTACTCTGGCCGGGTCACCACGCCAAAAATCATCTGCCATGCGCCGGTTTCGCTGTGCAGAGCGGCATTTTCGTATAGATCATCGGTCAGATCGGGCTGGTCTGTCACCATACCGTCCACAAAAGAAATCAGCGTTTCACCGTCAAACATCAGCCAAAAGTGTCCGGCATAAGCCTGCAGACGGTCCCTGAACTGCTGTTCCGGCGCGGCTTCCGCTGCGGGGAAGCAGAGGGCCTCCACCTCCGCCAGCGCGGCGGCATCGGCGGGGACTGCGGTGCGTATCAACATAAAAAACATCCACCTTTCGGGGAAAAATCGGGGGGGCGTTCCTGTGCCCCGTTCCGCCGGTCAATCCGGCCGGGCGCAAACGGCACGGCCCTTTGCTGTAAGCCATTATCCCATACCCCCGTCCAAATTGCAAGCGGGATTTGACAGGCGTGTGCGGGAGCGGTATCCTTAAAGTGTAACGGATGACCGCCCCTGTAGGCAAAGGAGTGTATTGTATTATGACCTGCCGCGTTCTGCGCATTGATGAACAGCTGTATGGCTGTGAGGAGCTGCCTGCCGGGCAGCCGGTGCTGTGTGATGTTCTGCTGGCCGATGCCGCCGGTACCCAGCGGGTGCTTCCCTACCCCGATGAAGCCCTGACTGCCCAGAACATCCAGGAGGGCGATACCGTTGCCCTGCTGCCGGACGGCACGCTGAAAAAACTAAGGTGTATCTGACACCCTAGGGTAAGCCCGCACTTTGCAAAAGATTCACCGTAACTTTACATCGGTATGGTTGCAGCCCGCAGCCAAATGGCCTATACTGAAATTAAGGCAACACCGCACAATTCCCGCCTTGCGGCTTAAGCACCGCTCCGGCAGCTGCGGCACGGC
>ERZ1034804.243-NODE-243-length-11271-cov-3.487161_pt1 | contig 11271 bp, 8 predicted proteins | sample MGYA00520635_ERZ1034804 | MGnify/ENA primary metagenome ERZ1034804 (study PRJEB33766, sample SAMN09781685) | gut metagenome | biome: gut microbiome | host: Homo sapiens | place: Madagascar | study: EMG produced TPA metagenomics assembly of the PRJNA485056 data set...
TTCTTTTCCTCTTGATAAATCCAATTTAGTTTATTCATTGTGCAAAAATAAAATCTCCAGAAAATGGCAATCTGCACCTCATATTTACATTCTTTCACAACCCCATTATCCAATCCTCGATGTTTAATTTCTTCTATAAGAATATTGGTATATTTAGCTGAATCTCTGAGTTTTTCAAGGGATTGTTGTCCAGCCATAATGCCATTTGAATTTTGAAAATAATATAATAACGGACTATCTATTTTACAATATTTTTTTGCCAACAAAACACACAAAAACGAAAAATGACCATCTTCATAATTTATGTTTTCTATAAACCGAATACAATTTTTTTTAAGAAATTCACTTGAATATAACTTTGCCCATACACAAATACTAAATCCACCTGACCATGCTAATATAAGTTCTTTTCTTTCATCTATATTTGCTAAATTAAACTCTCTTGCTTTTACATCTTCTATTTGTGTATACTTAGGTTTGTCATCACAAAACATAACAACCTCACATTGAACTATATCAAAATCCTTTTCAAGACACTTATTATACAATATATCAATTGTATTAGGATGGATGCAATCATCTGCATCTAAAAACATAATATATTTTCCAGTACAGATATCCATTCCCAGATTTCTTGTACCGCCGCACATTCCCTTATTTTCCATCTTCACTGATATTACATTTTCTGAATACTTATTTTGTAACATTTCAAGAATGGACCATGTATTGTCTATCGATAAATCATCTATGAATATCACTTCAAGATTCTCAAAGCCATATGTCTGGCTGTAAATTGAATCGAAGCATCTCATAACATATTTTTGTACATTGTAGCACGGAATAATTACTGATATCTTGTCTTTATTTTTTTCCATTTCATCGCTCCATTAGAATAGTGATTACCCTATAACGTCAATTACCTCTTTATTATATTTTTCATCATCGCAAATAATTATATTCTCGTCAAAGTTATGCTCTGCCGTGTGCTTATGATTCAGCTTAACCTTAGATGTTGCTCCCATTTTAAACCATTCATATTCCGAGTCAATATGCCCTATATCTATCGCCTGATATCCTGCTAATGACAACTCATAAGCAAGGACTTTAGCCGTTGGACCAAGCATTATGAGAATAAACCTATCATCTGCATATTGAATAATATTTTCCTTTATAACATCAATTTTTGAATATGCATTTTTAGCCGGACAGATAATTCTCTTCACTGACATTGCATTATCAAATAAATCATTTCCCACTCCCGATCTTGAGTTTACTCCCTCTACTATCAATATATTTTTATTTTCCCACAGCAGCTTCAGCTTATTAAAATATCTCTTTGATGACGTTTTATCTATTAAATCCATATATGGTCTGGAGATAAACGTTGAGCCGTACCAATCAGCTGTGCATAGTTCTGTGTAAAAATCTCGGTATACATCCAGATGATTCTTCCAAAAATCAGATGCGTAACTATTATATCGTTCTCTATCCTTAAAAACATCCGAAAGACATACAACCATTTTTTCATTACTTTGCAGCATCATAATTTGCCTGAGTTGCTGTGCTAAATTACAATCATACTGCTGATAAGGAATGCTATTTCCAGCAATTATATCCATCTCGCCATCGCCAAATCTTGCTACTGACGAATTATGCTCTAAGATATAATCCAGTGTCTCATCTATATTAAGGACATTAATATCAAAAGTATCTTCTGATTTAATCGCATTATTAATAAGTGCAGCTATTGTTCCATCTGAGTGCTCATTTAAAGTCCATGCATCATATTGTTTCAATATCAAATGCTGCAGCTTACTCTCATTGATATCCTTATATGCTTTATCATGCCATAAAACAATCACCTTTTTATTAGAATATGCTGCTATTTTCTCTATCAACATACTTTCAAACTTTAATCCATTTCCTGTCGGAAGCTGAACAATTGCCATATCATCATACTCTACTGACGCAATTATTCCGTCAAGTCTTTTTGATAATTCCGTATCTGTGTCTGATGAAACATCATATACATACAACCCTAGCTCATAGATTCCCATATCGTGTGCTGTCTGTGCAAATTTACGTTGCCTATTTGCAATCTCTTTATCTTTTATAAATCCGTATAAATTTGTAACATGAGTTTTCATTATTATTTTGACCTCTCATTATGCTCCACATACAGAATAGTTAATAATGTAGAAAACAATTATATTAACTCTAACCCTAATTATGTACCATCACCTTGTAGCTTTTCCAACCTATTTGTACTATTCCCTTTACAACTCACAAACTATACTGTTCACATGATATTTCTCTGCGACTCTCGGATTTTTCTTTGCGAACTGGCGGTTGATTCTCTTTTTCACTATCTCGCAGTCCTCACGCTTTAATCCGATGAGCATGATAAGAAACTGCACCTTTCCATACGAGGTATATATGTCACTGTAGCGGATTGATTCACCGACGCACTTCTTGAGCTGCCTTGAATACTTGTTTATCTTTGTCTCGCTCTGTACCTGTCTGCCTTCCTCGTCCTCGAGAGTACAGAGCATGAGATACACAGGTACCCTTGTGCGCTTCATAATACGGATGGACGCCTGGTATATTCCCCTGAATACCGGATAGCTGCAGAAATATCCGCCTCTTTCTGTTTCCTCCTGTTCGTTCATGCCCTCCTGGATGTTTTCCAGTATCTCATGTGCATGATTCATCTGATTACTGTATTTCTCAAGGATTTCCAAGAGTCTTGAAGATGGATAAATACCGCACTCCCTGAGATAATAGTCCACGACATCCGTGTATAGCTCTTCCGCCTCATCATAGCGCCTGGTCTCTACCATCGCCTCCATGATGAGCTCCTCCCACTCATTGAACGGATCGACCTTTGCCGCATATACTCCGAGCTTCTCCAGCCCCTTGAATTGTTTTCTCTTTCGCAGTATGTACGCAGATTCATTTATGATTTTCTCAAACATGGTGTGATAGCGTCTGGCCTCCTGTGCTATCCACGTCTCGCCTGTATATGCCGCCAGAAATTCTCCCTTGTACAGATATAGTGCTTTTACGTACAGCTCAAGCATATTGTCTTCTATTTCCTTTATCCGCTCATCACACACTGTCTCTGCACTCTCTGGTTCCTGTGGCATCTGCTTTTCCAGTGCACAGGCTTCGTTATAGAGCTTTTCAAACTCTGCTGCGTCCTCTTCTATCTCTATATCCGGTGTCCAGTAATATATGCCTCCCTCCAAATATATGAGGTTCTTTCCCGGCAGTCCGAGCTGTGCGAGCTTTTGCTTTGTCTTGTATACAATAACTCTTAGTGCCGTGTGAGGTGCATCTATGTCACGCTCACCAATTACTATCTCCTCGAGCTTATCCTTTGCTATTCCACAATCAGAATAGTGTATCAAAGCCTGCATCATGCGGTTGAACTGGCTTTCCTTATGCATTTTTTCCGCCACAAATGGTGCTCCGTTATAGTCCATTCTGAAATTGCCAAACATCTGTACCTTGATTTTATGCGTCATAGGTGCCTCTCTTCCCGAGTTTTATAAACATCCTTATTACCAGATTCATATTATTTATATTATACATCAATTTCACTCATCCCGATAACAACGACAATTTACACAAAAAGTGTCAAAACTCGTACTTGACAAATCACACAATATATGATAGCTATTTCTGCTATCAATCGTCTTCTTTATGCCTCTGTTATGCAAAAATCAGCTATTCGAAGCCAGAAATAAAAAAGATCCTGCAAGAAAATCTCACAGGATCCGGCTATTTCTGATATATTAAATCAGATATGTTATATCAAATATTAAATTAGAAAATAGCATTTACAATTGTTGAACCAATGGCTGTTGCAAGGAATGCCAGTCCACACACGAGTGGAAGCTTGTTGTCATCCTCTTCTATTGCCCTTACTCCAAAGAATATGCTTACATATCCTACTACACCCGCAAATGTATGCAGCCAGCTGCTCACATTGCCAAAGAACTGGAATGGGATTATGTCGATGATTGCTGCCACAAGGATAATCGGAAGGTATACTGCATCATACAGACATGCTGCTGAAAGTGTCTGTGCAAATGTCACCTTTTTATCCTTCTGCACTGCGTTTAATACAACCAGGATGACTGCTGCCAGAATGAGTACTCTCACCGCCTCTCCTACGATTCCTGAGAAGATTCCCTCAAAGAAGCTCGCCGGGTAAAATGAGAATCCAAAGCCGCCTATGCTGCCAATTACGCTTGATAACAGATATACTACAGACAGCACTACCTCTACTATGGCAAATAAGCCAATAAATATAAAGCCTGATGCCATATTTGCATTCTTTACAAAGTCTGCTGCAGCCTGTGCCGGCTTCTTAACAAGCCCCTTGTAGAATGTGATGATAGATGCCACATTCTTGTCATTCTGCAGCTGCTGTCCTGCTGCACTCACCTGCTGTGTGAAGTTATCAAACGCCTGCGACTGTGCGCTGCCCTGTGGCTGTCCGTTGAACTGTCCCTGTGCACTGCCCTGCGGCTGTCCGTTGAACTGTGCCTGTGCGCTACCCTGCGGCTGTCCGTTAAACTGTCCCTGCTGTGCTGCATTATCTGCCTGTGCATTGTTGTCCTGTGTCTGATTTGGTGCCTGTGGCTGTGCCTGCTGACGACATGTACATACCTCATCATCAGCTAATTGTCTGCCACAATTTGTACAGTATTTCATAACTGAAACCTCCTAAAAAAATAATTAATAAACTGCTGATAACTATATTAGCATTTCAGGCATTTAATAGCAATATTTATTTGATATTTATTTCATAATATATTATGATTTATATTATGATTAAAGGGTTAAAATACCTGCTGATTCTAAAGAGGAATAACCATGCCACAAACACTTAATATAGCTGTATGCGAGGACGAAGCTGCAGAGACCGTGCTGCTTTGTGATATTCTCAACCACAGCGATATCCAAAATACATACACTGTCTTTACGGATGCAGATTCTTTGCTTGCCTCATATGAGTACGGAAAGTATGACCTGCTGCTCATGGATATATACATGAAAGATTCCATGACCGGCATCGAGGCAGTCTCCATAATCCGCGAGACAGATGCCGATATCCCGGTTGCTTTCATCACAACAAGCACGGAGCATGCCTTGGAAAGCTACAGGCTGTCTGCCATCGGCTATATCGAAAAGCCGGTTTCTGCAGCTGAGCTAAGTAACATTCTTCACCTTGCCATGCTGAAGAAATCCGATGCCCCATCTCTTTATGTGAAGAGAAACAAGAGTATGGAGAGGCTTGCCCTTTCTGATATCATGTACATAGAGCAGAGAGCCAGGCAGATTTTCATACATTTAAAAGAAAATGAGGAAATCAGCTGCTATGAGAAGCTTTCAGAGCTTTCAGATCAGCTGCCCGCTGAGCTGTTTTTTCTGCCACACAAAAGCTACGCGGTAAACCTGTCGTATGTCACACGCATTGATACTTCACTCAAATGCTTCGTGATGGCCGATGACACAAATATCCCTATCAAGAGAGAGCTCTCCGGCAAAGCCAAAAAGGCTCTGGAGAGATACTACTTTGATCACACCAGAGGGCTTAAATAAGGCACTTTCCTATTGATTTGATATGAGCTAGACTGTCAAAAGTAATACACTGCAAGGAGCCCGGATTATGAAAAAAATTAGCGCTATACGAAATATTCCCTATCTGACAATTATACTGCTTACACTGATCTGCATACTGCTTCTTTCCTCAAAAAACATGATTATGAGCCAGGCGAGCTATCCTGAAGCCACTATCGTAAGCTCTGCATATGCTGTAGTGGAGGGCTCGGATTCAGATAAAGAAGAAATCACATTTCCACATACCTTTAAGCACCTTTCGCCGCGCACACATGTCACCGTCACCACACATATCAACCTGAACAAGGATGATCCAATCTACATAAAAACTGTCTATTCCCCTGCGAAGGTCTATCTGGACGATGAACTCATATATGAGTTTGGCAGGACCGAAAACTATCCATCCTATATGAAGGATCCCGCAACCGAGGGGTACCTGATAGGCACTGACGGTCATTCAGGTGATACAGAGCTTCGCATAGAGTATCTGTCTCCTGTTACCAGAAGCTCGCTTACGGTATATTCTCCTATCTACGGAGCATACAAATCCTTATTTTTCACTCTGTTAAAGCTGAATAAATGGTCATTCTTTATAGCACTGCTTGAGCTTGCCGCAGGTGTTTTGTTTATATTTATCTCACTGATGCTTTTATACTACGATAAAGAGGTTTGCAAGATGATATTTCATTTTGGATTCTTCTCACTCATGGCCGGCATGTGGTCTATCGGCGAGTGCAACTATACAGGTGTCATAGTCAAAAACCCTACACTGCTGTATCTGTGTGCTTTTATAGGGCTTTTCTCGCAGATGATTCCGCTGCTGTATTTCTGCAGGCTTGCAGTTGGTTTTAAGAATGACAAGCCAATTATAGTTATCGCGAAGCTCCTCACCGTGCTTGACCTTGTCGCTTGTGTCTTACAGCTTAGCGGTACAGTTGCACTATCCCAGAGCATGTACGTGTTCCATGTCATTCTGCCTCTCATACTTTGCTTCCTGACTGCATACATCATCCTTGAGGCTGTTCGCAGCCAAAACAGCAGGGCAAAACGGCTGATGGTTCCGGTATTCATACTGGCTCTTGCTTCATGTACCGAGATAATCAATTATCATTTAAAATTTGTGGCCTCATTGTCATTACTGTACCAGATTGGAACTCTGCTTTTCATTATAATCATGGGAATTATAATGGGGCTTAATATAAGCGATATGCTCATGATAAAACGTGAGAATGAAAGACTCATATTCGATATGAATCTCCTTGAGCATTCCCTGTTGGAGCAGAAAAAATATAATTCGCTCACCACAACAAACGAACAGCTTTTTAAGAAGCAGCGCCACGATCTGCGTCACCAGCTGGTTGCAATAAAAGGCCTCGCAAACACTGAAAATAAACAGCTGAATGAATATCTGGATTCCCTGATCCACAGCATACCATCTGCGCCTGCAAGCTATTGCGAAAACAGGGTAGTCAATTCCATTCTGTCATACTATAGTGCCATATGCAGAAATGAAAATATCGCTCTTGAGACAAAGCTTATTGTTCCGGAAACCAATGATGCGGCCTTGGACAATGACCTGTGCCTGGTATTTGGAAATCTGATAGAAAATGCTATAGAAGCCTGCAGACGCATGGATACTCTGGATTCTTCAGACGAAACACCATCACGTTTTATCCGACTGCATGCCCACGTACACTATAAGACACTTATTATTACTATGGACAACAGCTTTGACGGACATGTTACCATCCAAAACGGAAAATACCGTTCTTCTAAGAGGGACGACTATGGTATAGGTCTGTCATCCATCCGCTCTGTTGCCGGCAAATATGATGGTAACGTTGCATTTGAAGCAGCTGATGGTATATTTCAGTCATCAGTATACCTTCAAATATATAAATGACACACTAAAATCATTAATTTATATTAATGCTTCATACCTAAATATCATTTTCAGAGTCCAACTAACTTATTGTATATAATGCGCATATATGCTATAATAATAAAAGAATTTTGTGCATTATACACATATGGAGTTTTAATTTATGATAGAACACACGATATACAAGGAATTTATTGATAAAATTTCAGAATTATCAGACGGGATATATCCTATCATCACCGACCTGGATAATGACTTATCTTACGTACCGGACAAGACAGCTGATTTTTTCGGCTTTGAAGCCGGCAAGCATACCTGCTTCTTTGAACAGCTTTGCACCTGTGTCAACGACATTGACCTGCCGGAATATAGGCGGGAGATCCGCTATCGTCTAAACGGTGAAAAACTGGATGATATATTTTATGTCCGCATGGGAAAGCACACCAAAGAATATATGATGGGATTTTATTCTGACATTTTTACCGGTGATGACGGACACCGCTACCATGTCCTCGTGCTCAGAAACGAAAATACTCTTCCGGATATCGACCCATATACATATCTTTATTGCCAGTCAAAGTTTGAAAGAGATATCAACGGCTATATCATGGAAAACAGGTCCGTAGCCATAATTGAGGTGGAGATAGGCCATATAGATGAGTTCAATATACTGTATGGTTCCAATTTCAACACTGCAATCCAGCGTGAGCTTGCGCTCAAGTTTATCTACATGATGGATGACAGCACCGCTACCTACTATATGAATAATTGCAAGTTTGTATTTGTGATAAAGGAAGCTGACCGTGCCTCTGCTGAGGCATTCTACCGGAAAATTGTAGACACAATAAATTCCATGTATTTCTTTAAGTGCTTTAAATTTGAGTTTGATATATATGCTGCGTGTCTGATTCTCAAGGATTATGATGGTGATACCTCCACTGTCATCAGCAAGGTGGAGTACACTCTGGGCCGCGCGAAGGAGCTTCACAGCCCTGATTTGTTATTTTTCAATGATATGGTCATGTTCAATGGCAGCTCGCATATAGATATCATGAAAATCATTCATCAGTCGGTTATCAATAGCTGTGATGGTTTTTTTGTGGAGTTTCAGCCGATTGTAAAGGCTTGCAATGGCGAAATAATGGGTGCTGAGGCACTGGTGCGTTGGAAAAAGGAGCCTTTTGGCACGGTGCCACCCGGACTGTTTATCGACTGGCTTGAGGATACCCCGGCTATGTATGAACTCGGAAATTATATAATGAGAACTGCAATAAGCGCAGCCTGTGAATTTGCAAAGATAAAACCCGGCTTCTTCATCAATGTAAATGCATCCTCAGAGCAGCTTGAAAAGGAAACCTTTGTAAAAGATACTCTGGCAATTCTTAAAGAGTATGATTTTCCACCTTCACAGCTGTGGATAGAGATTACAGAGCGATGCAGAGATCTGCCTATATCTATGATAAAGAAAACAGTCACAGCACTCAGAGAAGCCGGAATTCACATCACTATGGATGACTATGGCACAGGAAGCTCTTCATCTCAGATGATGCTTGAGCTTCCTGTAGAGGGTGTCAAGATAGATATGTTCTTTGTTAAAGACATTCTCGAGGAGAAAAAGAAGCAGGCACTTGTAATCGGAATGGTTAATTTTGCCCATGCCGCAGACTTAAGGATATGTATCGAAGGCATAGAAAATAGTGACCTTGAAAGCTATCTCAGACAGTTTGGTGTCACCTTGTTTCAGGGCTATCACTACTCGAAGCCTATCTGTCAGGATGAGCTTATAAAGCTTCTTATGAAGCCATAGCCCTATCTCCTACTCCAGATTTTCCTTAAATGCTGTCAGTGCGCCATTTTTCTTTAAAATCAGCATGACAATTGCTGCCACTATGCTTCCGGCCACTGTAGAGATAAGGAATGGCACTATGTATATAAACATGCCTTCCGGCTGAATAAGCATCACGTATTTTGCAAGAGGATACGCTGCCAGGCCTCCGAGTATGCCTGTGCCAAGCGCCTCTGCAATACATGTCTGTACATCAGTCCACAGCACAGAGCACCTACCATGCTTCCCGGGAATGCCATGAGGCTTCCAAGTCCTGTCAGGTTTCTGATAATACTCGCACAAAATGCCACACCAACACCCCATGCAGGTCCTAAAAATACTGCTGCGCATATATTTACCATGTGCTGTACAGGTGCACATTTGCTGCCGGCAACAGGGAAGCTTATTAAGCTTCCTGCTACAGCAACTGCCACAAGCACTCCTGCCATGGCAATCTTTCTGATTGAAAGAGTTCTTTTTTTAGTGTTCTTTTTACTTTCCATTATTACCTCACCTTAAAGTATATCGTAACTGTTCAGTACCTTCACAGTTATAGTATATCAATATACTCTCCTGCAAGTGCCTTGTTCATGCTTCGCACTGCACAGAACTTACCACACATACTGCATGCCTCGCTGTGGTCATCCTCAGGCAGACGGTCATCCCTGATAGCCTTAGCTGTCTCCGGATCAAGCGCACATGCAAACTGTGCATCCCAGTCGAGCACACGTCTGGCATCTGCCATCTTATCATCTATATCTCTGGCTCCCGGTATTCCCTTTGCAATATCAGCTGCATGAGCCGCAATCTTTGACGCAATAATTCCCTGCTTTGTATCCTCCACATTTGGAAGAGCAAGATGCTCCGCAGGTGTCACGTAGCAAAGGAAAGCTGCGCCGTTCATTGCTGCCACTGCTCCACCGATTGCTGCTGTGATGTGGTCATAGCCCGGTGCGATATCTGTTACGAGAGGTCCAAGTACATAAAATGGTGCTCCCATACAGATTGACTGCTGTACCTTCATGTTTGCTGCTACCTGATCAAGCGGCACATGTCCCGGTCCCTCTACCATGACCTGTACGTTATGGTCCCATGCACGCTTTGTGAGCTCTCCAAGTCTTACAAGCTCCTCTATCTGGCATACATCTGTTGCATCTGCCAGGCATCCCGGTCTGCAGGCATCTCCAAGTGAGATTGTCACATCGTGCTCCTCACAGATTTCAAGTATCTCATCATAGTGCTCGTAAAAAGGATTTTCTTCTCCTGTCATGCACATCCATGCAAATACAAGGCTGCCTCCACGGCTTACGATATTCATCTTACGCTTGTGCTTTTTAATCTGGTCTATCGTTTTTCTTGTAATTCCACAGTGAAGTGTGACAAAGTCCACTCCGTCCTCTGCATGGAGTCTGACTACATCGACAAAATCCTGTGCTGTAAGTGTTGCAAGATCACGCTGATAGTGGATAACACTGTCATAAACAGGCACTGTTCCTATCATTGCAGGACATTCGCTTGTAAGCTTCTGTCTGAATGGCTGTGTATTGCCATGGCTTGAAAGATCCATGATAGCCTCTGCTCCAAGCTTTACAGCACTCATGACCTTCTGCATCTCCACATCATAGTCCTTGCAGTCTCTTGACACACCGAGGTTTACATTGATTTTTGTACGAAGCATGCTTCCAACGCCCTCTGCATCAAGTGACTTGTGATGCTTGTTAGCAGGAATAGCTACCTTTCCGCTTGCAACAAGCTCCATCAGCTTGTCTACATCCATCTTCTCTTTCTTTGCTACCTTTTCAATTTCAGGTGTTACGATGCCCTTTCTTGCGGCATCCATCTGTGTTGTGTAATTACTCATTGTACTCTCCTGTTCTTATTGTTATTTGTATTATTAATTAGTAATTATTTCAAGATTAACGCTCCATGATTC
>ERZ1034804.245-NODE-245-length-11215-cov-12.198118_pt1 | contig 11215 bp, 9 predicted proteins | sample MGYA00520635_ERZ1034804 | MGnify/ENA primary metagenome ERZ1034804 (study PRJEB33766, sample SAMN09781685) | gut metagenome | biome: gut microbiome | host: Homo sapiens | place: Madagascar | study: EMG produced TPA metagenomics assembly of the PRJNA485056 data set...
CAGCTGCCGGAGCGGTGCTTAAGCCGCAAGGCGGGAATTGTGCGGTGTTGCCCCAAACTTTACTGGCGGATCATGCGATAGCCAACGCCGATGTGGGTCTGGATATAGCGGGGGTGGCTGGGGTCTTCCTCAATTTTTTTGCGCAGCGTTGCCATAAATACGCGCAGGGACGGCGTATCCGATGCGGCCGGGCTGCCCCAGACTTCGTTCAGCAGATAGTTGTGGGTCAGCACTTTGCCGGTGTTCTTGGCCAGCACGCAGATCAGCTTGTACTCAATGGGGGTCAGGTGAATCTCCGTTCCGCCGCGGTACACACAGCCTGCGGCATAGTCAATGCGCAGTTCTCCGTTCTCGTATATGCTGGCCTGGTCACCTGCGCGGGAAGTATCATACCGCACACGGCGCAGCGCCACGCGCAGCCGGGCCAAAAGCTCCTCTACGCTGAACGGCTTGGTCAGGTAATCATCTGCACCGGCATCCAGGGCGGATACTTTGTCGGTATCATCACTGCGGGCCGAAACCACCAGAATGGGCACGTTGCTCCACCCGCGAATCTTGCGGATCACATCAATACCGTCCATATCCGGCAGGCCAAGGTCCAGCAAAATTACATCCGGCCGTGCCGAAGCAGCTTCCAACAGGGCACCGGCTCCGTTCTGTACACGGTGGTACTGATAATTGCGGGTTTCCAGTGTGGTGGAGATCAGCCGTGCAACAGCCGGGTCATCCTCCACCACAAGGATCAGCGGTTTATTCATACAGGGTCACCTCAGTTCGCGGGAGTGTAAAACGGAAGCAGGCACCGTGCGGTGCAGCGTTCTGTACATCGATCACACCGCCATGGGCGGCAACAATGGAACGGCACAAGGCCAGCCCAAGACCCAGCCCGCGGCGGCCATCGCTGCGGGTTTTGCCAAGGGTATAAAACATATCAAACAGCTTATCCCGGCTTTCTTCCGGGATGCCGGGGCCGTCATCCGTTACGCAGATGCGGACAAATTTACCCTCCGGCGCGGCGGAAAGCTCGATGCGGGAATGTTCGGGGGTATATTTGATGGCGTTGTTGATGAGGTTCACCAGCACCTGCTCGATCAGCTGGGCGTCCATATCGGCCATCAGCAGGTCATCCGCCACGTTGGTCACAATGGTGTGGAGGGCGGCGTCATGGTCTAAATGAGCCAGTACATCGTCAAAAATGTCTTGAATCAGCTCCGGCTGAATGCGCAGGTTTACCTGGCCGTTCTCCATCCGGGTGATGGAAAGCAGATTTTCCACCAGATGGTTCAGCCAGTTGGCGTCCTCATAAATTGCGGCAGAAAGCTCCCGGCGCTTTTCCTCGGTCAGCAGGGGATTTTTCTCGGTCAAAATCAGCGCGTTGCCGGAAATGCTTGTCAGCGGGGTGCGCAGGTCATGGCTGATGCTGCGCAGCAGGTTGGCGCGCAGCTGTTCCTGGCGGGCGGCTTCCTCAATTTCGCGCCGGGCGCGGTTGGAGGCTTCTTTTTCCAGCGCCAGGGAACACACATCCAGGATGGATAATGCCAGATTGTGCTCATAGGTGCTGAACTCATGCAGCGCCGGGCAACTGCGGTAATCCGTCTGGGCGGGAGGGGGCAGAATCAGGGTTCCCGGTGCAATGTGCTCCGGCGCAGGAGCAAAGCAGACCGGGCGCTCCAACAGCTTGCCCAGCTGGGTGGCCGTTATCCGCAGAATGGTGTCAGGGTTCTCGGCCCCCAACAGGCTGCGGCTGGCTTCCAGCAGCACCTGCGAAGCATAGGCTTTGCGCTCGCTTTGGGCGGCCTGTACCTTGATACGCCCCGTCAGCGAGGAGCAGAGCAGCGAAACGCAGAGCATGACCACTGCCGTTACCATGTCGTCTGGCCGGATGCGGAACTGCATAAAGGGGTCAATGAACATATAGTTGACCAGCATCACCGAGAACAGCGAAGCCACAACGCCGTACACCAACCCCGATGTAAAGACGTTGATATACATGACGCCCAGGATATAGGTCAGGATATAGTTGGAAGAAACAAAATCCAGCCGGAAAAATACCCAGCTTGTCAGCGTGCACAGCGCAAGGACCAATGCGGTCAGGGCGCAGTCCCGCAGCCAAAGCAGGGCAGGTTCGCGTTGCGGCATGGGTGCAGGCTCCTTTCCACTACAGGGCAGGGAATGCGGCAAGGCAGCCCGGCACTGTATTTATCCTATTATAACATATTGCCGAACTCTTTGATACAAACGGAATAATCTTTATATAAATTTAATGCAGGCCTGCTCTATCCGCGGCAGCCCCCGGCACTTTTTTGCACGCTGGGCGGGGCATTGGTTGAAATCAGGCCGCAAATCGGTTATACTATTTTGTAATAATTGGATTGTTCTGCCCTGCGGGCGGTATTGCCATATAAAAAGGAGTGTTTTTACAATGTCCCATACCGTTATGGTGACCGGCGCCGATGGCTTTATCGGCAGCCATCTGGCTGAAGAGCTGGTAAAAAGCGGCGAGAAAGTGCGTGCTTTCTGCCTGTATAACTCGTTTGGTTCCCTGGGCTGGATCGATACCCTGCCCCCGGAGATCCGCAATGAAATGGATATCTTTATGGGCGATGTACGTGACCCCAACGGCGTGCGTACTGCCATGCGCGGGCAGGAGCGCGTGTTCCATCTGGCTGCCCTGATTGCCATTCCGTTCAGCTACCACAGCCCGGACAGCTATGTGGATACCAACATCAAGGGCACCCTGAACGTGCTGAACGCCGCCCGCGAGCTGGGCACCCAGCGCGTGATGGTTACTTCCACCAGCGAAGTATACGGCACCGCCCAGTATGTGCCCATTGACGAGCATCACCCGTTCCAGGGCCAGAGTCCCTACTCTGCCACCAAGATCGGCGCGGACCGCCTGGCCGAAAGCTTTTACCGCAGCTTTGACCTGCCGGTTTCCATTGTGCGCCCCTTCAACACCTATGGCCCGCGCCAGAGCGGCCGCGCCATCATCCCCACCATCATCACCCAGCTGCTGGCCGGCCAGCAGGAAATCAAGCTGGGCAGCCTGACCCCCACCCGCGACTTTAACTATGTCAAGGATACTGCCCACGGCTTTATGGCCATTGCGGACTGCGATGCCGCCATCGGCCAGGAGATCAACATTGCCACCGGCGTGGAACATTCCATCGGCGATTTGGCCAATGAGCTGATTGCCCAGATCAACCCCAGCGCCAAGATCGTATGCGAAGCCGAGCGCCTGCGCCCCGAAAAGAGCGAGGTCAACCGCCTGCTGGGTGATGCCACCAAGCTGCGCACCCTGACCGATTGGAAACCGCAGTACACCTTTGAACAGGGCCTTGCCGAAACCATCGAGTTCCTGCGCGGCAACCTGGACCAGTACAAAGTCGGCCAGTATATTCTGTAAGGTCGGTTGTAAGGGAGTTTTATGCCAATAAAATTACAAAAGCTGCCCGCCGCCCTGCGGTGGGGGCTGGCTGCGCTGTGCGCCGCCGTGTGCGGCGTGCTGTGGGCTTATTACTGGCGGGTGTTCTTTGGGCTGGATAACCGTGTGTCCCCCCTGGTGGTTACACTGGGGTGTGCGGCCTTTCTGGAAGTATGCCTGCTGGCCGGGTATTGTGTGCGGCGGTTTGCAAAAGGATTTGCGGCAAAAGGGGCCGTGTGCATTTTTTTGTGCGGGCTGCTGTTTGCATTTGCCAACCCGCCGCTGCAAACGCCGGACGAAGCCGACCATTACCTGCGCACCTATGCCATCTCCACCGGGCACTTTGATTTTGATGCTTCCCGCACCTACCCGGACGACGTGGCCTACCTGCTGGAAGCGTTCCCCGGTGCATGGGTGAATGCGCATACCTCTGCCGGTGTGGGCACTGACCCCGATACCGGGGCGGAAAAAGCCTATAACACCGCGGGCTATGCCCTGAAACAGTACGGCAAGGATGGCGCGGTGCAGAGCATGACGGACAGCTTTGCCCTGTACCTGGCGCACGATGCACGGGATTCTGTGCCGGACCCAGTCAGCGAGCCGGTCAGCTTTCTGGTCATTCCATTCCTGCCGGGCGCGGTCGGTATGGCGCTGGCACGCCTGCTGGGCTTTGGCGCGCTGGGCTGCCTATATGGCGGGCGCATCGTCAACCTGCTGGCCTACACGCTGTTGTGCGCGTTGGCGCTGGCCAAAGCGGAGCGTTACCGCCCGGCCTTTGCGGCCATTATGCTGCTGCCGATGTCGCTGTTTATGGGGGCATCACTGAGCTATGATGCAACCCTGCTGGGCTGCTATTACCTGATGCTTGCCCTGCTGACCCGCAAGGAGTGGAACACCCAAACGGCGGGCATTTACACCGCCGCCTGCATCTTTGTCAATATCGCCAAACCGTACCTGAACCTTTTGTGGGTGCTGCCTATCTTTTTGGTGGCAAAGCGGGAATGGCACGCCAAGGGACGCCGCCGGCTGTGGGCGCTGGGCGGCTTTGGCGGTGCTATGGCCGTTACCCTGCTGACGGAATGGTACGGAACGGCGTTCCGCTATAACTATCCCATCATTGAGCGCCAGGGCGGCAGCACGGTAAACGGCGGTGAACAGCTGGCCTTTGTGCTGCGCAACCCCCTGCGGACCATTGCTGCGTTCTGGGGAACCCTGGGAGAGAATGATTTCTTTATTGGGCAGCTCGGCCTGTTCGGCTGGAAGGACCTGCCCATCAGCTTTTTGAACCTGACCGGCCCGCTGGTGCTGCTGCTGGCCGCCCTGCTGGCTGCTGCGCAGCCAAAACGCGCCGATGCGTTCCCCACCCGCCGCCGCGTGGGCGGGGCGGCGCTGCTGGCGCTGGTGTACGCCGCCGGTGCCATGGCAGCCATGTATATCACCTATACCCCGGTGGGCATGGTGCGCATTGTGGGGCTGCAGGCGCGGTATTTCCTCTGTGTCTGGCTGGCATTGCTGCCTGCGCTGGCTGTGCTGCTGCGCAAAACCATCCGCCCCGCCATCACGGAAGAAAAAGCCGAAGCGGCCATCACCCCGCTGTGCGCCTGCTATGCCGTTTTGGGCGCTGTGCTGCTCTTCCAGCACTACTTTGTGGGGCCGGTGTACGTCATATACGCGTAAGCTGGCTCACGCATATACGAAAGAATAATTAAAAAAGAATAAAGAATAATGTCGGTGTGCCTGCGGCACGATTGGATATGATGTTTTTCGCAAGACTTATATGATAATCTGCAGGTATAGAATCAGCCTTTATATGCTATCTTGCCCCAATTTTCTGAGCCGCCCAACGGGCGGCGGTCCACCAACATTATTTATTATTCTCTATTATTTTTTAATTTCAATCCGGGAGGTGCTGTACCGTGCAGATTGTATTCGGCCTGCTGTTTTTGCTGTTCTTCTCCGCATGCTGTCTGTGCGTGGCGGCATGTACCCGGTTCAATGCCGCCCTGCTGCCGCTGCCCGCCTTGTGCGGGTCGGTCGTGGTGCTGTATCTGCTTTCCCTGCTGGGGCTTTTGCAGTTCGGCCATTTTATCATCATGGCGGTCTGGCTGGCCGGCGGGGTCTACTTTGGGGTGCGCGCCGGGTGGCGGGCTATCCGCCAGGCGCTGTTCAGCCCCGGCTTTTTGCTGTTTGTGGGCGGCAGCTGCTTTTTGTGGGTGCTGTTTGCCGTGCAGCAGCCCATGTTTACCCAGTGGGATGAATTTACCGCCTGGGGCCTTGCCCCCAAAATGGTGGCGGAGCGCGCCGCTCTGTATGTGGCGGACCCCATCAACCTGACGGCAAGCTTTACCTACCCGGCAACCAGTCTGATTTCGTATCTCTTCCAGCGCGTACCGGGCCAGTTTTATGAATGGCAGTGCCTGGCGGGGCTGGATATCCTGTTCCTGGCCTGCATTGCCCCGGCGGCAGCCCTGCCGCGCAAAAACTGGGCGGGCGCTGTGTTGGTGTTTGCCGCGGGCTTTCTTCTGCCGTTCTTTTTCAGCGTAGTCCCGGCAGGCACCCCGTCCACCATTTACGCCAACGCCATGGCGGATACCCCGCTGGCGCTGCTGTTTGGCGGAACACTCTGCCTGTATGCCGCGGCGGGCGGGCGCAAAACCGGCTTTTTTGCCTGTGCCATGCCCCTTGCCGTGCTGACGATGACCAAGGATATCGGCTTTGCCTATGCCTTGATCGCTGCGTTCCTGATCGGGCTGGACCAGCTGTTCGGTACGCCGCACCCGGATACAAAGCCTGCCCGCATTTTCGGCGTATCGCTGGCAAAATGCAGTATTCTGGCGGCGGTGGTGCTGGCGGTGTTTATCAGCTGGAACCGCTATACCGCCGCCGTGACCCCAACCGAAACTACTGGGGCCAGCGTGGGCAGCGCGGGCCTGAGCTATGGTGCTGTGCTGACCGGCGGCATCAAGCAGCTGCTGGGCATTGGGCGCGAAGAACGCTTTGCCCAGATTATGCAGAGCATGGGCCAGGCATTTTTGTACCGCCGCGTCTGTTTGGTGGGCGCGCCCATCATGGCCGTCAGCTGCATTCTGCTGCTGTTCACGGCGGCCTTTGTGGCAGCGCCTGCCGGTGCCGCACGGCGCCGCACCGTGGTCGGCTTTGTGGGCGGGGCGTTCTGCTTTGCCGCGCTGTATCTCTTCCACCTGATTTTGTACTTCTACAATTTCTCCGAGGCCGAAGGCTCCGCCTTGAAGGACTATGAGCGTTATATCGCGCCCTACCTGCAGGGGTGGATGCTGTACGGCTTCTGTGTGCTGGGCTTTGCGGTGGAGCAGGGCAGCGGCGCGGCGCAGCGGCTGGGCCGTGCGGCGCTGGGGCTGGCCGCTGCGGCAGTGTTGGGTATTTTTGCCTGGCGCGGCGTGCCTGCGGCCGGGTTCTGGACCAACGCCGACAGCCTGTACACCCTGCGCCGCGATGTGAAAAACCGCGCCGAAGCAATGAACACCGTGCTGGACTGGCCGGACCGCGTGCTGGTCATCAGCCAGGGCGATGATGCCACCCGCTGGTACTACTACAAGTATGAGCTGACCGCCAAGGTGGTCAACGGCTATGGCGGTACCTGGTGGGGCAACGATGATTATTCCAGCCGGTGGGACTCCGACTTTATGAACCTGGTGGAAAGCCTGAACTGGACCCTGTATGACTTTGAGGCGGTCTGCACCGCAGACTCTCTGACCGCCTATATGGAAGAAAAGCAGATCGACTACCTGCTGATCGACCGCGCGGACGACTATCTGGAGCGGGAGTTCAGCAGCCGGTTCGAAGGCGGGCTGAAAGCCAATATGCCCGCAACCCTCTACCGGTTTGAAGGCCGCAGCAAGCCTATCGCCTTTACCCCGGTGGCTGTGGCAGAAAGCGGGGTGGTACAATGAAAGATAAACGCCCAACCAAGCGTTTTGCCGCCCCCGCCCGTGCGGGCCGCCCGCTGCGCCCGCAACAGCTGCTGATATTGGCATATGCCGCCGCTGTTATTGTGTGGCTGGTGTATGTGCTGGTGGGCAGCGCTGTGATGCTGAACCATAAAGCAGACGGCACCATGGTGATCCGCACCCTGACGGCGGATGACCTGGAATTTGAAAGCTTTGTCAATTATGATGACGATGAATGGCATACCGCGCCGGTGGATGAACCCGGCTGGTATCTTTCCACCGACAACGACCCGCACATCATCTGGCGGGGCGAAGCCTGGCTGGAAACGGTGGAGCTGGACGCCGTGCACTACCTGCCGCCCGGCAGCGTAGCATTGTATTACCTGCGCCCCGGCCAGACCGAGTACAGCGAGACCCAGAAAGTGTTTGCCCGCGTCAGCGGCGAAAACCAGTATACCTTTGACCTGGGCGGCCTTACCGTGACCGGCCTGCGCATTGACCCGGACAGTGTGGGCGGCGTGCCTACCCGGCTGGACGGCGTGGTGCTCAACCCGGTGCAGCCGTGGTACCTGCGCTTTGTGCCAAACGGCGGCCAATGGCTGCTGCTGTTGTTTGCCCCGGCTGTGGGGGCTGCGTTTGCCTGCCTTGCCGTTGATGTTTTCCGCAAAAAGTAAAAAAGAGCCCTGTGGGGCGGTGCGCCCATGGCTTGGGGGCACACCCGCAGGGCTTTTATGTTGTATAAAATGGTGATTCTATGGAGCTGCTTTGCATCTTTGCCGCGCTGGCGGTGCTGTTTTTGTTCTGCGCGTTCCTAACGCTCAAATGTAACCTGCATGCTGCGCTGGCCCCGCTGACCGCGCTGGGCATTGCCGTTGCCTGGTTGACGGCTGTGGGCATGGCAAACCTGCTGCTGCCCGGCACTGTGCTGCTGTGGGCGGTGTTTGCGGGCAGCGGCGTGTGGGCGCTGGTGCCCCACAAAGGCCAGCGCCCGGCCTACCGCCGCCTGGTTACACCGGGGGCGGTGCTGTTCTGGGGCATGGCGCTGGCATTTGCGGTGTACTTTTTCATCCGCCAGCCGCTGGCAACCAAGTATGATGAACTCAGCCTGTGGGCTACCGCCGTAAAGGTGACCAAGGCGGATAACCGCCTGTATGCCCTGGCTACCCTTGGAACCCCCTGGCCCCAGACCCAGAACCCCGGCCTGCCGCTGCTCTCCTACTTCTTCCAGTTTTTGGGCCATTATGCAGACTGGAAGATCTATGTGGCGTATGATGTGCTGGCCGCCGCCGTGTTTGCCGCGGTGCTGGGCGGGCTGAACTTCCGCCAGTACCGCATTGCGGTGCCGCTGGCAGCAATCTGCTGGTTTGCCCCCTGGTTTTTGACGGTGTATAACCATACCATCTATCTGGATACCACTTATATGACCGCCTATGGCGATGTGCCCGCGGGCCTTGCACTGGGCGGCGCTGTGGCGCTGTGGCTGGCGCTGCGCAAAACCGGCGGCCCCAAGTGGGCCGTGCTGCCGGTACTGGCGCTGGCGGCCAACATCAAGGCCAACACCTTTGTGCTGTCCCTGGTGGCGGCGGGGCTGATGGCTGTGGATGCCTGGCTGTTTGCGGAGCGCCCCTTCAAAAAGGGCCTTGCCCGCCGCACCGGCTTTGCCATCGCCTGCTTTGCCGCGCCCATGCTGATCTATTATTTCTGGAACATCCGCTATGTGGGCATTCTGGTTGCCAAAAGTGCCAGCGAGGGCGGCACCGGCGAAACCAGTGCCCCCTTATCCGCTGTGGTCATCAACGGCATCAAGATTTTGCTGGGCCAACCGGTGGAGGGCTTTTACGCCGAGCGCCAGAGCCAGTTCACCCAAGCCATGGCCGATATGGGCCACCAGTTCTGGACTTCGGATGGTCGGCTGAGCATGATCGGCCAGGGCCGCAATGTTGTGGTGCTGATTCTGCTGGTGTTCTTGGTGGCGGCCATCTGCGCCAGAGGCCGCCAGCTCAAGCTGCGCATTGGCTGCATCGGGGTGCTGTCCCTTGCATGCTTTGTGGGGTATAACCTCATGCTGGCGCTCAGCTATGGCTTTATTTTCAAGCCGGATCAGGCCGTGGGGCTGGTGGATTATAACCGCTATATCTATACCTACTATATCGGCTGGTTCTTTATGGCGCTGGCCTGCTGGAGCACCGCCCTGCAAACCGCGGATGCCGAACAGAAAGCCCCGGCCCGCCGCTGGATTGCCCTGGCGGGCCAGGCCGGTGTTCTGCTGATGGCCGCCGCCATGCTGGTGCGGGTGAACGGCATGATCCTGCCGCAGCTTTCGGTGCTGGGCTTCTCGGACGGCGAATTCGCCGACCGTAAGACCGCCCGCGCCGAAGCTGACTGGCTGTGCAGCGATTACCTGAACGAAAACGACCGCGTGTTTTTTGTCAGCCAGGGGGATAACGGCGAACACTGGTTCTCTGCCGTGTTTGATTTTTACCCCGTCCTGGTGGATTACTCCGGCGTGGGGGCCACGCAGGAGGGCGGCGGCGGAACCTTCGGCCTGCCGGAGCTGGAACCGCAGGAGGAGGGCGTGAAGCAGCGCTACTACCACCCCTACACCGCTGAACGCCTGGATGAAACCGTGCGTGCCAACGGCTGTACGGTGCTTTACCTGCAAAAGATCGACGATATCTTTGTGCAGAGCTATCAGAACCTGTTTACCGACCACCTGGCCGCTGCGCAGGCGGGGCAGACCCTGCTCTACCGCGTAACGGATGCCGGGTATGAGCCGGTCACAATGCAGATGAACAAGGAGGCGGCCCAATGAAAGAGATGACATGGAAAAGCCGCCTGAACCGACTGTTTGCCCATCGCTTTGCCTTGCCGGCGCTGTGCTGGTGCGCGGCGCTGGTGTTCTGGCTGATGCAGGGTGCGGTGGCCTTTGCGGGGGACAGCTCCGCCAAGGCAAAAGGCACCCTGACTGAAACCGCGATCCCCATTGAAAGCTGGCAGCTGGCCGAGCTGACCTGGGGGGAGCCGGGGGAGAACAGCGCACCCCAGGGCCAGCTGATTACCACAGGCGGCGACCCGCAGATGATTTTGGAGGATGTATCCGGCCGCGTGGTGCGTACCGTGAGCTACAACGTGGAGTTTGACGGCGATTCCCGCGAAATGTGCCTGTATTATACCACAAAAACGGGGGAGCCCTACAGCCAGGACCGCCGCGTCTTCCCCAAAGTGCTGGCAGACGGCACCTATGTGTACACCCTGCCGCGCACCCAGATCGTGGCACTGCGGCTGGATCCCTGCAGCCCCGATGAAAACAAGACCGTGGGCCTGACCTTTACTCCGCAAAGCATTACCCTGAACGCCGCCAGCACCCTGCCCGGCGGAGCAGATTACTTTATCCCCACCTGGTACCAGCTGTTCGGCCTGATCGTGTACCCCGCCCTTGCCGCCGCCGCATTGGATTGGCTGTGGGCCGTGGGCAGACAGCTTGCCAAAAAGAAACAATAACCCGACAATAGCCTGATACAACAAAGCACCGTGCCGCAAGCAGGAGAACCCCCTGCATGGCGGCACGGTGTTTGTTGTTGGTATGGGTGAAATCAGCAAAAGGCATCCCCCAGCCGAGAGCGAATGTATTCCAGGAACGCGGCAGATGCTGGGGCATATTGCCATCGGGTGGTGCTGTCCTGGGCATTGTTCCCGGCCATGGTGGCCACCGACACCGACAGGATCTTCGCCAACCTGTTCTGGATGGGGGTGATGATCTGGAGGAAATGAAAAGCGGGCTAAGCAGCCAAAAAGGAATCACAATGTTGAGGCAATACCGCACAATTCCCGCCTTGCGGCTTAAGCACCGCTCCGGCAGCTGCGG
>ERZ1034804.248-NODE-248-length-11186-cov-2.906477_pt1 | contig 11186 bp, 8 predicted proteins | sample MGYA00520635_ERZ1034804 | MGnify/ENA primary metagenome ERZ1034804 (study PRJEB33766, sample SAMN09781685) | gut metagenome | biome: gut microbiome | host: Homo sapiens | place: Madagascar | study: EMG produced TPA metagenomics assembly of the PRJNA485056 data set...
TTCTCCTGCCACCCGTTCCACATTTTCATATTCAAACCATTTGGTCCGGAACCCCACCCATTCGTACAGCCCCTTGGAAAATCGGTTGTACTCCTTCAGGGAAAGCAGGGCTTCCAGTACGGGACGGGTCATCAGCTTGTAGTCCCGGGCTCCGTCCACGATGCGGGTGTCCGATATTTGATGAATCGTCTTATAAAAGGCGCGGGCGAAAAAGGACCGCAGCAGCGGTTCCCCCTGCCGGGTGACGCGGCGCGTCCCCGCACAGTCATATCCTTCCTTCTCAATGGCTTTCAGCATATCCGGGAGCAGGGAAGGAGGATCCTGAAGGTCCACATCCATGACGGCGGCATAATCCCCTGTGGCCGCTTCCAGGCCCGCATAGATGGCGGCTTCCTTCCCGAAATTGCGGGAGAAGGAAATGAATTTTACTTCAGGGGAGTGTTCCGCCATTTTCTTAATCATTTCCAGGGAGCGGTCCGTGGAACCGTCGTCCACGAAGATAAGTTCCGGGGCGTAGCCCTCCAGGCATTCCTTGAAGACCCGGTCTATTTCTTGCTTGAACGCCGGAATGGCTTCTTCTTCATTCAGGCAGGGAACGATCAGGGAAATGCGTTTCATGTCAGTGCCCAAATCATACTTCAGAAGCCGTGCGGATGCCAGAAAATAGTCCCTCCATGCACAAAGCCTTCCTCCACTGGAAGGGGAGGAAGGCTGCCGGAAAAGAAGCCGTGCGCGGAAAAATACCGGTAAGGTCAGAACTTCGGCAGGTTGCCGATGTCATCTTCGTTTTCAGGGGCGTGCGGATCTTTCAAATCACTATCCCCGTCTTTTCCGAAAGACCAGAAATCATAATCCGGATTCAGGCCGTTGCCCATTTTCAGGTTTTTGGCCCTGTCGGTTCTGGTGGGGATGGACTGCTCGCTGCCCAGGCGGTAGCGGTAGGGGGAACCCCATGGATCCGCAAGAATATAAAGGGTAACCGGCCTGCCGTCCTTGCTTTTCACATGGACTTCCCGGACAGTCGGGTTGCTTTTGGGCTGCGTAGAGGGGTTCAACTCATCATTGTAAATGGTTGTATCCCTGGAAGGAATACCCTCATTCTTATGGTCGCCGAACAGAGCCATGTAAACCACGTTGGAACTGTATTCCTCCCCGTTGGCCACGGCTACGCCGTGATTATTGAAGGGAGCTTCCGTGCCGTAGGGGTAGCGGTCATGGTCGCTGTGGTAGCTCTCCAACCCCATTTCAATTTTGCGGACAATGGATTCCGTAGCCTGTTCGTTCTTTCTGGTTTCAAGCCAGGTGTAAATGGAGATGGTCAGCGTGGCCAGCACCACGATGATCACCATCACTACCAGGATTTCCATGAGGGTGAACCCCTTTGTTTCCCGGAGCCGACGGTATGCGGAATGATTTTTCATCTGATTCTGCTTGAGGGGTTACCCCATCTTTTCAATAACCTGCAGGAGGGGCAGGAACATGGCGAACACGATGCCGCCCACGACCACGGCCAAGAATACGATCATGATGGGTTCCAGCATGGAGGTCATAGCTCCCACGGCATTGTCCACTTCATCATCATACACGTCCGCGATTTTCAGGAGCATGTCCGGCAGCTGGCCGGTTTCTTCCCCCACGTCCACCATGGAGATTACCATGGGCGGGAAAAGCTTGGAGGAGGACATGGGCGTAACTACGGATTCGCCCTCCTTGACGGAGTCATGGATGAGGCCGATGGCGTCTCCCACGATCATGTTGCCGGCGGTATCCTTCGTGATGGTAAGCGCCTGGAGGATGGGAACGCCGGAAGTCACCAGCGTGCCGAAGGTTCGGGCGAAGCGGGCAATGGCGCTTTTGCTCTGCACATTGCCGATGACCGGCATGGTCAGCAGAGCGGAGTCAATCTTGCGGCGTCCGTTGGGCGTCTTGCTCATGGCCGTGAAAACAGCGTACAGGATGGCGACCACAGCGGCCAGAATGACGGCATTGGGCACAAAGAAGTGGGCGGCCATGAACCAGTCGCTGATGCCGAACACAAACTCGGAAATACCGGGAAGTTCCTGATTCTGCTCTGCGAACATCGCCTTGAATTTGGGCACGATGACCAGCATCAGGAAGATCACGATGCCTACGGCGATAAACAGGACGATGGAGGGATACACCATGGCGGAGATTACCTTGCTTTTCAGCTTTTGAGCCTTTTCCTGGTATTCCGCCAGACGGTTCAGCACGACTTCCAGCACACCGCCCAGTTCCCCGGCCTTTACCATGTTGACAAACAGGCGGTCAAAGATTCTGGGGTGTTGGGCCAGGGCTTCCGAGAAGGTGGAGCCGCCCTGAACGGAATCTCCCAGAGCTTCGATAGTTACGCGCAGGTTGGGGTTTGCCTCCTGTTTGGCCAGCACGTTCAGACTCTGGAGCAGGGGAAGCCCTGCGTCAATCAGAGTAGCAAGCTGGCGGGTGAAAATCATCAGAGCCTTGGCCTTGATTTTGCCTCCCAGTTTGCCTTTTTGCTTCTTGGCCCCCTTGGCCTTTTTCTTGGCGGCAGGCGTCTGTTGAATCTTGCCCTTGCCCGCTTCTACGATCTGGGTGGGGTACAGGCCATGCGCCCGGATGGCTTCCATGGCCTCCGCTTCGGAGTTGGCCTCCAGGGAGCCTGTTTTCTGGTCGCCTTTATGGTCAAGTGCTGTGTATTGATATTTAGGCATATATGTTGTTTCTTAAGTGTTTTTTCTTGGTGATTGAAATAAGTGGGGAAGCAATGGCGTCCGGTTGTCCATTAAGTATATTTCAGCACTTCTTCAATAGTAGTGTTGCCGTCATAAATATTTCTCAGCCCGTCTTCTCTCAGCGTGGACATTCCCATTTCAATAGCCTTCTGTTTCAGCACCACGGAGGGAGCGCGATCCGTAATCATGTCACGCAGGGTGTCGTTAATATCCAGAAGCTCATAAATCCCCTTGCGGCCCCTGTAGCCGGAACTGGAGCATTTATCACAGCCGCGGCCAGTGAAAAAGTGCTTGTCCCCCAATTCATAGGGAGATACGCCAAGCTGGGAGAGGATGGTGGATGAGGGTTCATACGGGGTGCGGCAGTCCGGACAGATGGTGCGCACCAGGCGCTGTGCAAGCACCCCTTCCAGGGAGGCCGCTACCAGGAAAGGTTCGCACCCCATGTCCACCAGTCGCGTAATGGCTCCGGCAGAGTCGTTCGTGTGCAGGGTGGAGAGAACCAGGTGGCCCGTCAGGGATGCCTGGATGGCGATCTGTGCCGTTGCCATGTCTCGCATTTCCCCTACCAGAATATTGATAGGAATCTGGATGATGCCGTCAATATCGTATTCAACAGGGTCTTCCGCCGTCAGCACCTTGGAATCAATGGTATTGATTTCACGCAGGGCGGCATACAGCGTAGTTGTCTTGCCGGCGCCGGTGGGGCCGGTAACGATGAAAATGCCGTTGGGCTTGTGGACCGTATCCAGAATATATTCGTGGATATGCGCGGGAAGCCCCAGGTTGTCCATGTTCAAGTTGACGGAAGAGCGGTCCAGAACGCGGAGCACCACGGATTCTCCGTACTGAGTGGGAAGGGAGGAAACGCGCATGTCCACGGAACGGTTTCCTATCTGCTTGACGATGCGGCCGTCCTGCGGAATGCGGCGTTCCGCAATGTTCATGTTTGCCATGACCTTGACGCGGGAAATGACCGGCACGGACAGGTGGACGGGGGGAGGCTGCATTTCATACAGGGCGCCGTCCACACGGTAGCGGATTTTGAATTCCTTCTCAAAAGGTTCGAAGTGAATGTCGGAGGCCTTTTCCTTGATGGCCTGTGTAATGACGAGGTCTACAAAGCGGATGACGGGAGCGGCGGCAGAATCCTCCGTCTCATTGTTGACCTGCATGTTGTTCAATTCCTGCATCAGGTCGGACATGGCGGCGGATTCGCCTCCATAGAGCTCATTGATGCGTTCGGAAATCTGGTAATCCGGCGCTACCAGAACATGGATGTCCTGGCCGAGGGCGAAGCGCAGGTCTTCCACCGTCTGGGGATTCAGGGGATCCACCAGGCAGACGTACAGGCCTTCCGGACCGTGCCGCACAGGGAGCGCCCCGTGCAGGCGCACGAGCGTGGCCGGCATCATGTTCTGCACGTTCGGGTCCGGCTGGAAGTTGTCCAGTGTAATGAATTCCGTACCCAGGTCGCTGGCAATCATCTGCCAGATATCATCCTTGCTGCCGATGATGCCGAAGTCTGCAAGCACTTCCGGCAGTTCCTTGCCGGAGGCGATCATTTCCTCCTTGATGTCCTTTGCCAGGGATTTGTCAATCATTCCCCGGCCGATGAAAAGTTCCAGTGTGAGGTTGGTGTCCATAATAAGCAGAATGAATAGCGGGGAAAAATCAGTTGGCGTCTCCCATGGTGACATTCAGCACTTCTTCCGGAGAAGTAAGCCCGGCCAGCACTTTGCGTACGCCGTCTTCCCTCAAGGTTCTCATGCCCAGTTCCCGGGCGCGCTGGCGCAGCTGGGGGGAAGTCAGGTTTTCGTTGATCATGCGGCGCACCTCGTCGTCGATTTCGAAAATCTCAAACAGCCCCATTCGGCCCTTGAATCCGCCGCCGCGGCAAAAGTCGCAGCCGTGGGGCGCCTTGATTTGGCCCTGGGCAAGGCGTGACATGTCAATGTTCAGCGTATGCGCCTGCTTTTCCGTCAGAGTGCCGTCCACCTTGCAGCGGTCACACAGCTTGCGGACAAGACGCTGAGCCATGATGGCGCGGACGGAGGAGGCGATCAGGAAGCGTTTGATGCCGATGTCCGCCAGACGAGCCACGGCGCTGGGAGCGTCATTGGTGTGGAGGGTGGAGAATACGAGGTGCCCCGTCAGGGAGGCGTTGATGGCGATGCTGGCTGTTTCCATGTCTCGAATTTCCCCGATCATAATGATGTTGGGAGCCTGGCGGAGCATGGCGCGCAGGGCGGCGGCGAAGGTCATGCCGATATCCGCCTTTACCATGACCTGGTTGATGCCGGAGAGTTCGTATTCCACAGGGTCTTCCACCGTGATGATTTTTTTATCCGGGCGGTTGATGTGGTTCAGGCACGCGTAAAGGGTCGTGGTTTTACCGGAACCGGTAGGACCCGTCACCAGGATAATGCCGTCCGGCAGCGTGATGAGGCGGTCGAACACAGCTTCATCATCCGAGAAAAATCCGAGCTGGGGAAGGCCCAGCACCAGGGCGGATTTGTCCAGGATACGCATGACGATGCTTTCCCCGTGGTTGCTGGGGACGGATGAAACACGGAGGTCGATTTGCTTGCCGCCGATGCTCATCTGGATTCGCCCGTCCTGGGGCATGCGTTTTTCCGCAATGCTCATGGTGGTACCTTGAGGCGAGCGATGATGGGGCTGAGCAGTTTTTTTGGATGGGTGGCCACCTCCACCAGCTTGCCGTCCACGCGGTAGCGGATGCGGAGCCTGTTTTCCATGGGCTCAATGTGGATGTCGGAAGCCCTCATTTTGAAAGCGTCCGTCAGCATCTGCTGCACCAGACGGATAATGGGAGCATCCTCCCCTTCCAGCTCGTCGGTTTCTTCCGGAACGCTCAGATCCCGGTAAAATTCATTCAACCGGCTTTCCACCGCGCTGCGGGTGGCGACGCTGAAAATCACGTCCCGCCCCATCAGCTGGGGCAGGCTGTCCATGGTTTCCAGATTCAGGGGGTCGTCAATGGCAATGTTGATGGAAAAACCGTCGTCGGAAATGGGGATGGCCCGGAAGCGCCTGGCAAGTTCCGGTGTAATGAGTTCGCGCACCTCCTGGGGGATGTGCATGGAGCCCAGGTTCACGACGGGGAGCAGGGAGTTTGACGCCGCCACCTGAGCGATGACGTCTTCCGTAAGATAATTGGCCTGAATCAGAAAATCGACCAGGTCCTGGGTGGGAGATTTTTGACTGCGCGCGTACTGAAGAATTTCTTCATTCAGATATCCGGCCTGCGTAAGAAGTTCGATGAGATATGATTCGTTGGAGTACACGTCGATCTCTGGATGCTATTGTTGGAAGTCTGCCGAAATGGAGCGGCAGGATACTCCCCTATTTCTGACAGGTTCGGAACGTAAAGTCAACTTAGCTTCCCTCAAAATGGCATTTTTTTTCAGGCGTGTCCGGAGGCGGGAAGAACCTCCTCCTCTTTCCGCCGCTTTCCAAACCTGCGAAATCTCCCGGAAAGCGGGATTTTTCCTGTTCTCAGGGCTTTTGGCGGGGGAGCTTGGAAAGCAGGGCTTCCAGCTCCGGCATGCTGGATACGCGCACCAGGCGGGAACGCCTTTCCTTGGCGCCGGGGAAGCCAGGATTCGTGACCTCATATGGCGCATCGTGTGAAGTTCATCCCCATAATGGCGGGACTCCAGGGCCATCCGGGCATGCCGCAAAATCAGGGCCGCCTTTTCCTGCGGGTCTCTGGCCGGCGGCATGGCTCCGTGCAGCAGATAATACTTGGCGTCTCCGAAAATCCATGGGTTTTCCATGGCCGCACGGCCAATCATGACGCCGCTGACGGCCGTATTTTCTTTTACATAAGCTACAGCCTGCGGGGTGGAAATATCCCCGTTCCCAATGACCGGCACGGACATGGCCCGCGCGCATTCGTCAATAATGTCCCAGTTGGCCGTTCCGGAATACTGCTGGGAGCGGGTGCGCCCGTGAATGGTGATCATGGAAATTCCCTCATTCTCCAGCAGGCGGCACGCGTCCATGGCGCACAGACTCTGAAAATCCCAGCCAATGCGTATTTTGGCCGTGACGGGGATTCTCTCTCCTACGGCTTTCACGACGCCTCCGGCAACGGAAGCCAGCAGGGGAAGATCTTTCAGGAGGGAGGAACCTCCATTTTTGCCAACCACCTTGGGAACCGGGCAGCCGAAGTTGATATCGATAAAATCCGGCTTCTCATGGTCCAGGATAATTCTGGCCGCCTCTCCCATGTGGTTCCCGTCCGCTCCGAAGAGCTGGATACCTATGGGACGGTGGGCATTTTCTATCTTTGTGTACCTGCGGTTTCTCTCCCATGCCTGGAGAATTCCTTCCGCAGAGACGAATTCCGTCACCATCACATCCACTCCAAGTTCCTTGCAGATGGTGCGGAAAATGGGATCCGTCACTCCAGCCATTGGAGCCAGGAACAGGGGGAAATCCGTTTTGAAGAACGGGAGGGGAGCGGGACGGTTGGAAAAAGTCATGATTCCTTAGGATGAGGCTAGCACGGGTTCCCGTTCCATTCAAGCATCTTGCCTGTTCTGGCGGAGAAGGGAAGGTGAAAAATGCCGGTACTGAGCAAGCATCGGAGCGTTGAAAAATATGGCGCTCAATAAAGAGGTGCAGTATTCCGCCCGGTTTTCCGGAGGGAATTGCAGACGCGTTGGACAGTGTCGTTTGTTTTCGGGAAGAAAAAACGGCTTCACCTTTTGAGTGAAGCCGTTTGGCAAAAGCTGAAAGATTGTCTTAATGGTTGCCGCAGCCGCAACCACCGTCCTTATGGTCGTGGTCGCACTTGCCGTCGCAATCACAATTTTCCTTGTCGCACTGGCCGCCGCAGGAGCAGGAGGACTGGGCGCTCATGGCGCGCTGGCGGGCTTCCTCTATTTCTTCAGGAGTGGGAGCGCGGCCAAGGTCAATGGACATGCCCAGATAATGATTGATGGTGTTCAGGAGTTCGTCAATGGTCTGGCGCGCTTCCAAAAAGCCGCGGGCCGCATCATTCTTGATGACGTTTTCACGCAGGGCGTCGAATTTGGAAATTTCCTCTTCGGTAGGAGGCATTCCGGCCAGGTGCTTGTTGCGCAGTTCTTCTCCGTAAGCGTTTACTTCTTCAAAAAGCTTGGTTGCTTCCGGATTTTGGAAAAAGAGACCTATTTTTGCCTTGGAGGCCACAACCTTGTCTTCCTTGGCGAGCAGATTGCAAAGGGCTTCCGTGGCGGCGCGCAGGTTGTCGTTGAGAACGGGGGTATTCATATGAGATTTATTTAATCATGCCTTTTCGTGCGGGGCAATCCGGTTGCGAGGCATGGCGCGCATTTCCTTGCCGCAGGGTTGCTGCAGGCGGGAAATCCGGAAGTAAAAAGGCGTTCCGCTTGACGTGGAACGCCTTTTTATGGTGATCAACGTTTTTTAATGCGCCTTGCAGAATTCTTCAAAGCGGTCCAGAGCTTCCTTCAGAATGTCCAGCGTGGTGCAGTAGCTGATGCGGATGGCCTTGTCATTGCCGAAGGCGATGCCGGGGACGGCCGCGACCTTGTAGCGTTCCAGAAGCTTGTCGCACAGATTCAGGGAGGTGAGTCCCAGCCTGCTTGTGTCCACAAAGAAGTAGAAAGCGCCCTGCGGCTCCACAACACTGATATTCGGGATGGCGCTGAGGCGGGAGTAAACGTACTGGCGGCGCATGTCATATTCGTCGCGCATGTCGCTGATGAAGCTCTGGTCTCCCGTAAGGGCCTCAATGCCTCCATACTGGGCGAACGTGCAGACGTTGGAAGTGGTGTGGTCCTGAATCATCTGGATGGCCTTGGCAATGGCAGCCGGGGCTGCGGAATAGCCCAGGCGCCATCCGGTCATGGCGTAACCCTTGGAAAAGCCGTTGATGGTGATGGTCAGGTCATACAGCTCCGGACTGAGGGAGGCGATGCTGACGTGCTTGGTGTCCCCGTATACGAGGTGTTCGTAAATTTCATCAGCCAGGATGAGGATATCTTCGCTCAGGGCCACTTCTCCCAGGGCGCGCAGTTCTTCTTCGGAATAAACGGACCCGGTCGGATTGTTCGGGGTAGTGAGGATGACCATCTTGGTGCGGGGGGTCATGGCTTCCTCAAATTGTTCGGCGGTAAGCTTCCATCCGTTTTCCGCCGTGGTTTCCACGATGACGGGGATGCCTCCGCACATGCGGACCATTTCCGGATAGCTGACCCAGTAAGGTGCGGGGATGATGACTTCATCCCCCTCGGATACGGTCGCCATGATGGCGTTGAAACAGGCGTGCTTGGCGCCGGCTCCCACGGTGATCTGGGTGAAATCGTATTCCAGGTTGTTTTCCCTCTTGAGCTTTTCTGCGATGGCCTGGCGGAGTGCGGGAAGACCGGCGGAAGGCGTATATTTGGTGGCTCCGTTGTTCAGGGCCGCGATGGCTGCCTGCTTGATGTTTTCCGGGGTGTCCATTTCAGGTTCACCGCCTGCCAAACCGTAAACTTCTTCACCGGAAGCTTTCATAGCCTTGGCCCGGTTAGTCACCTTGAGGGTCAGGGAAGGGGTCAATGCCGCAATGCTGGGGGAAATCATGTCCATTGTTGTGGTGCAGTCATAGATTTTGATGCCTTGGCGGAAAACAGGCTGTTCTCCGCATAGGCGGAAAGACTTTACTCATTGAGCGCACCCCTGGCAAGGAGAATGCTTGCGGCGGCCATTCTTTTTCTTGCGGAGGGCGTTCCTCCCTCTATGGAAGGGATTTTTCCCGTCAGCGTTTCAGGAATTTGGCGCGCACCGCTTCCAGCTCCGGCGTCTTCAGCAGGAAAGCCGCCGCCAGGTAGACGATGCCGGCGCAACCGCAGACCAGGGATATCCCCAGCACCCTGGCCGGGAAGGTCCAGTTCAGGAAGCCCTGGAGGAACCATGCCTTGCCTGCCCAGCACACGGCCCCCAGCAATATTCCCGCCGCCATGATCTTGACCAGTCCGGAAAGCAGCGTCCGTCCGTCTACGCCGCCCAGCTGGCGTCGCAGGTAAAAGAAGTAAAAGAGAAAATTGAAGGTAGTGACCACGGAGGTGGTCAGCGCCAGCCACGCCGCGTTTTTATGCAGGATGTAGACGAAACAGTAGTTGAGGCCGATGCTGATAGCCAGAGCCACGGCGGCGGCAATCAGGGGAACCCAGCGTTTTTCAAGAGCCAGGAAGACGGGCTGCACCACCTTGGTCCCGGCATAGCCCAGCAGGCCCAGGGAATAGGCTCCCAGCACTTCCCCCGTATAACGCACGGCCTCCTGGTTGAAGCGGCCCCACTGGTATACGGCGGAGACGAATTCCGTTCCCAGGATGGAGAGGATGAGAAAAGCGGGTACCGCAAAGAATGCCACCAGCCGCAACCCCTTGGCGATGTGGACCGCCACCTCTTTTCTGCCATCTCCCACCATCATGCGGGAAACAGCGGGCAGCACCACCATGCCCGTCGCGACTCCGAAGAGCCCCACGGGAAGCTGCCAGAGGCGGAACGCCGTGGTCAGGGCGGTGACGGAGCCTTTTTGGAGATCCAGAGCGAACCCCGTATTGATGAAGATGGTGAACTGCGTCACGCCTGAAGCCAGCACGGAGGGAAGCATCAGCCCCCAGATTTTGCGCACGCGGGGATCGTCCCATTGGAAATTGGGTTTCCAGCGGAAGCCGGTTTTGCTGAGTTTGGGGAGCTGCACGGCAATCTGGGCCATGCCCCCGATGGTGACGCCGCAGGCAAAACCGTACAAAGCTTTGGGGCCGAAGGATGGATCAATGAAATATCCAATCAGCAGGCCAAGTAGGATGGAAGTAACATTGAAAGCGGCGGAGGCCAGCATGGGCAATCCGAAAACCCCCACCATGTTCAGCGCCCCCATGATGAGGGCGGACAGGGAGGCGAATCCGATGAAAGGCCACATGATGCGGCTCAGGTCCGTGGCGAACAATTGCTCCGTCAGAGAGTGATCTCCGCTGTAGAGGGCTTCCATGACGGGCCCTGCAAATAGAATCCCCAGCGTTACAATGGCGATCATCAGGGAGGAAAGCTGGGTAGCTACCTTGTTGGTCAGTTCCCACGCGGCCGCGTCTCCCTGCGCCTCCCGCGTTTTGGAGGCTACGCTGGTATAGGATTGGGAAAGAGCCCCTTCCGCGAACAGATCCCTTAACAGGTTGGGGATACGGAAAGCCGTGTAAAAGGCGTCCAGGGCTCCCGTGGCCCCGAACAGGGAGGTGTACACAATTTCCCTGGCCATGCCTGTCAGGCGGCAGGCGAAGATGGCGCCGGAGGCAACCAGGCTGTTCCGCATCAGGGACATGAAAGGGGGGGAATTTACTTGAACAGCTGGCGGCAATACGGCTCCACCCGTTTCATTGCCGGGTTGTCCTTGACAGCCTGGTCGCGATCATCCCGGCAGGGGAAAAGGTACAGGGC
>ERZ1034804.251-NODE-251-length-11108-cov-3.556320_pt1 | contig 11108 bp, 8 predicted proteins | sample MGYA00520635_ERZ1034804 | MGnify/ENA primary metagenome ERZ1034804 (study PRJEB33766, sample SAMN09781685) | gut metagenome | biome: gut microbiome | host: Homo sapiens | place: Madagascar | study: EMG produced TPA metagenomics assembly of the PRJNA485056 data set...
AGAAAATAAAATAGATTTTTTCTCATTTAACTATTGACATTTATTAGCTGGACTTTATGGTTATGGGTTAATTGCAACACATAACACCATAAAATACAACAAAAAAATGGCAGAAAACTGCCATTTTTCAAGGAATTATAGATGTTTTTATAAATAAAATATGGTTACCAAAGTTCTAAATTATTTATCGGAGGTATGAAAAGATGGTTAAAAACAACTTAAAACTAGTAAAGTTATTTCTATTTTGTTTCATTTGCACATTGGGAATGACAATATTTATTGACAAAAGCGCTGTGTATGCAGATGGTGGAAACTTGATAGTAATATCGAGTGATAAGCAACAACTCAAAAAGGGAGATATCCTGACATATTCTATAGATATGCCGACAAATGAAGATGTAATGGCTGCAATGTTGACTATAAAATATGATGATGCAAAGCTTGAACCGCTTTATGCGCAGAGTGATATATGAAAAAACATACAGCCCGGTTCTGTGTTAAATAGCTCTACATCGGATTATAATATTGACTGTGACGGAAATATAAAGATTGTTATGGTATCAAATAGTGATAAAATTACAACAGGCAATATTTGTACAATGTCTTTTAAAGTAAAGCCGAACATAACAGAGAATATAGATATAAACGTGGAAAAATGTGAAACGTGTAATAACGAGATATTGTCAAATTCAACTACAATATTAAATAAGGCTTCAGTTATGATTCAGACTGATGAAATAAAAACATCGGAAGATAAAATATCTCTGGATAAAACAGAAACTAGCATTGAAGCAGGTAAAACTGGCGTAATTAATATAACTGGAGATATTAAGGATATAAAGTGGAGCAGCTCTGACGAGACTATTGATACTGTAGATAATAATGGCAAGATAACAGCCAAAAAGACAGGTGAAGTTGTAGTAAAAGCAATAGTAGAGGGAAAAGAAATAAGTTGTAAGGTGACTGTAATTGCGGAATCAGATGATAAAACACCACATGAAACCACACCGATACAGAATCCATCAAAACAAATAGAGATAATTCCTATTAATAATTCTAATAATTCAATTCATAATGATAAAGTTAACAAAACAGACAAAGAAACTATCTCAAAAGCAACTACTTTAGTCAATGAAGCATTTGAAGAAAAACTGACAAGTAAAACAAAAGCAGCAAAAACAGGTGATCATAACAATTATATTCTTTGGATGATCATTATAGTCGAGACAACGTTGTTGCTTGCAAAAGCCATAAAGAATAGCAAAACAAGACGTGCGGTAGGACTGATTATAGCTGCAACGATGATTTTAACATGTACAGTACAAAGCAGTGTATATGCCAAAACTAATCAAAATGAAACAATGAAAACAGATGTAGAACAGAAAATAGCAACTACACCACAAATATATGACAGTATTCCGTCACAAACAATAAATGCATTAAAAAAAGAAGGCTCAAATCAAAGGTTTCAGAGCAATAATGCCTGTTGGTATATAGCAGGTAGTGATATTAAAAACGAAAGTATGAATGATTTTTCTCTTAAATTAAATCAGGAAAAGGTGGATGAAAATGATACTTTTTATTCTATGTTGAGAGGAAGATTTGCAGAAAAAGGAGTATGGAATTTTGAAGCTAGGATTGAGATTAACAGCTTAGCCCAAACTGATAGTGTTAAATCAGTGTTTATAAAAGCAGATGATTTGACATATAAGCAGTCATCATATCGAGAGGCAAGCACACGGTATGGTTATAGAACATTTAATGGTGAAGATGTTTATGTGGTTGATGGTGTTAATGGCGATTGTAATGGCGATAATAAAGTAGATACGAATGATGTAAGCGCAATAATGCAGTATCTGGATGGAAAGAAAACTCTTAATTCAGTTGATTATGGATTTGTTGATGTTGATTATAATAACGAAGTTAATCTGAAAGACCTTATCAGAGTAACGAAATTTGCTGATGGAAGAAACAAAGAGCTTTTTAATTATTCCGTAATAATTGGAGGTACAAGCGCTGGAAATACCACAGGAGACAATACATCTGATGGAAATTCTTCAAATGGTGACATTAATAGTGGAGGTTCGGATTATAATGGTGGTGGCTCAAGTTATGATGGTGGCGGTGCAGGTATAGGTGGAAGTATAGCCAGTGATTATGCTTCCGGTGGTGGTAAAAATCCAAGCGCATCAACTGGAATAGCAGGCGAATCTGTCGTAGAATATGCGAAGCAATTTGTAGGTAATCCTTATATCTGGGGAGGTAATAGTCTGACAAACGGAGTGGACTGTTCGGGCTTTGTCCATGAAGTATATGCTCATTTTGAAATAAGTACTCCTAGATATTCACAGGCATTTAAGTCAGTAGGACAGGCAGTGTCATTTGATAATATACAGCTGGGAGATGTAGTAGTATATCCAGGCCATGTTGCAATATATGCAGGTGATGGTGTCATTGTGGAAGCACAGTCAACTAAAGAAGGAATTACTGCGAACAGAAGCGTGCAGTGTCATACTATATTGGCGATTAGACGAATTGTTTAGAGTTTAGATATTGTCATTCATATGCATGATACAAAGGATGAAGTGTATTCTTTGGCAATCAAAAGATTGAATCAGACAGATGATATGCAGATAGTCATAGAGCAGAGCTTGCTGACAGATAAATTCATGGTCGGAGTTCCTGATGGCAGCAGGGACAGATTGCAGGCATACATGGATTATTTGCAGATAAAAAATAAGACCAATAAAATAAATCTCTATCGTGAATGGTTCTATAAAGCATATATGCTGGAGCATGAGAAAGCATATGCCAACACAGGTATGATTCTAATAGGACTGCTAGGATATGCAAGAAATACATGGAACTGGTAGCATCTAGGGATAGATTAAAGTTGGCTGTTATAAATGCAGATGGGATGCGAATTAATAAAGAGGTAAAAATGCAATGAATGAGCTGACAGAGTGCGCAAAATAACAAGTATATATATAATAGCAGGTTAGTGCCTGCTATTTTTTTTCATATTTTTATTTCTTAAATGCGTGATTAATAAATTTAAGGTTGTGATATCATCACTTTCCAAGTCTGAAACATCAAGATATACCTTATCTGGGGTAGGATATTTTTCAAGTCCTAACAGATAATCTGTGCTGACATGAAAAATCGATGCTAGTTTCACTAATATATCAGGAGATGGACTGCGTTCTTGCAATTCATAATAGGAAACAACAGATTTTGTTATTCCAAGTTGCAGGGCAAGCTGTTGTTGTGTTAGTCCATGCTGTAATCTTAATTCTTTCAGTGTTTTACCAAAATTCAATAAGTCCACTAAATTGCTCCTCCAAATCTCATTTAAGTTGATTTTACTAATAAGCTGTACTAAAATGGTTGATATATACATATCAAATTAGTTAACTCACTAAATGGTAAATATGAACAACGAATGAGGTCGATACAATGGAGAAAACAAGAGTTTCAAAGAGTATAAATGATATCGTCGGAGACAATGTGAAAAAATTAGCACAGTTGTTTCCAGCGGCAGTTAAAGATGGAGAGGTTGATTTTGAAGCCTTAAAAGAAGAACTGGGACAGTTTACCGAGGTTGACAGCGAAAAGTATGAGCTTACTTGGGCTGGAAAGAAGAATGCAAAAAAGATTGCACAGGAAGATGTGGTTGGTAGAACATTAAAGTTCATTCCAAAAGATAGTAAAAATGCAGATACTACGGAGAATCTCTATATTGAGGGAGATAATCTGGAAGTATTGAAATTACTGCGCCAGAATTATTATGGTGCGATAAAGATGATATATATTGATCCACCGTATAACACAGGTGGTGATTTTGTCTATAATGATACTTTTGAAATGAATAAGAATAAATCTGATATTGCGGAAGGATTTACGAATGAATATGGCGAAAAATATATAGTTAATAAATCCTCGACAAATAGATTCCATGCTACTTGGATTTCAATGATGTATTCAAGATTAAAAATTGCTAAAGATTTATTAGTTGATGAAGGGGCAATTTTTGTTCATATTGATGAAGGTGAATTCTTTAACCTAAAGAAAATTTTGGATGAGATATATGGCGAGAATTGTTTTATTAATGCAATTACGATAAAGACAAAGGTTGCTGGCGTTTCGGGAAGCTTTATGGGAAAAAGTCTGCAGAATAATACAGAGTATATTTTGGTATATTGTAAAAATTCGGATATGTTTAATATTAAAAAAATGCCTGAAAAGCGAAAAGAATTGATGGATTTTATTGATATGTACGCTAAGGAAGGAAAAAGCTGGAAGTATACTTCGGTTTTAAAGTATGTTGACGAAGGGCAATATGTAAAAACTATCGAAGCAGGTAACGGAGATGAAATACGAATATATAAGCATGAAAAATATGAAGTTGAGTCTATAAAAAAAATAGCAGATAACGAGTTTGGCGGTGATTTAAAGCAAGCATACTACAAATATATAGATAGAATATTTAGAACAACAAATGCTCAAACTTCTACAAGAACAAGAGTTATTGAAGAGACCAAAGATATAGATAATGAAATAATCAGCATTGAATATGTTCCAACCAAGGGTAAAAACGCAGGAATAGTTACTCGAATTTATTATAAAGATAAAGTTCGTAATATGGTTACATATTTGAAAGAGGTAGTATCTGTAGAGGAAGATGGAATATTTAAGCTTGATAATGCAGGAAATCTTTGGGATGACATAAACTATAATAACTTAGCAAGTGAGGCTGGCTTGACCTTCCCTAATGGACAAAAACCTATTCAATTATTAAACAGGATAATTGACATGTTTGAGACTGAAGGAGTTTTTTTAGATTTCTTTTCTGGTTCTTCAAGTATGGCTCATGCAGTTATGAAAGCAAATGCAGAGGATGGTGGAACAAGAAGGTTTATAATGATTCAGATACCAGAACTATGTGAAGAAAAGAGCGAACCATATAAAGCAGGATATAAAAATATTTGTGAAATTGGCAAAGAGCGTATCCGCAGAGCAGGAGATAAAATAAAGTCAGAGCATCCAGATGCTGACATTGACATTGGCTTCAAAGTATTCAGAACAGCTGATACAAATATTAAGTGGAATTCCATTATGGATATGGGACAAATTGATATTGAGCAGATGGAGTACAAGCCTGACCTCTTAGATTTTATGCCAAATGTAAATGATGTAGATGTTGTCTACGAGTTGATGCTTCGTCAGAGAGATGTTCCGTTGTCAGAGTCATTGGAGCAGTTATCTGATATTGGTAGTCGTACATATCTTTATGCCAGCAGTTACTTGGTGTGCCTTGAGACAGAGATTACGGAAGAATTGGTTTCAAAACTTGCAGAGATAGATCCATTACCAATCAAATTTATTTTCAGAGACTCAGCTTTCAAGGATGATATTGCATTGAAAGATGAGACATTTAGACGTTTGAAAGCTTTGATTGAGAAGAATGCAGAAACAAACAAACCAGCGTATACAGTAGAGTTTATTTAGGGGGGAATGGAATTATGGCAAAGCATATTACATTCCAATTTGAGGATGATCTTGACTATCAGATGCAGGCGATTCATTCTACTGTGGAGTTATTTAGAGGTTTGTCAAGACATGTAGATAGTGTTTATAGATATAGTAGAATACATGATGTTACACAAGGCAACCCTATTAGGAATAATGATATTGTTGTAGGCAGCAGGTTACTGCAAAATCTAAGAGATGTTCAGTTATCAAATGATTTGTTTGCGGATAACACGCTGGCAGACGGCAATAATTTTACGATAGAAATGGAGACAGGCACAGGCAAGACCTATGTGTATCTTCGTACAATCCTTGAGTTATATAAAGAATATGGATTTCGTAAGTTTATGATTGTAGTTCCATCTATCGCAATCCGTAAAGGGGTAGAGAAGTCGATGGAGCAGTTGGCTGACCATTTCAAGAGACTATATAATATTGATATTGGTAAACACAGTTTTATCTACGACAGCAACAATCCAAAGCAGATTAGTTCAAAGTTGGTAGAGAGCAATGACCTGAGTATTTGTGTGCTGAATATTCAGGCATTCAACAAGGATACTAATAAAATCCGTAAGGAAGATGAATATGGTCAGAACCTATGGGAAGATATCAAATACATAAAGCCAATTGTTATTATTGATGAGCCACAGAAGATAGAGGGATCTGCTAAGAAGAAGTCAAAATCTTTAGTTGCAATCGAAGAATTACAGCCACTCTTTACTTTGCGTTATTCTGCTACGCACAAGCAGTTATACAATCAGATTTATAAGCTGGATTCCTATGCGGCATATCAGAAGGACTTAGTTAAAAAGATTGTGGTAAAGACTGTTTATGGTGTGATTCCAAAAGACTATCCATATGTCAGATATCTTGCATTTACATCTGATTTGAAAGCAAAGATTGAAATATTCTCTCAAGATCAGGGTGGAACCATTCGATTCAAGACTTTTAATGTGGGTGGTGGAGCATCACTTGAAGAGTTGTCTGGTGGTTTATCTCAATATAAGGACTATCGTATTGCAGAAGAACCACATAAACTAAAGCCATTATCAGTTGCAACAAAGGAAGGCTTCTTTGGTCTTGAACTTGGACATAGCAACCACGAGATTGAAAAGAACGAGGCTGTGCGTATTCAAATAAGATTGGCGATACAGAACCATTTTACCAAACAGCTTAACATTATCAGGCAAGGCAAAAAAATCAAGGCATTGACATTGTTCTTTATTGATGCAGTAGATAAGGTGCGTGATGACTCAGCACCCGATGGTCGTGGTGAGTATCTGCGTATTTTTGACGAAGAATATAAAAAGTATGTTAGTACCCATGCACATATGTTGGAGCAGAACAAAGAATATTTTCCAGACTATATGAATGTTCAGGCTGTCAGAGAGGGATATTTTGCTAGAGATAAAAAGAACAATGTGGTAGATGTTGATGGCTGGGATTCCTCTGTGGATGATAGTGATGTGAAGCTCAAAGCAAAGTCGCTGGAGGATATCGATAGGGGTATTAGTCTGATTCTTGAAAAGAAAGATGAGCTGATTTCTTTTGATGAGCCATTGGCATTTATTTTCTCACATTCTGCTCTGAGAGAAGGTTGGGATAATCCTAATGTGTTTACTCTTTGTACCTTGAAGGCTGGCGGCTCAGATATTGCAAAGAAGCAGGAGATTGGTCGAGGATTGAGATTGCCGGTTGATATTACAGGTAACAGATGTATTGATAAGAAAATTAACGAGCTGACTGTAATTGCAAACGATTATTATGACCATTTTGCGTCTGCTTTGCAGAAAGACTTCAATGATAATATGCATTTTGACAAAAATGAGGTTACTGCCGAGATTCTTATTTCTACCTTGAAATCAGCAGGAATACCTGAGTCGAAAGTAAGTCCTGAGCTTGTGGATACTCTTAAAGAGGAACTGGTATCTGTCGGAGTGATGAGTAGTGACAATGTATTAAGGGGTACGGCACAACAGGTTACGAAGATACTTGATAATATGGTCTTTGTGGATGAGACTTTGAATGAGCATGCTGAAATTATCAAAAACCAGTTCAAAGAATTGATGATTCAGAAAGGCTCGAAAAAGATAGAGATTGTTAATGGTGACAATGAGCCTTATGAGAACAGACCAAGGGCATATGCAACGGAAGGCGAGTTTGAGAAGATATACAAAGGACTTAGGGCAAACCTTATGAAACGCTCCATCTATAAATTCAGTATCGACAAGGATCAGTTTATCAGAGATTGTATTTTTGATATCAACCAGTCATTGCTGTTAAAAAAAGCAAGAAATGAGTATAAAGTCGAGACAGGCAGGGCAAAGTTTAATGATTCACAGATGTTTGTGATGGAGGAGTCAGCTTATGGTGATAAGGAGCTGGAGGTTGAAATCAGTTCTGAGCCAAAATCTGATTTTGAAATTGCAAACTTCATAATGTATCACACGATGTTACCTCGACTGGCAATTTTCAAGATTATTCAGGGAGCTGAAAAAAGAGAACTTCTGAATAATCAGGATATACTGGACGATGTAACTCAGCTCATCAAAGGCAAACTTAATAATGCAAAAGCTGCCAATATCACTTCTTATGAGGTGATTAATGGCTACGAACTGGATGAGGGAAATATCTTTGAACTTGATACGATAACAGAAGCAGATTTTGAGCAGGAGTGGAGAGTGTTCCACGCTAAGTCTGATAGAAGCTCTGCTATGAATGAATATTATAAACTGGATAGCGAGGGCGAGTCAGAATTTGCTCATAGGCTGGAAAATAACGAAAATGTGTTGCTTTTTACAAAGTTGAAGAAGGGTGGCTTTGTGATAGATACTCCATACGGAAATTATAGTCCCGACTGGGCTGTGGTTTGTCGCAAGGAAGCTTTGGTAAATGCAGATGTTGGCATCTATTTTATTGTTGAGACTAAAGCTGGCAAGAAAGAAGAAAATCTTACAGACGTAGAGATAAACAAGATTCGTTGTGGAAAACTTCATTTTGAGGCTGTATCTAATCAGATAAAATTTGACTGGGTAAACAGCTATGATGACTTTAGAAACAAATTTGGCATAGCAGAGAGTAATTAAAGGAGATGTTGACAAATGGCAGATTTCAAATACGAAATAGTAGAACACATAGGCACCCTCTCAGAGAGTGCCAAAGGATGGACAAAGGAACTTAACAGAATTTCATGGAATGGTGGAGAACCAAAGTATGATATCAGAGACTGGGCACCGGAGCACGAGAAGATGGGAAAGGGTGTTACGTTGTCTGAGGATGAGATGGCGAAGTTAAAGGAATTGTTGTAAATACCATTTCAAACGGATACTTAAAAGTGTTTAATGAGATAAAAAATCTGATTTGACAATTATACGATATAGATGCTTAATAATAACATATGCAGTATTTATGCATACTTGCAAATTATGCTTAATTACTGCATAATACTTAAAACAGGGGAACAAATATGTATTATGCAATTATATCTACTGAAATTAATCAAAAGGCTGCATAGACGCTGACTGTCCGGCTTTCTATGCTGTCATAGAGATTTATAAATTTTTTGAATTAATGGGAGACCAAATCATGAGCAAAGTATTAGAAGAAATGAAAACCAGAAGAAGTATTCGCAAATTTAAACCAGACATGGTGCCGCAGGACATCCTTGACCGGATAATTGAGGCCGGAACCTTTGCGGCAAACGGCAGAGGTGCACAGAACACCATTATTATTCAGGTGACAAACAAGGAAATAAGGGATGAAATCGCTAAGAGAAATGCCGACATAATGGGAAGTAATACTGATCCATTTTATGGTGCGCCGGTTATCCTTATCGTTCTTGGAAAGAAGGACTGGCCTACACATGTCTATGATGGCAGTCTTGTGATGGGTAATCTCATGCTTGCAGCACATGATCTTGGTATTGGAAGCTGCTGGATTCACCGCGCGAAGGAAGAGTTTGAGTCTGACTGGGGCAAGAAGCTTCTCAAATCACTCGGTATTGAAGATGATTATGAGGGAATCGGACATTGTGCTCTTGGATATGTTGATGGAGATTATCCTGACGTGATTCCGAGAAAAGAGAATCGCGTATTTTACATATAGGAGATAACCACCATGAATTTTTTATTTGTAGCACTGGGCGGCGCCGTAGGTGCAATGGCTAGATATGCCATCAGCCTTATACCTTTAAAAACTGAGTTCCCTTTTTTGACTTTAATCACCAATGTAATCGGGGCAATTCTGATTGGATTTATTGCAGGAATCACAAGTGGCAGGGATGGAGTATCCAAGAATATGGTTTTGTTTTGGAAGACCGGTGTATGCGGTGGCTTTACCACGTTTTCTACATTTTCGCTGGAATCCTATAATCTGTTTGAACATAATCACTGCCTGCTTGGGTGCGGATATGTGTTGTTGAGCTGTTTAGGATGTATACTCGGTGTGATGTGTGGCGAAAAAATTGCTGCAATAATCAAGTGACGAGTATCGTACGGTTTTGCTTTGCAAATGTGTGTGGTGTGATTCTGAATAGTTACAATACAAATTGATGGGGAGATAAGTGTATATGAGTGAAACGGAAAACAATGAGCTGACTGCCGGGAAGCAATCTAAGGAACCCAGGAGCAATCAAAAGCTAAAGCTTTTGTATCTGGCGAAAATTCTTTTGGATAATACTGATGCTAATCATGATATTACGCTTGATGAGATTTTAAATAAGCTGCATGCATACGATGTCACAGCCGCGAGAAAAAGTCTGTATGATGATATAGCCCAGCTGAATGATTTTGGTATCAAAACCCAAAAGACGCAGTATGGCAGGACCGTCCATTATAAGGTGATAGGCAGGGCATTTGAGCTGGCGGAGCTTAAGCTTTTAGTGGATTCTGTCGCGGCTGCAAAGTTTATCACTGAGGAGAAATCCAATGAGCTTATTAAGAAGCTGGAGAGTCTTACAAGCAGACAGGAGGCTGCCACTCTGCAGCGTCAGGTATATGTTGCCGGAAGAGTGAAAACCATGAATAGCGACATCATGAAAAATGTCGATGCCATACACAATGCAATTGCAAATAATTCAAGCCTTTCGTTTCAATATTGCCGGTGGAATACGAAAAAAGAGCTTGAGATGAAGCATGACGGCGCCAGATATCATGTCAGTCCATGGGGATTGCTGTGGAATGATGGCAATTACTATTTGATTGGATATGACCATGATACACAGGTAATGGATATTCGTCATTACCGTGTAGACAAGATGAAGAATATCCTGATTGAAAATAAAGTCCGTGAGGGCAGGGAGAAGCTTAAAAAACTCGATATTGCTTCTTATGGCAAATCGAAGTTTGGTATGTACAATGGAGAAGAGATTAAGGCTGAGATACTGTGCAAAAACAGCGCTATAGGTGTCCTGATTGACAGGTTTGGAACCGATGTGACAATCTTAAAGAAGGATGAAGCTCATTCGCGTGTTTTTGTGAAGGTAGCTGATAACAAGCTTTTTATTCATTGGATTATGGCAATGGGGGATAATTTTAAGATAATAGGTCCGGAGAATCTGGTGAAAGAGGTTCATGATGAGC
>ERZ1034804.254-NODE-254-length-11067-cov-6.093988_pt1 | contig 11067 bp, 12 predicted proteins | sample MGYA00520635_ERZ1034804 | MGnify/ENA primary metagenome ERZ1034804 (study PRJEB33766, sample SAMN09781685) | gut metagenome | biome: gut microbiome | host: Homo sapiens | place: Madagascar | study: EMG produced TPA metagenomics assembly of the PRJNA485056 data set...
CACAGCTGGTGCCCAGCTTTTTCAGCTGGCTGACGATGCGGTTGCCGTACTTGGTCTTCCAGGCCCAGGCGCGCTCCAGGAAGCCGTCGCGGCCCACCATTTCCTTGGTCAGTCCCTCAGCACGCATGGCCTCCACGACCTTGGCCTCCGTAGCGATGGAAGCGTGGTCTGTGCCAGGCACCCACAGGGCGGCATAGCCCTGCATCCGCTTGGTGCGGATGAGGATGTCCTGCATGGTGTTGTCCACGGCGTGGCCCATGTGGAGCTGGCCGGTGACGTTCGGAGGGGGCATCACGATGGTGTAGGGCTTCTTGTCGGGGTCGGCCTTGGTGTGGAAGTAGCCGCCATCCAGCCAGAACTGGTAGATGCGGTCTTCCACCTGGCTCGGATCATACTGTTTTGCGAGTTCTTTCATAGTATCCTCCCAGAAGGTTTGTGAAGTGGGACGAAAAAAGCCGCCCCACGGAGCGTTCCATGGGACGGCTGTAATATAACCGCGGTACCACCCAAATTGCACACGGCTTTCTGCCGTATGCCCCTTGATGCCCCGATAACGTGGGGCAGACCCGGAGGCGACTACTCCTGTTTCCCCGCCTCTGCTCAAAAGCGACAGCACACCGCACCGCCATACCGGGTTTTCAGCAGCCCCCGGCTCTCTGGATGGCGAAAACGACGCACACTCTTTTTCCTTGCATTTATAAAAAGAATATAGCGTTTTTTGTGCGTTTTGTCAATCTCTTTTTCATCGGAACAAAATTTTCACATCCTTGTGCGGGGCCTTCGCTCCCTGCGTCAGGCAGATTTTTTCTTCTCACCCTTCTGCGTCCAGAAGCTCCGTCTTCAGCCGGGCAATAAACCGCTCCATCAGGGCCACACGGTTGAAGGGGGTCATGAGATAGAAGCCGTCGGCGTAGGGCAGAGCCTCCCGGGCCATCTGCATCGACACCTCAAGGCCCAGCGCCTCGCCCTGCTCCCGGTCGAGGCCCGCGAAGCGCTGGATGATGTCCTCCTCCACATGGATGCCGTTGATCTCGTTTTCCATAAAGATTGCGTTCCGCTGGCTGACCACGGGCATGATGCCGGCCAGGATTTTAGTCCGTTCACCCAGTGTCTGACGGGCCTTGCGGAGATTCTCCACCGCCTGTGCCGACAGCACCGGCTGGGTCAGGAAGCCCGACATCCCGTTTTCCAGCTTTTCCACAGCCCGGCGCAGCTCCACGTCAACGTTCCGGGCGTTGAGGTTCAGCGCACCAAAGACGGTCATGGCCGAGGGCATCTCCCGGCCCTCCCCGGCCAGCGAGACGATGTACTGGGCCAGCTTGCGGGAGTTGAACTGGTAGACATTCTTCACCTCGTCCCGCTCTGCGGTGGGGATGGGGTCGCCGGTGATGGCCAGCACCTCCCGCACGCCCTCGGCGTAAAGGCCCAGCAGAAGGGCCTTGGTGGCGTTGAGGTTGCGGTCGCGGCAGGTCATGTGGGGCAGAGCGCACATTCCCAGTTCCCGGTGTACCCGGCAGGCCACGAGGGAGGAATCCATCCGGGCCTGTGCGATGGGGCAGTCGGCGATGGTCAGCAGGTCAGCGCCTGCGGCCTGCAGCCGCCGTGCGCCGTCCAGATAGCCGCTCAGGTCGGCCACCCGGGGCGAATCCAGTTCAATGGCGATGACCTTCTCACCTGCGTTCAGTTTCCGCAGGAAAGTGTCGTCTTTTTCCACCGCCGGTGCAGTCCCGGTGGAAAGTTTCGCTGCCGGAGCGGCTTCGGTCTGCTGGGGCAGGGCATCCAGCTCTGCACGCAGGGCCGCGATGTGGGCGGGCGTCGTACCGCAGCAGCCGCCCAAAATACGGACGCCCGCAGCGGCGATCTGCCCCATCTCCCGGGCAAAATACGCAGGCTTGCCCTGATACAGCACCCGCGCCCGGGTGACCACCGGATAGCCCGCGTTGGGCATCACCGACAGGGGCAGCAGCGTCTCGCCAAGGCCCTGCACCAGTTTCTTCATCGCGCCGGGGGCCGAGACACAGTTCAGGCCCACGGCGTCCACCACGCCGCTCTGCTCCATCCGGCGCAGCAGGTCGCGGAACAGCAGGCCCTCGCGGGTGTAACCGTCCGGCAGCACCGCGAAGGACACCATGACAAAGGCGTCCGGCACGGCCACACGCAGCGCCTTTACCGCCTCCACAATGCCCACATCGGAGCTGAGCGTCTCGAACAGAAAGTTCTTTGCACCCAGTGCGGCGAACTGCTGCGCCACAAGGCCGTAGGCGCTGCTGGCCGGGGCAGCTTCGGTGTCCGGGGCCGGGCCGAGGTCAGCAAAGACGGCGGCGTCCTTCTCCGCAGCGGCATCACAGGCCAGCTTCCAGCCCGCCTCGGCCAGCTCTTCCCAGCCCGGCATCTGTGCCGCCGCCATCCGGGGCAGACCGAAGGTGTTGGTCTTGATGGCCTGCGCACCTGCGGCCAGATATTCCGCATGGACCTTCTTCACGCCCTCGGGGTCGGTGAGGTTGGCCATTTCGCAGTCCGCGCCCGGTGCCGCTTTATAATAGGTACCCATGCCGCCGTCGAACAAAAGCGGCTTGTGGGCAAGATACTCTCGGATGTCCGTCATAGAAAGGTTCTCCTTTTTTATTCTCCTTGATTTTATAAAGAAATTCAGGTATAATTTTTGTATGAAAGTGAGGTGCTTTTGGATGCCCAAGATTCGTTCCAGCGCAGACCTGCGCAACAACTACAATGAGATCTCCACCTTCTGCCACGACTACGCCGAGCCGGTGTTCATCACCAAAAATGGCAAAGGCGACCTTGCCGTGATGAGCATCGAGACCTACGAGGCCCTGACCGCCCGGTTCGATTTGTATGCGAAATTGCAGGAAGGTCTGGATGACGTGGCGGCGGGAAGAACGCGCCCGTTGGATGAGTTCATGCAGGAGCTGCAAAACAGAAGGAGTCTTCGATGAACTACGTTATCGATGTTGCCGCTTCTGCTCAGCGTGACCTTGCAGATGCCTTCGACTATATCGACCTGACCTTGAAAAATCCCTCTGCTGCCGACAAGTTGGTTGCCATCACATGGAAGAAATTCCGTTCTCTTGACACCTTCCCACAGCGTTTTTCACTTGTGAATGACCCATTTCTTTCCTCTTTGGGAATCCGGCTCATTCCAGTTCAAAACTATCTTGCATTTTATAAAGTCGACTCTTCCACCCAGACCGTCCACATCCTCCGCTTCCTGTATGGTCACAGCGACTGGCAGGCTATCCTGCGGGCGGATGTTCTTCCAACATGAGCATTCTCCCCGGCCCTTTGCCGGGGAGAATTTTTGTGCAGTCATCTTCAGTTTAATGAAGTTTGCGCACTTGTCAAGCATTTTTGCCCCGAAGCAGCCCATTTTGCTTGCGCCGAAGCCGGTTTTGTGCTATTCTATGCATATTTACAATGGTTGGGAGGAATGTATCATGCGCCACGCCGGCACACAGGAGATCGAAACGCCGCGGCTGCTTCTGCGCCGCCTTATGCCGTCGGATGCCCCGATGATGTACTCGAACTGGGCCAACGACCCGGAGGTCACCCGCTGGCTGCGCTGGACGCCGCACAAGGATGTGGCCGAGACGCAGGAGCTTCTGAGCGCATGGGCGCTGCTCTATCCCAACGAGGACTACTACCAGTGGGCCATCGTGGAAAAGGCCACCGGACAGGTGTTCGGCTCCATCAGCCTCTACAACAGCCTGCTGGGAGAACCGGCACAGCGAAATGAATGGCCGGGTTTTGACCTCTCCGAGGGCATCTGGGAGCCGGGCTACTGCATCGGCAGAGCCTGGTGGGGCAAAGGCTGCACCACCGAGGCTCTGAACGCTCTGGTAGAATACTGGTTCAAGAATACAGACAGTAATTGGCTTGCCTGCTCCCACGCCGTGGAGAACCCCGCCAGCGGCAAGGTCATGATGAAAGCAGGTTTTGTCTACGACCACGAGGCCGTCTACCATAAATTCGACGGTACAGCGATACCCTGCAAGTGCTACGCCCTGACGCGAGAACACTATAAGGAGCAACCTCTCCGTCAGCGCTGACGCGCTGCCACCTCCCCTATCGAGGGGAGGCCTTGGCATTTCGTAGAGCTTTTTCTCTTCGCCAGAGGCTCCCCTCGGTAGGGGAGCTGTCGAGCGATAGCGAGACTGAGAGGTTGGCTCCGCTAACAGAAAGGAATCATTTTGAGCGAACTTTACGATATTTTAGTTGAAACTCCCCCGACGAAGGTCATCCTTCTCGCCCTCGACCAGGGCCTGTGGGACTGCGAGCGCAGCCTTGCCGAGCTGGCCGCTCTGTGCGAGGCCAACCACATGGAGGCCGTGGCCGAAGTCACCCAGAAGCGCCAGACCCCTGAGACCGGCATCGTGCTGGGCAGCGGCAAGCTGGAAGAAGCCGCTGCTGCCGCAGCAGAGCTGGGGGCCGAGTGCGCCGTCTTCGACGGTGAGCTGACCGGCAGCCAGATTCGAAACATCTCCACGGCCCTCGGCGGCCTCGAGGTCATCGACCGCACCATGCTCATCCTCGAGATCTTCCGCAGCCGTGCCGTGACCAACGAAGGCAAGCTGCAGACCGAGCTGGCCCTCCTGCGCTACCGTCTGCCCCGCCTGCAGGGCATGGGCGAAAGCCTGAGCCGTCAGGGCGGCGGCGGCGCCCGCCGTGGTGCCGGTGAAACGAAGCTGGAGCTGGACCGCCGCCACGTCCACGCCCGCATCGACGCACTGGCTGAGAAGCTGGCCGAGATGGAAAAGCGCCGGGGCGAGAGCCGGAAAGCCCGCGCCAAGACCGGAATGCCGGTGGTCAGCCTCGTGGGCTACACCAACGTGGGCAAATCCAGCCTGATGAACGCCCTCTGCGGCCCCAGCGTCGCCGAGGCCGATATGCTCTTTGCCACCCTCGACCCCACCAGCCGGAAGCTCGTCCTGCCCAGCGGCATGGCCGTGCTGCTGGTGGACACCGTCGGCTTCGTCTCCCGCCTGCCCCACAATCTGGTGGAAGCATTCAAATCCACGCTGGAAGAGGCCGCATGGTCGGACGTCATCGTCCGGGTGGCCGACGCCGGCGATGAGCAGCGGGAGGAGCAGCTGGCCGTCACCGACGAAGTGTTGGACGGCCTCGACTGCGCCGACATCCCCCGCCTGACCGTCTACAACAAGTGCGACAAGCCCGGCGCGCTGAGCTTCGACCCCGACATCCTGCTCACCAGCGCCAAGACCGGCTACGGCCTCGACAAGCTGCTGGCCAAGCTGGACGAGACCCTCAGCGACCGCGTCCACACCATCCGCGTTCTCCTGCCCTACGATAAGCTGGGCCTCGCCGCCCCCATGCGGGAGCGCGGCAGCGTCCAGCTCGAGGAGTACCGCGAAGACGGCCTCTACCTCGAAGGCATCGTCAAGACCGAAGACCTCCACTGCTTCGAGGGCTATCTGGTCTGAGGACCCGCATACGAAAAGAACCGGACTCCGCAGAGTCCGGTTCTTTTGCATTTCAAGGCATCAGCCTACGGCAGGAGGCGCTTCCTCTGCGCCCATCAGCTGGTCGTACCGGCCGGTGAACACCCGTTCCGGCAGGGCCGCCGTCAGGGCGAGGGCGGCGGTGAACCGCTCCTCATCGGTCAGCGCTTCCTCCACCGGAGGGAAGTGCGCGAGCACTTCGTCCAGCTGCTTTTTGACCTCCCGGGCCACAAAGATGCCCCGGTCGGTGAGGTAGATCTTGCCGTAATACTCCTTGACGATCATCCCCCGCTCCATCAGCAGGTTCAGCACCCGCACCACCGAGGGTTTGGTCACGCCCAGCTTCTCGGCGATGCTGCGGGAGCTGATGTCCAGATGGGTCTGCGAGACCTCATAGATCGCGAGCAGGTACCGCAGGTGTGCTGGCGTCAGTTCCATCTCGTATCACTCTCTTTTCGTTATATCACACAAACTCTTGGTTCACAAAAGGGGCGCGGGCCAAAGCCTTGACCCGCGCCCCCTTCTCTTCCATGATTGCTCAGTGGCAGCCGCCCTTACAGCTGCTGCAGCTTCCGCCGCAATCGCAGCCGCCGCTGCATCCACTGCAGCCGCCATGCTTATGAGAGTGCCAGGTGATCCAGCCTACACCGCCAAACACGATGGCTCCGACGATGATCGTCGGCAGATTGAAATTAGCAGCCAGGAACTCCATCATAACAATGCACTCCTTTCAGCGCGTTTTGAGAAGTTTTTTACTTGATCTTGGAAACGTCGATCTTGACCTCGTTGTCGTTCACATACTTGTTGGGACGTACCATCAGGTAGATGAAGGCCGCCAAGATGACAGCAGCCACGATGGTGAAGAAGTTGAAGCCGACCTCACCGGTGATGAGGCCGCCCAGCTGGTACACGACCAGAGCGGAGCAGTAGGCCAGTGCGCACATATAGCCGATAGCGAATGCCGTCCACTTGCCGTTGTTCATCTCACGCTTGATCGCACCCATAGCAGCGAAGCAGGGAGCGCACAGCAGGTTGAAGATCATGAATGCGTAAGCGCTCAGAGCGGTGTAATCAGCAGCAACGAGGCTCCAGATCTCGTCGCCGTTCTCAGACAGCTCCTCGCCGCCGAAGTGATACAGGACGCCGAAGGTGCCGACGACGTTCTCCTTTGCGATCAGGCCGGAGACAGAAGCGACGGTAGCCTTCCAGTTGCCGAAGCCCAGAGGCGCGAAGATCCAAGCGACTTTGGTTGCGATAGCAGCCAGGACGGAGTTGTCCTGATCCTCGACCATGCCGAAGGCGCCGTTCTCGAAGCCGAAGCCCTGCAGGAACCACAGGACGACGGTAGCAGCCAGAATGACGGAGCCGGCACGCTTGATGAAGGACCAGCCGCGCTCCCAGGTAGCACGGAAGACATTGCCCCAGGCGGGGATGTGGTATGCGGGCAGCTCCATAACAAAGGGAGCAGGGTCGCCTGCAAAGGCCTTGGTCTTCTTCAGGATGATACCAGAGCAGATGATGGCAGCCATGCCGATGAAGTAAGCGGAAACAGCCACCAGAGAAGAACCGCCGAACAGAGCACCTGCGATCAGGCCGATGATGGGCATCTTAGCGCCGCAGGGGATGAAGCAGGTAGTCATGATGGTCATACGACGGTCACGTTCGTTCTCAATGGTACGGGAAGCCATAACACCCGGAACGCCGCAGCCGGTGCCAACCAGCATGGGGATGAAGCTCTTGCCGGACAGGCCGAACTTGCGGAAGATACGGTCCATGATGAAGGCGACACGGGACATATAGCCGACATCCTCCAGAATGGACAGCAGGAAGAACAGGACCAGCATCTGAGGAACGAAGCCCAGAACTGCGCCGACACCGGCGACGATGCCGTCCATGATCAGGCCGTACAGCCAGCCTGCCACGCCGATGCCCTCGAGGAAGCCGCCCAGCGCGTTGGGGACGATCTCACCGAACAGGACGTCGTTGGTCCAGTCGGTAGCGAAGGTGCCGATGGCCCAGCCGCCGTCTGCGATGGAAGTACCCATGGACAGGGAGTACATCAGATACATGATGACTGCGAAGATGGGCAGAGCCAGAACACGGTTGGTGACGATCTGGTCGACCTTATCGGAAACGGTTAGGTGCTCGACGCGGGCCTTCTTCTTGACAGCCTTATCGACGACACCGTTGATGTATGCGTAACGCTGGTTGGTGATGATGCTCTCGGCGTCATCGTCCATCTCAGCCTCGCAGTCCTTGATGTGCTGGTCGATGTGAGCGATCAGGTCGGAGGAGAGCTTCAGCTCATCCATGACCTTGTCGTCGCGCTCGAACAGCTTGACAGCGTACCAGCGCAGGAAGCGGTCATCGACCTTGCCCTGGATGGACTCCTCGATGTGAGCGATGGCGTGCTCGACGCTGCCGGTGAAGACGTGGGGCAGCTCGCCGCCCTTGCCAGCCTTTGCAGCAGCCATAGCAGCCTTTGCAGCAGCCTCGGTACCTTCGCCCTTCAGTGCGCTGATCTCAACAGCCTGACAGCCCAGCTCGGCGCTCAGCTTCTTCAGGTCGATCTTATCGCCGTTCTTGCGGACGAGGTCGATCATGTTGACAGCCATGACCACGGGGATGCCCAGCTCGATGAGCTGAGTGGTCAGGTACAGGTTGCGCTCGATGTTGGTGCCATCAATGATGTTCAGGATGGCATCGGGCTTCTCCTTGACCAGATAAGTACGGGAGACGACCTCTTCCAGAGTGTACGGAGACAGGGAGTAGATACCGGGCAGGTCCTGGATGATGACATCCTTCTCGCCCTTCAGCTTGCCTTCCTTCTTCTCGACGGTAACGCCGGGCCAGTTGCCGACGTACTGATTAGAGCCGGTCAGATTGTTGAACAGGGTAGTCTTACCACAGTTCGGGTTGCCGGCCAGTGCAATTTTAATGCTCATTGCAACTCCTTTCCTCTCGTTACGATCAAACGACTTCGATCATTTCGGCGTCGGCCTTGCGCACGCTCAGCTCGTAGTTGCGCACGGTCAGCTCCATCGGGTCACCCAGAGGTGCGACCTTGCGAACATAGATCTCCACACCCTTGGTGATGCCCATGTCCATGATGCGGCGTTTGACCGGGCCTTCGCCGTGCAGGCGCGCCACGGTGGCAGTCTCGCCGACCTTAACGTCTTTCAGAGTCTTCATAAAAATCCTCCTCTACTTGTCTTTCTATTCAGAGACTATCCAGTTTCGGAGCGTCTCCCAAACAGCGTTCTGCCGCTGCTCAGCCAACCATAATGCGGTTTGCCATCGTCTTGTCGAGGGCCAGACGGCTCTCCTTGACCTGAACGATGAGGTTGCCTGCGATTTCATTGACGACAGTCACCTGACTGTCCACCACGAAGCCAAGCTCCGCCAGATGCAGACGCACTTCATCCTTGCCGGTGATCTTCCGGATGGTGACGGTATCGCCTGCTTTTGCCATAGTCAAAGGCATCATAATTGTTCCACTCCCATTCGTGCTCCCCATTCTGCGGGGAGCGTTTCGGTTCGCTTTTTTTCGTCCTCGGGGATGGTCGCACCAGCCAGACGCCGCAACGCGCTCGCTCATGCCCGCGTCCCCCTCCGAAAAGCTACGGCAGTTAGTCAGTCGCAACTATCAGCATAGATAGTTTATACTTACTAACCCGCATTGTCAACCATTTTCCGAATCAAAAAAGTTAGTTTGTATGAACAAACAAATTTTCTTCCCTTATTTCAAGAAGATTTTTACAGTTTCTATATGCTAACTTTGTTTGCACATATTTACGATTTTTCCCTTTTACACTCCCCGCAAATGACACAGCCGCCCGGTGCAGGGGGTATTCTGCAACGGGCGGCCGCGTGTCAAAAGGAGGATTCTTCCCGCCAGTGCGTGGTTTCGCTCTGGCGGGCGCCAGGATAAAAAGAGAGTATTTGGAAGAGAATGTCAAAATTCAGGGGCGTCAGGCTGCGACAGCCAGACGCTGGATGGGCGTTCCGCTGCGGAACAGACGGAGATATACTGTCGTACACTTGTTCAGCTGGGCAAAATGCCGCTGGGCAGCACTGGGGTCACCATAGGCTTTCCAGCAGCCGCAGCAGGTGAAGTTGCGGCCCGCATTTTCGATAAAGCCCACCACATCGTGGAGCGGATAGCCCAGAAATACGCCGATCTCATGGGGGAAATCAGCCTCGCAGCAGAGCCGGCGGGACAGCTGCCGCACAAGCGGCGCGTAGTCGTCCGACTGCTCAGGCAGAGTGTAGCCTTCCTTGCACAGGAAATCCCGCACCTGCGGCTGGGCCAGCACAGCGCGGAGCTTGCTCTCACGGTAGACGTACACCAGATACCGGTGGGTCCGCACACAGCCCTTGAGGACGCGGACGCAGAGGCCCTTTTCGCCCAGCTGTTCGTTCCAGCTGCGGACGCGGCGGGCAAGGTCGGCGCAGTCGCTCGTCTCGTAGCGGAAAAGTCCCGCAGGCTTTAAGCCGGCCAGCACCGGGGCGCACTGTTCGATCATGACGGTCTCAAAGTTGCGTTCCATGTCTTCGGCCTCCCTGCCCGTTTTCCACTATTGTCTCCTGCCGTGTGGTGCTTATGCAGAAGATGTAGTTAGAAAAAGCTAACCAGAATTCCAAAAAGAATGCGGCAGCCTGCCCCTCTCGAGCTTCTTCCGCTTCTCGGTTAGTCATTTCTAACGTGGCATTATCTTACCATAGGTCCGGCTCTGTGTCAACACCTTTTTGCAAAAATATTTGCTCCATTTTCTCCGCCGTGCTATACTGAGCCAAAGCTGATATAAAGGAATGGTATCCCCATGCATCTTATCTCACCCGAAGAGCTGGCCTCGGCCATCGCCGACCGTCTGGCCCGACAGTCCGCCGTCCTCGTCGCACTGGATGGCCGCTGCGGCAGCGGCAAAACGACGCTGTCCGAACGGCTGGCAGAGCGTTTTCCTCAAAGCATCACCGTCCACACCGACGACTTCTATCTCCCGCCATCCCGACGAGTCACAGGCTGGGAGAGCATTCCCTGCGCCAACATGGACATCCAGCGCCTGCGGGATGAGGTCGTCGCTCCCGCCCGGGCAGGGCAGGCGTTCTCCTGCCGGGCCTACTCCTGCCGCGAAGGTGCCTATCTGCCGCCGCGTCCCCTCGGCCCTGCGCCGCTGGTCATCGTGGAGGGAAGCTACAGCCATCATCCCAGCCTTGCACCCTATTATGATATAAGAATATTCGTCACCTGCTCTCCCGATGAGCAGGCCCGGCGGCTCCGCAGACGGGAGGGGGCGCGGTATTCGAATTTTGTGGAGCGGTGGATCCCTCTGGAAGAGGGATATTTTGTGGAGTATGGCATTGAAGAGAAAGCAGATTTTGAAATCGTTACTGATTGACGGCATCGCGCGCCGGTGGCGCGGGGCAGTTTTCTCTTTCGGTCAAATAGCTTTGCGCTCCGCGCGGGCCAGAGCGCAGGGCTGGTTTTTTCTTTGAGCTGGTTCTCGCGCTGGTGGCGCGGGGGATGTTTTCTCTTTTGGTCAAATGGCTTTGCGCTCCGCGCGGGCCAGAGGTAGGGAGGGGTGTTTCGAAT
>ERZ1034804.259-NODE-259-length-11002-cov-13.919521_pt1 | contig 11002 bp, 9 predicted proteins | sample MGYA00520635_ERZ1034804 | MGnify/ENA primary metagenome ERZ1034804 (study PRJEB33766, sample SAMN09781685) | gut metagenome | biome: gut microbiome | host: Homo sapiens | place: Madagascar | study: EMG produced TPA metagenomics assembly of the PRJNA485056 data set...
CCGCAGCCGCCGGAGCGGTGCTTAAGCCGTAAGGCGGGAATTATGCGGTGTTGCCATAGGAATAATTTCCGGTATTGTGTGCAAAAGCCCTCTGCTGTAAGGCGGGGGCCTTTTTGTATGCAGGTATAGCAAGGCGGGCGGCCAAATGGGCACACATTTTGGCTGAAACGACTGTTTTGTGCAAAAAAGCCTTTGCAGCGTTTGCGCTTTTGGAGACAGTATGCTATAATAACCTATAATGTGTGTAGTATACCCTGCATACAATACTGATAACGCTGCCGCACAGGCAGCCAAAAAACAAAAGAAAGAGTTGATGGTTCTCCAATGGACGATGGCAGTAGTATATTTATGATCGCCGCACTGATCGTTTTGATCATGTTGTCGGGCTTTTTTTCGGCATCGGAAACAGCATATTCCTCGCTGAACATGATCCGCTTAAAAAGCCGCGCGGAGGATGGCGATAAGCAGGCAGCCAAGGTTCTGGCCCTGGCTGAACGGTATGACAGCCTGCTGAGCACCATTCTGATCGGCAACAACATTGTAAACATCGGTGCGTCTTCGCTTGCAACGGTGCTGTTCAGCCGGTTGTTGGGCAATGCTTACGGCCCCACGGCTTCCACCATTGTCATGACCTTACTGGTTTTGACGTTTGGCGAAATCACCCCCAAAAGCATGGCGAAGGAAATGCCGGAATCCATTGCAATGGCCTTTGCGCCGGCGCTTGGTGCCCTTGTGGCGGTATTTGGGCCGCTGAACTTTATTTTTGGCAAATGGAAAAGCTTTTTGGCCAGCCGCTTTTATACCGACGAAAAGGACACCATTACCGAAGGTGAGTTGGTAACCATGGTGAGCGAAGCCGAAAAAGACGGTGAGCTGACCAACCGCGAAAGCGAGCTGATCCGCAGCGCCATTGAATTTGACGATGTGGAAGCCCAGGACGTTCTGACCCCGCGCGTGGATGTGATCGCCGTGGCGGACGATACCCCCATGGACGAAGTGACCGAAACTTTTGCCGACAGCGGCTATTCCCGCCTGCCGGTATACCACGAAACCATTGATAACATCATTGGCGTGGTACATGAAAAAGACTGTTTTGCCGCCATGCGTAAGGGCGATGAAGATGTCAAGCTGGAAAGCCTGATCGGCCCCACGCTGTATACAACCAGCGTGACCCCCATCTCCGCTTTGCTGCGCACTTTGCGGGAAAGCAAGCACCATATGGCAGTTGTGGTGGATGAATACGGCGGCACTGCGGGCATCATCACGCTGGAGGATATCCTGGAAGAGCTGGTTGGCGAGATCTGGGATGAACATGATGAAGTGGTGGAGGATATTCGCCAGCAGAGCGATGGCAGCTGGCTGATTGCCGGCGGTGCCAGCGTGGACGATGTGGCCGAGGAGCTGGATATCCGCGATAAAGAGGAAATCGACGCGGTGGCCATCGGCGGCCTGGTGCAGGAAAAGCTCAGCCGCCTGCCCAAAGTGGGTGACCATTTTGTGTGGGGCAGCTTTGACGGTACCGTGACCCGTGCCACCAACCGCCGCGTGCAGGAAGTACGCCTGGTAAGCCGCCCGCCGGAGCCGGAAACCAAAAAGCCGGACCGCCGCGACCGCGACAAAGACTGGGATCGCGATAAATAATGCAACAGAGAACCTGGGAAGAACAAACTTCCCAGGTTCTTTTTTTGTGGATTTTTGGGGTGGGTTCTGGTATGATGGAAACAAAAGAGATTATGGGAATACAAATTGTTTGAACTGAATTTGCGAAGGACAGACGGGCAGCAGGGCGAGAGAAAACGAGGTGTGCCGATGAAGATACAGTGCGTGTGGGAGCACAACGGGAATGACAGCATTGTTTATGCAGCCAATTTTGTTGGTGCGTTTGCAAGGGGCCGCAGCCTGGAAGAAGCACTACAAAAAATGCCTGCGGAAACAGCGGCGTATCTGCGCTGGAAAGGGGACAGTGCCCCAGGAATGGCAGGGCAGCTGGAACCGGCAGTTGTACAGGAAAAGGAATCGGAACTGCAAATTTCGGATGCGGATTCCGATGTGCTTTTTGCGGCGGAAAAAGGGCCGTTGACCGTGGCGGAATACCAGGAGTTAAAGGCACTGGCGCTGAAATCGGCCCAGGACTTTTTGACCTTGTACCAGGCGGTGCCGGACAAAAACAAAAGCTGCCTGCCGGTCCGGGCAACCTTTTATGGTCAGCTGCCCCGCACGGCGCAGGAAATGTATGACCACACTAAGAATGTGAACGACTATTACTTTGGGGAGATCGGCGTCCCGGCGGACCATGACGGAACCATTGCGGCGTGCAGACAACGCGGCTTTGAACAGCTGGAACACCAGCCGGACTATTTGAACAATACGGTTTACCGCGGGAGCTATGGGGAAGAATGGTCCCTGCAGAAAGTGCTGCGGAGGTTCATCTGGCACGACAGAATCCACGCAAAAGCGATGTACCGGATGGCTGTAAAGACCTTTGGCAAAGCCGCCGTGCCCAATGTGTTCTGTTTTGAGGAAGAATAAAGTGCAAAACCACCCTACATGATGCAGCGGAAAAAAGCTGGAAGCGCTGACCGCTGCAAGAAATGATAAGATAGAATATTATAAGGAGGAAACACCCGTGGAGGTACAGGAATTTGGCAAACAAAACAGCCGCAAAATTGTGCTGCTGCCCGGCAACATGATGAGCTGGCGCCAGTTTGAAGCGGTGATTCCGCTGCTGGAAAAGCAGTACCATGTGATCGCCGTCAGCACGGACGGCTATGACGATACCGGCAAAACTACCTTCACCACGGCAGAAGCAATGGCCGAAAAGCTGGAACAGTATATCAAAGAAGAGCAGGGTGGCGCCATCGACCTGGTGTTTGGTGAATCCATGGGCGGCGCAACGGCAGGTATGCTGTTCCACCGGCAGAAAGTTAAGGTGGGCGCTATGATTTTAAGCGGCCCGCAGTACATGAACCTTGGTATGTTCAGCTGGGTGCTGACCGCCATTGTGCCGCGCAGCCAGTATAACCTGACAAAGGAGATTCAGTCTGTGGATAAGCTGCCGTGGATGCTGCGGCTGTATACCCGCGGGGACGACCAAAAGCTGCTGAACCAGTTCCAATATGTGGCAAAAAATATCTCGCTTGCTACATTGGAAAATGCCACCAAGGAAGCCCTGCGCCTGTACCCCGCGATCGATACCTTTGCCCCTGACCCGGAAGCCAAAGTGGCCATCTGGTACGGTTCCAACGAGCCGAACATGAAAAAAGCAATGCAGAAATTGAAGCGCGCCTACCCCAACGCGCAGGACCACCCCTTTGCCGGGTACGGCCACGGCGACATCATCGGCCACCCGGATGTGATGGCAAGAGATATCATTGCATTTATGGAAGAATAATGCCCGACGGGCAGGAGGACGGCAGGCTGCAACCCATTGACGCGGTAGGAAATGGTGGTATAATTAAATTTCAGGCAACAAAACAGGGGGATTGCGCATGATATATCTGGATTATTCGGCCAACACACCGGTGGACCCCCGTGTGCTGGAAGTATACTGCCGCACCGAGCAGAATTTTATCGGCAACCCCAATTCCACCCACTGCGCCGGGCAGGCCGCCCGGCAGGAGATGAACCGTGTGACCGGCCTGATTGCGGCACAGCTGGGGGTGCTGCCGGAGGAAATCATTTATACATCCGGCGCAACGGAAGCCAATAACCTTGCCTTAAAGGGCACGGCCCGCGCGGCCCGGCATGTGGGGCGGCATATCATCTCCACCCCGCTGGAGCATTCCAGCGTGGGGGCAACATTGACGGCCTTGCAGCAGCAGGGGTACGAGATCGATCTGCTGAATATTGGCCGGGATGGCAAAATCGACCTGGAACAGCTGGAAGAGCTGCTGCGCAAGGATACCGTACTGGTTTCCATCTGCGGGGTGGACAGTGAGCTGGGCACCGTGCAGCCGGTGCGGGAGATCGCCGCGCTGGTTCACCGCTACCCTAACTGCCGCCTGCATGTGGATGCCACCCAGGCCGTGGGTAAAACGGCCCTCTGGCTGGACTGCGTGGATGCCATGAGCTTTACCGCCCACAAGTTTTACGGCCCCAACGGCATTGGCGTGCTGTACAAGCGCAAAGGGCTGGTGATCGAACCCCAGATGAACGGCGGGGCCAGCACTACCATTTACCGCAGCGGCACCCCCACCCTGGGCCTTGCCGCGGCATTGCAGGCAGCGCTGGCCCTTGCGCTGGATGAACAGCCCCAGCGCTGCGCCCGTGTGCAGGCGCTGCATGATACTTTGTGCGCAGAGCTGCAAAAGCGCCCCGGCGTGCGCATCAACAGCCCGGCGGGTGCGGTGCCGCACATTGTAAACGTGAGCGTGGCGGGCATCAAGGCCGGGGTGTTCCAGCAGGCGTTGAGCGGGCAGGGGGTATGCGTGTCCGTCAAATCGGCCTGCTCCACCGACGGCACACCGTCCAAGGCGGTGTTTGCCGTCAGCCGGGACCGCAAAAATGCGCTCAGCTCATGGCGCATCAGCCTGAGCCACCTGACCACCGAAGAGGAACTGAACGGATTTTTGGCAGCGTTTGACCGCTGCCTGAAGGATTTGCAAAAGGAGAAATGACCATTGGAACGCCAGATGGAACCCTGCCAGCTGATTGAACGCAGCATTATCAAAAAATACCGCAAAGAGCTGTGGACCCCTTTTATTGTGGCGGTCAAGCGCTATGAACTGGTGCAGGCGGGAGATAAAATTGCCGTGTGCATTTCCGGCGGCAAGGACAGCATGCTGATGGCTAAACTGATGCAGGAGCTGCAGCGCCACAGCGATGTGCCCTTTGAGTTGGTGTTTTTGGTGATGGACCCCGGCTATAATGAGATCAACCGCCAGAAGATCGAAAGCAACGCCGCACTGCTGAATATCCCCATCACAATTTTTGAGACGGATGTGTTTGCGGTCGCCAACAACAGTGATAAATCCCCCTGTTACCTGTGCGCCCGCATGCGCCGCGGCTACCTGTACAAGAAGGCCCAGGAGCTGGGCTGCAACAAAATTGCACTGGGACATCATTTTAATGATGTGATTGAAACAACCGTGATGAGCATGTTCTATGGCTCACAGCTGCAGGCTATGCCGCCCAAGCTGCACAGCACCAACTTTCCCGGCATGGTGCTGATCCGTCCGCTGTACTGCGTGCGGGAGGAAGATATCATTGCCTGGAAACGCTATAACGACCTGGAATTCATCCAGTGCGCCTGCCGCTTTACCGAAAACTGCACCACCTGCGACAACGGCGGCGGTGGCTCCAAGCGGCAGGAAGTCAAGGTGCTGCTGCGCCGCCTAAAGCGGGATAACCCCAACATTGAGAACAGCATTTTCCGCAGCATCCATGGCGTTGCGCTGGATACCATGCCCGGCTACAAGACCGAAGGGCAGGAACACAGCTTTTTGGAGCGCTTTGACCGCGTGGAAGCGGAGCTGCAAAAAGAGTTAAAAGAAAAGCAGAAGCAGGAAGCAGATAAAACCGAATAAAAGCAAAGCACATCCCCCGGCGGGCCGCCCAATACGGCGCTGCTGGGGGATGTGCTGTTTATAAGGCGATAAAATCAGATAAATTTGCCGGTCTGGCTGGCGGGGGTGTGGCGGATAACGTCCGGCGTGCCGGCAGCCACCACCGTGCCGCCCTGGGCACCGCCGCCGGGACCCATATCGATGATGTAGTCTGCGTTGCGGATCACATCCAGGTCGTGCTCAATGACGATGACGGTGGCTCCGTGCTCAATCAGGGTCTGGAACACGCCGAGCAGAACCTGCACATCGGCGGGGTGCAGGCCGATGGTGGGCTCATCAAAGACGAACAGGGAATCCGACTGGGCTTTGCCCATCTCGCTGGCCAGCTTCAGGCGCTGGGCCTCGCCGCCGGAAAGGCCGGGCGTTTCCTCGCCAAGGGTCAGGTAGCCAAGGCCGAGTTCCTGTAAAACAGTCAGCCGCTGGCGCACCACCGGCCAGTCGGCACAGGCGGTCAGCGCGGTGTTCACATCCATATCCATCAGCTGCGGCAGGGAATATTTTACCCCGGCTTTGCTGGTGTAAAAAATCTGCCCGGCATCCTTGGCATAGCGGGAACCGCGGCATTCGGGGCAGGGAATCTCCACATCCGGCAAAAACTGTACATCCAGGCTGATGCTGCCGGTGCCATCGCACATGGGGCAGCGCAGCTTGCCTGTGTTGTAGGAAAAATCGCCCGCTTTATACCCGGCCTGCCTGGCATCCGGGGTGGCGGCAAACTTTTTGCGCAGCTCGTCATGCACATTGGCATAGGTAGCCACGGTGGAGCGCACATTGATGCCAATGGGTGCGGCATCGATCAGCTTGACCTGGGTGATGCCGTCCGGCACAATAGAGCGTACATGCTCCGGCAGCTTTTGGCCGTGGATGGCGGCGTTCAGGCCGGGAACCAGGCTTTCCAGCACAAGGGTGGTCTTGCCGGAGCCGGAAACCCCGGTCACAACGGTCAGCCGCCCCTTGGGAATCTCGATTTCCAGCGGCTTTACGGTGTGGATGGCGTTGGTGGAAAGCTGAATGCGCCCCAGCGTGAACAACTCGCTTTGCGGGGCCTGGGGGCGCAGGCACTGCGCTTTGCCCGCCAGGAACGGCCCAATGCGGGAAGCAGCGTTTGCTTCAATGGCCGGGATGCTGCCCTGGGCAATCACCTGGCCGCCGCCCGCACCGGCCTGCGGCCCCATCTCAATCAGCCAATCGGCTTCGGATAGAATCTGGGTGTCATGGTCCACCAGAATGACCGAGTTGCCGTCGTGGATCAGGTCCTGCATCACGCCGGTCAGGCCGGTGATGTTGGCGGGGTGCAGCCCAATAGAGGGTTCATCCAGCACATACAGAACGCCGGTAGTGCGGTTGCGCACCGCGCGGGCCAGCTGCATACGCTGGCGCTCGCCGGTGGAAAGGGTAGCCGCGGCGCGGTTCAACGCCAGGTAGCCCAGCCCCAGGTCCATCAGCCGCTTGGCCACCGTTTGGAACGATTCACAGATGCTCTGCGCCATGGGGCGCATTTCTTCCGGCAGGGCGGCGGGAACCCCGCTTACCCAGGCAACCAGGTCGGAAAGGGTCATGCGGCAGGCTTCATCCAGCGGGATACCCTGCAGCCTGGGCGCGCGGGCTGCAGCGCACAGCCGGGAACCGCCGCAGTCCGGGCAGATATCCTGACGCAAAAACTTTTCCACCCGCTTCATGCCTTTTTCGTCTTTGACTTTGGAGAGTGCGTTTTCCACCGTGCGTACGGCGCTGTAATAGGTAAAATCCAGTTCCCCGGCCTGCTCGCTGTTTTTGGAGTGGTAGAAAATGTGCTTCTTCTCAGCCGGGCCGTCATAGACGATCTCTTTCTCCACATCGGTCAGGTCGCGGAACGGCACATCGGTGCGCACCCCCATGGCGCGACAGACATCGGTCATCAGCGACCACATCAAAGAGTTCCAGGGGGCCACAGCGCCCTCGTCAATGGTCAGGCTTTCGTCCGGCACAAGGGTGGCGCGGTCAACGGTCTGTACGGTGCCGGTGCCGCCGCAGGTGCGGCAGGCACCCTGGCTGTTAAAGGCAAGCTCTTCCGCCGAAGGGGCGTAAAAGCGGGCCCCGCATTCGGGGCAGATCAGCTCCTGCCCGGCGGCCACGGCCAGGGTGGGCGCAAGATAATGCCCGTTGGGGCAGCGGTGGCTGGCAAGGCGGGAATACATCAGCCGCAGGCTGTTCAGCAGCTCGGTGCCGGTGCCAAAGGTGCTGCGGATGCCCGGCACCCCCGGCCGCTGGTGCAGCGCCAACGCGGCGGGAACATACAGAACCTCGTCCACATCAGCTTTGGGGGCCTGGGTCATGCGGCGGCGCGTGTAGGTGGAAAGTGCGTCCAGATACCGGCGCGAACCTTCGGCATACAGCACGCCCAGCGCCAGCGAAGATTTGCCGGAACCGGATACACCCGCAATGCCGACGATTTTGTTCAGCGGCACATCAACATCAATATTTTTCAGGTTGTGTACCCGTGCCCCGCGGATCTCAATATGATCGACCATACAAACAGCAGCCCCCCTGTTGGATTTATTATAAAATCATTATACCACAGGGGTGCAACAAAACAAAAAAAGCGGTGCCCCGCCCTGACCGATTGGGGTCAAGGGCGGGGCACCGCTGAGACTTATTCAGTTATGCCGCAAAGGCAGATCGGTTATTCACCAATTTCAACGCGGGTCACATCAGGTTCCTTCTTGGGAGCTTCCTTCGGGAAGGTCAACTCCAGGATGCCATCGGTGAACTTGGCGCTGACATCCTTGGGCTGCAGGTCGGTGCCAACATAGAAGCTGCGGCTGCAGGCGCCGGTGTAACGCTCCTGGCGGATATACTTGCCTTCGGGGGCCTTTTCGTCTTTATCCAGGCCCTTGGCGGCGCTGATGGTCAGGTAGCCGTTTTTCAGCTCAATGTGGATCTCATCCTTCTTGAAGCCCGGCAGATCAATGGCCAGCTCATAGTTGGTATCGGTCTCGCGGATATCGGTCTTCATCAGGTTGCGTGCATGCTTGCCGTAGAGCGGGCTGCGTGCGTTCATCATACCAAAGGAATCGTCAAAGAAATCATCAAAAAGATTTTCACCAAAAACAGTCGGCAACATAAGTCATAACCTCACTTTGTAAAAATCTGGAATTTTATTTGGTGCCTCACCGGGAAGTCTGACGCTTCCCGAGCCTTGCGGCTCCTTGGCGGTGTTTCCCGGAACGCTCTTGCGTTCCGCACCCCCTCTTTCAAGGTACGTCTTTATTATAACCCTAAAATTAGCACTGTCAATAGCAGAGTGCTAATGTTTACAACCTATGCAATGATTGTTCACAAAATATATAATATTGGGAAATGACGGAAAAAGCTGGCACAAAATAAGACGAACGTTCGATATAAAACTATGGTGCGATAAAGCGAGAAACAATGCGAGATTTTGGATAACATAAGAAATTGGCAGAGAAACTCTTCGATAAACAAGGCAGTGACAACGTAAGGCGGGGAGAAACAGCGGAATAAGGCTGCCGGACTGGGCCGTCCGCTGCCCGGCATAACCCAGTGGTGCGGGGGAAAAGCTGTAATTTTGAAGTTATTTAGCCCAAAGGACAATTTGACGGAAAAAAAGAAAGCAAAAACGGGGATGCGAGATGAAAAACGAAGAAACAGCTTAATAAAATAAGACGATCGGCGGCAAAAATCCCCCTGATGCCGACAAAAAGTGCTTGCAAAATTTTGGCAGTATGCTATAATCAGAACCATCCAAACACGGAGCAAGGACAACGGGGTCCGCAGTGCAAAAGCTGCGGACCCCGTTCTGATTCCGGAGACAAAAGCATAAAAAGAACAAAAGAGATTTTGCTTTTGCACAAAGGCGTGCGGCACCCGCTTGACGGCGGGGCTGCGCGCTTTTTGTTTGGTCAGGAGATATCCGAGGCAACACCGCACAATTCCCGCCTTGCGGCTTAAGCACCGCTACGACAGCTGCGGCACGGCATCTGCGTTGCCAAAATGCTCGATAAGACATCCAGTATTATCTGCGCTTTTGGCTTGGCATCTGCCGCACCTCGCTCGCCGTATCGGCACTTAGAATTATGCGGTATTGCCCTGAGAGAAGAAAGCAGAACAAACATTAAAGAAAGAGGGGCTTACGATGAAAAAGGCAACACGGGTTCTTTCTCTTACCATGGCGGCAGCGATGGCGGCAGGCGTTTTGGGCGGCTGTTCTTCCAGCGCACAGGGCGGCACAGCCAGCACGGCAGATACTTCCAGTGCCGCTTCCACCACAGCATCCAGCGCGGACAGCGGTAATGTGATCCGTGTTGGTGTGGTCTGCTCCATGACCGGCGGCTCCGCTATTTACGGCGAGGGTGCCCAGAACGCGGTGGATATGGCTGTGGAGGAGATCAACTCCGGCGATTCCGGCTACACGGTCGAGATCGTCAACGGCGGCAAGGTGGCTGACGATGCCAAGGACGCCAAGCAGGCCATGAACGCTTACAACAAGGTCATGGCAGATTCCCCGGCCGCTATCGTGGGCAGCTTCTTCTCTTCCGTTACACTGCCTATGGCGACCCAGGCTGCCAATGACGGAATGCTGCTGCTGGCAACCGGCGCTACCAACGTGGATGTGACCCAGAAAGGCTCCACGATCTTCCGTAACTGCTTCATTGACCCGTATCAGGGCAAGATGGCCGCCCTGTTTGTTAAGAGCAAGGGATTCAGCAAGGTAGCCGTGATTTATGCCAAAGATGATGACTATTCCAACGGCCTGAAGGACGCTTTTGTAGAAAACTGCGAGGCCAACGGCATTGAAATTACCTATACCGGTGAGTGCATGAGCACTGATACTGACTTTTCCTCCCAGGCAGCACAGGCCGTGGCTTCCGGCGCAGAGTTTTTGTATTATCCCTGCTTCCTGGATACGGTACCGCTGTTTGTAGGCGCAGCGCGCAACGCGGGCTTTACCGGTACCATCATGGGCGGCGATGCCTGGGATGGCGCGGATACCACCGGCTTGGAAGACAAGTTTGATGACTGCTACTTTACCAACCACTACTCCAGCGAGGATACCGCCCCCGCCGTTCAGAACTTTGTGCAGAAGTACACCGAAAAGTACGGCACCGAAAGCCTGAACGCCTGCGCGGCCCTGTACTATGACGCCATCTACATGCTGCTGCAAGCTGCTGAGAATGGCGGCGGCACCGATACCGCAAGCCTGGTAAAAGGCATGACCGGTATGGAGTTTACCGGCGTTGGCGGCAAGATCAAGCTGGATGAAAACGGCGATGCCATCAAGAGCATTGCATTCAACACCTTTGTTGACGGCAAGGTCAAGTGGTCTGAGACGCTGGATTCCGATGGCAACCTGGTTTCCTCCGCTGAGTAAAGCTTTTTAGGGTAATACCGCATAATTCTAAGTGCCGATACGGCGAGCGAGGTGCGGCAGATGCTAA
>ERZ1034804.262-NODE-262-length-10907-cov-3.769904_pt1 | contig 10907 bp, 6 predicted proteins | sample MGYA00520635_ERZ1034804 | MGnify/ENA primary metagenome ERZ1034804 (study PRJEB33766, sample SAMN09781685) | gut metagenome | biome: gut microbiome | host: Homo sapiens | place: Madagascar | study: EMG produced TPA metagenomics assembly of the PRJNA485056 data set...
GGCGGGGGAAGCGGGCGGGGCCGCGCGGCAGGCCCCCCCCATACCGCAGACTGCTACCAAAGGGTGCTGACCTGCACCCTCCCGGAGCATACCCACACGCTGGAATGTCTGGCGGACATAACCGCAGATGTTGAGACCCCGGCAGACTGGGACGAGCAGAGCGAGGGCATGAGCAGCTTCTGGAGCGATGCCATGACGGAAATCGCACAGAGGCAGCTTGGCTACACCGAGAGCGCCAAAAACTTTACGGTGGATAAGACGCTGGGGGAGACCCTGGCACAGGCCCATCACTACACACGCTACGGCGATTGGTACGGCAACCCTTACGGGAACTGGGATGTGATGTTTGTCGCCTTCTGCCAGCATTATGCAGGCATACCGGAGGATGTCATCCCGCAATGTGCAAGCCTGCTTCAGCTGCGCACGGAATTGGAAAACGCACACCCTGAATACATCACCCCGGGTGGCAGCGAGGCCACGCCGGGCGACATCGTACTCTATACAAATACCGCCGGTGAGGAAACGATCGGCATTGTGACCGAGTATGATGGCACGACCCTGACCGTTGTTTCCGGCGCTGTGGACGGTGCGGTAGCGGCTGTGACAGTCGCAGATGCCGATGTTGCCGATACCATCAGTGTGTTGGATGCGTATGGCGTGTATGCACAGGCTGACGCATCAGACGGGCTTGAAGAATTTTCTCTGGATGCGGACGCTATTCTGGCAAGGGATGGCGCGGTGGCGTATATTGTTTGGCAAAAGCCGGATCCCATAATGCTGGCTGCGGAAGACAACGATACACTGACCGCAGCGGCCACAACCCATGAGTATGACAGCAATGGAAACCTAAAGCTGGATAATCTGCTGACAAGTACAAATATTTCCATCAAACAAGGTAATGTCTGGGAACCGCTGGATAACGATGCATCTATTAAGGACGGCACCCCGGTTCGGGTGGAGATCGCCTACAAGGTACCGGCAGGTGCACTCCAAAACGACAAAAACACCGCGACCTATACCCTGCCGAAGGGCATCTATCCCAAGAAAGATCTGACAGGAAACATCATCGATTCAAACGATGAGATAATTGGTACCTTTACGCTTACGAAAAATTCTCCTACGGTCACATTTACATTTAATAACAATACGAACCATGAGTTCAATGGTACCTTCAAGTTTGATACCACGATCAATTACGCTGAGACCGGTGGCAACGGCCAGATACAGCTGGGCGAGAAAACCTACACCATTGAGCCGGAGTATTCGCTGAACACGAAGAAAGAGCACACCCTTTCGGAAGACAAAAGTAAGGTAAGCTACACCGTCACAGTCAATGCCCCAAATGGTACGCATGACCAGACGGTCACCATTACGGACCGGCTGGCCGAGAATACCGCAAACGGCAGCTATGATACGAGCAGCATCAAAATCGACGGGAAGCCGCTCTCCGAGTATACAGGTGCCGCAATTATCTACAACGCAGACGGCAAGGGCTTTACGATTACAGGGCTGCCTGCCCTCGGACATAACCAGTCGTATAAACTGACCTATGACGTAAATGTGGGTGTTGTGACAGGCGCAGACGGTTCCGGTACGATTGTCAACACGGCCAAGGGCACAACCAGTACGCTGCAGAGCAACGAGGCCAAGGATACAGTCACCGTGAAGGAGAGCAGCATTGCCAAAGCAGGCACCTATGACGCTGCGACCCACCGCATCAACTGGGTCATCAAGGTCAAAAATCCGGGCGGTGATTTGGCAGGCTATACGGTGACTGATACACAGGTCACACAGCTGGACATTGTTGGTGATGTGACGCTGAAGAGTGCTGACGGAACATTTGCAACAACCATCACAAGCAATGATTTTCTGACCAACGGTTACAATGCGAGCTCCTATACATTTACCTATCAAACGGTTGCACCGGACCCGGTGAATGGTACAGTTTCTGCAACCAATCAGACAACGCTGGAAAAAGGTTCACGTTCCTATACCGCGACAGCCAATGTTTCCACCGGTGTAGGCAAAGTGGATATTCGAAAGTATCCGGGCACTGTCACGCCGCTGGAAAACGGTGACCAAAAGGTCATGTGGAATATAACCGGAACGGTTCCCGCGGGCGTTAAAAACTTCAAAATCGTGGATAACATCCGGGACCGCTATGACAGCTATGATAAGCTGTACGGTATCAAATCCGAGCTGGAAGCCGCCATCAAAAGCAACCTGCGCTTGACGATGGAGGGCGGAACAACGCTGACATGGACAGATGCGGAGGCAAAAGGCATACAGATTCAGCTGTCCTTTTTTTCCAACGGTTCGAATGACTGGAGCGATCCCAATGATGGCATTTCGGTTTCCGATGACGCAACAGAGGTGCACCGCGTCCGATTAGAGTTTAGCCGGACGGACGGCGAGAAGCTGCGCATTTTGAGATGCACCATCAGCGACATTCCAACGGTGGCAAAAACGTCTGATATGGCGAACAATACCAAAAGGCAGTTTTTGAACCGCGTGGAAATTTACTCGGATAGCGCCGGAAACCAGGGCTGGAAAGGAACTTACGAGTATACAAAGATCGGTTCTATCACCAAGGAAACATCTGACAAGAGCGAAAATGGGTACAAGCAGAACAACAGCACTACCTATGCCAAAAACAAGGTCATCTGGTATAGCATCAAACTGAATCTGGGTAGCGGTGATGTAGACAAGAGCCAAACGCTGACGGTGGTAGATAAGATCCCGGACGGCATGAAGCTGGCTACGGACAGTGTTTCTCTTAACAACTATAGGATTGCGGCGGATTTGGATGCAGATCCCGGCAAGAAGTACACGGGATACATCAAAAATCTTGGCAAAAACCAATACGGCCTTATGATTGGCAGGGAAACTTATTGGTCGATTGACACTTCTGTTCCGGGGCAGCTGACCATTCAGGTCTTACCACCCACATTGAAAAGCCTGATCGTCCAAAACAAAACAACGGATCATTATGTGGAGATCCGCTATGCGCTCCAGCTGGATGATGCGGCAGCCTGGAACGAGCGTACTCTCGAGGCAAAAACCTATACGAATACTGCCACATGGGACGGTGTATCCACATCGTCCGGCATGACCATCACACGCCCGAAAAAGGATCGTCTGGAAAAGACCGGCAATTATGATGAAACAACCCATCAAGCCAATTACACCCTTTGCATCAACCCCCGCGCAGAGAATCTTGCACCGGACAGTGACACGCTCGAGCTTACGGACACGATGGAAAGCGAACACTTCGGTAAATACGGCATGGAGCTGATGCTGGATTCTATCAAGGTGTACGAATACATCCTGAAGGATGGTGACTGGGTAAAGGGCGACGAAATCAAAGACAGCGTTCGCGTTGATAAGGTTGAAGAAACCGCATCGACGCGGCAGTACAAGTTCATTCTGCCGGACGAGAAAGCCCTGGTGCTGGAGTATTCTTATAAAATGAATCCGGGTAAGCTCGCAAACGAAATGCCGGTTATAAATACGGCTACGCTGGCGGGAAAAACTGTAGGCAGTAATGTTTCGGTGAAAAGCGACAGTGCATCGGCAACCGTAGACAATGCAGTTCTGACTGTTACCAAAACGGATTTTGACACAAACTTAGCCATCACGGCAAGCCCTGCAACCTTTGAGATATACCACTATAATAGAAACAACAAAGGGTGGGAGCTCATTAGGACGGAGAATACGGGTACGAACGGCAGCTTTGACCTGAAATTTGCGCAATCCCCTGCAGCAGGCAGCAACCAGCTGGCCACCGGGGACCTGTATAAGCTTGTGGAAACATTGGCCCCGGCAGACTATGCACGGGATGAAACCCCGCACTATTTTATCTGGAACAACGACGCAACGGATGACGCTGCAAAAACAGCTGCGCTTACAGCTGCAACCGGACACACTGTCCCGGATGGGCTTACCATTGCGGACATCAGCTTTTTGGGCGTGAACGGCAACCGCACCACAATGGCCATCCCCAACAAACAAAACAGCCTGACCCTGCACAAAATCTGGTACAGCCTTGAAAATGACACGATAAAAGCACCGGTGGAAGAAATTAAGGTGCAGCTGTACCGGTACAAGGACGGAAAATCGAAGGCGGATTCGCAGCGGGTCGGAGAACCGATCACCCTGACAAAAGATGAGGGCTGGACTAAGAAGATTACGTTGGATAGCGATTATCGCTACTATGTAGAAGAGCTGGAAACAGACAAGAACGCGCTTATCTTCTATGAAGTAAAGTACAGCGAAAACAACGAAACCGGTGTCACCGGCGGCGGCACCATTACCATCACGAACAAGCAAAAGCCCAGCTATGAACTGCCCTCCACCGGCGCGGCCGGCACACCACCGTATACAGCAGCAGGCGCCCTGATAATGGGTATCGCGCTGATGTTAGGATATCTTATCAACAAACGCAGCCATTCGGGGGGAGGGTAAAAATTAGAAATAACCCCTCTACCGGTGTGGACAAAGCAGACCAAAATATTTGAGCAAGGAGACATAAAACCAATGAAGTACATGAAAAAACTCATGGCACTGCTTGCCGCGCTGACGCTTGCACTGGCCATGGCCGTCCCAGCGTTTGCAGAAACGGCAACAACAACTTATACAATCACAATCAATAATGGCACCGGCACCTATGCAGCATATCAGATTTTCAAGGGCGACCTGCATGAAGGCACACTGTCCAACATTCAGTGGGGCGATAATGTTACAACTGCTGGTCAGAAGGCGCTTGGTAATGCAGCCGACAAGGCGAAGGCCCTCACGGGAGAGACTGAAGCCAAAGATTTTGCGGTTGATGTTGCAAAGTATCTGACCGAAAATGCCGCAGGTACAGGTACGGATTCAATCACGGTTTCTAGTCCCGGTTATTATCTGATCAAGAACACTACCGTAGGAACAGGTGAAGTTTTTACCGACTACATTCTGCGAGTTGTCGAGAATGTCACTGTCCAGCCGAAGAGCGGCAAGCCAACGCTGAATAAACAGATCAAGCACAATGAAACAGGTGAATGGGGTGTTGTCGGCGATAACCAGATCGGTGACACCGTTGAGTTCCGCACGATCACGACTGTTCCGAATGTGAGCGGGTATAGCAAATACGAATATATTATCCACGATGAGATGTCCGCAGGGCTGACATCGAATGTCAAAACCAAAAATGATGTGACAATCAAGGTAAATGATAGCGACGCAAATGTGTTGGATCAGACCTATTATGATGTGACGTTTGACGCAGATAATACGAATAAGTTCACAGTTACAGTCGATGTACTGCGAGCCATTCAGGACAAAAAAATGTATGCGGAAAATGAACTGTATACATACTACACAGGTATTCTCAACGAAAATGCCAAGGTCTATAATGACGGTAAACAGGACAATAAAGCATATCTGGAGTACAGCAACAACCCGCATGACGAAAATTCCAAGACTCAGACCCCGGAGAAGGTCGCTTATGACTGGACTTTCAAGATGGAAGTCAACAAAGTCGATGGTGCAGACAACAAGGATTTGGCGGGGGCAAAATTTGTTCTTAGCAAGACAAGTGGTCTTGATTTGGGTGTGATTCGTGACGACGGGACGCCCTCCACCACTACAGACTTAATCAACCTCATCGAAAACAGCGACGGTTCCTACACAGTTGCTCCGGCTGGTTACACCGGTTCTGTGGTGAATGTTATGACAGCGGGTAAAATCACCATTAAGGGTCTGGATGACGCCACAGAGTATTATCTTTATGAAACAAAAGCACCCGCAGGCTATAACCGCCTGACGGATGCGGTAAAGTTCAAAATCACTGCTGGTTATGATGGATCCGGCGAAAACTGCACAAGTGTCACCACCGAAGTAAATGAGGATGTTCCTCAAGCAGGTTTAAGCATTACTGTCAAGAACAACAAAGGCGCCTCACTGCCCTCCACCGGCGGTATCGGCACTACCCTTTTCTATGTGATCGGCGGCGGGCTGATGGCAGTGGCTGCTGTTCTGCTGGTCGCCAAAAAGCGGATGAACAACAAGTAAAGGCGCTTACCGCCATATACCGATCCTTATAACATTAGGGAGTAGCCCATGAGAAAGAACCTCAGCACAATTATTTTAATATTGATCTTTCTCGTGGGTCTATCCGTGATGTTATATCCCGCCGTCAGCAATGCTGTCAACCGCAAGCATCAGTCCCGCGCCGTGGCTAGCTATGCCGAGGAGGTAGAACAGCTGTCAGATGCGGATTATCAGGCCTATTTCGATGCTGCCGATGCGTACAACCGGCAGCTGAACACCACCCCAAATGCCTTTTATAAACCGGAGCTGGTCGGCGGCTATGCACAGACGCTCGACATCTCCGGCACGGGCATTATGGGGTATATCACGATCCCCAAAATCAGCGTTGAGCTGCCCATATACCACGGCACCGATGAGGGCGTGCTGCAGGTGGCAGCAGGCCATCTGGAAGGCAGCAGCCTGCCCGTGGGCGGTGCCGGGACCCATGCGGTCATATCGGCGCACCGCGGCCTGCCCAGTGCAAAGCTGTTCACCAATCTGGACGAGCTGGAGGTGGGCGACCGCTTTACCATCACGGTGTTGAATCGGGTGCTGACCTATGAGGTCGATCAAATCTCCATAGTGCTGCCTACCGAGACCGAGCAGCTGCTCCCCACAGAGGGGATGGATTATGTCACCCTGATGACCTGCACCCCCTACGGCATCAACACGCACCGCCTTTTGGTGCGCGGTAAGCGGATCGAGACCGCTGAAAGCCAAAAGCATATCCGCGTGGCGGCGGATGCATTCCGCATTGAACCCATCATCGTAGCCCCGATTTTGGCCATCCCGATGCTGCTTGCGGCACTGGCCGGTGTGCTGGCCGCCCCGCATCTGCGCAAGCGCAGCAAGAGAAGGAGGAAGAAACATTATGAAAAGCATCCGTGATCGGTTGGCAGTGCTGCTGCTTATGCTGTGCCTGCTGGTGTGGGGCGCTGTTCCGGTCCTTGCAGCAGAAACGGTTGATGAAACGCGCATCGGCTCCATTAAGATATTGCTCTGTGATACAGAAACCGCCGCACCCTTGCAGGGCGGTGAACTGGCGCTGTACCGTGTGGCGAGTGTCTCTAAAAACGGCGCAGATATAAGCTTTACCTACACAAACGGCTTCGAAAACTGCGGGATCGCGCTGGACAATGTATCCGAAAGTACGCTGGCGAGCCGGTTGGCGGAAAAGGTGGCGCCGAATGCACAGGCCGTCACCAAGACCGTCAACGACAGCGGAATCGCCGTGTTTGATGATCTGAAGACTGGGCTTTACCTTATTGTGCAGAAGCAGGCAGCCGAAGGGTATGACGCCATACAGCCTTTTCTTGTGACGGTGCCGATCATGGAAAACGGGCAGTATGTCTATGATGTGGACGCCCACCCCAAAGCGGGCACCGCCAGCCGAAAAGCAACGCAGACCCCGCCTGCGCAGGAAGTGCTTTCTGCACTGCCGCAGACCGGCCAGCTGAACTGGCCTGTCCCGGTGCTGGCGGTGATCGGTGTTGTACTGGTGGCGGCAGGTGTTGTACTCAAAAAGCGAAGTGGTCAGAATGAGAAATAAGCTGGGGAACGCCCTGATCGCGCTTGGAATTCTGGCATTACTGGCAGCTGTGCTGCTTATGGGCTACAACCAGTGGGACAGTACCCGCGCAGAAAAAGCAGCCGACAGTGTGTTGACCCGGCTGGAGGAAGCGATTGCAGAGCCGCGCACCATCTATCCCGGTGATGCGGCAGAACCTGCAGCGGACACGGAGATGCCTGTTGGCACCATTGACGGCTGCGACTATATTGGGTATCTCTCTATTCCGTCCATCGGGCTGGCGCTGCCCGTGATGCAGCAGTGGAGCTATCCGGGCCTGAAGATCGCGCCGGGGCGGTATTCCGGCTCACTGTATACGGATGATTTGGTAATCGCAGGGCACAACTATGCGCGCCACTTCAGCCCCCTGACGCAGCTTACGGTGGGGACAGAGGTACTTTTTGTTGATATGAATGACAACACATGGCACTATGCAGTCTCGGACACAGAGGTTCTGCAGCCGACCCAAATCGAGGAGATGGCGGTCAAAACGCCCGAAAACAACTGGGACCTGACATTGTTTACCTGTACCACGACCGGCCAGGCACGGTATGCGCTGCGCTGTGTCCGCACAGACGAGTAAGCTTTATTCATAGTCATCGCTTCCAAAACGCAAAAGCATTTCCGCATTTGAAGGCGGGGCGGCTAAAGAAGGCAGCCACATACGATCACATTGTCTTTTCCGTCATCCCCTTTCCCAATGCAGATAAGCAATAGGTTATATCGGTCGCCCCTGCCGGCCGCACTACACCAACAGCCTTCCTGCTGCTTGGCATGAACGGCCATATCGGTAAGCCCATCGGGATACCGAAGTTAATAGAAACATTAAAGAAAATTTTGCATTAAAAATGGCAGGCACCTGTAATAGGTGTCTGCCGTTTTTGCCTGGAGCCTCCCTCTGGGAGGGAGGTGCCCCGCAGGGGCGGAGGGAGAGACAAAAATTTTAGCTGTTGCGGATACGAAGCTTTCTCCCTCACCCGCTTCGCGGGACCGCTTACGCAGCCGGACTCCTCTGTCGCGCAGAGGGAGCCATAGAGCGATTACAACTTCATCTCCTGTTGAGCTGTTGCAAAGTAATCAGGATACAATTGAAGCAAAACGTTCTTCTCCGCGATAATTTTCCTTACATGGTCGGTCAGTTCCCGGCGCAGGGCGTTGATGTCCCGGCGGCGGATCTGGTCCATCATCACCTCATGCTGGCGCACCGCGCCGTCAAAGGTGGCGGCGTTCTGCACCGTCAGCACGCGCAGGCGGTTGTAGTGCGGGTTTGTGGATGCCACCAAGTCCCAGCTTAAATCCTGCCCCGCAAGCTCAAAGAACCGCTGATGAAACTGGTTGTCCAGCGCGATGAACTCCAGCGGCTTCAGCCCGGTAAAACAGGTTTTCTGCTTCTCGATCAAAAGCTCCAGCTCTTTCAGGTCCGGCTCGGTGCAGTTCTGCAAAAACAACGGCAGAATAGCAGTTTCCAGGCTCTCCCGGATGAACCGCTCCTTCTCGGCACGGGTCAGATCGATGCGGGAAACCATCGTGCCTTTCTGCGGTGTGATCTCCACCAGATCCTCTTTCTGCAGGCGGATGAACGCCTCCCGCACCGGCGTGCGGCTGACCTGCAGCTTCGCGGCCAGCTCCTGTGTGCTTACCGTGGTGCCGGGCGCCAGCTGCAGCGAGGTGATATTTTCTCGGATAACGCGGTAGACATTCTCCCGGATGGAATTGTCCTGTGCTTTGTTGGTCGGGCTGGGCATGATGTGCTCCTTACTCTGTAACTGACATGTCAGTATGCCAGATGGCTTACTGCTATTGTAACACATCCGGCAGGGGACTGCAAGCAGTAAATGGAAAAACCACGGAACCAGAAAGACCAACTGCCCAAGTACACAAAAATAGGCGCATGCTCGCTAAATACTTAACGATACACTTATGCAAAATGTGCAAAAAACCACCGCCGCTTTTGTTATTTTGATGAATTACAAAACAGGTGTTGACATTCCTGACCCGCCATGCTACAATGACGATGTTGGAACTGACATGTCAGCATGCCAGTTCGCTGAATGAGAGAAACCAAGTCATTTCTGTACATGAGAAACCCGGGAGGTTTACACATGAAAGCAGTTCAGATCGTAAAGCCCAATGATCTCCGCATCATCGATATGGATAAGCCCACCATCGACGCCAAGAACAATGTCCTGGTCAAGATCAAGGCCGCTGGCATCTGCGGCTCTGACGTGGGCATCTACCACGGCACCAACGCCGCCGCCACCTATCCCCGCGTCATCGGCCACGAGATCGTCGGTGTGGTTGAGGAAGTCGGCGGCAACGCCAAGAAGATCAAGGTCGGCGACCGCGTCATCGTGGACCAGGTCACTGCCTGCGGCACCTGCTATGCCTGCCGCAAGGGCCGTCCCAATGTTTGTGAGCACCTGCAGGTCCGCGGCGTCCACATCGATGGCGGCTACCGCGAGTACATGGCCGTGCCCGAGAGCGACGTTTATGTCCTGCCCGACAGCCTGAGCTACCAGGATGCCGTTATGATCGAGCCCACCACCATCGCCGTGCAGGCTTGCAGCCGTGCTCAGCTGGAGTTCCAGGACACCGTTATGATCATCGGTGCCGGCGCTCTGGGCAGCAGCATGCTGCGCATCGTCAACCTGTACAGCCCCCGCAAGGTCATCGTCGTGGACATCGACGAGCCCAAGCTGGAGGCCGCCCTCCAGAACGGCGCTACCGACGTCATCAACTCTAAGACCGAGGATGTCGTCACCCGCGCTAAGGAGCTGACCGATGGCTACGGCCCGACGGTCGTTATCGACTGCGCCTGCTTCCATGGCAGTTTCCTGACCGCCTGCAAGGCCGCCGGCAACGCAAGCCGCGTCATCACCATGGGCTTCAGCATCGCCCCCGATGAGATCAACCAGTTCGTCATCACCAGCAAAGAGCTGGACGTTCGCGGCAGCCGCCTGCAGAACCACCGTTTCCAGACCGTCATCGACCTCATCAACAAGGGCAAGATCGACCTGAACGGCTCCATCAGCCACACTTTCAAGCTGACCGACGCCCAGGCCGCTTTCGACTTCAACGACACCCACGATCCGTCCATCCGCAAGATCGCCCTGCTGAACGACTAAGCTTGCAACCGCGTTCCTCGTTATAAAAGCGATTCCTGATACAAAGCACCCCGCCGGGACTGTGCATTGCGTACAGCCCCGGCGGGGTGTTTTTAGGGCAATACCGCATAATTCTAAGTGCCGATACGGCGAGCGAGGTGCGG
>ERZ1034804.268-NODE-268-length-10806-cov-2.626267_pt1 | contig 10806 bp, 6 predicted proteins | sample MGYA00520635_ERZ1034804 | MGnify/ENA primary metagenome ERZ1034804 (study PRJEB33766, sample SAMN09781685) | gut metagenome | biome: gut microbiome | host: Homo sapiens | place: Madagascar | study: EMG produced TPA metagenomics assembly of the PRJNA485056 data set...
CCGCCAGCAGCGTCTTGAGCTTGTCATCCATATTGACGGTCAGCTCTTCCGGAAGCTGCTTGGCCCATTCCGCGAATTTTTCGGGGAACTGGCGGGTGACGCGGGCCTTGAACGCGCCCACCTGGGGGTCGTAGGAAAAGCCCATTTCTTCCAGCAGGCCGGGAATGGGATAAAGGTGCTCCCGGATGAAGCGCAGCAGAACTTTGTTCTTCATGGGCTCCTGATGGGATACGTCCCAGCCGTCCTTGCCGAGTTTTTCCGTGCGGTAGCCGGAAGCGTCCCGGGCGCTTACTTCGCAGAGCACGTGTTCCGTTTCCGCAGAGGTGAGGCCGCGGACGATTTTCATGTCAAAGGTGCCGCGCAGGTCAATGTCCACCACGCGGTCTTCCATGCTGGGGGGCAGGGAAGCGCCTATTTTGCGGAGGAATTCCACCCCTTCAAGGCTGTCGATGACCTGCTTGGGAATGGAGTAGCGGGGTTCCAGCCAGCGGGGAGGTCCGGGGAAAACGGTTTCGTCAGACTGGTACAGTTCCTGCTGGCCCGGAAGCTGCCGGACGGAGTGAGAGACGTTGATGCCGGTGGAAGTAGCGAGCTGAAGAGCGTAGCAGTCCGGTTCAATGGGATCGTCCTGGCAAATCCATTTGAGCGGTTCGTCCACCACTTTGAAATAGTTTTCATCAAGGTTCACCAGGTAGCCTTTCAGGGCGGGCTGGTGGAAAAGTTTGTTCATCAGGGCGCATGCGGCTTCCTGGTCCAGGTCCAGCGTCAGGGCGTCTTCCGCACGGGCGTAGTCGGACAGGGAGACGAGCAGGATTTCCGTCTGGGCGCCCATGCGTACGGCGGCCCGTTCATTCAGATTTTCCAGATGTTCCAGAGCCTGTTTTTCCCGGACGGGAATCCAGTCCTGCTTCAGGGAATGACGGTATTCGAAATGCCCCTCGTTAATAGTGGAAACAAGCCTCATGAACAGTTCTCCGCGGGGCGGCTGCGGGGGGCGTTCATTCACGGATTGGATGCGGTCGTACCAGGTGCCGACTTCACGGGAGCACTCCCATTCATGAATCTTGCGCTGTACCTTTTCCAGATCCGTAATGGATTCCATGAATTCCGGATAGGGCAGGCGTTTCTTGTTGAAGGCGTAAGCAATGTAATTCCAGAATTCGAGGATGTTCGTGGGAGGCACGGGCCACAATTCCAGCGGGTCATAGCTGACGATTTCCCATCGGGGATTCAGGCGCACCATATCATGGTCGTGAATCTCCTGTTCAATGGCGAAACGGCGGTAGCGCTTCTCCAGTTTGCTGACGTAGTCCGCTTCCTTGTCGTCCAGTTCGCGGCCCAGTTTCTCTTCCAGAATATCCAGAAGGGGAACATCATTCAGTTCGTTCGGGGACTCCGGAAGATCCTGGCCGCGGTACATGCGCTCCAGCATGGCGGCATACATGGCCGCTCCGGCGAGGTCCTCGTCTTCCGTGGAGCATGCTCCGAACCACCTGTTGCCCTGAAGGCGCAGATTTACGCGGTGCACGCCGTATGCGTCTTCCACGCGGCCCTGAATATATAAATGATTGCCGAAAATTTGCGTGACTGCGCCATCTTTCTGGAGTTTCTCTCCGCGCAGCCGGATTTCTTCCGGAAAGGCATTGAGGAAGTTCAGAGTAGCCCTGTCCGGGTTAAGTGCCATGCTCATAATATCAAACTGTCATAATAAAAATTGGAAACAAGCGTTCCCAGTCAGGGGACGCCACAGGTCTATGCACTTTACTATGGCACAAAAAGCGGATTAGAGCAACTATTCTCTGAAAATAATTCCGGAGGTTGTTTGTGGTGAAGTATTTATTGTTGAATGACAAATTGTTATGTTTATGTGAAGAAGGTCGATTTTTGAAGAAAACGAACATATTTTATCATCTTGGAAAGAAAAGATGTCAGTCTTGCGTAACATGATTCTTGACAGGTTCGTCGTAAAAGCGTCTTTTATGCCTGAAATTTTATGTCCTCTGCATCACTTCTACAGTTACTGGCGACTCAAGCCCGCTTGAGCGATGGCGAATTGGCCGAACGTCTTGACATGACTGAAGAAGCCGTGCGGGCCCAGCGGGAACAGTGGGAGAAGGAAGGCGTCATCCTCGGATACCAGGCCGTGGTGAATGAGGAATATGAGCACGACAGCAAGGTGGCGGCCTTCATTGAAGTGAAAATGACGCCTGAACGCGACGGCGGTTTTGACCGTCTGGCCATGCGCATCTCACGGTTCGACGAAGTCTCCTCCTGCTATCTGGCAAGCGGCGGTTTTGACCTGCTGGTGCTTGTGGAAGGAAAAAGCATGCGGGAGATTGCCCGGTTTGTGGCGGAAAAACTTTCTACGCTGGAAGGGGTGTTGTCCACTTCCACACACTTCCATCTGAAAACCTACAAGAAAAACGGTTGTGTGTTTGAAGCTCCCGTGCAGATAGAACGCCTGGCTGTCGCTCCGTAATTCTCTGCCGTTAAGAAAGGAATGATCATGAATTGGCAGAACAAAATAGCGGAGCAGGTAAGCTCCATACCCCGTTCCGGCATCCGGGAATTTTTTGACCTGGTCACGGGACGCACGGATATCATCTCCCTGGGCGTAGGGGAGCCGGACTTCGTGACGCCGTGGAATATACGGGAAGCGGCCATTTACTCCCTGGAAAAGGGTCATACCTCCTATACATCCAATTACGGGTTGGAATCCCTGCGCCGTTCCATCGTCAAATACGTGGACGGATTTTTCCATGTCAACTACGATCCCCTGCGTGAAGTGCTGGTGACCGTAGGCGTAAGCGAGGCCATAGATCTCGCTCTCCGTGCCATTCTGAATCCGGGGGACGAGGTTCTTTACCACGAACCCTGTTATGTTTCCTATGCCCCCAGCGTCAACATGGCCTATGGCGTGGCTACCGCCGTTCCTACGAGCAAGAGGGATCTTTTTGCCCTTAACCCGGAGGTGCTGGAAGCGTCCATTACACCGCGAACCAAGGTGCTGATGCTCAACTTCCCGACGAACCCGACCGGAGCGGTGGCCCCTGTGGAAACCCTTCAGGAAATCGCCCGCATCTGCATCAAGCACGACCTCATTGTGCTGACGGATGAAATTTACAGTGAACTGCGTTATGACGGCAAGCCGCATGTTTCCATAGCTTCTCTGCCGGGGATGAAGGAACGCACGCTTCTGCTGCACGGCTTCTCCAAGGCATTCGCCATGACGGGGTTCCGCCTGGGTTATGCCTGCGGTCCGGAGCCGCTTATTTCCGCCATGATGAAAATTCATCAGTATTCCATGCTCTGCGCCCCCATTACTTCCCAGGAGGCGGCCATTGAAGCATTGGAAAACGGGACATCCGCCATGTTGAAAATGCGGGAAAGCTACCGCCAGCGCCGGGATTACCTGGTGAAGCGCCTTAATGAAATCGGCATGGACTGCCACCTGCCCGGCGGCGCGTTCTATGTCTTCCCGGACATTTCCAGATTTGGCCTGACCAGCAAGGAGTTTGCCACCCGGCTGCTGATGGAGAAGCAGGTGGCCGCCGTGCCGGGGACCGCCTTCGGCGCGAGCGGAGAAGGTTTCCTGCGCTGTTGCTATGCGACCGCCTTTGACCAGATCAAGGAGGCCTGCAACCGCATGGAGCATTTTGTGAAAACTCTTTCCTGACCCGGCAGTATTCATGAACTCCGTGACGGAGGCGCTGAAAACAAAGGCGTACGTGGCGCCGTTTGCGGTATTCATGGGCTTTACCCTGGTATGGCAGTTTGGCGGTCCGTTTCTGGAATGGGACCACCCGGCCGCACCCTGGTGGAGAAGGGCGCCGGAACAATGGCTGTATCCTGTTCAGGCAATCGTTTGCTTTGCCCTGGTTTTCCGGTGGAGAAAGGCCATTGATTGGGATTGGCGGTGGAAACCCGCCGCCTGGGGAATCCTGTTCGGCGTGCTGGGTATCCTGTGCTGGCTGGCCCCGACCATGATAGCGGACCGCCTGCCCGGAGGCGCGGATGCCTGGTTTGGTCATCCCTCCTGGCCCTGGTACCGGTATCTGCTGGGAATTGACGCGCGCCCGGAGGGGTTTGATCCGGGCATCGTCTTCCTTACGGATTCCTGGAGCTGGCTGGCGGCCCTGGTGCTGCGTTTCTTCCGTGCCGTGGTTGTGGTGGCTCTGGTGGAGGAACTTTTCTGGCGTGGCTATCTGATGCGTTTGATGGTGAATCCGGACCATCCCTGGAAGGTGCCATTCGGCGCTCATAGCTGGAAGGCATACTGGGTGACTACCCTCTGTTTCATGGCGGTGCACCAGCCGGTGGACTACTGCGGCGCGTTCGTTTACGGTTCCCTGGCGTATCTGCTTGCCGTCTGGCGGAAAAATCTGTGCGCCGTGATCGTGATGCATGCGGCGGCGAATGCGCTGCTGGGCTGGGCCGCTCTGGCATGGGGCAAATACGGATTATGGTGAATCCGGTGTTTACAGAGAGGATTTTCTTGAGTACATAAAAACCGATGACTCCAGAGGAAGCCATAGAAATTTTGTGGGACTACCATCACGTGAAGCAGGAGCTGCATCCGGCGGAACTCATTTTCATTCTTGGCAGCAATGACATAAGGGTGGCGGAATATGCGGCGGAACTTTATGCCCGGAAGCTGGCTCCCCTGTTGCTCTTTTCCGGCGGGATGGGGCGTACCGGAAGCGGAACTTTTCGCAGAGGCGGCCATGAAGAAGGGCGTGCCGGGGAATTGCATCCTTATTGAAAACAAATCCACCAACACGGGAGAAAATGTCCGCTTTTCCCGCGCTGTCCTGGAAAAAGCCGGCATTCCGGAACCATCCAGCCTCATCGCCCTGCAAAAGCCCTATATGGAACGGCGCACGCTGGCTACGCTCCAGGCCCAGTGGCCGGAAGCGCGGGTGGCGGTCAGCTCCCCTCCCTTCACGTTCAGAGAATACCTGACCGGGGAACTGCCGCAGGAGCTGGTTGTCTCCGCCATGGTGGGGGACTTTCAAAGGATACTGGAATATCCTAAACAGGGATTTTCCACGGAACAGCCTGTGACTCCGGAGGCGATGGCGGCATTCCGCACGCTGGTGGAAGCGGGTTATGGCTCCCAGCTGCTCAAGGGGGTTCCCCTCCCCTGGAATTCTTGAGAAGACACGCTTTTTGCTTTCACTGAACGCTGATTGCGGGCATCAATACAACCCGCATAGCCAACCCAATTATATAACTCATCATGGCAGACAGAACCAACACAGACCCCGCCCGAATGGAAAAAATCGTGAGCCTCTGTAAAAGGAGGGGATTCATCTTCCAGTCAGCTGAAATTTACGGCGGTCTGAACGGTTGCTGGGACTATGGTCCCATGGGGGTGGAACTCAAGCGCAATCTGAAGGAATACTGGTGGCGTAAAAATGTGCAGGAACGCGAGGATGTGGTCGGCATGGACGGTTCCATCCTGACGCATAACTCCGTACTGGTGGCTTCCGGCCATGTGGGCGGATTTTCCGACCCGATGTGCGATTGCCTGTTGACCAAGGAGCGCCTGCGTGCGGACCAGGTTCCGGCCCAGAGCGGCATGGGGTTTTTCTATACCGGGGCTGCCAAGAAAGACGGTTCCTGGAATATTGAAAAGAAGTACTCCGTTCTGGTGGAATCTGAAAAACAGGCGGACAAGGCCCGTAAGACTGCGGCTCAATATTATGCCGAGCTGGCCGGCAAGGATGCCTCTTACAAGGATATGGAGTTGAAAGGCGAGTGCATGGAAACCGTAACGGATTCCACCATGTACAACCCTGCCAACGGTTCCCTGCTGACGGAAGCCCGTGAGTTCAACCTCATGTTCAAGACGACCATTGGAGCTACCTCTGATGAAAACGATCCCAACGCTACGGGCTGGCTGCGCCCGGAAACGGCCCAGTCCATTTTCTGCCAGTATAAAAACATTCTGGACAGTTCCCGCGTCAAACTGCCTTTCGGAATCGCCCAGATCGGCAAATCTTTCCGCAACGAAATCAACCCGCGGAACTTCACTTTCCGTTCCCGCGAATTCGAACAAATGGAAATCGAATATTTCTGCCGGCCGGAAGACGGGCTGCGTCTGGTGGATGAATGGCTGGAACACCGTCTTTGCTTCTATGACGAAGTGGGGGTTCCGCGCGAACACATTCACATTTTGGATGTGCCGGACGGCGAACGCGCGTTCTACTCCAAGAAAACCTATGACCTGGAGTATGAATTCCCCTTCGGCATCCAGGAACTGGAAGGCATCGCCTACCGGACGGATTATGACCTGAGCTGCCATCAGAAAGGTTCCGGCCGTCCTCTGGAATACTTTGACGAAGAGACGCGGGAGAAATTCATTCCCCATGTGGTGGAGCCTTCTGCCGGTTGTGACCGCACCATTCTGGCCATTATCTGCGAAGCTTACGATGAAGAGGAACTGGTGGACGACAAAGGTAAAAAAGACGTCCGCACGGTACTCCGCTTCGTGCCCCGCATGGCCCCGATCAAGGCGGCCATCTTCCCTCTGCTTAAGAAAAACGGGGAACAGGTGCGTATTGCCCGGGAAATTGAAAAGACGCTTCAGCCGTGGATGTCCGTCTTTTATGATGAAACGGGAGCCGTCGGCCGCCGTTACCGTCGCCAGGATGAAGTGGGTACTCCTTTCTGCATAACCGTGGACTTTGAAACTCTCGGGGAAAATGATGCTTCGCTCAAGGGGACGGTGACCATTCGCCACCGCGACTCCATGAAACAGGAACGTGTTGCAATTAACGACCTGCTGCATTGGCTGATTGCCCGCGTGCGTTAATGTTTTTTTCAGCGGTTTGAGGCCGGAAAATATCTTCAGAGCCGTCTCGTTTACAGCGGGACGGCTTTTTATTTCCCAAATAGCAGCGGAGAAAGGGAGGCTGGAGGGAGAATTCCGGAAGTGATTTTTCCGGAAGAAGACACATTGTCCCGGAATCAGTATGACAGGGAGGCTGGTGCGTTTTTTGATGTCGGTATGCCCGGCGGGAAATGGTTGTTTTTACACGTTCGCGAAAAGCATATTGAATGAAATTTTAATGAGAGTTATTGACGGCCTGCCAGCAGAAAAGGAAGATGACGGGCGAGGCTGTTCGGAAAAAACGTCCTGATTTTTGAGCTTTTTTTCTTATCTGCTGTCAAAGGTTTATACGGCATGGAATGATGCGAGCAGGTAGAAAGAATATTAATGATGGAACATTCAGTAATTTTTCCGGACCATCGGAAGGTTTGCGTCCTGGGGCAGGGAACCTGGAAAATGGGAAAATCAGCGTTGAGGGAAGCCGATGAGATAGATGCTTTGCGCGCCGGCATTGAGCTGGGCATGAGCGTAGTGGATACGGCGGAGATGTATGGCAACGAGGAAATGGTGGGAGCGGCAATCCGCGGATTGCGCGACCGTGTTTTCCTGGTTACCAAGGTGCTGCCCGGCAACGCCAGCAGGACAGGAACCAAAGCGGCCTGCGAACGGAGCCTGAACAGGCTGAAGACGGACTATGTGGATTTGTTTCTGCTTCACTGGGGCGGTCCCCATCCCATTGAAGATACGGTTGCCTCCATGGTTGAGCTGCAGCAGGAGGGTAAGATAAAGGCCTGGGGCGTGAGCAATATGGACGTTCCGGAAATGGAGCGGTTTTATGCCGTCCCGGGGGGAGCCTCCTGCGCCGCCAACCAGATTCTTTATAATCTGGCCCATCGCGGCGTGGAGTACGATTTGCTGCCGTGGTGCCGGGAACGCCACCTTCCCGTGATGGCCTATTCGCCTGCGGATGAAGGACGGCTTTCCCGCAATCCGGTGCTGATGGAGATTGCGCAGAAGCATGAGGCCACCCCGGTGCAGATTGCTCTGGCCTGGATTTTGCGCTGCCCTGGAATGATTGCGATCCCCAAAGCTGGTTCCGTCACGCATGTGCAGGAAAATTACCGGAGCTTGTCCATCAGGCTGACTGCGGAAGATGTGGATTTGCTGGATGGGGCTTTTCCGCCCCCGGTCAGCAAGGTGCATCTGGATTCCTGGTAAACCGTGACGCCGTCCGGCAGTCGGAGTGAAACGGGACGCGCGGATTTTCCTGCCGCATTACAATTGTTTCAAGCCCTTCATCTGTACCGGGATGAAAGGGCGTCTGCGGATAATTTCCATACACGCATGCCTTGATGATGCTTGTGGGTACGATATGAGGGAGGCATTGGCTTTGCCGTTCGTAAGGCCGGGGAATCCGCTGACGATATCCGGAAGGGGGGCCGGATCTTTTTGTTTGAAAAGAGAATGTGCTTTTTTCCCGTTCCAGCTTCTTCAGCAGGAAAGAAGGCTGAATGCGGCTGTGAGAAAGCCGCCCTTCCTGGGGAATACGGCATTCCCGGAGAGGCGGCTCCAGAAAAGGGGCGGGAAAATCAAAAGCGTTACAGCGGCTGCGCGTCCGTCCTGGGTATCCAGACAGGCGTATTCTGGAAGGTGCTGGCGTAGTACCAGGAGCCGCGTTCCGCGCGCAGGATGAGCGGGGTGGATTCCGGAAGAGTGATGAGCGCCGGGCTGTTCATGTCCGCCGCGTGTCTGCCGGGCGTTTTTTGGGTAACGACCAGCAACCGGTCCGCCGGAATGGATTCCGGGGTTTCCGGGTACATGATGTAGTTCATGACAGCCGCCACGGTGACCAGCCCGCTCAGGGTGGCCAGGATGGTCAGCAGCGCCCCGTGTCTGCGGGTAACGGTCAGCAGGGCCAGGAAGGTGAGCATGACGGCTCCGGACAGGATGGAGATGGGGCCGAGCGTTTCATGGCGGATGTAAGTGAGCCACTGGTTTTCCGTGGTGTTGGCGGGCAGGATGGCACCCTCCTTGCGTTCGATGAATTGCAGATTGTATTCAGCTTCCGTGAAGTATGGGGAGAGTTCCAGAGCACGGCGGTAATTGAGAGCGGCCAGACCGGGTTTGTTCATGCGGTAATAGGAATTACCGATGCCGAAACAGGCGTAGGCGCGTTCTGCCTTGGAAAGGTTCATATTGCCGCTTTCCTTGCTGAAATAGTCAATGGCTTTGGCGTACTCTCCCTGTTCATAGGCTTTTACGCCCAGGTTGTCCGTTTCCGACGCGTTTCCGGCTGTTCCGGCCAGAGACAGGGCCAGTATGGCGGCCATCATGAGAACGGGAAGCTTGGCAATGGCTTTTTTAATAGCCTGGAGCATGTGCTGGCGTTCCGCGTGCGGCAGTTCTTCCGAAGATTCCGAAGGCTTGAATGCCCTGTCGTCCCGGAGTTGAAGGATATCTTTCATTTTTTCATTCTGCTTGGAAGGTGGAATATAGGATTCAATAAAGTTGCCGGCGGCACGCAGGAATTCCGTAGAGCTTGCCTGGCGCGGAGTGGAAGCGAGCCTGCGGAAGGCTCTCATGCGTTCCCTGGCCGTGAAGCTTTCCTTCCGTATTTTCCGGATGTAGCGGATAAGAGCCATTCCCAGCAGGATGACGGCGGGGATGTAGGCCAGGAAATACCACCCCCAGTGAGCCGGAGCGGTAAGGGCGTTCATGACGATGGCGGGCATGAGTCCGTAAATATCCGTCATTTCAGCTACCGGAATGGTGCCTGCCGGGGGAGGCGTGGCGGGAGCGGCGCCTCCGGCCGCCGTTCCAGTAATGGCTGAGGCCTTCCATTCCAGGGGAATGGGGGCTGTGGTTACGGTTTTGTACTGTTGCGTGCTGGGGTCAAAAAAAGTGAGTTCAAAGGGAGGGATGGCATCCGTTTGGGCAACCGGGCGCATCATTTGCTGAAATTCCACGGTTCCCTGGATGGAGCGCGTATTCTGGCCCGGGTCCAGCTTGTTGGGAGGATAGAGTTTCCAGTTGGAGGCGTCTGTGAGGGCCGGGCAGGCGATACTGTGGATATTTCCTGTTCCTGTTACCTTGATTTTAACAGTAATGGGTTCATTGGCGCTGAGATCCCGCGCATCCGTGGTGGAGGAGATGCGGAAATTCCCTACGGCATTGGTGAAGGAAGAGGGAGCTCCCGGAGGGAGTTCCTGGGCTGGGATTTTCACTTCCGGAATGGCAATTTCCCCCAGTACTCCGGAACGGATGAAGTTGGCGATGAGAGGGTCCGCCTCCGGCAGGGCGGCGCGTGCCGTGACAGTGCCGGATGCCGTTACCTCCCCGGCGCGCAGCGGGAACAGGGTGCTCTGGAAGGTCATGACATTCCAGTTGACGCCTTTGTAAAGTACAGAACCGCGAGGCTGTCCGCGGAGCAGTTCCACCAGCGTGGGTTCAAAGCGCCAGGTAGCCAGGTTGGAGGTGGTAATGGCGGGCGCCGTGTATTCCAGAATGTATTCCGGGGCGTAAATTTTCAGTTCGCAGCGGTCCGGCTGATGGACATAGGGTTTCTGGTTGTCCACATGCCACAGCATGCCGTACGGGACTGCTGTACCGTTCAGGTTCAGCGTATTCCATTTGATGGCGCTGTACGGGTAGACAGTCAGCGTCTGGGGAAGCGTGGTATAGGTGCGGCCATTGTTGGCCTGCAGGGTCAGGGAAGGGATTTCCACGGTGCCCACTTCGTCCGGCGTTACTTCAATGGCCATCAGGAAGGCGGATTGGTTTGGAGACCCCGGCCAGCGGATGTAGTTGCCCTGGCTGACCCAGCGCAGGCTGGCGCCCTTTACCCGGGGAAGCGGGTCCTGGCGGGCGATGCTGCCGTCTGTCAGGATGATGAAGAGACGGGTTTGTTCTCCCGGCACAACGGCGTCGGACAGCCAGGTGGTAACCACCTGCTGAGCCATAAGCGTGACAGT
>ERZ1034804.270-NODE-270-length-10749-cov-10.093230_pt1 | contig 10749 bp, 3 predicted proteins | sample MGYA00520635_ERZ1034804 | MGnify/ENA primary metagenome ERZ1034804 (study PRJEB33766, sample SAMN09781685) | gut metagenome | biome: gut microbiome | host: Homo sapiens | place: Madagascar | study: EMG produced TPA metagenomics assembly of the PRJNA485056 data set...
CTTAAGGGAGGATAAAACTATGAAGAAAACCCTTCAGCGTTTTGGTGCATCCGTGCTGGCAGCAGCCATGGTTGCCCAAAGCGTGGCGCTTCCCGCAGCAGCCGAAACTACCAAGATTGATTCTTCGGTAGCGCAGTCTGTTGCAGCTAGCGCAGCAAGCGCGGCCAGCGCTGTGCAGTCCCTGCCCAAGTTCACCAGCACCGCAGACCTGATCAAGCAGACAGCCCAAACGCTGGCTGCCCAGGGCGAAGTGCATGAACTGGAGCAGGACGATGCCAAGCTGGAAGCGACTGCACAGAGCAAGGCGGGCATGAGCCTTGCGGCGTTGGAAAATGCACTGGCCGATGCCATGTACGCCAACGCCGCAGCCGGCAAGATCAACACCGAAGCCTATGGCCTGAACAAGGACGAGATGGCATCGGTGATGGCTGCCACCATCAAAACGTATCATCTGTCCAGCGCCGTTACCGACCTGGGCTATGAGACGAACGCCGCAGGCGTTGTGACCGCCGTTACCTTTACCGGCAGCTCCGGCATGACCTCTGCGATGGAGTCCATGACCAACAGCGATGATGAAGTGATTGCGCAGCAGGCTGACAGCTACGCACAGGCTTACGTTGCTGAAAACTCCGATACCTTTGCGGCCAGCGCCGCTGCGGACGGCCATACCTATGGCGAGCCGAAATGGTACTGGAATGACACCAACCCGGCGGATGGCCACACCCATACCTGGAAGGAAACCCCCGACGGCTACTGGACCAAGACCGATGACGGCTGGGCTTACACCGTTGTGTATACCTGTGAAAAGAACGATGCCTACCAGAAGGTAGAAGGCACCGTAACCAAGGATACCACCGAGGCAAAACCCGGCGTTGCCGGCAAGACCGTTTACTCTGCCAGCGTGCCCGCTGACAAGAGCCCGCTTAAGAAGGAATACAAGGAACCCACCACCCGCACCGATGACATTGCCGCCCTGCCCTGCCAGAGCCATGTTGTGTCCAAGGATGCAGATGGCAACTTTGTTGCTACCTTCAACTGGGAAATGAAGAAGGTCGAGGGCAAGCTGGCCGATGACTTCAGCAACGCCCAGCTGTTCTATGACAGCGAAACCGGCAAAATTTCTGCCGGCGCTCCCGTTACCATTGACTGGGAATGCACCAGCATCACCTTCAAGTGCGCTGTCTGCGGCGAAGAAATCAAAACCAAGCCGATGCAGACCATGCCGGTCAGCGTTGTGGTAGACCAGAATGACAATTCCGTCTACATCAACGTGGGCGGCACCCCGACCCTGGATACCACCTCCGGCGGCACCGGCGTTACCCTGGTGTCCGCAATGGATGGCGGCAGCTGGTACGATATGCAGAACAACCCGGTTGACGCAAGCAAGGTGAACTTCACCTATCAGAGCGGCGACAACAAGGGCAAGAACAGCCTGCTGCTGTACGACAGCCAGAAGACTGCCGTGTATGTGGACGACCAGGGCAACCAGGTCACCAATACTTACGATGTCTCGACTGCGCAGATGAACTACTACTACTTCCAACTGTCGCAGTTCAACCAGGACGAAGCAGAGTACTTCGGCGTGGTTGCCCCGTTCTGGACCTCCAAGGGCGTTCAGAAGCAGGGCGAGGATGGCAGCATCACCGGCACCATGGGCGCAATCAAGGTATTGTGCAGCATTGATCCGAACGATGATGTTCCGCCGACCACCATGGCATTCATGCTGAACATGCTGCCGCAGGCGTTCATGTCTTACGTCATGAACTATGGCGAAGCTCTGAAAGCTATCCGTGATGCAGGCCTGGCACAGGTTGCCAAGCTGGGTGACAGCGCTGACTATGTTACCAAGCTGCTGATCCTGCACGACTGGATCTCCCAGGTTGCAGAATTCGATATGGGCTCCATGGGCGATATCACCGGCGGCGGCAACAACGACCCCATCCAGATGACTGCTTTCGGCGCCCTGCTGGGCGGCGGGATCGGCGCTAAGGGCGTTGAGTATGGCTGCATCTGCCTGGGCTATGCATCTGCATTTAACTACATGGTCCAGAATTTGCCTGACAACAAGGAAATCTATAAAAAGACCGTTGACGGCAAAGAAGTTTGGAAGACCGCTGATGAAGTAGGCGATAACGCTGTTGTTGACTTTGCCCAGATCCTGTATTACTGCGATACTTCTGATACCAGTGTTGCCGGTAATGCGTTCGGCGGCGGCATGTTCAACAACGTCCACTACTTCAACGCAGTCAAGGTCAACTCGCTGGTGGGCGATGAAACTTCTGCCAAGGCAACCGGCGATAAGAACTGGTACTATGTTGACGTCTGCTATGACGACGTGAATACCGAGTGCATGGCTCAGACCCGTGTTGAGAACGCAGGCGACCTGCGCCATGTCAACTTCCTGGTTTCTCCCTCCGGTCTGGAAGGCCGTTACAGCAAGTACTATGATTACATTGACTCGCTGTACGATGGCTATACCTACACCAAGAACGCGGATCCCGATAAGGATGATAAAGGCAATGTCATTCTGAACAACGGCAAGCCGCATTACTCTTACACCAAGACCGAGAACAAGAACGAGAAACGTTATACCGATACCTGCTATGAGGATACCTGGTTCACCTCTATCTGCAGCCCCATCTACTTCGATAACGACTACTTCTATTACGTTGATACCACGACCAACCAGAACCTGTATAACGACATGCGCCGCAAGCAGGCCGAGAACGGCGACAGCGGCAGCTCTGGTTCCGGCAGCTCTGGTAACAACTCCCAGATGCAGCAGTTCATGAAGAAGATGCAGAACCAGGGCCCCGATACTCTGGAAGCACGTCCGCGTAATGCGAACTACTATATCCGCAAAGCGGATTCCAGCAGCAGCTCCGGCGGCTTCAGCATGAGCAGCTTTACCAAGACGGATGACCCGTTTGATATCATCCTGATGTACTACAACGATCTGAAGGAAACCAGCAGCAACTTCAATGATGACGACAGCAATGCCAAGGTTCTGGCCGAAGCTGGCACCATCTATAAGATCGATACCAGTGCAACAGATAAGCATACCAAGGTTGAAAACAACCTGAACACCGAGTGCCTGGCAGACGCTGCTGCAAAGCGGATCTACCCCGCACTGGTACACTCTACCGCACTGTATGATGGCAAGCTGTACTTCAACGTCAACAACGCCATCTACCGTATGGACCCGACCACCGGCGCAGTGGAAGAAGTGAAGGAATACAACACCGTTTATGGCGGCGTAAAGAAGGTTGAAACTGTCGTTAAGGACAAAGACGGTAACCCTGTCAAGAATAGCGATGGTTCCAACAAGACGGAAATCGTTCCCGATACCCACTTTACCGGCATGAGCATGGTTATCATGGATAGCAAACAGGATACCGACAGTGTGAAGTATCTGAACACCTTCATGAACCATCCTCTGGCTGGCCTGACCCTGCGTGACAGCTACAGCATGGTGCGGAATGAGCAGGGAATTGCCACCGGCATCAACACCACCAAGGATCAGCTGGTCGTTTCTGTCGGCACCAACCTGTCCAACACCTATAAGGAGCTGGATTCCGATGGCAAGCCGGTTGTTAAGACCGATGATTCCGGCCTTTCCTATGACCAGCGTAAGAGCTACAAGACCGAGTCCTGGAACTACAACCCGAGTTACAACCAGAACATGGGCAGCTCTGACGAGAAGAACAAGAACGAAGAGTTCATGTGGTGCGCTAACCTGGTTGAAACCATGCCGATGTCCGACATGGTCAGCGACCTGAGCAGCGGCGCAACCACCGATGTTTCCGTTGAAGCATGGTGCGATACCCCTGCTTACACCCAGGCCCGCACTACCAAGTACGGCCTGACCAAGGGCGAGAAGAAGTACGCGGATAACGCACTGCCCAAGGGCCATACCTGGGCTCTGGACGAGCTGGAAACCAAGTCCGTTGGCAACAATGTGTACCTGTGCTCTGATTGCCATACTGCAACCGAGAGCGTACCTCACACTGTAACCCTGCCGGACAAGATTGAAGGCGTTACCCTGACCCTGGGCACCACCAACAACACCTACATCAAGGACGATACCGTTACCCTGACCGTAGAAAAGACTGGCACCGATATCGTTACCGTTACCGCAAAGAGCGGCGATACCGAAGTTGCTCTGAATGAAGTTCAGGAAGCAGCGCAGGACGAAGCCGCAGCCCAGGCTACCACCGAAAAGGCTAAGACGGTTTACACCTTCACCATGCCGGACGGCGATGTGACCATCAGCGTTACCAAAAACGCCAAGACCTATGAGGTCAATGTTGCTCCCCTGACCAATGGTGAGATCACTGCTTCCGCTAAAGAAGCAGCTGAGAAGGAAACCGTAACCCTGACTGCTAAGCCCGCGACCGGCTATGCCCTGAAGGCTGGCAGCGTGAAGGTTACCTACAAAGACGCTGACAACACCGATAAGACCGTTGAAGTGAAGGCTGATACCGAAAAAGCCAACACCTACACCTTTGCAATGCCTGCTTACCCTGTCAACGTCAGCGCAGAGTTTGTTAAGGAATACAAGGTTACCGCAGCTCCTGCTGAGAACGGCACTGTTACCGTAGACCCGACCGCAGCTGTTGAAGGCGCCGAAGTTACCGTTACCGTTAAGGCAGCTAATAACTACCAGCTCAAGGCTGACAGCCTGACCTACAGCTATCAGATCGGCGAAGATAAAAAGACCGAAAAGCTGACCCTGACCGATGGCAAGGCTACCTTCAAGATGCCTGCCGCTGATGTTACCGTTAGCGCTGCGTTTGAAGCACTGACTGCAACTCCGACTGCAACTCCGACCGCAACTCCGACTGCAACTCCGACTGCAACTCCGACTGCAACTCCGACTGCAACTCCGACCGCAACTCCGACCGCAAAGCCGGCAGAGCTGACTGCTGTGCCGGAACCGACTGCTGTGCCGGAGCCGACTGCTGTGCCGGAGCCGACTGAGGTACCGTCTACTGAACCCGAAACGCGCACCGCTCATGGCGCTGCTGAAAAGACCACCATTACCGCAATGGCTGTCTTTACCTGCACCGATAAGAACTGCGCAAGCGCACAGTTCGTGGATGCAACTGTAAAGCAGACCAGCGGCGTTACCACCGCTGCTGTCAACTTCAACGGCAAGGACTACACCGCCAAGTTCGGCGAGAAGAACGGCTGGGTTGAAGAAAACGGCAAGAAGTACTGGTACGAAAAGGGCGTGAAGCAGGGTACCACCGGCCGCGGCAAAGAGATCTATGATCCCGATTCCGACGCTTGGTACTGGCTGGATGCTGTCCAGGGCGGCGCAATGACCGTCAGCAAGGACGTTTACCAGGAATCCGACGCCGGCCAGTGGGCTGATAAGCCCGATGGCACCGGCAAGTGGGTCCGTTACGATGAGAACGGCCACATGGTCAAGGGCTGGCAGACGACCGATAAGGGCACCTACTACTTTGACCTGATCACCGGCGCTATGGCTAAGGGCGCAGGCGATATTGACGGTGTACCTTGCGCATTTGACAAGTATACCGGTATCGCTCTGGACGGCCAGTGGCTGACCATCAACGGCGCTGACTTCTGGTACGAAAAGGGCGTTCGCCAGGGCCTGGATGGCCGCGGCAAGGAAATCTATGACCCGGCTTCCGACGCTTGGTACTGGCTGGACGCCGTTGACCAGGGCAAGAAAGCCACCAGCAAGGATGTCTATCAGGAATCCAAAGCTGGCCAGTGGGCTGACCGCGCCGATGGCACCGGCAAGTGGGTCCGTTACGATGCACAGGGCCACATGATCAAGGGCTGGAGCGCGGACAAGCGTTACTATTTCGACCCGATCTATGGCACCATGGCTAAGGGCGATGCAGTCATCGATGGCCGCACTTATCATTTCGATAAGAACACCGGCGTTCTGCAGTAATCCCACAGCCGGAACAATGAGCTGTAACCCAGCCCATTAACCCCTAAATAGAAATGCCGCAGCAGATGTAACAGTCTGCTGCGGCATTTTTGTATTTGTGGGCATAGGTTCGGTGAAATATTTGCCAGGCCAGTAGGGCGGCCAGCCCTCTGGCCGCCGGATGAGCCCAGTCACAAATCCCATTTATCAGGCTCTGCGCGAGGAACCACCCCTCACCGGCTTTCGCCGGAGCTCCCCTCTAAGGGGAGCCGGTATCTTACCTTATGATTGTGGTGGCTCCCCTGGAGGGGAGCTGGACGCGAAGCGGCCTGAGGGGTGGTTCCTTGCCGCAAACCTAAAGCAATCGAATCCAACGCCTTGGAACAGCCACTGCGCCCGCAGGCATGTTGCCCTGCCACAAATCCCATCATGACCAATCGGACAAGGCCTCGGAACGGTCAAGACCGTTCCCTACAGAACAAATTATAATGGGCAGCACACCCTTAAACAATCAGTAGGGCGGGGGACCCCACCCCGCCGAAAGCTAGAAATAGTACACGATTAAAAAATCGCAATTTACCTTACCCGCATAATAAAGGCAACACACAAAAACATGGCGAACACATCAGGCCGGTGCAAGGGCAAAACTTACCAAAAAGCTGCGGCTAAATTTGGCAAATATGGCGCGCGAAGTATAATTTTTGGAGGATATCACAAGCAGAACAAACAAACTTTGTCAGTTCAAACAACAAAAAAACAACAAACTGGCATAGATGCCAAAGAATGCGGCTGCGAATTGTGAAAAATTTTAATATATTTTCTTCATTTTTTCCTTACCTGTTATCATTTGAATTTGCAATCGAAATATGGAACTTGTATAATAGAATGAAAGAAAGGTGCAAACTAAATGGGTGAAGAGGATTTGGTGCAATGGAAGATAAAAATAGATTCAGCATTCTGCTGGAGCATTTGCTGGAAGTTGCGGAGGTCAAGAACTATACCCTGGCCAAGCGCCTGCAATACGATGTTTCCTATATCAGCAAATGGGTCAGCGGCCGCATGCTGCCTGCCAAAAAGACTGAAAAGCGCGTGATGGAGGGCATCAGTGCCTGCGTGGTGGATGAAGCCACCGATGATGGCCGTGACCTGCTGCTGCGGGAATACAGCGTTAGCATCCCCAGCGACCTGAAAGCCGCCATTTATGATAACCTGATTGCTGAATATGATTATTTGCAAGAGGAACTGGACAGCGGCGAGGCGCGCATTGGCCCCTATACGGACTTTTGGGCCGAGCTGAACATGCTGCAATACCTGACCAAAATGGCCCACCCCGTGCTGCGCCGCGTCAGCCAGCTGGACATTGTGGCTGTGATGGACCTGATGGAAATGGCGCGCGAATACCGCCTGAAAGTTGCCAACCTGCAAAACGGCCAGCTGGTGGACCAGCGCAGCTATGATAACGTCTATTTCAAGCTGATGATCGATATCAGCCGCGAAAAATGGGACCCCATCTATGATGCCGCGCTCATTATCAACGTGCTGACCAACTTCAGCCATATTCATTTCAAGCTGTTTGGCAGCACCGCGGCTGCCGGGCGCGCGGTGTTTGTGGTCAAGGGCGATTTTGCCATTACCGGCCTGCTGGTCAGCCACAGCCGCTGCGCCGCCGTTACCGCCACCGAGGACCCGCAGAACTGCGAAAGCCTGTATGATAACTTCTCCAAGCTCTGCGTGCGGGATGACCAGCTTTTCCGCGATACCAGCATGCGCCAGCTGATCAGCCAGTACGACTATATGCACACGCTGCTGGCCTCCAATCTGCGGTGGATGTTCGGCCACCTGAATGAGCTTCTGCTGCCGGATGACTTGTTTGAAGAGATCCTGACCGCCCACGAGGCCGAGCTGAAAGATTTTTTGGGTGCTACCCCTGCGGAGCTGCGTAGCGTACACAACCTTGCCAAAGGTGTGGTGGAGGAAACAAACATCCGCATCCTGATTTATGAAGCTGCATTTTCCTCCATGGCGGTTTCCGGCGAGCTGGACTTTTTCAGTTACAAGGTCAACCTTACCCCGGATCAGCGCAGCCGGTGCATCAGCTATGTGCTGCAGCTTTGCAAGCAGCGTGAAAAACTTGAATTCCGCTTGATCAGCGGCCGCATTGTGAACGATTTCCAGTATGTGGCGGACCCCAATATGTTCCTTTCTGGCGCTGCATCGTATCTTCGGCTGGATAACAACTGCCCCGTCAACCGGATTGCAATGGTCAACAACAGTGTGATGGAAGACCGCCTGAGTGAATATTTTGATCAGGTCTGGAATTTGGATGACCAGAACGTGACAAAAGAGCGCAACGCCATTGCGGAGCACATCCATCATGTCCTGCAGGGAATCCATCTGATTACCCGCGCCAAAAGTGATGAAATGGAAGAACTGCAAGAGAGCTGGATGAACAAAATCTAAAAATACAACATACATACGCATAAACATAAAGCCCTGGCTGCTGCGGTAGCTGGGGCTTTTGTTGCACCGAGGAAAATGAAATTGCAAGAAAACTCCATGCCAAAGCGTGAAAATCCATGTGAAAAAAGTGAATCATGCGGAATCAATTTCTGGAAATTTGTGCCATGGGATTCTCGTGCTTTCCGTAAACAGGAATGGTATACTATATTCAGCACCGAAGATAATTGTAACATTATGGTTCGGCGACGCTGTGCAACGATGTGCACAGCAGGGGAAAGCGCCATAAAGGTTTGGCGTGATTTGATTTGGATAATTTAATTCCCTGCAACTATAAGGGAAAGACATTTGGAGGAAATTGCAATGAATCAAAACGCGATGTTGACTGGCAAGCCCAGCATTGACCGCCCCTGGATGAAGTTCTATCCAGATGTTCTGCGCGGTATCCAGGTTCCGGCCTGCACCGTGGAGCAGTATCTCTCCGTGCGCGCTGCAGACCCTAACGTGATTGCCATGCACTACTATGGCGTGGATATCACCTGGGGTACCGTGTTCCGTAAGGTAGACGCCACCGCCCGCGCTCTGCAGGTGCTTGGCGTCAAGCAGGGGGACCAGATCCCCGTGTTCCTGCGTTCTGTGCCGGAATTCATTTATCTGCTGCTGGCAGCCGAGCGCATCGGCGCTTCGCTGCTGTGCCGTGACAACACCCTGGAAGAAAACATTGAAGCTGTTCAGAAAGCCAATGCCAAGGTGATTTTTGTTCACGACTTCTTCTCCAAGGCCGAAATCGAAGCCTACCGTGAGCAGACCAACGTGAATACCTATGTTATCGTTCCCGCTCTGGAAAGCGGCGACCGCGCCGCTATGCCGGTTTACCTGCAGCATTCCCTGGATGCCCTGTATCCGGATGTTCCCGCCCGTGGCTCTGATACCATGATGTGGGCTGATTTCTGTAACATGGGCCAGCGTTTTCGCGGCTTTGTGCCCGCTCCTGTCAACATTGACCGCCCGCTGCTGCGCGCCTACACCAGCGGTTCCACCGGCCCTTCCAAGCAGGTCATCCATTCTGCACACAGCATCATCGGCGTGCTGACCCAGATGAACTTTTATGGCTCTTCGGATAAATTCCGCCCCACCTGGCTGCTGACCATCCTGCCCCCGGCTCTGATCGCTGTTGTGGTTTCCATGATGCTGCTGCCCCTGGCCGGCGGTATGCTGCTCATTCTGGATCCGTTTGTGGATGTGTACGATGTTGACCTGGAAATGATGCGCTACCGCCCCAACAACTGGCCCCTGATCCCCATGTTTGTGGAGGTTATCCGCCGCAGCAAGCGTCTTCCGGCTGACTATGATATGTCCCACATGCTGGCCATCGGCGCCGGCTGCGAGGCATTCAACAACAAGCAGCTGCGCAATGTTGAGGAGTTCCTCAAGCAGCATAACTGCAACCTGCGCTTTACTGCCGGCTACGGCAGCAGCGAGGCCGGCTCCAACGCCACTCTGCCCATGGCTCCGTTCCCGGTGCGTGACGGCAACGTTGGTGTTCCGATGATCCACAGCGTCATCAGCATCTTCAAGCCCGGCACCCAGGAAGAGCTGACCTACAATACCCCCGGTGAGATCTGCATCACGGGCCCCGGCGTGATGCTGGGCTATGACCGCCCCGAAGCAACCGCCAAGGCACTGCAGGTCCACGCAGACGGCAAGACCTGGCTGCACACCGGCGATATTGGCTATATGTCCGAGGACGGTGTGCTCTACACGATGACCCGCGGCGCATCCCCGCGCTTTGGCGGCGGCGACCTGATGGTGCAGCCGCTGGAGAACATCGTGGCCGATGCCGACATCAAGGGCATCAAGGACGAGTTCTTTGTTATCGTGCCGGATGATGAGCACGAGGGCTGCTTCCTGCCGTACCTGTACGTCCAGCTCAAAGATGGCTACACCTTGGACGATGTGCGCGATAAGATCAATGCCTGCCTGCCGGAACGTTACATGCGTCCGGTGGAGATTTTCACCGTACCGGAACGCCCGTTCTTCCACTTCAAGACCAACCGTATTGGCCTGTGCAAAGAAATCATCGCCAAGCGCAACCAGCAGAAAGAGAAAGCCAAGCGCAACAGCTTTGCCGATGGCTGCATTGCCTGATGACTTTGGCGTGATAAAATCATAATAATGTAACGGCATGTGCCCACCTTATGATAGAGATAAGGGGGCACATGCCTTTTGTTTTGGGGTGGGGGAGTGGATGAAGATGAACGGTACGCGCGGTTGGGGGATAGGGGAGAAGGGCAATCGGATTCCGGTGCGGGGGAGATACTTGTGAAGTTGTAAAGGCAATACCGCATAATTCTAAGTGCCGATACGGCGAGCGAGGTGCGGCA
>ERZ1034804.273-NODE-273-length-10674-cov-3.240136_pt1 | contig 10674 bp, 5 predicted proteins | sample MGYA00520635_ERZ1034804 | MGnify/ENA primary metagenome ERZ1034804 (study PRJEB33766, sample SAMN09781685) | gut metagenome | biome: gut microbiome | host: Homo sapiens | place: Madagascar | study: EMG produced TPA metagenomics assembly of the PRJNA485056 data set...
ACACTACATAAATTCCGAGGAAGCTTCTGAAAATAAAAAAACGGATGACGGCAACCGTTATTCCGTGAACAGAAAGTTTTAACGGGTGATATTGTGTTCAGACTGCCCGTATGTCCGCATTGTCACGCAATTTATCGTTACGGTGACGCAAAGAAAAGCTTAAATACAAAAATTCACACCTGCTATCACTGCAAAAAGCAGTTCAAAACCTCATTTTCGGGACTTTGGATTTTATTTTTGATTGCAGTTGTGATAGGAATTTTCGTCAATATCTTTGAAATGACGGCTTTTTCAGGCACAAATGTGATAGCGTTGATGATTACAAATATCGTACTTATACTGTTTTTTCTGCTTTTTGTGCCGTTTTTTACAAAATTCAGAAAATTCGGAGCAGACGCTCAAAAAAGCGAAAATATTCAAATATCAAAAAAACAGCAGAAAAAACAAACGAACAAAAACGCTGTTCGTTCATCGAATAAACGGAGGTAAGTGTTTTGGATAATCTTGAAAACAACGAAAATATGAATGAAAATATTGATGAAACCAACGAAAATATAAACGAGGAAGCCATTGATGAAGCCTACGAAAAAGAGATTGAGGCTGAAAAATTGGTTGAATTTGACGGCGAATCCGAGGGTATGGAGCTTTCAAAGGTTGAACAGGAATACGGCGCAGATGAAATTCAGGTTCTTGAAGGACTTGAGGCTGTAAGAAAGCGTCCCGGCATGTACATCGGTTCAACAGGACCGAGAGGACTTCACCATCTTGTTTACGAAATCGTAGATAACTCAATCGACGAAGCACTTGCAGGTTATTGTACAAAAATTGATGTTGTCCTCGAAAAGGGCGATATAATCAGAGTAACCGATAACGGCCGTGGTATTCCTGTCGGTGTGAACAGCAAAACAGGACTCCCTGCCGTAACGGTTGTATTCACGGTTCTCCATGCCGGCGGAAAATTCGGCGGAGGCGGTTACAAGGTTTCGGGCGGTTTGCACGGCGTAGGTGCGTCTGTTGTAAACGCACTTTCCGAGTGGCTCGAAGTCAAGGTTTGTGACGGCGAGGATGTTTACTTCCAGCGTTATGAAAGGGGAAAAATTGTAACCGACCTTCAAAAAATCGGCAAGTCTGATGTTAAGGGTACGGAAGTACGCTTTAAAGCCGACCCTGAAATTTTTAAAGAAACCACGGTTTACGATTACAGCGTTTTGGAAAGAAGACTTCGTGAACAGGCATTTCTCAATGCAGGTGTTCACATTGAGCTTCGTGACGAGCGTGACCTTGAAAATATTATTAAGAATAACTTTGTATATGAGGGCGGTATCAGGAGCTTTGTTGAGTATATTCACAAAAAGCGTTCTCTTGAAGTTATTCATCCCGATGTAATTTACTTTGCATCAAGAAACGCAGACGACACGATTGCGGTTGAAATTGCACTCCAGTATAACGAAAGCTACAACGAAAATTTGCTCACTTTTGCAAACAACATTCATACAACCGACGGCGGTACTCATGAAGAAGGCTTCAAAAGAGCACTCACCTATGTTATGAATGACTATGCAAGAAAGTTCGGAAAATTGAAGGACAATGATAAGAACCTCAGCGGTGAAGATGTCCGTGAAGGACTTACCGCAATTGTCAGCGTAAAGCTCAAAGAGGCTCAGTTTGAAGGACAGACCAAGGCAAAACTCGGTAATACCGAGGTAAGAGCAATGGTTGACCGCCTTATGAGGGATAAGCTTTCTGTTTATCTCGAAGAAAATCCTGCTGTTGCAAAGGTAATTTTTGAAAAGGCGCTTGCGTCGTCAAGAGCAAGAGAGGCTGCAAGAAAAGCAAGGGAAAATGCAAGAAGAAAATCTCCGCTTGACTCCGCACAGCTTCCGGGTAAGCTTGCCGACTGCCAGTCAAAGGACAGCAGCGAAACAGAAATCTTCATAGTCGAGGGTGACTCTGCGGGCGGTTCAGCAAAGGGCGGCCGTGACAGAAGAATTCAGGCTATTCTCCCTCTCTGGGGTAAAATGCTCAATGTTGAAAAAGCAAGAATTGACAGAGTTTACGGAAATGACAAGCTTATGCCCGTTATCACTGCACTCGGCACAGGCATAGGTGATGAATTTGATATTGCAAAGCTCAGATACGACAAGGTTATCATTATGGCGGATGCCGATGTTGACGGTTCGCACATCAGAACTCTCCTTTTAACTTTCTTTTTCAGGTATATGCGTCCGCTTATTGAAGAGGGTCATGTTTACATTGCTCAGCCGCCTCTTTTTAGGGTTACAAAGGGCAAGGAGCATAAATATGCGTATTCGGACCTTGAGCGTGACCAAATTCTGGCTCAAATTGAGGGTAAAACCGAAGTTCAGCGATACAAAGGTCTTGGTGAGATGGACTCCGAACAGCTTTGGGAAACAACAATGAATCCCGAAACAAGACTTATGCTCCGTGTTGATCTCAGCGATGCAGAACAGGCAGACGAAACCTTCACAATTCTTATGGGTGACAAGGTTGAGCCGAGAAGAGATTTCATTGAGAAAAATGCAAAGTATGTACAGAATCTCGATGTCTGATATATTACGATAAACCAAAATTTTAAAAACGGGGTGATTTTATGCACGCAAGAACAAAAGTTACAGTTCGTTACGCAGAAACGGATAGAATGGGAATTGTACACCACTCAAATTATCCGATTTGGTACGAAATAGCAAGAAATGACTATATCAAAATGTTCGGAATCAGCTACACAGACATGGAAAATGCAGGTGTAATGACTCCCCTTTTGAATCTGAGTTGTCATTTCGGAATCCCTGCCCTTTATGAGGACGAGCTGATTATCCGCACTTGGGTGCAGACTATCACAGCCGCAAGAATTATTTTTACATACACGGTAAAGCGTATTGAAAAGGACGGTTCGGAAACCGAACTTGGCTACGGTACAACCGAACACGGTTTTGTAGATTCCAAAACATTCCGTCCCACAAGCATCAAAAAACGCTTTCCGAAACTCTACGAAGATATTTCAGCCGCAGTAAAACACTTTTGATATTAAATTTTCACGCATTGCGTGAAATCGTGTGCAACACACACGAACGGGAGAACAAGGCTTTCCCCTACAGATTTATAATAATATCACACACTAAACTAATTGAAAAAACGCAAAATAACACTAATATAAATTATTGAACAGACAGTAACAAGAGCTTGAAAAGCGAGGAAAGAATATGGATAACGAACAGAATCAGAACAAGGATTCGAGAATTATTGATGTCGATCTGCAAAATGAAATGAGAAAAAGCTTTTTGGACTACTCCATGAGCGTTATTGTTTCCCGTGCGTTGCCCGATGTCAGAGACGGTTTGAAACCTGTTCACAGAAGAATACTCTATACAATGAATCAAATCGGTCTTGATCCGTCAAAGCCGTACCACAAGTGTGCCGACACGGTAGGTCAGGTGCTTGGTTCGTATCACCCTCACGGTGACGCCTCGGTTTATGACGCAATGGTTCGTCTTGCACAGGATTTTTCCATGAGATATATGCTTGTTGACGGTCACGGTAACTTCGGTTCGGTTGACGGTGATCCGCCTGCCGCTTACCGTTATACAGAGGCAAGAATGAGTAAAATTTCTCTTGAAATGCTCACGGATATTGAGAAAAATACGGTTGACTTTATGTCAAACTACGATGACCGTCTTAAAGAACCTACTGTTCTTCCAAGCCGTTTTCCAAACCTTCTCGTAAATGGTTCAAGCGGTATTGCCGTTGGTATGGCAACCGAAATTCCTCCGCATAACCTCGGTGAAACAATTGATGCAGTTTGTACTCTCATTGACAATCCCGATGCCGAGCTTGCAGAGATTATGGAGTGTATGCCCGGACCCGACTTTCCGACAGGCGGTATTATCATGGGCAGAAGCGGTATTCGTGCCGCCTATGCAACAGGTCGAGGAAAAATCACCGTAAGAGCCAAGACTGAAATTATCGAAGCTAAAAACGGCAGATATAAAATTATCGTTACGGAGCTTCCGTACAAGGTCAACAAAGCAAGACTTATTGAAAACATTGCCGACCTCGTAAAGGATAAGAGAATTGAGGGTATTTCAAATATCGAGGATCATTCCGACCGTAAGGGTATGCACATTGAAATTGACATCAAGAGAGATGCCTCACCTCAGATTGTTCTTAACCAGCTGTTCTCATACACACAGTTGCAGACAACCTTCGGTGCAATTATGCTTTCTATCGTTGACGGCGAGCCTAAAATTCTTTCACTTAAGGAAATGCTCCAATGCTATATTGAATTTCAGGCTGAGGTTATTCGTCGTCGTACTGATTTTGACCTCAAAAAAGCCCGTGACAGAGCCCACATTCTCGAGGGCTTGAAGATTGCGCTTGACTTTATTGACGAGGTAATCAAAATTATCAGAAACAGCAAGGATACTGCAAGTGCAAAAACAGGTCTTATGGAGCGTTTCGGTCTTGATGATGTTCAGGCTCAGGCTATCGTTCAGATGCGTCTCGGTCAGCTCACAAATATGGAGCAGACTAAGATTGAGGATGAAATTGCAGCCCTCCACGCAAAGATTGAAGAATATCTCGAAATTCTTGCAAGCGAGCCAAGACAGCTTGAAATCGTAAAAGAAGAAATTATGCAGATTCGTAATAAATATGCCGATCCGAGAAGAACAGAAATTTGTGCTGTCAGCGGTGAGGTTGATATTGAGGACCTTATTCCGCAGGAGGAGTGCGTTCTTACTCTTACACAGTTTGGATATGTAAAGCGTCTTTCTGCCGATACCTACAAAATTCAGCGCAGAGGAGGTCGTGGTGTATCGGGTATGTCACGCCGTGAAGAAGATATTGCGGCTGAAATGTTCGTAATCAATTCACACGATTATGTTCTGTTCTTTACCGACAAGGGCAGAGTTTATCGTCTTAAATGCTATGAAGTTCCCGAGGGAAGCCGTCAGTCAAAGGGTGTGAATATTGCAAATCTGATTCCGATTTCACCCGATGAAAAGGTAACCTCAATGATAAGAGTGCCTGAGTTTAACGAGGAAAAATACCTTGTTATGGTTACCCGTCAGGGTATTATCAAGCGTATTGAACTCAATGCATACAATACCTCAAGAAAGGGCGGTCTTATCGCTCTTGAACTCAACGAGGGTGACGAACTTGCATGGGTAAGAATGACCGACGGTAACAGTCAGGTTATTATCGCCACCAAGAAAGGTATGGCTATTCGCTTTAACGAAACCGATATTCGTGCAATGGGCAGACAGGCTCGAGGTGTTAAGGCAATGGCTCTCAAAGAGGGCGACTGCGTAGTCGGAATGAGTGTTGTTCGTGAGGGCGGTCTTGTTCTCACAGTTTCCGAAACAGGCTACGGCAGACTTTCAAGTCCCAATGATTACCGTGTTCAGAGCCGTGGCGGTAAAGGTCTTACCAACTACCACACGGAAAAATACGGCGATGTTGCCGCTATCAAGGTGGTTAACCTTGACGATGATATTATTATCATCTCGGAAGAAGGTATTATTATCAGAATTGCCGCCGAATCAATCCGTGTTTGCGCCCGTCCTTCAAAGGGTGTAACCGTAATGAAAGTAAACGGTGACGACAGGGTTGTAACAATCGCCCGTGTTCCCCACATTGACGGTGAAGATGATGAATCAGCCGAGAGCGAAGATAACGCAGAAAACGGCGAACCGTCAGAAGCGGTTGCAGAAGAAGTTTCCGAAAATAACGAGAGTGAAATTTCTGATTCAACCGAAGAAAATACGGAAGAATAATTGATAAAAATAAGAAAACTCCACTTTTTTAAGTGGAGTTTTTGACACATATGAAAATCTGGTGATTTGATGAAAAAATCTTTAGTTCTGATTGTAGCGGCAATCCTCATGCTTTCACTTTTCGGCTGTTCTGATAAGAAGAATGCCGATGTTTCGGGTGTAGTAGATGCGCCCGATAAATTTTCTACTCTTGATGAGGCAAAGGTAACAGAAAATCCGAACATTCGCAAAGAAAGTGAAAATGTAAACGGAATGTGCTACGCAATCACCCTTGAAGAATTTACATATAATTACAATGAAATGCTCAAAGAGGCGGGTAATCTTGATATGATTAATCCAAAGGGTTGGAAAATGCTCGGCAGTCCTCAAAATGATGCAAACGGAACGGAGTATCAGTATTATTACTACGATGCCGATAAAATCAGCTTCACAGCCTCTGTTGAAACAAAGACAAATTATATTATGAATATCGGTCTCGGAACAACAATGAGCAACTTTGTTTCGATTGAAAACGAGAAAAATAACAGCGATACAATCCTGATGAAAAGTGCCGTAATGGCTGCCGCAGTAAGCGGAATGGGCATTAATAAGGTTGATACAATTCAGGATATTTTCTATCTTACAACCTTTGAAAATACAAATGAGCTGTGGTATAACGGCAATGTCTATGCTCTCAGCACCAATGAGGATAAGGCAGACAGTGAACGCAGTACAATGCTGTTTCGCACCTTTCCTATCTCTGATGAAGTAAAAGAAAACTGGGGCATTGACGAGTATGAAAGCTATGTGGCAAACGCAACTCAGGTAACAACAAACGCAAATTAAAAATGAATTTTGCAAAAAGACAAGGCGACTATCGTTTTCGATAGCCGCCTTATAGTTTAATCTCTTCTGTTATTTGTTTTACTTTTTCTTTCTGTCAACAGCCGTTGCAGTAATAAATACACCGCCGCCGATAACCAGCAGGACAATCCACAAAATCATATTATCGGTATTGCCTGTTTTCGGTGAGGCTGTTTGTTTGTTTGGTCAGCAGAACTGCTTTCGGAAGAGGCAGTATTTATAGGCTTATTCGGTTCGTCATCCGAACTGCTTCCAAAACCGATTGCAGGAATATCAACGGCAGTCTTTTTGTAACCGCAGACGGTGCATTCCTCATGCTTTGAGCCTTTTTCGGTAGCCGTGGCTTCCTTGTCAATAATCCATTTAAAGTTGTGAGCCGTTATGTCAGCCTTGTTGCCGTCTTCACATTCGTGCCAATGATTTGTTTCATCATACTTCCATTCCGTACCGTAGTTGTGATTGTGAGAATCAATTTTCGGAATATCAACGGCAGTTTTTTTGTAACCGCAGACTGTGCATTCCTCATGCTTTGAGCCTTTTTCGGTAGCCGTGGCTTCCTTGTCAATAATCTGCTTAAAGGTGTGAGCCGTTATATCAGCCTTGTTGCCGCACTCACATTCGTGCCAATGATTCGTTTCATCATACTTCCATTCCGTACCGTACTTGTGTGTATGTCCGTCTGCGGCAGGAGTCATTGTCAGATCAGTGAGAACCCACATAGTACCGTCAGAACCATCGCTGGTATCGCCTTCATAGCGCTTATAATTCACAAATTCGCCGTTGATCTTCAGCTTGGTGTTGGGTCCGAATACATAAGTGGTATTTTCACTTTCAACATAGCCCACAGCTTTCACATACACACCGTAATGATAGGTCTTCCCGGCTTCAAAAGCGGTGATTTTGTTTTCATAAGCACCGCTGAAGAAATCTGCGGAAATCGCACCGGTTTTGCTGTCCAGTTCCCACCACTCGCAATTGTATGCATACTTCACGCCTTCGGGACTCTTGCCGGTAAAAACGGGCTTGTCGCCGTCCTTGAAGCTGACGGTGGCGTCATTGATCTCCACCACATCAATAACTTTCACGGTGGTCGGCGTCATGGTCAATACATTCATGAACCAAATGGTTTCGCCGCTATCGTCTATACTGATCTGATCAGGTGTCAGGGTGATTTCTTCACCGTTGATATAGAGCTTTGTGTTCTTATCAAAGCGGTAGCCCTCTTCCATGCCCAAGTCGGAAATCTTGAAATATACGCCATAGGTGTAACTCTTTCCGGCTTCAAATTCCGTAATGAGCTTGCCGTTGTAACGCTCGTTCCAGAAGTCGCTGGAGGTAATGCCATAGCCACTGCCGTCCCAACGCTCATGGTCGAGATCAATAAACGGATTCACGGCACTGGTCATAAAGCTCGGTTTGTCGCCGGCATCAAAGTTGATACGAGCATTAAAGTCAATTTTCTCTACAGCCTGACCGGGGCGCAGCTCTGTTCCATATTGAATGAGGCAGGTTTTTCCATCATCCATCACCATGACCCACGCAAAGGACGACAGACTTGCTCCGTTCAATGTGACATTTTCTTTGTTTGTCAAATTACTGTCGAAGGTATAGCCGTCTTTCGCCTGAAGTTTCACGGAATATTCGTATCTTCCGCCCTTTTCAAAGGTGCTGAATCGAACATCGCCGTCTGAATAGCAGCTTTCATCGGAATACCAATAGCCAACCGTGTGCATGCTGTCATTGGCGTCTTTCTCATTCTTCTCCCAGCACTCGTAGGAAATATCATATTTGTCCTGATTGGTGCCTGTCTTCTTGGCCGACGCCCGTGGGGCATCACCCGGCTGATAGTCGAGTTTCACATTCTCAACATCGACGGCAGTGAGCGTGCTGTTTTGTTTGGTCGGTGTAATCGTTTTAACAGCAGGAACATACAGGTATTCCCCACTCAGACTTGACTTTACGCTTTCCCCATTCACTGTAACGGTGGTTTCGCTGTTGAAGGAATATCCATCCTTCGGCTTCAGCATAAGAAAATACACATAACGCTTGCCGCTTTCAAATTCTGTGATGGTCGGCAGAGAGCCATGCGAGCCGTTATCGGAATACCAGGCGGCAACGGGTTCGTTGTTTTCGAATTCCTGCCAACATTCATAAGCGATTTCATATTTATCGGCATCGTCATTATATACCTCGGCGGTTGCCTGTGGGGCATCACCCGGCTGATAGTCGAGTTTCACATTCTTGACAACGGCAGAGGTGATGGTGTTTGCCGGCTGGCTGTTTTCCTGCACGGTCAGGTCATAGGTATAATCATATATTTGATATTGGTGAACATCCAGAATCACTGTGAAAGTACCGGTCGCATCCGGGTGCTCATTGAAATACTGCTTTGCCGCTTCTAAATCCGAACTAAAATCAACAGGATTGCCGGATGTGGGCGTAAAAGTATAAAGAGAGGCACTCTCAAAATGGTCAACGATTGTCTGCGCGTTCCTGTCTCCGCGCGTAACAGTTCCACTGGCCTGATACGGTGTCTCAATCTCGGTCTGAAGATTTCCCACTGCTGTCTGCATCACTTCGGCACTTGGGAATTCTTCTGTGATAAAATTAAACTCACCGCTGCTTTTACTTACTTGTGTGGTTTCAACCACTGCGCCATTGGAATCCTTAACGGAGACATTGGCTGTTACATTGACTTGTGTGTGATATGTGTGCTTGTAGTCATTAAGGTATGTTACTCCCTGCGGAAGGAAATCGATCTCGACCGCAAATGCCGTAATCGGCACAATCGACAGCACCATGCACAGAGCCAGCAGAACAGTCAACAGCTTTTTTGGTTTTGTTTTTTTCATATTCATCTTCTCCTTTCAACGGCTAACGCCGCATAAAATATTTTTGGCTGTATCCGTTTGGTATTATTACCGTCCGTTACCGCCATATTGGCAGGTTGGCTGTGATGAACACAACCCCGTATACCTGTCAAAGATTTCACCATTATTTTAGCATATTTTACGCACAATTTTACCATAATTCCAAAAAAGTCAATTGACTATTTTGGAATTATTCTGTAATATACTCTTATAACATTATTGATAAACAAACTCGATTGGAGTGATATCTATGAAATTTTCTGAAAAATTAAACGATTATATTGAGCAGTTGTCATGTACGGGAAAAGATATCTGTAATTTATCCGGCATTTCTGCGGCATCTCTCAGCCGATACAGAAACGGCGAACGAGTACCCGAATTTGGAACAAAGCCTTTTGAGGATTTATGCTGTGCGCTGGCACAGATTTCCGCACAAAAAGGAAAGTTACAAATCACCGCTGACGCTGTGAAAAAAGCGTTTGTAAGCTGCGATGATTTTGTATCCACAGACAAGGAGTTACTGCGGAAAAATTTCAACACACTCCTCTCTGCACTCAATGTCAATCTTACACAATTGTGTCAGTACACAAATTATGATGCGTCTGCCGTTTTTCGCATTCGTAACGGCTCAAGAAAGCCCGGAGATGCCGAGCGGTTTGCATCTGCGGTTGCTTCCTTTGTTACAAGAACAATGCAGACGCAGTCCGAAATCGGTGCCGTTGCAGAATTGATTGGCTGTGATATTGATGAAATTTATGATTTGTCGGTTCGATACGCAAAAATAAAAAGCTGGCTTTTGAAACAGCCCGTGCAAAAATCCGAAGGCAACGGCGTTTCAAAATTTTTAAGCAAGCTGGATGATTTCGATTTGAACGAATATATCAGGGTTATCAAGTTTGATGAGCTGAAAGTTCCGTCCGTACCGTTTCAGATTCCGTCCTCCAAGACATATTTCGGTATTAAAGAAATGATGGAGAGCGAGCTTGATTTTTTAAAATCAACCGTGCTTTCAAAATCATCAGCCCCTGTGATAATGTACAGCGATATGCCGATGAAGGAAATGGCAAAGGATCCGGAATTCCCAAAAAAATGGATGTTCGGTATGGCGATGATGCTAAAAAAAGGACTGCATCTTCATCAAATACATAATCTTGACCGTTCTTTTGATG
>ERZ1034804.277-NODE-277-length-10568-cov-5.617616_pt1 | contig 10568 bp, 10 predicted proteins | sample MGYA00520635_ERZ1034804 | MGnify/ENA primary metagenome ERZ1034804 (study PRJEB33766, sample SAMN09781685) | gut metagenome | biome: gut microbiome | host: Homo sapiens | place: Madagascar | study: EMG produced TPA metagenomics assembly of the PRJNA485056 data set...
CCCTGCGTGTGATGCAGGTGCTCTAACCAGCTGAGCTAATCCTCCGAATCGGAACGTGCTTATTATACCACTCCGTTGGTCCAAATGCAAGCCCAAATTTTCGTTTTTCGAAAAAAGTTTGAGCCGGCAGCGCTTTCCGGTTGCTCTCCGGGGGCAGATGGTGTATACTGGGGTTGGAATTCTTTCGAAAGAGAGGCCTTTTTTATGATCACTGTACGCGGTATCATCACCTTGCTGGTGCTGGCTGTCCTGTTTGCACTGGCGGTGGTGTGGATCTCCCGGCAAGGCGGCTGGAAAGGCGAGGGCTGCGGAGGCAACTGCTCTTCCTGCCACCAGCACTGCGACACCCCCGAGAAGAAACACTGAGCACACGAATGCCCCCTGACCGTCCGGTCAGGGGGCATTTTTGCGTCACAGCTCACCGTAGTGGGCGGCAAAGACCGCGATGGTGCTCAACAGGTCGTCGTGGGCCTTCTGATAGGTGCTGTAACTGATGTTCAGCTTGTCCATCACCTCTTCCCGCCTCCGCCTTTCCATGTAGCGCAGCTGCAGGATGCTGCCCCGCAGGCCCGGGTCTGCCTCGCGGTAATACTCCTCGGCCAGCTGGATGGCCCGCTTCCAGCCCCAGTTGCAAGGGCCGTAGACCCAGTTTTTCTGCCCGTAGCGGCTGAGGGCCTCTTTCGTCTTCTGGCGCTGTTCCTGTGTCATGGCTTCCATCCCCTTTTTTCCTCAGCCCGCCGGGCCAAAGAAGCAGCGGTCGCGCTGCTCGACGGTCATCCCCAGCATCTTCGAGAGTTTTTCGGCCTCACTCACCTTGAATTCACTCTCATTTTCCAGCTTGCAGCGGAGAGTGTTGTTGGTGATGCCCAGAACATGGGCCACATGGCCCAGTTTCATGCCCTGGCTGCGGATGCAGTCGCGGATCATCATGGTATCGGTCATAGGCGTTTCTCCTTTCAGTTTTGCGTTCAAAGCGTTCTGTACAATCATTGGTTGTATTATATCTTTAGGTTGATTATTTGTCAACATTATTCGCGAAATAGTCGCTTAAAAGTTGATTTATAGTAAATTTTTTGCTATACTGTCCTCAGAACGCCGAAAATCGTGCAAACCGCAGAGAAAGCGAGGCCCTATATGTCCGATACCGATCTATCCAGCCGCATCCGGCAGCGCCGGGAGCAGCTGGGCCTGTCGCAGGAAGAGCTGGCCGCCCGGATGGGCTACCGCTCCAAATCCTCCATCACCAAGCTGGAAAAGGGCATCAACGACCTGCCCCGGGCCAAGCTCGAGGAGCTGGCCGCCGCTCTGGACACCACACCCGCGTGGCTCATGGGTCTCGCAGACCTGCCCTGCCCTCCGCCGGGTTTCGAGCCTCTGCCTGAGATGGTGCGGGTGCCTCTCGTAGGCTCCATCGCCTGCGGCACCCCCATCACCGCTGAGCAGAACATCGAGTGCTACATCGGCGTCCCCGCCGCGTGGCACGCCGACTTCGCCCTCACCTGCCACGGCAGCAGCATGGCCCCCACCATCTGCGACGGCGACATTGTCTGCATCCGCCGCCAGCCCGAGGTGGAGCAGGGCGAGATTGCCGCTGTCCGCATCGGCGAGGAAGCCACTCTCAAGCACTTCCACCGCCAGGGCGAGACCGTCATGCTGCTGGCCGACAACACCGCCGTCTGCCCGCCCATGGTATTCGCAGGCCCCCAGCTGGAAGAGATTCAGATCGAGGGCCGTGCCGTGGGCTTCTGCCGTGGCTTATAATAAGGAGGACTCCCCATGTCTGCACCCGAAGAAATGACCCTCAAGGTCATCGCCCATATCCGCACCGCCTTCCCCACCAAGTTCGGCATCCCGCGCCAGAGCGGGCTGGTGGACAGCCTGCGGGGCGAGGTCATTTTTACCCCCGAATACCGCAATGCCGACGCCGTGCGCGGCCTCGAGGATTTCAGCCACATCTGGCTGGTGTGGCAGTTTTCCGGCGCAGTGCGGGACAGCTGGTCCCCCACCGTCCGGCCGCCCCGCCTCGGCGGCAACACCCGGATGGGCGTATTTGCCACCCGCTCGCCCTTCCGGCCCAATCCGCTGGGACTGTCCAGCGTCCAGCTGGAAGCCATCGAGCACCGGCCTGACGTCGGCCCCGTCCTCATCGTGCGGGGCGCCGACCTGATGGACGGCACCCCCATCTACGACATCAAGCCCTACATCCCCTACGCCGACTGCCACCCGGACGCCGCCGGGGGCTTCACGGCACAGACCCAGTTCCACCACCTGACCATGGTCTGCGACGCCGGCCTCTGGGCCAGAGTGCCCGCCGACCAGCAGGCCGCTCTGCAGGGTGTGCTGGAAAACGACCCCCGCCCCTCCTACCAGCACGACCCGGAGCGGGTCTACGGCATGGAGTTCGGCGGGCTGGAAGTCCACTTCAAGGTGGACGGCGAGGTCCTGACCGTCACCGGCATCGACCGCCGCTGACGCCGGAGGGACTGTTATGGAGCTCCGAAACATCAATACCTTCCTTCATATCGCCGAGCTGCACAGCTTTTCCAGCGCTGCGCGAGAGCTGGGCTACTCTCAGTCGGCGGTATCGGCCCAGATCTCCCAGCTGGAAGCAGAGCTGGGTACGCCTCTCTTTGACCGGGTGGGCAAGACCGTCCGCCTCACCGACGCGGGCCAGACGTTCCAGAGCTATGCCCGCACCCTTCTCATCACGGCCCAGCAGGCCAAGGCCGCGCTGGTGCCTGCCCGGGCCGTCAGCGGCACCCTGCGGGTGGCACTGGCCGATTCCGTATGCAGCACCTTCCTGCCCGACCTGCTGCAGCAGTTCCACGCCCTCTGCCCACAGGTGGAGCTGGTGCTCCGCACCGCCACCGCCGACGAGATGCTGCGGCTGCTGAGCGCGAACCAGATCGACCTGGCCTACACCCTCGACCAGCCTCTGCTCCTGCCCAGCCTGACGCTGGCCGTCAATGTGCCGGAGCCGGTCTGCTTCGTGGCCCCCGCCGGGCATCCGCTGGCCGACAAGGTCGAAGTGCCGCTGGATGTTCTGGCGCAACAGGAATTTCTTCTCACAGAGCGGGGCATGAGCTACCGTGACGCCCTCGACCAGCGCCTCGCCGCCCGCGGGCTGTCTATCCATCCCTACATCGAGCTGGGCAGCGCCTCGCTGCTCTGCCAGATGGTGGAGCGCGGGATGGGGTTCTCCTTCCTGCCTGAGTACATCGTCCGTCCTGCCCTCTCCGCCGGGCGTATCGCCCGCCTCCATGTCCCCGACTGCACTGTCACCATGCACCGGCAGCTGTTCTATCACAAGGACAAATGGCTCACACCCCAGATGAAAGCCTTTATTGAGCTGGTAAATCAATAAGCAAAAGCCCCGCACCACATCGAACGATGCAGTGCGGGGCTTCCTCTTTGTATTTTCGGTTCAGCTCAGCCGGTTCATCCGGACTGCCACATAGGGGTCCGGAAGCTTGAGTTCCTCGGCCAGATCTTCTTCACTGTCGTACTTGTCTGCCGCAAGACCCACGAAAACGCTGCAGCTGTCGAAGCGTCCATCCGGCGAGAGCGCCGTTATCTTTGCCTCGCCGTCGGCGACGGCAGTCACGACACCAGAAGCGTCCACGGTAGCGACGCCGGGGTTGCTGCTGACCCATGTGATGGGGACATTCGTGCCGTCCTCCACAGCGACAGACGCTGTGAGTGCCTCTTTGCTGCCCACCGTGCGGAGCAGCAGGTCGCGCTTATTCAGAGTCACCTTGCCGACATCGCTGTTGACGGTAACGGCGCAGCGCAGCGCCTGACCGTTGGTGGCCAGCGCCGTGACGGTGGTGGTGCCGGGCTTCTGGGCCGTGACAAGACCCTCCGGATCCACCGTTGCCACCTCGGGGTTGCTGCTCATCCACTGGTAGGCATAGACAAAGGAGCCGCTCGTGTTGATGAGCTGCAGCTTCTGGCTGGGGTGGGCGTTGTTGTACTGGATAACGAGGTTGAGGGTGGTGTGGTCGAGGGCAGGCTTTTTGCTGGCCGCATCGCCGCTCTCCTTGCGGACAGTCACCTTGCAGGCAGCGCACTCGCCCCGGTCGGTGATGGCGGTGATCGTGGCCTCACCGGCGCTGCGGCCGGTGACACGGCCATCGCCGTCCACGGAAGCCACGGTGGGGTTGCTGCTCATCCAGACGATGAAGTAGTAGTCGCTCTGCCCGCCGGTGTAAAGATAGGCTTTGGGGCGGGGGTCGTCTGCCGTGATCTCCAGCTCCATCTCGTTCACTTCCAGCTCAAAGTTCGCCGATGCTCCCAGCAATGCGGGGGCCGCCTGTGCGGCAGGAGCTGCCAGAAGCAGCCCGCTCAGCACAAACGCCGCTGCCAGCCGTGTGATCTTATTCATAGGGTAGCACTTCCCTCCTTTGGATAAGGTTTATCGCAATGTGCTCTGCACAAAATCCCTCTCACTATTAGTTTATTGTACACGCACCCAAAAGAAGGGTCAAGTTCTTCGCCAGAAGTGTCACAATTTCGCGCACCTTTTCGTGAAAGACACTAAAACACCCCCGCCAAATTTATACAAATCGTGCAGACTGTATTTCACCAGACAGCAAAAGAGCCGCCGCACTTTATACAGGTGCGGCGGCTCTCAGATGCCGTAAGGATCAGTAATTCTTGGCCTTCAGCTCAAAGTAGCTCTGGGGATGTGCGCAGACCGGGCACTTGAGGGGAGCAGACTTGCCGATATAGGTGTAGCCGCAGTTCCGGCAGACCCACACCTGCTGTTCCTCACGGGCAAAGACCTTGCCCTCCTTGAGGTTGGCGGCAAGGGCGCGATAGCGTGCCTCGTGCTCCTTTTCGATCTGGCCCACCATCGTGAAGAGAGCGGCCAGCTGAGTGAAGCCCTCCTCCTTGGCCTCCGCTGCCATGCGGGGGTACATATCGGTCCACTCGTCGTTCTCACCGCTGGCTGCCATGTCGAGGCAGGTCAGGGTGTCGGGGATGGAGCCGCCGCAGAGGGCCTTGAACCACAGCTTGGCGTGTTCCTTCTCGTTGCCGGCGGTCTCTTCGAAGATAGCGGCCAGCTGCTCGTAGCCTTCCTTCTTTGCGACGCTTGCAAAGTAGGTGTACTTGTTGCGGGCCATGCTCTCGCCTGCAAAAGCTTCCATCAGGTTCTTCTCGGTCTTGGTTCCCTTGAGTTCCATAATCTGTTCTCCTCTCAGATAGTCTGACACTGCCAGTATGGGCTGTGTCCGGTTTGGTTTATTCTACGCGCAGCCCGCTTTGTTCGGTACCGGGTGTGCGATAGGTCTTCCTTGTCTCTGAGAGCATTATACCAGAATTTCGGGCAGAAATCAAGAATAATTCCTATTTATTTTGAGAATATTTCCTATTTATTTTTTTCAACTATGCTGCTTGAGTGCGCACACGGCAATGCTGAGAGCGCTCCATGCCGCCTGATACATCAGCACCGCAGCCACGCTCAGCATCCCCACGCTGCCCGCATAGGTCAGCAGGACGGCGATGGCCACCGAGAACCACACCGACACCAGCTGCACCGTGGTAGCGGTCGTCTCGGCGTTCTGGGCCTGCTCTGCGGCCCGCAGACCGCCGGTCAGGCTGGCAAAGCCGTTGGTACAAAGGATGCAGCAGCCTTCGGAGCCGGTGTCTTTGGCGGTGGCAGCGCCCAGTGCGACACACTGCTCCTGGTCCAGCAGGACGACCATGCCCTCGGGCAGATGGTAGGCGTCGGTGATGTGCCGTGCGGTCAGGGTGGGGTCCTGGCAGGACACCAGCAGCTGGATATTCTCTTTTTGCAGCTGTTCCAGACTGCGGGCGGCGTTCCGTCCCCCCACATAGTGGAGCACGAACATGGCGTGCAGACTGCCGGACACGGCCAGATAGAGGATCTGCAGCTCGCCGTTCTTGGAGTGCTTGGCCTCATATTCCTCGTCGGGCAGGGGAACTTCTTCTTTTTCCATGTACGCACGGGTGCCGATGAGGATGCGGTTGTTGTCGCACCATGCAGAGAAACCGAGGCCGCGATGGACCTCCAGGTCCTTGACCGGGTAGAGGATGTCGGTGCGGTCCTCGATGATCTGGCGGAACAGGCCGCTCAGGGTATTGCAGCACTTGCTCAGGACGCTGGCCGAATAGAGGATGGCCCGGTCGATGCGTCCGCCCTTGAAGATGCGGATGTCCTCGAGCATGGCGCTGTCCGGGGTGAACAGCTCATCGGCGTCAGCCTGAACGGTATCCACACCGCCCAGTTCCTCGATCGCCGCCCAGCCGGGGATCACCGCACCCGAGGCAGCGGCAGTCTGCTGCAGCCGCAGGGATGCAAAACCTGCGATAAGGGTGGAGGACAGAGGCGAACCCATGCAGAGCACAGCGGTCAGCGCCGCAGCGCCGCCGTTGAGGCCGCCGCCAAAGACGCAGAAGACCAGACCGGCCAACACAGCCGCACCCAGCAGGATGTAATTCGTCTTACGGGCGCGGCGCTCACAGGCGCGGGGGCCGAAGCCCTGCTCCACCATCGCGTCGTCCCACTCGGCGGGTCGGCTGAGCAGCACCCAGGGGTCTTTTTCGTCCATGTCCTTGGAGAGGATCCGGATAAGGTCTTTGTCCTTGGCGCGGAACGCACCGCGATGCTCCGGACCGGCCTGCGCCAGTTTGAAGCCGCCCTGGACCGAGGCCAGAAGGACACGGTCGCCCAGCAGTGCAAGGAACAGCCCCAGCGCCGCAATGCCGGACAGAAGGGTGAAGCTGGACGCCTGATAGTTCTGCGCGTTCAGCAGGGCCACAGCGGCCTGCAAAAGCGCAGCGCAGGCTGCCATCGCGGGCATGGTCTCCATGCTGGGGCGTTCGCCCCGCAGCCCCTTCAGGCCGTCCCTCACGACGGGCCAGCCCACAGCCAGCGCCAGCGCCAGGAAGAGCAGATCCGCGGCATAGAAGGCCGCCGGGGCAGTTACGGGGTCAAGACCGCCCAGCGTGCCGACAAGGCCCTCTGCGGCGAGGCCGAAGTGGAGCAGCACCAGTGCAAGGATGCCGCCCAGCGCACAGCGCAATGTAAGGGCCGCGCCCATCTGGTGCAGCCGTTCCCCCACCTGTTCCGGCGTCTCGGGCGTTTTTTCCTCTTCGACAGGCGCTTCCTCGACGGGTGCAGCCTCCGGAGCAGCCGGTGCAGTGCCGGCCTCTTCGGCCGGCTGTGCAGGCACTTCCTCCTTCGGCGGCTCCACCGGAGCCACCTCGTCGCCGTCGTTCAGGAACATGAGCGGCAGGCTCATGCTGTCGTCATTGTCAGGCGGCGTCGCGCGGGCCGGGGCTGCGGGCGCTTTCTCGTCGTCGCCCTTGCCGAAGAACTGCATCGCCGGGGCCGCATGGGGCTTCGATGCCTTATCTTCTGCAAACACCATCGCGGGCATCGGCACGGCAGGCTTCTCCGGCGCTGCATCCGGCTCTTTTTCTGCGTCCGGTTTCGCTGCAATGACCGGAACTGCCGGGGTGCTCTTTTCCGGTTCTGCGGGCTTCACCGGCTGGGGAGGCTCTTCCTCCTGCGGCGGAAGCTTTGCACCAAACAGCATGGCTTTGAGCGCCTGCATCTCCCGGTCCTCGTACTGCTCCTGCGGGGTGCGCGGCTCGTACTGGACCGCCTTTTTCCGGGGCGCGGCCTGCTTTTCTGCCGGCTTTTTCTCCGGCTTGGGAGCAGGCGGCTCCGGCGCTTTGATGGGTTCTGCGGGCTTTTGAGGCTTTTCCGGCTCAGGCTGGGGGGCGCTGACCGGCTCGGCTGGCTTCGGCTGCTCGGGCTTCGGCTCTGCGACTTCCTCTTCCAGCGCCAGGACCAGCTCCAGGTCGGAGGGTTCCTCCGGCTCCTCGCCGCCCAGCTGTATCTCGCCGGTACAGCTCTCTTCGGGTGTGCCGCCTTCCGGCTGTTCGGCCTTTTCACGGCGGAACAGCCGGCCCAGCAGGCTCTTGGGCTTTTCTTCATTCTCATCGTCCCGCCGGGTCATCTCCTCCGGGACCTGGGCTACACTGGTGGTAAAAAAGGTGCGGAATTTTTCTTCGCGGGCGTCGAGCTCTTCCTGCGTCATTTCCTTCCGCTCGTCATCCTTTGGCATCCTGATCTTCCCTCCCTTGTTTCGTTCGGCACGGGCCAGCTCAGCTCTGTGCGGCGCGCTGGCTCTGGATCTCATACAGGATGATGCCTGCGGCCACCGAGACATTGAAGCTGTCCACGCCGGTACCCTGTGCGGTCATATCGAGGCTCACAACGCCGTCGCAGAGCTTTTTGACCAGCTGCGACACACCGCTGCCCTCGCTGCCCAGCACCAGCGCAATGGGGCCGGTGAGGTTGTTCTTGCGCAGGGACACGCCGTCCATGTCGGCGCAGTAGACGAAAACACCCTGCTCCTTGAGGCGGCGGATGGTCTCGCCGATGTTGGCCACACGGGCCACGGGCAGACGCTCAGCCGCACCGGCGCTGGACTTGATGACGGTGGGGGTCACGGATGCGCCGCCCCGCTTGGGGATGACGATGCCGTGAGCGCCGCACAGCAGAGCCGAGCGCATGACAGCGCCCAGATTGTGGGGGTCTTCGATGCCGTCGCTCAGCACGAGGAAGGGCGGTTCGCCCTTCTCTTTGGCAGCGGCCAGCAGGTCCTCCACCGTTGCGTATTCGATCTCACTGGCAAAGGCAGCCACGCCCTGATGGCTCTCGGTGCCGGTCATGAGGCGCAGCTTGTTGGGATGTACCCGCTTGACGGTGGCACCGGCTTCCTTCGCCATTGCGGTATAGTAAGCGGCCACAGCCGGGGCCATGCCCTCGGCCAGCAGCACCGTATCCACGCCGGAGCCGCTCTTCAGCAGCTCTGTGACCGGGTTCTTGCCGTAGACGAGGCTCTCGTTCCGGGGCTGGTCGTCGGCCTTTTCGCGGCGGGGACGGCGGGGCATATTGCGTTCTTCCATGAAGTGCTCCTTCCATTTCTATCGCAGGACGCCGTGGCCCTTCCGGCCCGGCGTCATCGTATCGCTTCAAACGAGTTTTCAGGACCGCAGCGCTGTAAAGCTGCATTTTGCGGCAGGCGCTGACGCATTTCAGACGTACAGCGCTTATAACTCATCTTGAAGTATAACATAAGCGGCAGGGGTTTGCCATAGAATTGCGCTTTTTCTTCCCGTGAAATTTCTGTGCCTCCCGCCCGGGCAGCGCCTCATGGGAAAAGTGTTGCCTTTTGCGCGCCGGTTATCCGTCTTTTTGCCTGTGGTAAAAGTTTTCCACATTCAGACCGCTTTACCATCCGTATACCCGCCCTGTTTTTTCCACAAGTTGAAAACCCTGTGGAAAAAGTTCAAAGCTCAAGCATTCAAGCCTGTTTTCCGGGTGGAATTCCACACTTTCCACAATGTTTTCCACAATCTTATCTCGACAGGCTCAGAACTCTGCATACATTTTGTAATTTTCAAGTCAGAATTATGACAAAATTTTGAAGCAGAGCGGCACTTGTTTTGCCTTTTTATCCAACATCATTTTGACGAATGTGGATCCCTGTTGAAAATCGTCTGCTTTGGTGCCTCCGCCGCCGGTCTGGCCGGATGTTGTCGAAGCCTGTATAAAATGTTGCATCCCACTTATTTCTCTGTCTTTCGAGCACACTGCTGGCCGAGAAAGCTTCGGTTTGGTTACAAAAACTCTCCGGTGGATTGATTTTACCCGCTGTTTGGGGTATACTTAGGGTGCAACTTCGTTAAACCATACACAAAGCGGTGTGTGGGTACGAACAGACCCCGATAATTTTTGGAGGTAATAATAATGTTGGTAAATGCAACCGAAATGCTCATCAAAGCTCGTGACGGCCACTACGGTGTGCCTCAGTTCAACATCAACAACCTGGAGTGGACCAAGGCCGTTCTGACCGCCTGCGAGGAGATGAAGAGCCCTGTCATCCTGGGTGTCTCCGAGGGTGCCGGCAAGTACATGACCGGCTTCAAGACCGTCGCTGCTATGGTCGATGCAATGGTCGATTCCATGGGCATCACCGTCCCGGTCGCTCTGCATCTGGATCACGGCACCTACGAAGGCTGCAAGGCCTGCGTTGAGGCCGGTTTCTCCTCCATCATGTTCGACGGCAGCCACTACTCCATCGAGGAGAATGTGGAGAAGACCAAGGAGCTGGTCACTCTGGCACACTCTAAGGGCATGAGCATCGAGGCTGAGGTCGGCTCCATCGGCGGCGTCGAGGACGGCGTTGTGGGTAATGGCGAGATCGCTGACCCCGCAGAGTGCGCAAAGATCACTGATCTGGGCATCGACTTCCTGGCCGCCGGCATCGGCAACATCCACGGCGTCTACCCCGCCAACTGGAAGGGTCTGGACTTCGAGGCTCTGGACCGCATTCACAAGGCTACCAATAACATTCCTCTGGTTCTGCACGGCGGCACCGGCATCCCTGACGACATGATCGCAAAGGCCATCAGCCTGGGCGTCTCCAAGATCAACATCAACACCGAGTGCCAGCTGGTCTTCGCTGAGGCTACCCGCAAGTACATCGAAGAGGGCAAGGATCAGCAGGGCAAGGGCTTCGACCCCC